>Ga0247764_1000463_pt1 | contig 14142 bp, 9 predicted proteins | sample UWRJL051202B4_FD_179932 | JGI IMG/M metagenome (GOLD analysis project Ga0247764, IMG submission 179932) | Plant litter microbial communities from Arlington Agricultural Research Station in Wisconsin, United States - UWRJ-L051-202B-4 | ecosystem: Environmental > Terrestrial > Plant litter >...
GTCAGCACTGGTTGCTTCCGGCGCCCTCTATAGCAAGGAAGCGGATTATACGAGCCATACCGTGACGGATGGTAATCTGATTACGGGTCAGAATCCGGCTTCAGCCAAAGAAGTCGCCCGCAAAATGCTGTTACTGCTAAAAGAAATGCCGCTCAGGACCATCACCCAGGCGCAGCTGAATTGATTCATTCCTCTTCTTCATTGTCGTCTTTATCCGGGGTCCTATTACTACCGGAACCTCCCTTATTGCCGCTCTGCTGTACCTCCCGGTTCATCTCTTCCAGATCGACGGGTCTTTCCGTCTCATCCCCTATCAGGTACCTGGAAAAATAATCCGCCATTCTCCAAAAGAAGTATTCGGTCATGTCTCCATAACCATGTCTTTGTCCCGGAAGCAGGACCAGGTCGAATCGCTTATTGGCCTTTATCAGGGCATTGGCTACCCGGATCGTATTACCCGGATGCACATTATTATCGATATCCCCTGTAGACAACAGCAGATGTCCTTTCAGATTCTTAGCCAGCTCAGGATTCTTCTCGATGGCATATACAAAAGAGGTATCTTCTTTTTCACTAACGACCTCCTTGACACCCTGGTGTTTTTCGCTCCACCACCGGTTATAAATGGCATTGTCATGATTGCCCGAGGAAGATACAGCGACCTTGAAGAAATCGGGATATACCAGCATGGCGGCCGTACTCATAAATCCCCCGCCACTATGACCATGAATGCCGACCCGGTTGATATCGATAAACGGATAGCGGTCCGCCAGCTGCTCTACCGCTGCTTTTTTATCTGCCAGCCCATAATCTCTCAGGTTGCCATAACCATAATTATGATACCACTTGCTTCGCGAGGGATTACCTCCCCGGTTACCAATAGTGATCACGATCATACCCAATTGAGCCAGGCGATCCATCCTGTCCATGCTTTTGCCAAAAGCTTTATTGACAGCCTCTGTCTGCGGGCCAGGATAAACATATTCCATAATGGCATATTTCTTTGCCGAGTCAAAATTGAACGGCTTGTACAAGACACCATAAAGGTCAGTGACCCCATCATCAGCTTTGACTTTGAATGGTTGCGGGAATTTATATCCCGTTGCCAGCAAAGAGCGGAGGTCTGCCGTCTCCAGGTCCATGATTTTTTTCCCGGTTCCATTATACAGCACCGATGCAGGAGTGGTGTTCACCCTGGAAAAATTATCTACGAAGAACTGCTGGTCATCACTCATATCCGTGGCATGGTCGAAATCTCCGGGATCCAGTAAGGAGAGGCCGCTGCCATCCAGGTTGACCTTGTATATGTGCAGATAATAGGGGTCTTCGCCCGGCTCTCTGCCATTGGCCGAAAAATACAGAACCCTCTTCTTTTCATCGATGCCGACAATATCCTCACAGTGAAAAGCGCCGCTGGTAATCTGATTTTTCAGCTTGCCTTTCTCATCATACAAGTAAAAATGAGCCCATCCATCCCGTTCGCTCCACTCTATCAACTCCTTTCCGTCATTTACCAGACCTGGCCGTCGTATTTCGACATAGGTGTTCAATCTTTCGGGTATCAGGTTTTGGGCGATGCTGTCATTCACATCGGCCATACAGATATCGATCCGTTTCAGGTCGCGGCTGGTACGATTGAAATAGAATTTCGTATTGGTGCCCAGCCATACCTGGGGCTTGACTTCATCATCCTGGGTATTGGAGGGCGCCGGTTTGGACCACAATGACAGTGTCTGATCTTTGAACCGGGAGGCATCGATCACTTTATGCGTTTTTGAGCTCATATCGAATACCACCAATTCATCGACCGGAGTCTCTTTCTCTCCGGGCATGGCATATTTATAAGTTTCCAAAGTAGGGCGCGGTTCTGCCAGGGAGTTGATGACCCAAAGATCTTTCACCTTCCGGCTATCGCTATGGTTCATTGCAAAATGCCGGGAATCCGGGCTCCATAGAATAAAGGCAGGCTTACGCTTTTTCCTGTTTTTTTCCTTATCTACATTCGTCTCCCCACCGCCCCCCTGGATACCGCTGCCATGATAGCTGAAATATTCGACCCCATCCGTTGTCAGGACCTGCTCTACGATAGTACTATCTTCTTCGTTCTTTAAGGCCTTCTGATAATTGGCTTTATCCATCCAGTATAAATTGAAAGAACGTCCGAAGACGATGATATTACTATCGGGAGAGATGCTGGCCCAGTTAGGTTTGTGTTTAGGTTTCTTGAAACCGGTCAGTTCATTGAGCGTACCATCCAGCAGGTTATATTCGAAGTAGAAGATTTTTTTCTCCTTCTTGTCGGTGTCTTTTTTGGTTAGATTGTTTTTCACCGTGTCTGTTTTCTCTATCTCCTGTTTATCCGCATCCTGTGTGCTTCTGACCTCGAATTGGATCCAATTCTCGTCTTTGATAAAGCGCATACTGTCCAGGCCCAGGTGCAAGGCATCAAAAGGGTCTTTTACGATCCGGGTAATTGCCGCTGCCAGTCGGGCATTATCAAACAATACCTTTTTCTCTCCTTTGGCCGGATCGACTATATACCATTTTTTCCCTTCTGTGGTCTCATACATATACCAGAAGCGATCACTCCTTTTTAGCCAATGCGGGTCCACATTGGTGGTAAAAATCAGTTTTTCCAATTTCCTGGGGGAATATCGTGCGGCAGCCTGGTAATTGGCCTTGACGGCAGGTTGAAATTGCGCATGGGCAAAAAAAGGAAGCCATAGAAGCAATAACAGGAAGGTTCGGGGCATATGAATAAGATTGAGTTGAATGATGCCTCAAAATAATTTATTGGTAGCCGATTTTCGAGACTTCCCTTACTCATATCCACACCCGGTATGTTTTCAGGATGAATGGAATTTTAGCAAACAAAAAACTTTGTTTAATCCCGCCAATTTATATTTTTGGAGGGAAACCCCTATCTCACCCCTAAAAGACGACGATGTTCTTTCAAAACAATTATTTTTATTATATAACTATTGGCCTGCAGGCCATTTGCGCCCTTCATTGTATTCGTAAAGGCACCCAGAATAAATGGATCTGGTTGATCGTATTTCTTCCGGTTGTCGGGAGTATTGCCTATATCTTCACGGAAATATTTTCGGGTAGTAACATCAGAAACGTACAATCGGGAATGGGTTCCTTTTTTAATGCTTCAGGAAGTATCCGCCGGCTGGAGGACAATCTGCGTTTCACAGATACGTTCAACAATAGAGTGATCCTGGCAGATGCTTATCTGGCTGCCGGCCGTACGGATGAGGCGATCGAATTATATGAATCGGGCCTGAGAGGAGCTTTTGAAGAGAATGAACATGTATTAATGCAGCTTATTGTAGCCTATTTCGTCAAACAGGACTATGAGAAATTGCTGCCGCTGGCGAAAAAAATTTACAACCGGCCTCAGTTTGCCCGTTCGAGGGCCCATATTTACTATGCTATCTCTCTGGAATATACGGGTCACGTCGGAATGGCTGAAGAAGAATTCCGGAAGATGAAGGCCCGTTTCTCTTATTTTGAATCCAGGTATCAGTATGGATTATTCCTGCAAAGGGCCTCGCGCGAACAGGAAGCGAGGACTGTCTTTACCGAAATAGTAGAAGAAGCCCCCCATCTCAGTGCCCGGGAAAGAAGGGATAGCCGCAGCTGGATCTCCCAGGCGAAGGAAAAATTGAAAAAAGGTTGATCCTGCAGGCCGTTCCTTATTTATTCATCATTTGCTTAGCCTCGATGCTCAGTGTAGCATGGGGCACGGCTCTTAACCTTGCTTTATCGATCAGTTTACCGGTTACCCGGCAAATGCCATAGGTCTTATTTTCAATACGCATAATGGCCTTCTCCAGATGGTCAATAAAAGTGATCTGCCGGCTGGCCATCTGGCTCAGTTGCTCCCTTTCCATGCTCATACTACCATCTTCCATGGTCATGTACCGTGCATCGTCATTATCGCCGCCCATTTCGTCTTTACGCGTAATCAATCCCTGCAGGTAAGCTAATTCCTTTTTAGCTGCGTCAAGCTTTCTATTGATCAGTTCTCTGAATTCTCCGAGTTCGGAGTCGCTATATCTCATAGTAGGTCCAGTTTGTTCTTCTTGATGGGTATCTAATACTGATTTGGTGAACTCCGGTTCGTATTTACGAACCGTCTTTGTTTTCATTTCCGGAATAACAACCTTGACCGGCTTAGTGGGAACAACAGGCTTTTTAGGCTCGGGCTTGACAGCCACTGGAGGCGGAACAGGTATTGGCTTAGGGTCTTCTTTCTTTTCGGGTGCTTTCAATACAGATTTTTTAGGTTCTTCTTTAAGGGCGGGCTTACCGGCGGCAACAGGAACTGCGGATTTAGCAGTGCCGGATACAGGAGGATGAGCAGGCTGTGATTTCTGGACAGGTTTTGAGGTATTAGGCATATTGGATACAACAGATTTTTTAGCAGGAATGTTTACAGTTTTTTTGGCCGGGGCGGGGGCAACCTTCTTTACTACCGGTTTGGCAATACTTTTAGCTACCGGTGCTTTCTTCGCGGGTTTGGCCGGGCCTGACGAGTGGGCAGGTTTAGCAACCGCTTTTTTTGCTGGTACTATTTTCTTGACATTAGTAGTTTTTTTAGCGGGCTTTGCCGCTTTCTTGTTGGTTGCCATACAGTTAGGCTTTTTTAGTAACAAACACTTTTAAAAGAATATCATTCACTTCAATTTCAGTGCCATTAGCTAGTTCCTCAACCAATTCAATAGAATCTGCCAAAATTTCGGTGCAAATATACTCATTAAACTGCGTCAAGGATTCCTTTAGGGCGGGAGAATCGACTACCTGGACCAATATTCTGTCAGTCAAGTCATAGCCGTTATCTTTACGGATTTTCTGGATACGATTAACGAACTCGCGCGCATTGCCTTCCTGGGCCAGTTCGGGAGTTATGGTTACGTCCAGGGCTACGGTGAGGGTGTCTTTGCCTGCTACTACCCAGCCCGGGATGTCTTCACTGGTAATCTCTACTTCATTAATTAACAATAATAATGTTTCATTGGGAATTAACAAATTATATTGACCGTCTTTTTGCAATTTAGCAATATCGTCCTGCGAAAAAAGGCCTATTGCCGTGCTCACGGCTTTCATTTTAGGGCCCAGTCTCTTACCCAATGCCACAAAGTTAGGTTTGATCTTCTTTTTGATGAATCCGTCCGTATCCTGGAGATACTGTACTTCCTTTACATTCACTTCCGCTTTTATCAATTCTTCCACCTGTCCCAGCTGTTGTTTCATGGAGGAGTTCAATACCGGGATCAGCACTTTCTGCAAAGGCTGGCGTACCTTAATATTGACCTTTTTCCGCAGGGAGAGTACCAGAGAAGAGGCGTCTTGCGCCAGCTGCATCCTCTCTTCCAACGACTTATCTATCACAGCCGTATTGGCAACGGGGAAATCGGCATGATGAACGGAAGCCACGCCTACCCGTCCGGTCACCTCATCCAGGTTGCCAAAAAGCCAGTCTGCAAAGAAGGGCGATACGGGCGCCATCAACCGGGCCACGGTTTCCAGGCATTCATACAAGGTCTGGTAAGCACAGATCTTATCATGTTCATATTCGCCTTTCCAGAAACGGCGCCGGCAAAGGCGGACATACCAGTTACTGAGATGCGCGTCCACAAAATCCTCGATTAACCGGCCGGCCTGCGTAGGCTCATAATCATCCAGACTGGCTCCTACCTTTTCCGCCAGCGTATTGAGCGAGGAAAGGATCCATCGGTCTATTTCCGGCCTTTGGTCCAGCGGGATATAGGCTTCTTTGAAGACAAACCCATCCACATTGGCATATAAAGCATAGAACTGGTAGGTGTTATAAAGGGTCCCGAAGAATTTGCGCTGCACCTCCCGGATCCCCTCGATATCGAATTTCATGCTCTCCCAGGGAGAAGCGTTGGTGATCAGGTACCAGCGGGTGGCATCTGCTCCAAATTGTCCGATAGTCTGAAAGGGGTCGATGACGTTGCCCACCCGCTTGCTCATCTTATTGCCGTTCTTATCCAGTACTAATCCATTGGATACAACTGTCTTATAGGCTATACCCGGGTATTTCCGCTCCAGGTCGGCTTTTGTAAGGTCCGGAAAGGCTTTTTGGAGGGTCTCATGGACGGATTCTTTCAACAGCGAACCCAGGGCATGAAGGGTATAAAACCATCCCCGGGTCTGGTCGACGCCTTCCGCGATAAAATCAGCCGGATAGTTTTGGGCAAACGTATCGATGTTTTCAAAAGGAAAATGCCATTGGGCATAAGGCATGGCACCGCTGTCAAACCAGACGTCGATCAGATCCGGGATCCGCTTCATCGGTTCGCCCTTGGCGCTTACCAGGATGATTTCGTCCACCACCGGCTTGTGAAGATCGGAGGTAAGCCTTTCCACACAGGCATCTATATCTTTGTCACCGGCCGCCGGTTTCATGAAACCGGCGGCAATGGACTTACGGATAGCAGCCTGCAGTTCAGCAACGGAGCCAATACAAACCTCTTCCCGTTCTTCTTCCTTGTCTTCATCGACCTCTGTCCGCCATACCGGAAGGGGGGTGCCCCAATACCGGCTACGGCTGAGATTCCAGTCCACCATATTCTCCAGCCAGTTGCCAAAACGGCCTTCTCCGGTGGATTTGGGTTTCCAGTTGATGGTCTTATTCAATTCCACCATTCTATCTTTCAGCGCAGTGGTTTTAATAAACCAGGCGTCGAGAGGGTAATAGAGGATGGGCTTATCGGTTCTCCAGCAATGCGGGTAATTGTGTTCGTACTTTTCTATTTTGAAGGCCCGGTTTTCTTTTTTGAGCTTAACACAGATGTCTACATTCACATCCACGTAATTCGGGTCGTCTTTATAATTCTTTACGTAGCGGTTGCTGAACTCTCCCAGTCCCTCCACGAATTTCCCCTGTTTGTCGACCATGACCAGGATACCTATATTGTATTTCCTGCCTACTTTATAGTCATCCGCCCCAAAAGCAGGTGCGGTATGCACGATACCCGTACCATCTTCTGTCGTAACAAAGTCTCCCAGGATCACCCGGAAAGGGTCTCCTCCGGCTTCTTCGGGGCTATTGGCTTCGTAAGGCATCAGCTGTTCGTAGCGGCAGTCTTCCAACTGACGGCCTTTGAAGGTATCCAGGATCTTCCAGGGCAGGAGCTTATCTCCTTCCTGGTATACGCCGAAATCTCCGTTTTCGCCTTCCGGCCTGAAATACCGGCTTATCAGGGCCTTGGCCAATACCACATTGATTGGCAGATGCGTATAGGGGTTAAAGGTCTTTACCAGGACATAGTCGATTGCGGGGCCTGCGGTAAGACCCAGGTTGGAGGGCAGGGTCCAGGGAGTAGTCGTCCAGGCCATAAAAAACACTTCTCCGGACGTCTGTTCGCCGGGCTGTCCATCGGATTGTCCTTTGGCGGCTGCCTGGAAAAGGAATTCACTTTGTGTATTCCGCAGGGCTTTGAACATGGCTACGGCGGAGGTATCTTTCACATCCTTATAGGTGCCGGGCTGGTTAAGCTCATGGGAGCTCAGGCCTGTTCCCGCAGCAGGGGAATAAGGCTGGATGCTTACGCTCTCGTATAAAAGGCCCTTCTTGTAGAGTTCACTAAGGATCCACCAGAGGGTTTCGATGTATTTATTTTCAAAAGTGACATAAGGTTGCTGCAAATCAACCCAATAGCCCATTTTAAGGGTCAGTTCATCCCATTTATCCTTGTATTTCAAAACCTCCCGGCGGCAGGTTTCGTTATATTCTGCTATGGAGATCTTCTTACCGATATCTTCTTTTGTAATACCGAGCATTTTTTCTACCCCCAGTTCTACGGGGAGTCCATGGGTATCCCAGCCTCCTTTACGGCGAACCTGGAAGCCCTTCATCGTTTTGTAACGACATACAAGGTCTTTAAGCGTACGGCTGATCACGTGGTGAATGCCGGGCAATCCATTGGCGCTGGGAGGTCCTTCATAAAATACAAAGGGAGCAGCACCTTCTCTTAATTCCACGCTCTTTTCAAAAGCCCGTCCTTCCTTCCATTTTGCCAGGATCTCCTGGCTGATAGCCGGCAGGTTCAATTGCGAATATTCAGTATACTTCTTGGACATATATTATAACCTATTGTATATTAACGACAAAACCCGAGTCTTGGCCATGAGCTCCGGGACAGAAAAGGTTGCAAAGTTACGGAAAAAAGGCCTGCGGCCTTTTTTCCGACCGACATTCGAGATTGAACTTTTCTCCCAATATGGGACTGTAGTTATCCACATTATTAAGCTTTGGCATAATTTATGGTTATTATCATCTCAGTAAATGACAAAAAGCGGGATATAAACATCCTGAAGCTCATATAAATAAAGTAATTCAAATCCCTTAATGTATTGTATTGATTACAAACACATTAACTGGATAACTCTTTCTACGGTTTAGGGTTTAGGGGTTAAAAAGGGGGGTATTCCTACTCCCCTTCCTTTTTATCTTTCCCTCCGTACACCCATCTTACCTTTTACCTTATTCCGTGTCACCTTATTCATTGAGGTCCGTAACCTACCCGTTTTTAATCTCTAATATTACCTTGGAAGAACCTGATCGACAACAGGCAAAATTATCCCAATTCCTGAATGACCATCCAGAATTCAGTTTTCCGGAAGAACTTCCTTTTTTACCCCGGATAGAAATAACCCTCCCGGCTTAACCCGCCGGGAGGGTTAATTATTTACGTAGTCGCTTATAGATCCGGACGGCGCTCATCAGGATGATGACGAAACCAAAAAGTCCTGCCAATCCCCAGGCCCAGCTCATATTTTGCTTCACCACTACCAGCATTACGATCGCTACCAGGAAAATAGTAGCTACTTCATTCCAGATACGCAGCTGCTGGGATGAGTACCGGAAATCTCCTTTCATCTGCTGACGAAAGATTACCTCCAGGGAAAAATGATAGCCATAAAGGCCGAGGACGAAGCATAGTTTGATAACAAGCCAGGTAGGCACGGAGCCCATAAGGATCATCATCCAGGGACCGAAAATCAACGTCAGTATCGCAGAAGGCCAGGTAATAACCCGCCAGAGCAGCCGGGTCATCTTGAGCAGCTGTTGCAAAAGGATCGTTCTGTCCGGTTCGGGTTTCTGACTGACTTCCGCATTGTAGATGAAAAGACGTACGATGTAAAACAACCCGCTGAACCAGGTAACAATAAAAATAATGTGCAGGGCCTTGACGTAGTTATACATGGCGGTAAATTCAGGATTTATGGATAGTTGGCAGCGCTCAATCCAGCAGCATTCTCCCGTTCCCTTCCCCGATCTCTCTGACCCATCCCGTTAGGGCATCTACCCACAGCGGGTTGGTGTTCAGACAAGGGATCATCGTATACGCCTCTCCGCCCGCCCCTATAAATGTTTCTTTTCCCCTCATGGCAATCTCTTCCAGGGTCTCCAGGCAATCACTTACAAAGGCGGGGCACAGAATCAGTAATTTTTTAATCCCCTCTTTGGGCATCTCCTCCAAACGTATATCGGTAAAGGGTTCCAGCCAGCCTTTGCCGAGGCGGGACTGAAAAGAATTGCTGTATTTTCCCGTCGGAATATCCAGACGGCGTACGACCTCCCGGGTGGTGGCAAAGCACTGATGCCGGTAGCAACGGTCATGAGCCGGGGAAGGTGTCTCACAACAGTTCGCTGATTGCAGGCAATGCGTCTTCGTAGGGTCTGTTTTTTTAATATGGCGGGCAGGCACCCCATGATAGCTAAACAGAATATGATCGTAATCCTGTAAAAGATAGGGGCGAATCTGCTCACTTAATGCCTGCAGATACGCAGGATCATTATAGAAAGGTTTGATAAAGTTCAGCCGGAACGTATATTTTTTCAGGCGATGAATCTCTTTGGCATATTCCACCGCCGTCTCATAAGAGGCCATCGCATAATGGGGGTAGAGAGGGACCGCTATCACCTCTTCCAGGTCAGGCATTCTCTGTAGCAGCCGTTCATAGGCTTCCTCCATCGATGGATTACCGTATCGCATGGCAATCTCCACGGGTTCGTCTATTTGTGCCTGTAAAGCTTTTTGCAGCTGGCGGGTCAGCACGATCAGGGGAGATCCCTCCTTTGTCCAGATCGTCTCATAGGCTTCTGCCGATTTAGCTGCCCGGAAAGGTACGATGAGGCCTCCTACCAGTACCTTGCGGAAGAGCCAGGGATAATCGATGACCCTCCCATCCATCAAAAACTCCATTAAATAGTTCCGGACATCCGGAACGGAAACGGAATCCGGTGATCCAAGATTCATTAAAAGGATGGCGCGCTTGGGAGATGATGCTGTCATAAAAGAATAATTTGCAAATATAGTCAGACTCTTATCGGGAAATGGCTGTTTTTGTCAGAATATTGCAACAAACGAAGATTTGGCAGGAATAGATGTAACGGCTGTCAAGGTAGAAGCTGATAAAGATCAATGGCATAAATGACAGTCTAATGACAGAAAAATTAGTGTAATAGGAACTCCTGCAAGTACTTTTGCGTATCTATTTACAAGCTGACAAATAATGGGTAATAAGACCGCTGATATTTCCGGATTTTTCGTCGCAGGTATAAACTACAAGAAAACAGACGCCTCTATCAGGGGACAGTTTGCCATCAGCAATGAGCAATATGACAAGATCCTGACGCTGGCGCCCGCTTATAATCTGAATGAATTCTTCATTTTATCGACTTGTAACCGCACGGAAATATACGGGTTTGCAGAAAATGCCTCCCAGCTGATCCAGCTTCTCTGCACCCAGACTATCGGCAACCCCACCACTTTTACTGAGCTCGCCTATATAAAAAACGGCCTTGGCGCCATCGATCATCTTTTTGAGGTATCCGCCGGTCTTGACTCTCAGATTCTGGGTGATTATGAGATCGTAGGTCAGATCAAGCAGGCGGTACGTATCGCCAGAGAGCATAATTTTATCGGGGCTTTTCTCGAAAGGCTGGTTAATTGCGTACTGCAGTCCTCCAAGTCCATTAAGAATCAGACGACTTTGAGCGGGGGCACCGTTTCTGTGTCTTTCGCCGCCATTCAATTCATCAAAGGGAAAATGCAGGATGTGGCCGGCAAAAAAATCCTGCTGGTTGGCGTTGGCAAGATCGGCCGGAATACCTGCCGGAATATAGTAGATTACCTGGATACCCGGGATATAACCCTGATCAACCGTACGGAAGGCAAGGCAGCAGAACTGGCCGGAGAAATGGGTGTCCATCATGCGGCGCCGGAACATACGCAGACCTATGTAGATTCCTGTGATATCATCATAGTAGCTACCAATGCGGAGCAGCCCGTGCTGCTGCGCAGCCATCTTGAAAACAAGGGAAACAAGCTGGTTATAGACCTCTCCATTCCCTGCAATGTAGAGAAATCCGCCGGCGATTTACCGGGGATCACCCTGATAAACGTAGATGAGCTGTCCAAACTGAAAGACGAGACCTTGCAGAAGAGAGAGGCGGAAGTACCAAAAGCAAAGACCATCATAACGGAACATATTGCTGAATTCATGGAGTGGCAGGAAATGCGCAAGCATGTACCTGTCCTGAGAGCAGCCAAGACAAAATTAAAAGAGCTCCATACCTGCCCGGCATTTAGCAGGATCTCCGGAGAAACCTTGCCTCCCGGCACCCATACCGATCAGCAAATCCAGCGCGTAATTAATGGAATGGCCACCAAAATGCGCCAGCATAACCAGGGAGGCTGCCACTATATCGAGGCCATCAACGAATATATTGCCGTCCCGGCTACTACTACTATCGCCGGCTCTGGCCCTGCGAATTCAAAGAATTAATTCTCATCATGCAAAAAATGATTCGGATAGGCACCAGAGAAAGTCAGTTGGCTGTCTGGCAGGCCACACAGGTAAAGGAATTGTTGGCCGAACAGGGAGTCGATTCCGAACTGGTATATATTAAGAGTGAAGGAGACATCGATCTGAAGACTCCATTGTATGAGATGGGGGTGCAGGGAGTATTCACCCGCAGCCTCGACAGTGCTCTTCTGAATCAACGGATAGACATCGCCGTACATTCCATGAAAGATGTACCCACTCAATTGCCACAGGGCCTGCAAGAGGCGGCCGTACTAAAAAGAGGTCCCGTAAACGATCTGCTCGTTTATAAAAAGGATACCGGTTTTCTCGCCCGCAGGGAACCTGTTGTACAGATCGCCACCAGCAGCATTCGCCGCAAAGCGCAATGGCTGAATAAATATCCCTCTCATCAGCTCGTCAATCTGCGAGGTAACGTCAATACCCGCTTGAAGAAATTGGAGACAGAAAGCTGGGACGCAGCTATCTTTGCACAAGCCGGACTGGAACGTATTCATCTGCGCCCTGCCAATAGCCTGGTCCTGGACTGGATGTTACCGGCTCCTGCACAAGGCGCTATCATGATCGTATGCAGGCTGGAAGATGAAGCCGCCGCCCAGGCCTGCCGGCCCCTTAATCACCCGGACACCGCTCTTTGTACACAGATAGAGAGAGCTTTTTTAAAGACACTCCTGGGAGGCTGCTCTACCCCGATCAGCGCCCTGGCAGAAGTGGAAGATGACGAGATCTATTTCAGGGGGCAACTGCTCTCCCTGGATGGCGCCCGAAAAGTAGAGATAGAAAAGATCCTGCCCCTGGAAAGGGCGGTGGGTTTAGGCAGAGCGGCAGCGGAAGAGCTTCTGGAAAACGGAGGAAAAGAGATCGCAGACAGCATACGTACTACAGCCGGCAAGCCCGCCCCCGGTATATAAACCGATAAAGCAGCCCGGAAGCAGGCACAGGAGAACAAATGACGAGGAATGGCCAATCAACCAACACGCATATTATCTACCAGGCCCTTAGAGGCGGCCCTGCTTGAACAGGCCGCCGGCAGGGGTATACTGATCGATACCCTTTCTTTTATTGCAACGGAGCCCCTCGTGGATGAAACCCTGCAAAGCCGGATCCGGGACCTTGCCCAACACTGCCTGGTCGCCGTATTCACCAGCATGAACGCCGTAGAGGCGGTAGCGTCCATTCTGGGACTTCAGCCGGATGGGGTTATCCCAAGATGGCAGATCTTTAGTATTGGGTATGCCACCCAACAACTCGTCCGGCAGTATTGGGGGGAACGCAGCCTTGCCGGCACCGCTGCCTCGGCCTCGGCCCTCGCCGATACGATTCTTTCGAAATGGAAAGACGGGATACGGGAAGAGGGCATAAAAAAGGCTACGGGTATGCCCCGGGAGGTCACTTTTTTTTGTGGCGATCAACGCAGGGAAGATTTGCCGGAAAAGTTACGGGGGCAGGGAGTCGGAGTCAATGAAGTGATCGTATACAACACGATAAGGACTCCGCATAAAGTAGCGCAGACCTATGATGGAATCGTCTTCTTCAGTCCCAGCGCCGTACACAGTTTCTTTCTGGAGAACAGCATTCCGGCCAGTACGCTATTATTTGCCATCGGACAGACGACGGCCGATACGATCCGGACCTATACGCTGAATCGGACGCTCCTTAGCGGGTCGCCCGAAAAAGAGGCGCTGATCCAGCAGGTGATCGATTATTATAATTTCAACAAATAACTATAAATCCGGGGCGATGAACCGGCATATTATTATGACTACACTCAAGAATGATCTGTTATTACGAACGCTGAGAGGAGAATCCACGGAACGAACTCCTGTCTGGATGATGCGTCAGGCCGGCCGTTACCTGCCGGACTATATGAAGCTGAAAGAAAAATATTCTTTTTTCGAACGCTGCCAGATTCCTGAACTGGCTACGGAGATCACCATTCAGCCGGTAGAACAGGTAGGGGTAGATGCCGCTATCATCTTCTCGGATATTCTGGTAGTGCCGCAGGCCATGGGCATGGAAGTGCAGATGGTGGAAGGCAAGGGGCCGGTATTACCCGATCCGGTGAGACATATTAAAGACCTGGATAAGCTTCATATACCGGATGTAGAAGAGAAATTGGGTTATGTATTCGATGCTTTACGCCTGACTAAAACGACGCTCGATGGCCGGGTACCGCTCATCGGATTTGCCGGAGCGCCGTGGACCCTCCTTTGTTATATGGTACAGGGCAAGGGTTCTAAGACATTCGACGAGGCCAAGGCCTTCTGTTAT
>Ga0247764_1000464_pt1 | contig 14137 bp, 12 predicted proteins | sample UWRJL051202B4_FD_179932 | JGI IMG/M metagenome (GOLD analysis project Ga0247764, IMG submission 179932) | Plant litter microbial communities from Arlington Agricultural Research Station in Wisconsin, United States - UWRJ-L051-202B-4 | ecosystem: Environmental > Terrestrial > Plant litter >...
GCTTGGCGCAGTGCCAGAAGGACGCCACCGCCCTGGTCGCCGACTACGAACGGGACTTGAACCGTGAAGAGTCGAGCTACGACGAGCTCGCCGTGCGCCGACGTTATGAGTCCGTTCAGCGCGCCAAGGCCGAGTGTCACGAACCGGAGTTCGAATGTCTGAGTTCGCGCTTGAATAACTTCGGCGGCAACGCAGAGACGCAAAAACTCATCGCGCAGAGCCTGGTTTCGCTGAAAAAACGCGAGCTTCTGCTGTTGCAGGCGGGGGAAGAAGCGGGTGAGCCGTGCCTGACCTCCGGCGTGGAATCACACCAGCGCCGCATCGTGGACGACTATCAGCGCTTCGCCCGGGAGCCGGTGCTGTTCTTTCAGGCGCAGCTGCACAAGGATTTCCGCGGGCTGTACGACGCGCAGGTCAGCTGCCTGCAAGCCGCCACCCGCGGTCGCGGTCGCCCAAACCGCGGCTGATAGTGGAGCCCGACGCGAGTGGCGGAAAACGACCGCCACTTGAATTCGCGAGTCTCCTGAGGCTGGGCCTGGACTCGAAAGCAGCGTGCTGTAACCTGAACTCGTCGCCTGGCTGGGCGGCGCGCAATCGCGCGGGGCAGAGGGAACTTCGAGCGAGAGGCAGGGGCGAGCATGGACTCATGGGCGTCGGCGTCGAATCTGAGTGAGTTGGTGCGGCACATCCCAGGTTGTCGGGTGCTGGCGCTACTCGAGGTGACGACGGGGATCTTGCTCTCGGCCAGCGATGAGGGCGCGCTGCCTGCGCAGCTGTTCGGACTGGCGGCTGCGGCCAGCAGCGAGCTCTATGCCACGGAGCCGTCCGACGAAACGGGGCGCGAGGAGCCGACGGAGATCGTGGTGCGGGCCGAAGAGGGCATTCACATTCTGGCGAAGCTCGGCTCCGTGTACGGCTTGGTGATGCTGGCGACCTGCGACCGCGACGTGAACGTCAGTAGCTCCCTGAACGCGCTGAGAGGCGTGGTCACGCGCATCGAATTCGGCTTCGACGCCGTGCGCCGCACGCTGCCGCCGACGCCGGTCATCCGAGAAAGTGGCTTCCGCTCACTCGCTGGTGACGAAGACGAAGTGAAGGCTCGCACCCGTCATTAGTCGCCTTCGGGCGCTCAAGGCTCCGTGCCGAGGCGCTGCGCGATGCGTGGCCACATCACCGCGGCCTGGTCCCCGATGTATTTATCCAGGATCTTCATGCTGGCGGCGTCAATCACCAGGTTGAGCGGCGCCGTCTCTGCCGAAGCGTAGCGGCCGAGCGCATAACTTGGATCGAGCACGATCGGGAAGTCCGTGTCGAAGACTTTCACCCACGTTTTTAGATCATCGAACGTGGCAGGGCTGCGATCCTGCGCTTGAAACAGCGCGCTCAGCACGATCAACCCCCGGTCGCGGTATTGCCGGGCGTGCTCCGATAACGTCTCATGTTCGATGCGGCACGCTGAGCACCAAACCGCAGACGTGTTGAGCAAGATCAGGCGCGCAGCGGGCCGCTGTCCCGTGTAGTAGTCGGCGAGCGAGATGGCTTCCAGGTCTTGCTCCAAACCGGGCAGACCCGCGGCTGGATCGCGCGCGCCGCGAAAGCAAACGTTCTCGACCGTACTGCCTGGCTCGGAGCCGTAAGGGCCGCCCGGGTAGTCCGGTTCGGCGCAGCTGACCGGCTCCGAGAGGCCACCGGGCAGCTCCGGTCGATTGCTGCCGCACGCACTACACAGCACGAGCAGAGCAGTGAGTGACGCGCGGAGCATGTGTCACAGCCGCTTGAAACCGAGCAAACCGAGCATGGGCAGGCCATCGCTGGTTTCGATGCTCGCACCATCGTCGCTCACGCGCGCCTCGGCAACCTGCGCCCATCCGCCGTAAGGCGCGAAGCGCTCCTCGACGTCGACGCCGTGCAGGAACACGCCGATGCGTGAGCCCGCTTCGAAATTAGCCGTGTTCTCGACCAGGAGCTTCGCTGCGGGGCAAAACAGGGTATCCGGTGGGCTTGCGGCGTAGACCAGCTCGAAGCCGAGCTCTTCGGGGATGATCTGCGATAACGCTGCGGGCTCGATGCGCAGGGCGCGCAGCTGTTGTTGCTCCGGCGTGCGAAACGTCAGCTGGTCGATCTCGATCTCCGCGTTTTCGGCGAGCTCCAAGCTGAGCCCGCCCGAGCTGACGACGCTGCCGGCGACGAGCGCCGCGCCAGAGCCGAGCGCCGGCATGCGAACGGTGCGCACCTCACCGAGCGCGACGGTCGGTTCGCCATTCGCGGGCAGCAGCAGCGCGAATCGCACCGTCTGTAGACCCTCACCCGGTTTCAAAGCAGGTTTGCGAAACAGCGTTCCAGCGTCGATTTTCAGTCCGCCGCGCGGCGTGGTCTTGCCGTTGAGGCACACGTCCAGACCACACAGCTGCACGAACTCTTCTCCGACGCCGCTACCATCGGCATCCACCAACTGCGCGGTGACCCAGTCGACACGTTGCGGCTCCACCGGCTCCGAGTAACCCGGCGCTTCGGGGCACTCCGCCGCAGCTGGCGCTCCGCCCGTGCCGTCGGCGGGAGGCTTCTTTTCGCTACCGCAACCGAACGCCGTGGCGCTCGTGAGTACAACGCTCAGGATGGCCGTCGTGCGTCGGGAAACCAACCGCATGCCGTGGAGTATAGCCTCGTCCTAGAAACGGGCACCTAGGTGCAGCCGCACGATCATCGCGTGCGAAACGTTCATTTGGACGTCGTCGCGGGAGGTGCTGCCAAGCCCGCTCATCGGAAACAGGATGCCGTACTCCGCGCGAGCGTAGAAGCCGCCCATTCGCGTCGGATTGTCGTTCAGGGCGCCATCCTTCGACTGGAAGTAGACCGCGCCGTCGAGCTCGATCCCGAGGTCCCGTGCGTGACCGGGCGTTTGCATGAACTCGCTGGCGCGGGTCCAGATGCCGGCGATGGAGCCACCCACGCGCTGGCCGCTGGCGTCTCGCATGAAGTCGTACGACAGGTTGGGGCGGAAGTAGTAGGTGCCTTGAACCCGCTGCAGAATGTTCCGGTGCAGGATCAAATCCACGCGGTACGCAGGGTTGAAGCGGAATTGAGAGAGCGTGCGGTCGCCGATCTGCTCGCCGCTGTTCGGACTGCCATTGCGCGACTGCATCGGCACCAGAGACGCGCTGTCGGCATCACCAGACGCCCAACCAAAGCCGAGTCCGAGCTGCAGCCGATTCTCCAGCAAGCGCTGTGAGAGCTCGCTGGTGACGCCCCACTGCGAGAGCCTGAGGGAGCGCAGGGTCGGCGTGCTGTCAGCCGAACCGATGCGCCCTTGAATCGTGGCCGCTTCCAATTCGAAGCGGAAATCCTTGTACAGGATCTGCGCCCAAAGATCGGGCATCCACAGGTACGCGTCGCGGCGAGTCAGGTAACCTTCGCTGCCGACGTGTGTGTCTTGGTCCACCCCCGGGGCGCGCGGAGTCGAGTCGAGCAGCTGCTTGCGGTACGTGAGCTGCAGCCCGCCGTTGACCACGACTTCGCCGCGCGTGAGCGCTTGGCGCAAGAGCTCTGGGCTCTTGCGGCGCGCCACGCTCAAGACGTACTGATCGACGTCGTCCAGCTGCGCCAAATCGAAGGCTTGCGACTGCGAGTTGGCAGAGACGCCCTCGTTCGGGAAGTCCCAGGCGCCGGACACGTACAGATCCAGCGGCTTGATACCGGCGATGAACTGGATGCGATCGATCGTCGACTGAACATCGTCGTCGTAGCCGTCGCCCGAGTTGTTGACCATGCCGAGACCCCAGTGGTTCGGCATGCGACCGAAACGCAGCTCGCCCACGGGCGTCGCGTATTCGGCCCAAGCGCGCTTCACGCGCAGGACCTGGCCAAGTCCGCTCGAGCCCGAATACGTCAGGTTCTGCGCGGAAAATCCGTACGGTTCATAGTCGCCCGGGTTCGATCCGGACGGGGCGTAGTCGCCACGCGAGCCGAACACCACGTTGTCGAGCAAGTCGATCTGCGTGGAGATGCGCAGGTTGTCGGAAATGTGAATTTCCGGGTTCAGGCGCAGACGCAGGTTGGCGCCGGCCTGCGTATTGTTGCGGCAATTGGTCAGCGGAAAGCTGGTGCCGCCGTTGCCGCGATCCGCTTCCTTCTGCGTGCACAGGTTGGTGGTGTACTGACTGCCGACGTTCGGAACGTCGTAGGGGCTGTCCACCGGACGTGGCCACAACGCGTCCTTTGGCTGGTCCGTGCGACCGAGCGAGAAGCGATAGAACATCTCCCAACGCACGCGCAGGTCGCCGTGCAGCTCCAGCACGGGGCGCGCGTGACTCCACCACTCCTCGGCGAAAACGGCGGTCTCGCCGCTCGGCTTGGGTGGCGCGGGCCGATCACGCCCGATCTGCTGGAGCGTCGCCGCATCTGCAGACGGTTCCGGCCACGCTGGCATACCCGTCAAGTTCGGCGCGGGCGCCGGCGCAGGCGCCGCTGGTGCTGGCGCGACGGGCTCAGCGGCGGCGGGCGGGAGCTCTGCGGGCTCCTCCGCTGCGTCAACCGGCGCCGGTTGGGGCTGGGGCGCGGGCGTGGGTGCAGGCGCTGTGTTTTGTGCCCAGGCTCCGGAAGCAGCCAAGAACGAACCCAGTGCGACAAAAATCGGGCGAAAGCGAATCTGCATCGTCAGCATCCGGGCCTGCCGCACCATCCGGGGCAAGACCGAGGCGTCCTTTCGCACGCAAGGGCAGGGACGGCAAGAGGGGACTTGCGGATGACGGGCCGATTCAGCCTCAGCCGGGCGTCATCATCGCCGTGCGCAGGCGCTCTGCCAGGGCGCGCAAATCCTCGTCCATTTCGGGGATTGGCTCCGAGATGGTCTTGGCCAGGCTCGCGAATTGTTGCTGCGCCGTCCACGCGGGTTCGAGCGGCACACCCAGCGCCGAGCGCAACACTTCACCCAGTTCCAGCGCCGATCCGTAGCGATGTTGCGGGTCCTTGGCGAGCGCGCGGGCCAGCACCCGATCCACGTCTGGCGGCAGGCCCGCCACACGATCACCAATGGGCGGCGGAGGCTCCTCGATCTGCGCTAGGCGCAAGCTTGCTTCATCCCGGCGGCCATCGGCATCGAAAGGGGTCACGCCGACGAGCATCTCGTAGAACAGCACGGCGGCGGAGTAGAGATCCGTGCGCGGATCGAGCGGGCCGCCCTGAACTTGTTCGGGCGACATGTACGCTCCAGTCCCGGCAATGTGTCCCCCGGTGGCTTTCCCAGCATTCTCCGGCAGACGCGCGATGCCGAAATCCGTGAGCTTGACCGTGGCATCCGAGCGCACGAGCAAGTTGGCCGGCTTCACGTCGCGATGGAGCAAACCCACCGCGTGCACCGCCGCCAGTGCGCCGAGTAGCTGACTGAAGTAGCGGAAAGAAAGCACAATCGGCAAAACCACCGCGCCCGGCGAACGCGCTTTGGCCGCCTCGTAGATCACGTGCGAAAGCGGCGCGCCCTGGACCCACTCCATCACGATCGCCAGCTGCATCGACTGCTCGACGAAGCCGATGAAGCGCACGATGTTGGGATGGGCCAGGCGCTCCAGCGCGGACGCTTCTCGCTCGAACAACACGCGGGCGCGCTCGCTGCTGCGGAGCTCAGGACGCAGTACTTTCACTGCGACAGGATGTCCTGGGGTGCCCGCCAGCCGGCCGGTGGCGGTGTACTCGAGCCATGCCTTGTGCACGACGCCCATGCCGCCATGGCCAATCGGTTCGTGCAGTGCGACCTCTCCCCACTCTCCCAGCGCGAGTGCGCTGCCACGCCCAAGTCGCTCATTCGTCTCGCGCGCAAGCCCGCAGTTCGTGCAAAAGCGCGCACCGGGTTCGAGAGGTTGTCGACAACCGCGACAGAGCACCTCCAAAGTCCAGCATACCTACGACCAGTTGGACAGGCTGTAGGCTTGGCGGTCCCGAGCGGCTCCGTTCAACTGGGCACGCAGAGCTTGCAGAATTGCACCCGAGTCGGCTAATCGTGGACTCTCGGCTGTCGTACACGCGGTGCTTTCCGTTTGCGGCGTCTCGAGGAGGAAAGTCCTTGCTTCGGTTACGTGCACACTCGTTTGGTCGCTCGGTTTCTCTGCTGCCGGCGGCGGCCTGTTGCTTCGCCGTTTCGCTGACGGCGCAGCTGGCTGGCGCTCAGACCGCAGTCGAGCCGACGTTCACCGTTCAACGCTTCCAGGCCGCGCCTGGTCCCCGCAACTTCCTGGTCACGCGCGGTGCGCGCGTGGACGGTCAGAAGGCGTGGAGCTTCGGCGGCTTCGCCCACTACGGTTACAAGCCGTTCGTCATTTCCACCTGTGGTGAGCCGACAGACGGCAGCCCGGGCATGACGGAAGACGGCGTGTGCACGCGCGAGGGCGCGCTGCAGCCGCGTGACGTGAAGGTCGTCGAGAACATGCTGACGTTGGATCTCATGGGCTCCTTCACGCCCATGCCGATGATCCAAATCGGCGGTCGACTGCCAGTGACTTGGCTGAAGGGGCAGGGCATCACCAAGAACGGCAAGACCGATGAAGACGGTTTGCAAGCCGTCGGCATCGGCGACTTCGAACTCGAAGGCAAAGCGCGCCTGTACGGCGACGTCAAAGCGCCGCTCGTCCTTGGTGTCGCGCTCAGCGCCACCGCCCCGCTCGGTCACCTCACCGCGAAAGAGAAGTACATCGGCGACAAGACGCCGACCATCGGCGGCCGCGTCATCGTGGACGGCGCGCAAGGTCCGTTCTCTTACGCCTTGAATCTCGGCGGTATTTACCGAGGTTCCGGCAAGATCGGCGCGACCACCACGGTCGGTCCGGAAGCACGCTACAGCGTCGCGGCCGCGTTTCGCGTCAGCCCCGTGCTGCAGCTGATGGCGGATCTGTTTGGCGCCACGCGCTTCTCCGGCGCCCTCGGCCAAAACCCGATGGAGCTGTTGGTCGGCGCCCGCATTCAGCCCGTGACCTGGCCGCTCGCGGTCACGCTCGGCGCGGGCTCCGGCATTTCGCAAGGTGTCGGTTCGCCGCGCATCCGCGGCCTGCTCGGCGTCAACTACATCGCCGAATCGCACGACGACGACGGTGACGGCATCGTCACGCATCTGGATCAATGCCCGACGGAGCCGGAAGACAAGGACGGCTACGAAGACTCCGACGGCTGTCCCGACAAGGACAACGACCTCGACACGATCCCGGACGCGAACGATAAGTGCCCGATGCAGGCGGAGGACGCCGACGGCTTCGAGGACATGGACGGTTGTCCGGAGGTCGATAACGACAAGGACGGCCTGGCCGACACCGCCGACCAATGTCCGATCGAAGCCGAAACCAAGAACGGCTACAAGGACGAGGACGGCTGCCCCGACGAGTCGGACGTCGACAACGACGGCGTGCCGGACGCTCGCGACCAGTGCAAGAACGAGGCGGAAGACACGGACGGCTTCGAAGATACCGATGGCTGCCCGGATCCGGACAACGACAAGGACGGCGTGCTCGACGAGCAAGACGAATGCATCGACGAGCCAGAGACCGCGAACGGCTTCCAGGACGAGGATGGCTGCCCAGACGAAGATCCGAAGAAGAAGCGCAAGTAGCTCCGTCGCGCGCTACCTGTGCGCGCTGACTTTGGCCCTCGGCGCTTTGCCGGCGTGCGGGGGCTCGGGCGGCGCTGCCTCGCACGCCATATCCGACCATCCGCTACTCGGTGCGGTAGCTCCCCCGCTGGACGTCCCCATGCCTACCAGTAAGGGCAAGCTCTCGCTCAAGGCTCAGCACGGCAAAGTCGTGATCGTCGACTTCTGGGCGACCTGGTGCGAGCCGTGCCGCGCTTCGTTTCCCGCTTACCAACAGCTGACAGAGGAGTTCGCCGGCAAGCTGGTAGTGCTGGGCGTGAGCGTGGATGATTCACCTGAGGGAATCGCGGCTTTCGTCAACGAAACTCAAGTGAAATTCCCCATCGGTTGGGACGAGGGGCAAAACGTCGCGCAGAGCTATCGTCCGACGAAAATGCCCACAAGCTTCGTGATCGATCGCAGTGGCATCATTCGCTTCATCCACGGTGGTTTCAGCCCCGGTGACGAAGCGCAGATCCGCGAGGAAGTGCGCTCACTGCTCTAAATAGGCCGGCGCCGCCCACTTCTTGGCTCGAGCTGCCACAGAACTTGTGACCAAGAGGCATCTTTGCTTGCGGCCCGCCGTGCCGTTCCGCATCATGAGACTGTGAATCACTCCATCTGCTCGAGCGCGCAACAGCACTCAAAGCCGATGGATCTTCGCGAACTGTCCGCGCGCAAGCGATGCGGGTCCGAAAGCTTAGCCGGTGGCGGTACTCGCCCGCTGAGCTGGACCCGATTTTGCTAAGCCTCGCCCCCAAGGATCTCAGCGTTGCCATCACGAATATTTCGCCTTCTGTCCGTATGCGCCCTGCTCGGTATCAGCTCCGTGTGTGCGGCGAGCCCCAAGCTCGACGCATTGAGCGACCGGCTGCGCGACAGCTCCGACTTCCGCGTTCGCGTGCAAGCCGCGCTGGAGCTCGGACGGTCCAAGGATGCGGACGCAGTGGAACCGTTGACGGAAGCGTTGGATGATCAGCACGCCTCCGTGCGGGCGGCGGCGGCAGCGGCGCTCGGCAAATTGGGTGATCGCCGCGCCATGAGCGCGCTCGAAGCGCACCGGGACGACAGCTCCCCCGCGGTGAGCCAACAAGTCAAATCCGCGCTCGGCGCACTCGCGCGAGCGCCCGAGGCGCCACACATCCGCGTCAAGCTCGGCCTCGTTCATAACGGTACGCGCGTGCGTTCGGCAGCGCTTGAGCAACAAATCCTGAGCGAGTCCCGCAAGACGTTGGGAGAGCTCCCGGGCGTGGACGTGTTGCCAGCCGAACAAATGACTGCCGACTCGAATCAAGCTGCGACGGGGCCGGCGGTGATGATCGTGCCGAGCATCCAGAAGCTCGCGGCTTCGCGCGATGGAGACGCCATCGTGTACTCGGCCAGTATCGAGTACATCGTGCACACGTTGCCGGACGAAACCATCATGGCCCGCGTCTCCGGCAGCGCGAGCACTGCGGCCACGCAGCATGAAGCGCGCGATCGGACGCGCAGCGCGGAAGTACGTCGCGAGGTCCTGGAAGCCGCGATTCGCAGCGCCTTGAAGCGCGCGTCGCGGGCGCTCGTCGCCGCAGCGCGGTTGTAGGTGCGAGGGCGCCTCAATCGGAGATTGCGTCGTCCTGCCCGCCGCTCAGCGCGATTGCAGTGGTCGCCGACGGTTTACGACAGAGGTCTCCGTTACGAACTCACGAAAATTCCGTGTTCGAGCGCGGAAGTTGCCTCAAGTTGAGCTGGTTGCTGCCGTTTGCCGCTAGAGCGGGGCGCACCCTCGCGAGCCCATGACCGCTGAAGCTAGAAAAGTCGACCTGTCAGGCGACGCTCTCGACGGCGTGTGGGACGAGCTTGCGGTGCTGGAGACGGCGCCGCCGCCAGCTTTCGAACAAGCTGAGCGCAAGGGCCCGACGGTCGCGGGGCGCTACAGCCAAGGCGCCATCATCGCGGGCAAGTACCAGCTGAGCACGGTGCTGGGCGAAGGCGGCATGGGGTCGGTCTGGGTTGCGAAGAACCGCACCCTCGACGTCGACGTTGCAATCAAGCTGATGCGCCCGGAGCTGTCGGAGGATGTCGAGGGCATCGCGGAGCGCATGCTGCAGGAAGCTCGCGCTGCTGCTGGTATCGGCCATCCCGCGATCATCCAAGTTTTTGATTTTGGTTATAGCGAGCTGGGTGATCCCTTCATTGCGATGGAGCTCTTGCGCGGCGAGAGCTTGTCGCAAACCCTGCGACGTCGACAGCGCCTGAGCCCCATTCGCGCTGCACAAACGCTGTTGCCAGTAGTCGACGCGCTGCTCGCGACGCACGCGCGCGGCATCGTGCATCGCGACCTCAAGCCGGAGAATATCTTCCTCACGCGGCTGTCCGGGCGGCGCTTGCAGCCCAAAGTGCTGGATTTCGGCATCGCCAAGCTGGAGCAGCGCGCCGCAGAGCGCCTCACGCGCGACGGCGCAGTGATCGGCAGCCCTGCATACATGGCGCCCGAACAACTGCGTGGCGAAGCCAACGTCGACGGCCGCGTCGACGTGTGGGCGCTGTGTGTCGTGCTGTACCAGATGTTGGTTGGCAAAAGGCCGTTCGACGGCGACAACTACCACGCGTCGATGTGGAACGTGGCGCACAGTCCGCCGCCGCCCATCGCCGAACAAGGCGTGGACGAGCCGGAGCTCTGGGACATTCTGCAGCGCGGGTTGAACAAGGATCCCAAAGCGCGCACACCGGACATGCGTTGTTTGGGCCGCGAGCTCGCCGGCTGGTTGTTGTCCCGTGGCGTCAACGAAGACATCTCGGAAGCGTCGCTGCGCGCCTGGTTCGTCGATCAGGAATCGCAGCAGGGCCAGCTGCACTCTTTCTTTCCCTCACAAGAGCCAGCAGCCCGTGTCTCGCTTCAACCCGAACTGCAGGCCTTCAGCCTCGGCAGCATGTCGGTCGAGAGCAGCGGCACGCGTCGTATCGAGCCGATTGCAGCGCCACAAACCGCTCGTCCGAGCTGGTTCGCTACCACCCCGCAGTGGCTATGGCTCACGGCCAGCGCCGCAGGTCTCGCCTTCGCCGGCGCGCTGGTGTGGAGCGTCACCGTACCCACCGAATACGGTGAGCCCAAAGCCGAGCCACGCACTTCGCCGCGCACGCGCCTGCTGGAGAGCATGAGCGCTCGCAAATCCAGCAAGCCGCCCATCGCCGAAGACGGCGTCCCTGCCACTCCGCCTGCCGCCCGCGCGACAGCCAGCTCTCCGCGCAGCGAAGAGAGCTATTCATCGAGCGAAGAGCCGCCCGCTCGCGTCACCGCTCGTGTCGGCACTCAGCCGAAGCGTCCGCCGGTCAAACCGGCTCGGTCGCGACCGACGAAGTCCGATCTGAAGAATCCGTTCGAGTGATCAGAACTGTCCGCTGAGCACCGCGGCGCCGGCATGCGGCGACAGCGACAGCTTCAGGTGCGCGCTGCGTTGCGGGACGCTCGGGTTGAGATCGCGATACAACAAGATGCCGCCTACCAGGGCGCCACCCAGGCCCGCGCCGCCCAAGAACGCGGCAGGTCTGCTGATCCCCTGGCTGTCCGGATTGGCCATTTCGACCACCAATGCGCTCCCAAGCAGCAACACGCCGGAGCCGAGCACCGCCCAGCTAAATGCGCTCACTTCCGCGGTGGTTTGCTGCGCCGCTTGAGCCTGTGCGGCTTCTGCTGCGCGGTTGTCCTCGGTGCTCAGCTTGAACAACACTTCATGGGCGCGATGTGGATCCAGCTCGACGGTGTCTTGCGTCAGCTTGTGCCCGGCCAGCTGCAGCTCCAAGCGGTGCTTCCCCGGGTACAAGTTGCCCGTGAAGGGGGTCACCCCGACGGCTTGCCCATCGAGCAACAGCAACGCCCCTTCGGGATCGCTCAAGATCGTGAGTTGTTGGGTGCCGCGTTGCTCGAGCTGCGCTTCCAGATCGTGGATGCGACTCTGCACTTCGGCTTCGTCACTCCCGCCCGGCGCCTCGCGTTGGTAGTCGCGGTAATAGCGCAAAGCCCCCGAAACGTTGCCAACCTTGTCCAGAGCACGCGCGATGTTGAAGAGGAGCTGCGGAGTAGGGAAGACGCGATAGGTCTCCAGGAACAGGTCCGCGGCCGCATGGTAGCGGGCTTCGGCGTACGCGGTGGCGCCACGGTCGTAGAGCTTCCTGGCGTTGGCTTTGCGCGCTTCTTGGAGGCTGGCAGCCTCGGAGTCGGGTGCCGGCGGCGCTGCTTGCTGAGCGTTGGCGGCGTTTGCGCCGAACAATACACACCCAGCAACGAGCACGGCCGCCGCGCGCCGAATGCGGAGCCGAGAGCCAGGAGTTACGGACACGTACGCCACGAGCCGACATACGGCCGGATTGAAGCCCAGCTTTAGCCGGCGAATGTGCGCGGAACGCGGGCCGACGGCCAAGCGCGGACGAACTCACCGGGATCTGCCATCAACCCTGAGTCACGCCGGCATCGTCGAGCGGCGAGCGGTCTAGTCCGCAGTGCGCAGGCTGCGTGATCCAGTCCGCACGTCCGGCGTCGTCCCGACCTTGCGCTGGATCAGTCGAGCGTGATGGTCAATGCGCTCTCGGCAACGTACGCGGCGTGGCGAAAATCGCGCGCGGCCACGAGCAAGCCGTTGCGCCACTCGGTGAGAATGAAGTAACGCGGCGGCCCGGCGCGATCGGTGGCGTCATGCACCAGGATTCCGGGTCGTCCTTCGATCAGCCCGGGCACGCAATGCCAGTCGTGCGTTTGCCGATAGTTGCCGAAGTACGTGTCACTGACCGCGGCCCGACCGGAGAGCGTGGCGCGCCCCACGACCTCGAGCCGCACTTCTTCTGCGAGCATCGCGCGCAGCGCGTCGAAATTGCGCGCGTTCAGATGCTCAGCGTAGACCTGAAGTAGGCGTCTGTGCTCCGCCGACGGCTCGCGACGCTCCTCCTGCGCGGCTGCGAGCTTGCGCAGCCGTGCTCGACCGCGGTGGAGTGCGGCCTTCACGGCGGGCACGGACGACGAGGTGATCTCCGAGACTTCATCGACGCTGTGACCCAACACGTCGACTAGAACCACGGCCGAGCGCTGTGAAACCGGCAACCGAACAAACGCCGCGAGGCCGGCTCGAACCGCCACGCGCGCGTCGCTGGCGGCGCCGTGATCGAGTAACTCCGTGACATCTTCGTGCGACGCCCTCGCCTCCTGGCGCGCCCGACGGCGCAGATGGTCGAGGGCAGCGCGGTGCGCGATCCGAAATATCCAGCCGTCGACGTTGGCAACGGCTCGGCCGTCACGGCCTGCCTCGAGTGCGCGGAGCAGCGCGTCCTGGAGCGCATCCTCGCCGTCGATCACGGAGCCGGTCATCCTCGCGCAGTAGCGGTGGAGCCGGGGTCGCATCGACGTTAGTCGCTCAGCGAGCGTCGCGGTGCTCACCAGTTCGGGCAGAGAAGAGCCGGAGCCGGCCGCGTTCACGTTCGAACCATGCGATAGTCGCCGACCAAGACTAGGTCGACCGGACTCGGACCTTCCGCGCAGCGCACGGGCAACCCGCCTCGGAAGCTACGAAAGGATTCCAGTTCGCTCAGCGGATCCGCGCCCGGTTCGGACAAGACCAGATGTAAAAACGTAGCATCGGGCGCGCGCAGCGCCACGTAGCGGAGGCCTGCCGGGCGCTGCGCGGCCAACTCCGCGAAGACGGCCTCCACTGCCCGTTGGTTTTCGTCCGCCTTGTCGGCGAGGGTGCGATAGCGAATCAGTGTGGTGCGCATTGGGTCTCCTGAACCAAAGACGTTCGGAGCGCCCTGAAAGGTGCGGTCGCGAAAAAAGATTTCCCGACCGCACTTCCTGCGCCTTCCCGACGTCTCTGTTCGAGAGGCCCAGCAACGCGGGCTCGGAAACAGGCTGAGGAAGACCATGTTGGAAAATAAGATTGCAGTCATCTACGGTGCGGGCGGTGGAGTCGGCAGCGCGGTCGCACGCGCGTTCGCGGCGGCCAACGCAAATGTCATCCTGGTCGGGCGGCGACGAGCACCCCTCGACGCGCTCTCTGCCGCGATTCAGCGCGCCGGCGGACGGGCGAGTGCAGCACAGGTCGACGCGCTGGACGAGCAAGCCGTCGCTGCTCATTTGTCGCGCGTGGTTGCCGAGCACGGCGCAGTGGACGTCTCGTTCGACGCCACGGGCATCCCGCAGCCTGGCATCCAGGGCATCCCGCTCACCGAGCTTTCGGTCGAGAGCTTCATGCGTCCGGTTGAAATTTACACGCGAGCGCACTTCATCATCGCGCGCGCAGGGGCGCGGGTCATGGCGACTGGCCGCGGCGGTGCTCTTATCGTTCACACGCCGAACCCGGCGGGTGTCGGCACGCCGCTCGTCGGCGGCATGACCGTGGCGTGGGCGGGGCTCGAGGCGCTCACGCGCTCACTCTCTGCGGAGCTAGCATCGAAAAACGTGCGCGCCATTTGCCTACGCTCGACTGGCATCGTCGAGACGCCGACGATCGACGTGGTGTATGGCATTCATGGCAAGGTGCTGGGGATGACGGCCGAGCAGTTTCG
>Ga0247764_1000465_pt1 | contig 14120 bp, 12 predicted proteins | sample UWRJL051202B4_FD_179932 | JGI IMG/M metagenome (GOLD analysis project Ga0247764, IMG submission 179932) | Plant litter microbial communities from Arlington Agricultural Research Station in Wisconsin, United States - UWRJ-L051-202B-4 | ecosystem: Environmental > Terrestrial > Plant litter >...
GACGGCTAAGCTTAACGGGACCTTAACGGAAGCAGTGGGCTGGCACGGCAGCGCGTGGCAACTAGCGTCCTCTTACGGTACCGGACACTGCCGATGCCGAGTGTGAGTTGTCGAGGATGAAGCACGCCCGCTGTCACCGCATCGCGTGCGTTCTCGCGCTCGCCGTGGCGTCTCTCGCGAAATCGGCTCCGGCGCGAGCTGAACCAAGGCCCACTCTCAGCTGGCAGCCGCACTGGCGGCGCTCCGATGGCTGGGACTACGCGCTCACCCTCAGCGCCGCGGCGGCATACGTCGGCGTAGCGGCAGTGGTTCCTCAGACCAGCACTACGGGTTGGACGAGCCCGATCCTGCTCGACGCGCCGCTCAGGGACGGCTTGGTTGCCGAAGGCAGATCCAATCGAGCACTGGCAAACACCTTCAGCAACGTCGCGTTGTACGCCTCGATGTTGCATGTGGTGGGTGACGCCGTGGGCGTCGCGCTCATGCACCAAGCCTCGCTCGGGACCGAACTTTTGAGCATAGACGCAGAAACCTACGTGGTTTCCCTGCTGCTCAATGGCCTGACCAAGCGGATCACGGGACGGCGCAGACCCTACGCGGGAAACTGTGAGCAGAACGACAACTATTCAGCGAGTTGCGGAACGTCGGACCAGTATGCGTCGTTCTACAGCGGACACTCCGCACTGAGCGCCACCAGCGCCGGCCTCATCTGCGTCCAACACGGGCACCTCGCCATCTACGGCGGGATGGCTGATCCGGCCGCATGCGCCAACGCAGTCGTTCTAACGATTCTGACTGGGGCATTGCGAGTGGTTTCGGACAACCACTGGGCCACAGACGTGGTCACCGGTCACCTGATAGGCTTTGGCACCGGGTACTTTCTCCCTTCCCTGCTGCACTTTCGTGGCTCTCCGCTCAAAAGCAGCGCACGCGTGATGCTGCTGCCACAACTCGGCGACAGGCTCGGGTTGAGCGCTGTAGGCACTTTTTGATCGGCGCGGGAGTCGTGGCTTGCCTACGTAGACACCGGCGCGAGCGAGGCTGACGCGCTGGCTTGCTTCGTTTCCGTCGAACGCCGCGGCTCGACCCGATCGATGCGGCGCACTAGCTCGATCGCAGCGTCAACCTCCGTTGCGCGCGAGGAGACGCTCTCCACGTTGCAGCCGATGGTCAAGCCGTGTTCGTTGGCAAAGGCCCGGACTTCAGCGAAGGCGTCCACGGCCAGTTCAATCGAACGTGACAGCATGTCCTTCGCGCACAACAGCTCGCGCTTGACGGCAGGCGGCACGTCCACACCCAGCCACTCTTGAAACTGCAAGGTCTGCGGCGAGCCGCAAGGGCTGAACGTCAGTAAGATCGGCGGCGCCGCGCTTTCCGCTTGCTCTGCACGAACCAGGAGATCGCGAAGTAGGCGTTTCGTGGCGCTAACGGCCCACACGGTTTGGCTCACGAAGAAGCCGCAACCAAGCTGCATTTTGGCCCAGACGCGCGCATCTTCCGTGCCAGGCGACTGATGACGCTCGGGGATCACCACACCACCCAGCCGAACGCCGGGCGCCCGAGCACGGGATAGAGACAGGGCGCTCGCCAACGTGAGCGCCGTCGACGACTGACGCGACGGGGCTCCAACGAGCACCGCGTGCCCGCCGCGCGCTTGCAGCGCGTCGAGCCAGCTGCAAAGCGACGCTTCATCGTGTTGCGTCACCGCGCGGTACACGACGCGCGGCAGTCCGCTCACGCGCAGCTCCTCGAAAGCGTAGGCGAGCGGATCGACCTTCGGCACGAACGCAAACGGACGCGGCGCGCCGTTGCGCGCCGCTTCGTCCTGAACGTCGTACACCAGCAGCGCGTCAATGGGCAGCGCTGCCAGCCGCGCGGACTGAGCCGCCGCAATGGCACGGCGCCGCTCGATTGACGTTGTCTGGCTCGGGGGCGTGACGGCGTACGTCAGACGAAGGCGTAGGGGTGAAGCTGTCACACGAAACCTGCAGCCACTCTACGGTCAGCAACCCGTGAGCACTATCGCAAGTTTCTCAACGTTCCATGAGCTATTGTCATGATTGAAGGTTGCTGCTCGTCAGTGTCTGCTGCGGTTGCGTGCCCTGGGTTTGCGGAAGGTGCCTGCCGTTGCCTGCTTCGTCTTGGCGATTTTGATGAAATCCTGGATGAAGTCGACCTGCACGTCAGCCGTGCGCATACCGAGGAAGATCTGCTTGGCAACGCCGTGCCTGCCTAGACGCACAGGAACGATGTCCATCTTGGGCCGATACTCCGCCACCAGCCAAGCAGGCAGCGCCGCGACACCGCGCCCGCACGCCACCATTTGCAGCAGGATGTCCGTCGCCTCGATCACCTTGTGATGCTTCGGCACCGCGCCAGCGGGAAGCAAGAACTGGCTATAGACGTCTAGGCGCTCGATTTGCACAGGATAGGTGATCAGGGTCTCCGCCTCGAGCTCGGAAGGAACGACGTAAGCGCGCCCGGCGAACGGATGTTGGCTGCTCACGACCAAGACCTGCTCGTAAGCGAAGATCGGCTCGAAATGCAGGCCCTTGCGCAACAACGGGTCCGGCGTGACCAGGACATCGATCTCGTGCTCGAACAACGCACCGATACCCCCGAACTGAAACTTCTGGCGCACATCCATGTCGACATCTGGCCAGGCTCGCAAGAATGGCTCGACGACTTGAAGCAGCCAGCGATAACAAGGGTGGCACTCCATGCCCACGCGCAGAGTCCCGCGCTCACCTCGCGCCAACTGATCGACGACGTGCTCTGCGTGGTCGAGTTGCGGCAGCACGCGCTGTGCGAGCGCCAACAGATGGTTGCCGGCCGCAGTCAACCGCAACCCGCGCCCTTGGCGTTGCCAAATCTCGATACCAAACTGTTGCTCCATGCGTTTGACGGTGTGGCTCAGCGCAGACTGCGTGAGGCCCAAGGTCTTGGCTGCTGCAGTGAGCGAACCGCGTCGATCTACTTCACGCAGCAAGTTCAGGTGGATGACTTCGAGGCGGGCCATCTATGACTTCTTTTCATGTCTGTGTGACAACTCACCATTACTCTTCATGAGTCTGCCGGTCTACGCTTCTTGCCACAGGAAGCAAGGATCGAAACAATGGTGCGCATTCACAACCTGGGTTTTCCCCGCATTGGTGCACTCCGCGAACTGAAGTTCGGCCAGGAGCAACATTGGAAAGGGGCTCTGAACCACGCCGACCTGGAAGCGCTGGGCGCCGAACTCCGCCGCCAGAACTGGGAACGGCAGACGGGCTTCGATTGGGTCCCCGTTGGCGACTTCTCGTTCTACGATCAGGTGCTGGACGCGAGCTTCCTGCTCGGCAACGTCCCTGCGCGCGCTCGCGCCGGCCAAGAACAGCCGCTGGATGCCTACTTCCGCGTGGCGCGTGGCCGCGCAGCGGGTGACACCGATGGCGGCGTGGCGGCAGCTGAGATGACCAAATGGTTCGACACCAACTACCACTACATCGTGCCAGAGCTCTCTTCGCAGACCACGTTCGAGCTGGACGCGACACGGCTGCTCGAACAGCTGGCGGAAGCGAGGCGCGCCGGCGTTCCCGCCAAGCCGGTGCTCATCGGACCCGTGACGTACCTGTGGTTGGGCAAGACCAAGGACGGCTCGGATCGACTCTCGCTATTGCGGGGCCTACTGCCCGTCTACCGTGAATTGCTCGCAACGCTGCAACGTGAGGGCGTCGACTGGGTGCAGATCGACGAACCAGCGCTGGTGACCGAACTTGGTCCAGACTGGCAACGGGCGTATCACACGGCGTACGACGCCCTCAAGGGTGCGGGCAGCAGGCTACTGCTCACCACGTACTTCGGACGATTGTCCGAAAACCTCGAGCTTGCCACGTCCCTCCCGGTCGATGGTATTCACCTGGACGCGGTGAGTGCGCGGGACGAGCTCGACGCACTTCTCAGCAATTTACCGGAAGGTCGAGTGCTGTCGCTTGGCGTGGTGAGTGGACGCAACATCTGGAAGGCAGATCTCAATCGTTTGCTCGACTACCTGGAGCCATTGCACCAAACGCTCGGCGATCGTCTGTGGATCGCGCCGTCGTGCTCCCTGTTGCACGTCCCTGTCGACCTGGGCAACGAACACAAGCTGGACGACGACGTGCGCTCGTGGCTCGCGTTTGGACAGCAAAAGTTGGATGAAGTCCGAGTGCTGGGAGCTGCCCTGAACCGTGGACGGGTGGCCGTGCAAGACGTGCTCGCAGCAAACGCGCAGGCGCGCGAAAGCCGGCGCAGTTCGCAGCGAGTGAACAAGCCCGGCGTGCAGGGCGCGGTCAAGGAACTGACCGCGAGCCTTGGCCAACGCAAGTCGCCGTACCCCGAGCGCGCCCGCATTCAAGCCCGAACGTTCAAGCTCCCGCAATTTCCGACGACGACCATCGGCTCGTTTCCGCAAACCGCACGGATTCGAAAAACACGCAGCGAATTCAAGGCCGGCAAGCTGGATTTCGCAGAGTACGAGCTCCGCATGCGCGGCGAAATCGAGTTGGCGGTGCGTCAGCAAGAGTCGCTGGGCCTGGATGTATTGGTCCACGGCGAAGCCGAGCGCAATGACATGGTGGAGTACTTCGGCGAACAGCTCGACGGTTACGCGTTCAGCGAGTTCGGTTGGGTCCAATCCTACGGTTCGCGCTGCGTCAAACCGCCGATCTTATTCGGCGACATCAGTCGTCCGAAGCCCATGACCGTGGAGTGGATCCGCTACGCCCAATCGCTGACCCGAAAGCCCATGAAGGGCATGCTGACGGGGCCGGTCACGATTTTGAACTGGTCGTTCGTGCGCGACGACCAACCCCGTTCGACGTCGTGTCATCAATTGGCTCTGGCAATCCGCCAAGAAGTGCAGGATCTGGAAGGTGCCGGCATCCGCATCATCCAGATCGACGAGGCGGCGCTGCGCGAGGGCTTGCCGCTGCGACGCTCGGAGTGGCAGCACTACTTGAGCTGGGCAGTGGATTCCTTCCGCATTGCCGCCAACGGGGTCGCGGACGAAACGCAGATCCACACGCACATGTGCTACTCGGAATTCAACGATATCATCGAATCGATCGCCGCAATGGACGCGGACGTCATCACCATCGAAACCTCCCGCTCCAGTATGGAGCTGCTGGACGCCTTCGATCGCTTCGAATACCCCAACGACATCGGACCCGGCGTCTACGACATCCATTCGCCAAACGTGCCGACGGAAGACCAGATCGTCGCGCTGATGACCAAAGCCGCGCAACGAATCCCGGTTACACGACTCTGGGTCAACCCTGATTGCGGTCTCAAGACGCGCGGTTGGGAGGAGGTGCTGCCGGCGCTGCGTAACATGGTCAGCGCGGCGAAGCGGCTGAGAGCGCAGCTCGCTTGAGACACTGAATTTCGCGCAGGGCGCCGCAAGAGCGAGAGCAAACCCGAAACCACTCGCCAGGAATTCCGGCGGCTTAGCTGTCCTTGTCCCCAAAGCGGGTGTCGTGCGCCGCAACTCCTCGACGTTCTCAGGCGTGAAGGCTTCGGTCATCGGCTCTTCGCGCCATGCGGTGAGGTGCGCTCCGGTTTGCTGACCGGTTCGACGCTAGGTAGCGGCGCGCGTACCTCGCCGAGCAGGAGCTCTCGCCGAGAGGAGCTCGCCGCGACACCTTCCCTCCACTAGAAGAGTCTGGGGCAGACGCGCGCAACGGGCCCTAGACGCGTGGAGGTGAAGCTCCAACAACACCCGGCAGCGGCAAACGGTCGCTGAACGACGCGCTGAGGAGACCGACTTCTCTCATTGCGGCGGATGGATTTCCCGCTCTCGTGCTGCGCGACACGATTGCGCGTTCCCACGCGTGTCGGGCGACGGCCTCCGTTTCGATGCTGGTACAGCACATGCAGACGGTCGGCTCCGCAAGAGCGCGCAGCTGCAAACAACGCGCACGCGGTGTCGCGCTCTGCTCTGCGGCATTCCAACCGAGAAATACCATGAATCAACCCTCGAACAGCTTTACCGATAAGTCCTCCAACCCACAAACCCCGACGGATTCACCGAAAGACGAGGCGGCCCTAGCCTTGAAGTCCACCGTTGTTGCGCAAGCGCAGGACCTGGGAGAGCAGGCCAAACACGCTGCCAGTGACGTGCTTTCACAGGCTAAGCAGTCTGCTCAAAGCAAGCTCGGCAGCAGTAAGGAGCGCGCCGCAGAAAGCCTGGGGAGCGTAGCGGAGGCCCTACGCCACACTGGGGAGAAGATGCGTGCCGATGACAAGTCGGGCTTGACCGACTACGTCGTGCGCGCCGCAGAACAGGTCGACTCTGCCTCTAGTTATCTTCAGAGTCGCGAGTTCGGCGAGATCATCGGCGACGTTAGTGGCTTCGCTCGCCGCGAACCTGCGCTGTTTCTGGGCGGCGCGTTCGCGATTGGCCTGCTCGGGGGACGCTTTCTGAAGAGTTCTGCTGCTTCGCGCTCCACCTCCGCATCCGGCAACTATTCGCAGTCCATGCAAAGCGCCGAGCCTTCGGCGCCCGCAGCGAACAATCCTGCTCGTAGCGGCCGTGGAGCGAAGGGGCAGTCTCGCGCGCGTGGGCAGTCTGATGGCTGAACCAAGCGGGCCATCCATTGGCGAGCTACTCGGCAACCTGGCGCGCGACACAGGCACGCTGGTGCGTCAGGAGATTCAGCTTGTCTCCGCTGAGATGCAGGTCAAAGCCAGGAAGGTCGCGCGTAATGCTGGCCTGCTCGCCGTTGGAGGCGCGCTGGCCCTCGCTGGCGGACTGGCCCTTCTGACCGCAGCGATTGCAGGGCTGGCCCTCGTTATCCCGCTGTGGCTCGCGGCCTTGATCTTGGGCGTCGTGATTTTCGGCGGCGGTTATGCGTTCGTGCGCCTGGGTCTCCGCGGCTTGCGCGAAATTCAGATGCGCCCTGAACAAACGATACAGACCCTCAACGCGGACGTTGCGTGGGCAAAGGAGCAGGTTCGATGACGGACAAGATTGATGACGACGGAGCCTCGTTGGACGAGAGGACCGACGTGGACGTCGTACGACTTCAGCAAGGCATCGAGCAGACGCGCTCGGATATGTCCGTAACCCTCGCGGAGCTCGAGACCAAGCTGAACCCTAGCGAGCTGCGCGACAAGGTAGGCGCGGAGCTTGCGCACGTGGAAGACCGCGTGCGCGCGGTCGTACACGAGCAGCTAACGGAAGCTAAAGAACTAGTAAAGACCGAGCTTGCCGAGGCGAAGACTCTGCTGCGCGGCGAAATGGACGAAGCGGAAAAGAAGCTCAGGAAAGGGCTAACCGACGCAAAAGCTGCGTTCAAAGAGGATGTTAGCCAAGCATGGACTGGCGCAAAGCAAGCAATGCGCGCCTCAACCGTTGGAAAGGTCGAAGACCTGGCCACGAATATCGGAGACAAGATGAATCAGACTCGTGACACGCTAATTGATACAGTTCGCAATAATCCAGTGCCCGCTGCCCTCACAGGCATCGGCCTGGTGTGGCTCCTAATGAACCGCAGCAAGACCGCCGCGCGCAAACAGCAAGGCTTCTACGATTCCAATTCGTACCGAGGCGGCAGCGGTGACCTCGTGGATCAGGCCCGCGGTGCTCTCGGCCGCGTTGGCACGGGTGTTTCGGACGCAGCGCACAGCGTTACGGACGCGGCCCACAGCGTCACGGATGCCACCGGCAAAGGCATCAAGAGCGCGGCGGACGCAGCGAGCAACGCCGTCCACGGCGCGTCGGACGCCACGTTGGCGCTAGCTCACCGTGCTGGCGATGCGGCGTCGCACCTAGCAGCACAAGCGGGCGACGCTGCGTCATCCGTTGCCGATGGCGCAAAGAAGCAAGCTCAGCGCCTGGAACAAGGCGTGGAGTCGACGTTTCTGGAGAACCCCGTCGCCGTGGGAGCCGCGGTGCTCGCGCTGGGAGCCATAGTTGGCTATTCGTTGCCGCGCAGTGATCGGGAGGACAGTTTGATGGGCGAGGCACGTGACCGCGTCCTCACTCAAGCTGGTGACGTCGCGCAGGGCGCGGCCAGCTCGCTCGCGAACCTGGCGCAACACGCCGTCGAGGGGGCCAAGCAACTGGCCGAAGAACAGCACATCTCCTCAACGTGAGACGCGCTGTTAGGGGCGGCAATGCGCCGCCCCGGACGAGACGGCTCGCTCAGCGATCAGTCTCTCTCCAGACTCTTTGCGAGGGCCGAGCCGGCTTCCGTCAGGCCGTAGCAGTCGGCGCTGTTGGTGATCCTACCGATGAAGCCTTGGTCGATCAGATGGGCTAGCGCCGTGGCGTATTCCTGATCGACCGCGGCGTTTCGTCCCAAAGCTACGCGCAGGTCGAGCCCCGCATAACGACCATGTACGGCCGAGCCAAGCCCTCTTTCGTACGTGAGAAGCTCTTTGAGGGCGGTGCGTTCCAACGCCGTCAACTGCGGCCTTTTCATCGGCTGCAATTAGCACACATTGGCGTCAAAGCCCACCGACTGTTAACTCGACGCCAACGCTTGACGCGGCAGCGTCAACACGAATTCCGTCTTACCCTCCGCGCTGCTGACTTTCATCGTCCCATGGTGAGCCCGAACGATCTGGTCGACGATGTGAAGGCCGAGCCCGACGCCATCTCGTGAGCGGCTCGATGCGCGGCCGCTTCGAAATGGCTGAAACAGCGTAGAAAGGATGGACTTTGGGATGTCCGGACCCAAGTTCGCAATCATCAGACGAGCATCACGATCATCCCAGCTGAGCTCGATCACGATGGCCGAAGCGCGGGTGCCGTGCTCCAGCGCGTTGCCGATCAGATTGCTACAGAGTTGAGCTAGTCGATCCGGATCCCAGTCGCCCAAGCAGGCGCCGTCGCAGCGGACTTCGAAGCTGCGATCCACGTGCGCCAACCTGATTTCGGTCACGCTCGTGCGCACTACTTCCGCGAAGTCGATCTGCTGCCGTTGGATCGGCATGGCGTTCTGGGGCCGGCTGCGCGTAAAGTCGAGCAACTCCGTAATCATGCGACGCATGCGGTCGGCCGCACGTCGCTGCATACGTACGAAGTCCGCAAAAACGTCGGACGAGAGGCCGCTTTGCGAGAGACTCTGACTCGCGAGTACGATGGTGTTGAGTGGCTGACGCAAGTCGTGCGCCAGCATGCCCATGAAACGCTCGCGGAACTCCGCCTCGATTTGCAGTCCCTTCTGGACTTGAGATAACCGCTTGTTGAGCAAATTCATGCCGACCAGCGTGGCCACTCGCGCTTGGAGTTCAGGGCCAGAAAACGGCTTTCTCACGAAATCGTTGGCGCCGACCGCGAGTGCTTGCAGAACGCCGTCCGCCGTCGCGGTCGCCGTCAGAATCAAGATGGGCAACTGGGCGATGTCGTAAGTTTTGCGAATGAAGCGACACAGGTCCTCCCCTGACAGCTCTGGCATGTGCCAATCCAGCACGAGCATGTCCGGAGGTCCCTCCGACGCCAAGCTCTCCAGCATGGATGCGCCGCTCTGGAAAGCACGCACGTCGTAGCGGGAGGAGAGCGAGCTGCGAGTCAGCTCGAGCTGCATTCCGCTGTCATCCACGATCCAAACTCGACCGCGGACGTCCGCACCCACGACTTCCGGCAAGATTGACGGACGTTCTATGTCCTCGCTCGAGTTCTTGCTCACGAAAGCCGTGTTAGCACGGCGCGCCGGAGCGCGACCTGTGCAAGGGTATCTCGGCGGATGTCACGGACATACGCATCAGCGCTTGGCCTCGACCAAAGGCTGCGATCTGCCTGCCACTTGCGCGACGACGGCAATGAGTTCCGTCGACTGCATCGGTTTCGGCAGGTGCGCTTGAAAGCCTGCGCGCAGCGCCAGCACCATGTCTTCCCTGCGAGCGTAGGCGGTGAGCGCGATGGCAGGAAGCCGATCGGGCGTGTGTCCAAGCTCGCGCACGCGCGCGAGTAGCTGGTACCCGTCTTGAACGGGCAGCCCGATGTCGCTAACGAGGACGTCGGGCGGAAGTTGCGAGATCCGTTGAAGTGCGTCGTCGTAAGAGGCGGCACTGCGGACAGAGGCGCCTTGTTGTGCAAGCACCACGACCAGCAGCTCTCTGGCGTCGGGGTCGTCTTCGACGACCAGCACCTCCAGCCCAGCGAGCACGCCAGCAGCCCAGGGCTCGGAAGGCGTGATGAGAGTGCTTCGAGAAAGATCGACGGGCAACTGCGACGCTGGCTCCTCGCCGATGGGAAGTTTGGCGCGGAAGGTCGCGCCGCGTCCTTCCCCGTCACTTTCTGCCGTAACCGTGCCGCCGTGCGCCTGGACGATGTGCTTGACCAACGCCAAACCCAAACCCAGCCCGGAGTAGCGGCGTGTTGCGGCGCCGTCCTCCTGACGGAAGCGATCGAAGACGTGGGGCAGGAATCCGGGTGCAATGCCCAGACCCGAATCGCTCACGGACACTTCGATTTCGCCACCCACTTGATTCACGTGGATAGCGACGACACCGTCGGCCGGCGTGAACTTGATGGCGTTGGTCAGCAGATTCCAAACCATCTGCTGCAGGCGATCCGCGTCACCGCGAATGCGAGGCAGCGACTCATCCAGTACCAGTTCCAGCTTGAGTCGCTTCTGATCGAGCGCTGGTTTGACGGAGTCCACGGCGGCGCGGACCACGTCCGGAACGTGCACACCGCTCAGCTCCAGATGTAGCTTGCCAGACACCACCCGCGTGGTGTCGAGGATGTCCTCGATCAGCTGCACCTGGATCTTGGCGTTGCGTTGGATCGTGTCCAAGCCGCGACGCAACATGGTTGCGTCCAGCGCGTTATCCGCCAGCAGGTTGGCCCAGCCCAAGATCGCGTTCAACGGCGTGCGAAGCTCGTGCGAGACGGTCGCCATGAACACGTCCTTGGCGCGATTGGCTTCTTCGGCTGCTTGCTGCGCTTGGCGTGCGACGAGCTCCGCGTGTTCCACGCTGTCGTGCAAACGGCGAGCGCGGACCAGAGTACGGACTCTCGCCACCAGCTCCGCGGGGTCGAACTCCTTCATGACGAAGTCGTTCGCACCGACGGACAGCGCTTCGAGCATCGCTTCGCGACCAGCCGTGGCGGTGAGCACCAAGATCGGTAACGAGACCTCCGTGTGCTGCTTCCGCAAGAACTGACACAAGTCCAGTCCGGACAGTCCGGGCATGTGCCAGTCGAGTATCAAGACGTCCGGACGGTGGACGGTGGCGAAGGCCTCCAACAGCGAGGCGCCGTCCGCGAAGGTTCGGACGGTGTAGTCCGGCTCGAGCAGCCTGCGAGCCATTTCCGACTCGAGCGGGCTGTCGTCAACCACCCAAACCGTAGCGCGCTCAGTTGAATTCAAGACTGACAAAGGGAAGTTCTGGGTGGATTCTCGGGGCGAGTTCGCACCCTACCTCGAATGTTGGCCGGGAGTAACCGAGCGCCCCTAGAAACTTAGCGAAATCGCAAGTGGGGCAATAAGTCGCGTCGCCGGCTGACCTTGACCGCCACCTAGCGTGGCCATAGGGTGCGTTTTCCCTGATGTCCGCCATCCTCGTAGTCGACGACAGCAAGGTGATGCGGGAGATGGTTATCGCGTGTTTGCGTGCGCTGCCTGGCAGCCACTTCACGCAGGCGTCCAGCGGACTCGAGGCCATCGAGCGCCTGTCGCTCGCCCCGTTCGATGCCATCGTGCTCGATCTGAACATGCCCGACGTCAACGGCGAGGAGGTCCTTCAGTTCGTTCGAGGACAGGACCGCCTCCGCAGCTTACCGATTCTGATCGTCACGACCCGCGACGATGACGGCGCACGCGAGCGCGTGCTCAAAGCGGGCGCGAGCGCGTTTCTGGCCAAGCCCTTCACCCCAGAGGGCATCATTGCAGCCGTCCGCGCGATCCTCCCAGGCGGCGCCGAGTCCTCGGCGTGAAAGTCGCTCCAGATTTGCAGGAGTTTCTAGCAGCCTATTTGCTGGAAGCGGAAGAGCACGTCGCGGTCGCCAATGCCCAGCTACTAACGCTGGAAGCCTCACGACACCGCGGCGAAAACAATCCCAAGGCGGTGCGAGAGATCTTCCGAGCGCTCCATACGATCAAGGGCTTGTCCGCCATGGTCGGTGTCGAGGCGATCGTCACCATCGCGCATCGCTTGGAACTGCTGTTGCGCGAGTGCGAACGGGCCGCCGCGGGGGTTTCGTTGCAGGGCCTCGATGCCTTGCTTCACGGGGTGGGTGAGATTCGAGCGCGCCTGACGGCGCTCAGCCGCGGCGAGCAGCCAGCCCAGCCCGATGCGCCCCTGCTCGCTCGCTTGGAGTCGACCGAGGTCACGGACCAGGCGCCGCCAGCGCCGGCCCCGCCGACGATCGATCTCGAGCCAGAGTTGCTCGAGAAGCTTGCCCCATTCGAAGTGGAGCAGCTGCTGAAAGCCGCCGCGAGTGCCCAGCGGGCCATCGTCTGCGAGTTCTTCCCCACGCCTGATCGCTCCGCACGCGGTCTGTCCATCAGCTCCGTCCGTGAGCGCGTGGCCAAAGTGGCCGAAATCGTCAAGGTGTTGCCTCGTGCGGTGCCCGTCACACCCGAGTCGCCGGGCGGCTTGGCGTTCGTGCTGATCGTACTGACCAGCGCTACGGACGCGGAGCTGGCAGAGGCGGTGGGAGTGGATCCCGCCACTTTGCGTGTTCTGCAGGCGCAGCTGCCTGTGATTGTGGAAACGGCAGCGGCCGAGTCGAAGCGGTCTGCGCTGACTGAATTCGAAGACGAAGCCTTCGGCGAGGGACTCCGCAAGGGCATCGTACGCGTGGACGTGGCGCGCCTGGACGACGCCATGGAGGGACTGTCCGCGCTGATCGTCACACGATTCCGCTTGGCCCGCGTGATCGCGGACCTCAAACAGCAGGGCGTCAACACGCGCGAGCTCTCCTACATTCTCGCTGACAATGCTCGGCAGCTGCGCGACCTGCGCGCCGCGATCGTGCGGGTGCGTATGGTGCCGGTGTCCGAGCTGCTGGAGCGTGTCCCGTTGCTCGTGCGCGGTTTGTGCCGCACCACCAACCGATTGGTGCGGCTCGAGGTCGAAGGGGGCGGAGCGGAGCTGGACAAGGCGGTCTCCGAACGCTTGTTCCCGGTGATCGTCCACCTGGTGAGAAATGCCGTTGACCACGGCATCGAAACTCCAGACGAGCGCGTGCGGCGAGGCAAGCCGGAGGAAGGTTTTTTGCGCATCGTCGCCGGCACTCGCAGCAATACGCGCTTGGAGCTCACGCTCACCGACGACGGACGTGGCATCGACGCGGCCGCGGTCGCGCGCAAGGCTCGACGCGAGCCGCCCGCCAACGACGCGGAGCTCCTCGAGATGCTGTGTTTGCCTGGGTTTTCTACGCGCGAAGTCGCCACTACGACCAGCGGCCGCGGCGTCGGCATGGAGATCGTCAAGCGCGTGGTGGTGGGCGAGCTGGGCGGTGAGCTGGAGCTGCGCACCGAGTTCGGCAAAGGCACCAGCTTCATTTTGCGCGTCCCCCTCACGATTTCGATCGTGGACGCCTTCATTTTCGAGTCGGCAGGGCAACGCTTCGTCGTGCCCGTCGCCATCGTCGAGGAAATCGTCGAGCTCGAACGCGCGCGCGCCGTGGAAGTCCCAGGTCAGGCGGCTGACGCCGAGCTCCACCTGATCGTGCGGCGGGGTCAAGCCATGCCCGTGCTCGAGTTGGCCCAGGTGTTGCGTCTGAACCTCGAGAAGTCGCACGCCGCCAACGCCATCGTGGTCCGGCGTGCGGGAACTCCCATCGCATTCGGAGTAGATCGCATGCTTGGTCAACAGGAGGTCGTGATTCGCCCCATGAATGACGTGCTGACGCGGCTCCCCGGCATCTCCGGCGCAACGGATCTGGGCGATGGCCGCCCCACGCTGGTGCTGGATCTGGTCGCGCTCGGCAGCGCGACCCCTTCCCGAACGGAACGAGTCGGCGGATGACGATGCACATCGTGTTCAGTGTGGCGGACGTGGAATACGCAGTTCCCGTCGCCAGTGTGCTTCAGCTCGAAAGCTACACGGGTGCCACGTTGGTGCCCGGCGCAGAGAATTACGTCGCCGGTGTGGTTACCCTGCGCGGCCGCGTCATTCCTGTGGTCGACTTGCGCCGCCGC
>Ga0247764_1000466_pt1 | contig 14119 bp, 14 predicted proteins | sample UWRJL051202B4_FD_179932 | JGI IMG/M metagenome (GOLD analysis project Ga0247764, IMG submission 179932) | Plant litter microbial communities from Arlington Agricultural Research Station in Wisconsin, United States - UWRJ-L051-202B-4 | ecosystem: Environmental > Terrestrial > Plant litter >...
GAGATCACGCTGCCGCCGGTGTCCTTAGGAGCGGGTGTGCGGTCGAGCTTCACCAGCACGGATATCGATGGCGCTCCAGAGGACATCAACGATTTCGACCTCAACAGCGCACGTATCTACGTAAGTGGCAAAGTCACCGACAACATCAGCCTGATGTTCAACACCGAGTACAACTCGGACGATGAGGAGATGCGCGTCATCGATGCAGTGGCGCAGTTCGCCTTCTCCGAGAAATTCAACATCTGGGCGGGGCGCTTCCTGCCACCCAGCGATCGCGACAACCTCACCGGCCCTTATTACGCAAGCCACTGGGGTGTCTATCGCGACGGCGTGCAGGACGGCTATCCGTTCGAGACCGAAGGCCGCGACGATGGCATCGCGTACTGGGGACAGTTCGGCATCGCCAAGGTGTCGTTCGGCGCCTTCGATGTGGCGGGGCTGACGAAGGACGATTCCGACGTGTTGTTCGCAGCTCGGGTGCAGCTGGATTTCTGGGACCAGGAAGCCGGTTACTATCAGAACGGGACTTACTACGGCGACAAGGATCTTCTCGCAGTCGGCGTCGCCGGCCAGAACGCATCGGGTGACAACGCTTACTCGGTGGATTTTTTGCTTGAGAAGAAGCTGGCGAACGCCGGCGTGGTGACCGTCGAATCCGAGTACGCCAAGTACGACGGACTGGGCGGCTATCCCTCGCCACGTGGCATCGGTTACGACTCCAGCGATGGTTATTACCTACTCGGTGCTTACCTGTTTCCGCAGCAGCTGGGCATCGGCAAGTTCCAGGTGCTGGGCAAATACGGCCAGACCACCTATGACTTCGCGACTGCCGTCGACGTCGACCAGAAGACGCTGGATGTCGAGGTCAACTACATCATCAAGACATTCAACGCGCGCGTGTCGCTGTTCTATATCGACATCGACTACTCGCCGTCGACTGTCCTGGTCAGCCCGGCGGTCACCCAGATCGGTCTCGGTCTGCAAGTGCAGATCTGACGCTTTAAGCTCAAAGGACGACACATATGAAAATGAACAAGGCATGGCTACGCGCCATCGCGGCTTCGGTATCGATGATCTGCACGGCAGGTGCGCACGCGGCCGACACGATCAAGATCGGTGTTCTACATTCGCTGTCCGGCACGATGGCGATCTCGGAAACCACACTCAAAGACACGGTGCTGATGCTGATCGATGAGCAGAACAAGAAGGGCGGAGTGCTCGGCAAGAAGCTCGAAGCAGTGGTGGTCGATCCGGCGTCCAACTGGCCGCTGTTCGCTGAAAAGGCCGAGCAGTTGCTGGTCAAGGATAAAGTCGCCGTGACCTTCGGCTGCTGGACCTCGGTGTCGCGCAAGTCGGTGCTGCCGGTGTTTGAGAAGAACAACGGCCTGCTGTTCTACCCGGTGCAATACGAAGGCGAAGAATCGTCGAAGAACGTCTTCTATACCGGCGCTGCACCCAACCAGCAGGCCATTCCGGCGGTCGACTACCTGATGAAGGATCTCAGCGTGAAGCGCTGGGTCCTGGCGGGCACCGACTATGTCTATCCGCGCACCACGAACAAGATCCTCGAAGCCTATCTCAAGGCGAAGGGCGTGAAGCAGGAGGACATCATGATCAACTACACGCCGTTCGGCCACTCCGACTGGCAGCGCATCGTGGCGGACATCAAGAAGTTCGGTTCGGCGGGCAAGAAGACGGCGGTGGTCTCGACCATCAACGGCGATGCCAACGTGCCGTTCTACAAGGAGCTGGGCAACCAGAAAATCTCGGCGGAAGACATTCCCGTCGTGGCGTTCTCGGTGGGTGAAGAGGAATTGTCGGGCATCGACACCAAGCCCCTGGTCGGGCACCTCGCTGCCTGGAATTACTTCATGAGCGTGGATGCGCCCGCGAATGCCGAGTTCATCAAGAAGTGGCGCACGTTCACCAAGAATCCCAAGCGCGTCACCAACGATCCGATGGAAGCGCATGTCATCGGCTTCAACATGTGGGTGAAGGCGGTGGAGAAGGCGAAGACCACCGACGTGAACAAGGTGACGGACGCCATGATCGGCATCGAGTCGCCGAATCTCACCGGTGGCGTCGCAAAGATGCTGCCCAACCATCATCTCACCAAGCCGGTGCTGATCGGCGAAGTGCGTGCCGACGGTCAGTTCGATGTCGTATGGCAGACCGAAGGATTGGTGGCCGGCGATGCCTGGTCGGACTTCCTGCCCGGCAGCAAGGACATCGAAGCGGACTGGGTGACGCTCAAGTGCGGCAACTACAACAAGGTCACCAAGAAGTGCTCGGGTCAGAAGTACGAGTGAACATATCACTCCGCTTTTCCCGGTCTCTTTCTTCTAACTTCCTCCCCCGGTCCCCGGGGGAGGATGGAGGAGGGGGCGTCCGACTCCGTCCGTCCCTTCAGCTGACATTGCTCTTGCTCGCGCTTTTCTTTTTCTCCCATGAAGCGCCTGCCGCCGACGCCACGCCTTCCTTCGAATCCACACTATCCGCCCTCGCCACCACCAATTTCAAAGCCCGCGAAGCGGCTCTCGTGCAGTTAGCGCAGACTCGCCACGCCAGCACCAAATCAGCACTGTCAGCCCTGCTCGAAGGCACGCTCTACTACCGCAAGGCCGACAAACACGTTTTCATCGTCTCGGGCACAGACTTCCTCACGCTCACCGATGCCACCACGCTGAAATCCGCCGGCACCGCCGACCCAGCGGACATGGCCAAGATCACCACCAACAATTCCTTGCGCAAAATCCTCAAGAGCGCACTTGCCGGATTCGCACTGAACGATCCCGACGCCGCAGTCCGTCTCGCCGCCGTGAACGAGATGCTTCGATCGATGGATGGCGACAACGCCGCCATCCTCCGCGAACGCATCAAGACCGAGAAAGACGACGACGTAAAAAAGGCTATCGACGACGGCCTCGCGCTCGCGGATCTCGACGACCCCGACGCCGACAAGCGGCTCGCCGCCATCCAACATCTCAAGAGCAGCCTGAATCCCGGCGTCTACAATCGCCTCACGACACTCACGAGTCGTGGAGACGACGGCGCGTACCTCGAACCGGACGAACGCGTACGGGTCGCGGCAGTGGAGGGCGTGAGTCACATCGATTCGTGGCGGCGCTTCTATTCCAGCATCGAGACGCTGTTCTTCGGCCTGAGTCTCGGATCGGTGCTGGTGCTTGCGGCCATCGGCCTTGCGATTACGTTTGGCGTCATGGGCGTGATCAACATGGCGCACGGCGAGTTGATGATGCTCGGCGCCTACACGACTTACGTGATCCAGCAGGCGCTGCCGAATCAGATCGGAGCATCCGTGCTGATCGCCATCCCGCTGGCGTTCATCGTGTCCGGACTCGTCGGCGTGCTGATCGAACGCGGCGTCGTGCGGTTCCTGTACGGCCGCCCGCTGGAAACCCTGCTGGCAACGTTCGGCGTCAGCCTGATCCTGCAGCAGATAGTGCGCGACGTGTTTACAGCGAATAACCGTCCGGTCGAAACACCGGCCTGGATGGCTGGCTCGTGGCAGATCAACGAGGCGCTGTCCATCACTTACAACCGCCTGTATGTCGTGCTGTTCATGATGATCGTGTTTGCCATCCTGCTCGCGGTGATTGGCAAGACGTCGCTGGGATTGAAAGTTCGAGCCGTCGCACAGAACCGCGCCATGGCGAAGTCGATGGGCGTGCGTACCGAGTGGATCGATGCGCTGACGTTCGGGCTAGGCTCCGGAATTGCCGGCGTCGCTGGTGTCGCGCTCAGTCAGTTGACGAACGTTGGGCCGAATCTCGGACAGCAGTACATCATCGATTCGTTCATGGTCGTCGTGTTCGGCGGCGTCGGCAACTTGTGGGGCACGTTGATCGGCGGCATGTCGCTGGGCCTGGTGAACCAGATGCTGGAGCCGTTCGCCGGTGCGGTGCTCGCGAAAATCTTCGTGCTGATCGCGCTGATCATGTTCATCCAGCGGCGCCCTCGCGGGTTGTTCCCGCAGAAAGGCCGTGCGGCCGAAGGCTGATCGATGACGCAATCCAACCTGCTGTTCAAGCTCATCGCCGGCGACCGCGGTACGGCGATCTTTTTCGTGCTGCTCACGCTGTTGGCTGTCGTCGTGCCGATTCTGCACGTGTTGCCTGAAAGCTCGGCGCTGTCCCTGTCCGGCTATTCGATGACTTTGATCGGCAAGTACCTGACCTATGCATTGCTCGCCATTGCGGTGGATCTCGTGTGGGGTTACTGCGGCATTCTCAGCCTCGGGCATGCCGCATTCTTTGCGTTGGGCGGCTATGCGATGGGCATGTACCTGATGCGGCAGGTCGGCACGCGCGGCGTGTACGGCGATCCGCTGCTGCCGGATTTCATGGTGTTCCTGAACTGGAAGGAACTGCCCTGGTTCTGGAGCGGGTTCGACATGTTCGGGTTCGCGATGCTGATGGTCATCGTCGTGCCGGGCCTGCTCGCGCTGGTGTTCGGCTGGCTTGCTTTCCGTTCGCGCGTCACCGGCGTGTATCTCTCGATCATCACGCAGGCGCTCACGTACGCGTTGATGCTGGCATTCTTCCGCAACGACATGGGCTTCGGTGGCAACAATGGGCTCACCGATTTCAAGGACATCCTCGGCGCATCGATCAATGCGCCCGCGACGCGCATTTCGTTGTTCGTCGCTTCGGCGATTGCGCTTGCGTTGGGATATCTCGCGTGTCGCTACATCACGCTGTCACGCGCGGGTCGCGTCGTTCAAGCCATTCGTGATGCCGAGACGCGCACGCGCTTCATCGGTTACCGCGTCGAGTCGTACAAGCTGTGGATTTTCACGTTCTCTGCAGTGCTTGCAGGCATCGCCGGTGCGTTGTACGTCCCCCAAGTGGGGATCATCAACCCGAGCGAGTTTCAACCGGTGAACTCCATCGAAGTGGTTATCTGGGTTGCTGTCGGCGGACGCGGCACTCTGTATGGCGCCGTGGCAGGTGCGTTGCTCGTGAACTATGCGAAGTCCTATTTCACGGCAGCCGTGCCGGAGTTCTGGCTCTATGCGTTGGGTGCGTTGTTTGTGTTGGTTACGCTGTTCCTCCCGAAAGGTGTGACCGGGCTGCGATTCCCCGCCAAGAAGGTGCCCGCCGAGGTGGCGACGGCATGAATGCCACCAGCGCGATCCGACATGGCCTGACAAAAGTCTTCGGCACCGGCGCCGCCAGCGAACGACCGCCGCCGGGCGACGCTTCGCATGGAACCATCCTCTATCTCGAAGACATCAGCGTGAGCTTCGATGGGTTCAAGGCGCTCAACGCCTTGACGCTCTATATCGATGTCGGCGAACTCCGCTGCATCATCGGTCCCAACGGCGCGGGCAAGACGACGATGATGGATGTCATCACCGGCAAGACACACCCGAATGCAGGCTCGGCGTGGTTCGGGCAGACGACCGACCTGCTGACGTTGACGGAGCCCGAGATCGCCGGTGCCGGCATTGGCCGCAAATTCCAGAAGCCGACGGTATTCGAGCAGCACACCGTGGTCGAGAATCTCGAACTGGCCGTGGCGGGCGACAAGTCGATCTGGTCGACGTTGTTCTCCGCATTGAATGGGGCACAGCGCGCACGCATCGATGAAGTGCTGGAGACGATTCGCCTCCAGGATCGGCGTGAAATGCGGGCGGGCATGCTGTCGCACGGACAGAAGCAGTGGCTGGAGATCGGCATGCTTCTGATGCAGGATCCGCAATTGCTGCTCGTCGATGAGCCGGTCGCCGGGATGACGCCACAGGAAGTGGAGCGCACCGCCGAGTTGCTGTTGTCGCTCGCGGGCAAGCATTCGGTGGTGGTGGTCGAGCACGACATGAATTTCGTGCGTTCGATCGCGAAGAAAGTCACGGTGCTGCACGAGGGCCACGTACTTGCCGAAGGCACCATGGACGAAGTGCAGGGCGATGCCCGCGTCAAACAAGTGTACCTGGGTGAATAGGCCATGCTGGACATCAAAGGCCTGAACCAGTTCTACAGCGGCAGCCACATTCTGTGGGATGTGAACCTGTCCGTGCCCACCGGCTCGTGCACCTGTCTCATGGGCCGCAATGGCATGGGCAAGACGACGCTGCTCAAGTGCATCATGGGCCTGCTGCCCACCGTGTCCGGCGAAATGCTGTACGACGGCCAGGACCTGCGAAAGCTGGCTGCCGATCGCCGTGCGAGCCTTGGCATCGGCTTCGTGCCGCAGGGTCGTGAAATATTTTCTCAGCTCACGGTGGAGGAGAATCTGCGCATCGGACTGACGTCGGGACGGCGCAAGCTCAAGGAGATCCCCGAGTCGATTTTCGCCATGTTTCCCGTGTTGAAGCAGATGCTGCGGCGTCGGGGTGGCGATTTGTCGGGTGGCCAGCAGCAGCAGTTGGCTATTGGACGGGCGCTGGTGCTCGACCCCAAACTACTGATTCTCGACGAGCCCACGGAGGGGATCCAGCCCAACATCGTGCACGAGATCGGCGATATCATCCTGCGCTTGAACCGTGAGGCGAACCTGACGGTGTTGCTGGTGGAGCAGAAACTGCCGTTCGCTAGGCGAGTCGCAAGCGAGTTCAGGATCATCGACAAGGGACGTGTAGTAGCTGCGGATGCCATCGGCGGCCTCACCGACGAGTTGGTCCGGCATCACCTGACGGTGTGAGGTTCGACAGGTCTTCGCGACGATGCGGCTGCTGAAAGAGTATGTTTGCGCGATGGCGCTCTCATCCCATCCACAACTCTCGGCACCATCCTCCGGATGGCGAGCCAGCCTCCGCCTGCAATTCTCCGCACGCGGCGCCGACACTTGGCTCTCACGTCGCGAACACTACGGCCCCCTACGCGTCCAGCGACCGTTTTATCCCGAGCGTCGTCAGGGTGGGGAAGCCGGCGCCTGCCACGTCTACCTCGTGCACCCGCCCGGCGGCATCGTGGGCGGCGATGAGCTTCATGTCCAAGTCGATGTAACTGATGGCGCTCATGCACTGGTGACGACGCCGGCAGCGACGAAGTTCTACCGCAGCGACGGCAAACTGGCGCGTCAGGTTCAGCAGGTGGCGTTGGGAGCTGCGGCATTGGAATGGTTGCCGCAGGAAACGATCTTCTATCCGGGAGCACACGCTCGCAGCACCACACGCATCGACCTGAGCGCCGGCTCGAAATTCATCGGCTGGGAAATCCCCTGTCTTGGCCTTCCCGCACGTGAGGAGTATTTCAACACTGGCCAACTGGCGCTGGATCTGGAACTCTGGCGCGACCGACGGCCCTTGTTCGTCGACCGCCTGCGCATCGACGGCGAATCCGTAGCGAGAGGCGCGCGATGCGACCTGGCCGGGCATCATGCCATCGGCACGTTGCTCGCGTATCCTGCGGATGCCGCCTTGCTGGCGCTGGTGCGTGAGACCGAAGGCAGGGGAGCGCAAGTCGCCGCGACGTTGGTGGACGGCGTGCTGATGTGTCGTGCGCTGGCCGGCCAGTCCGAAGCGGTGCGACGTACGTTCGTCGCGATGTGGCAGGCGATCCGCCCTCGCTTGCTGGGCTGTGAGGTCGTGCTGCCGAGAATCTGGGCGACGTGATGCGAACGAGTGAAGCTGGAGAGCAGGAATGGAGCTGACGCCGAGAGAGAAAGACAAGTTGCTGCTATTCACCGCGGCGCTGGTGGCGGAACGTCGCAAGGCGCGTGGCGTGAAACTCAACTATCCGGAATCCGTGGCGCTGATTTCCGCGGCCATCATGGAAGGCGCGCGCGATGGTCGATCGGTTGCGGAGCTCATGAGCTACGGCACCACCATCCTGGCGCGCGAGGATGTGATGGAAGGCGTGCCCGAAATGATTCCCGACGTGCAGGTGGAAGCCACGTTCCCGGACGGCACCAAGCTCGTCACCGTGCATCACCCCATTCCATAAATCTGCCGACGGAGATTTCCCGATGATTCCAGGCGAAGTGTTGGCCGAACCCGGCGACATCGAGATCAACGTGGGCCGGCAGATCACCCGACTGCGCGTCGCCAATGCCGGCGACCGGCCCATCCAAGTCGGCTCGCATTACCACTTCTACGAAACCAACAGCGCGCTGCTCTTCGATCGAAACGCCGCGAAAGGATTTCGTCTCAACATCGCCTCCGGTACAGCGACGCGCTTCGAGCCCGGGCAGTCACGCGATGTCGAACTCGTCGCGTACTCCGGCGATCGATTGGTCTATGGCTTCAACCAGAAAGTCATGGGCCAGCTGTAGTCGCGCACCGAACCGCCTTCCCCGTAGAGAAATCCCATGACCCGAATCGATCGTCATGCCTACGCCGAGATGTACGGGCCGACCGTCGGCGATCGCGTGCGCCTCGCCGACACGGAACTGTTCATCGAAGTGGAGCGCGATCACACCATCTACGGCGAGGAGGTCAAGTTCGGCGGCGGCAAGACCATTCGCGACGGCATGGGACAGGGCCAGCGCAACTCGGCGCAGGTAGTGGATACCATCATCACCAACGCGCTGATCGTGGATCACTGGGGCATCGTCAAAGCGGACATCGGCCTGAAAGGCGGACGCATCGTCGCCATCGGCAAGGGCGGCAATCCGGACGTGCAGCCGGGTGTGACTATCGTCATCGGCGCCGGCACGGAAGTGATCGCGGGTGAGGGATTGATTGCCACTGCCGGCGGCATCGACTCGCACATTCATTTCATCTGTCCGCAGCAGGTGGAAGAGGCGATGATGTCTGGCATCACCACGATGATCGGTGGCGGCACCGGGCCGGCAACCGGCACCAACGCGACGACCTGCACGCCTGGGCCATGGCACATCGAACGCATGTACCAGGCGCTGGAAGGCCTGCCGATGAATTTCGGCCTGCTCGGCAAGGGCAATGCGAGCCTGCCGCAGCCGCTGGAAGAGCAGATCGAAGCCGGCGTGATGGGACTCAAGCTGCACGAGGATTGGGGCACGACGCCGGCTGCGATCGACAATTGCCTGTCGGTCGCAGACAAGTACGACGTGCAGGTAGCGATCCACACCGACACGCTCAATGAATCGGGATTCGTCGAGGATACGATTGCCGCGTTCAAAGGCCGCGCGATTCACACGTATCACACCGAAGGCGCGGGCGGCGGACACGCACCTGACATCATCAAGGCCTGCGGCGAATCCAACGTGCTGCCTTCGTCTACCAACCCGACACGGCCCTACACCATCAACACGGTCGACGAGCATCTCGACATGCTGATGGTGTGTCACCACCTCGATCCCGGCATCGCCGAAGACGTTGCGTTCGCCGAGTCGCGCATTCGTCGCGAGACGATTGCGGCGGAGGATATTCTTCACGATCTCGGTGCTTTCTCGATGCTGTCGTCCGACTCGCAGGCCATGGGTCGCATCGGCGAAGTCGTGACGCGCACGTGGCAAACAGCACACAAGATGAAAGTGCAGCGAGGCGTGTTGCCTCAGGACAGTCAGCGCAACGACAACTATCGCGTGCGCCGCTACATCGCGAAATACACGATCAATCCGGCGCTGACGCACGGTATTGCGCACGAAGTGGGCTCGCTCGAAGTCGGTAAGCTCGCGGACATCGTGTTGTGGCGTCCAGCGTTCTTCGGCGCCAAGCCGTCGATGATCATCAAGGGCGGCATGATCGTCGCTGCGCCGATGGGCGATCCCAATGCTTCGATACCGACGCCGCAGCCGGTTCACTATCGACCGATGTTCGGCGCCTTCGGCGGCGCGCTGAGTGCGACGTCAGTCAGTTTTGTGTCCCGTGCCGCGCTCGAGAACGACATGGCGCAACGACTGAATCTACACAAGCGCTTGGTCGCCGTGCAAGGAACACGAAGTGTTCGCAAGGCCGACCTGATCCTCAACGACTATCAACCTAAGATTGAAGTCGACTCGCAGACCTACGAAGTGCGTGCCGATGGCATTCTGTTGACCTGCGAGCCGGCGGCAGTGTTGCCGCTCGCACAGCGCTATTTCCTGTTCTGACATGCTGACCATCTCGCAACGTTTGCTCGAACGGCGAGCTGCCGATCTGAAACTGGAGCTGCCGTTCGAACTGCGCAAACGCAGTCGATTGCGCACGTCGGTGGAGGGCGAGGAGGCTGGCTTGTTCCTCGAACGCGGGACGACGTTACGAGGCGGCGATCTGTTGCTCGCCGACGATGGCCGCGTGATCGAGGTCGTCGCCGCGCAGGAAACGGTGTCGACGGTTCGCGTCGGCGTGACTGGGAGTCTTGCTCGAGCTGCTTATCATTTGGGCAACCGGCACGTCGCATTGCAGATCGGCGAGCAGTGGCTGCGTTATCAGCACGATCATGTTCTCGATGACATGGTTCGCGGCCTGGGATTCACGATCGCCATCGAAGAAGCGGCATTCGAGCCCGAAGCGGGTGCTTACGGCGCCGGTTCCCATCAACACAGCATCCTGCTGACTCACGGCCATCACGGTGAGTGAACCGGCTGCACCCGGTCTTCGGTTACTGCGCCTCTTGCACATCGCCAGCCCGGCATTGCCGGTCGGCGCATTCCACTTCTCGCAGGGAATGGAACACGCGGTGGAGGCGGGCTGGATCCTCGATGAGGCAGGCGCTCTGCAGTGGATTGGTGGTCTGGGGGAGGGCGCGTTCGAACGACTCGATCTGCCGATCCTCGCGCGACTTCACGATGCTTGGCTGCGCCAGGATCTGGTTACAGTTCGACACTGGAATTCGCTGCTCATCGCCATGCGCGAGACGAGTGAGTCGCGTGCCGAGGATCTGCATATGGGCGCGGCTTTACTGAAAGTGCTCAACGACCTCGACCTGCCCGACGTTCCCGCGGAATTGCAGGGCGAAACGCTCGGCTATGCCGCCGTGTTCGCCCGGGCCTGCGCGTACTGGGAAATACCTGTCGGCGAAACGCTGCAGGCTTGCGCCTGGGCTTGGGCCGAAACACAGGTGCTGGCAGCCATCAAGCTCGTGCCTTTGGGCCAGCGATCCGGACAGCGCATTCTCCATGCATTGATTCCCGCCCTCGCGGCCGGCGTGCAGCGCGCACTGTCGTTATCCGATGACGATATCGGCGTTCGCGGCGTCATGCAGGCCTTCGCCAGCGCTCGCCACGAGACGCAGTACACCCGCCTGTTTCGTTCATAACGTGTCCTTCCCGTCGCCGCTGGCGGTCGTGCCACAGGGCAGTGTTATCATCTACGCATGAACCGCGATCTCGACAAAATGCGCCGGCGCCCGTTCTTTTTTCCGCTGGTGGTGCCGGTCCTTGTATTCCTCGGACTGGTGGTCGCAGCGGCCTGGCTGTTCGACGCCAGGGCCACCACCGTGGTCTTCGTCGTGCGCCATGCCGAGAACGAAACCGGCGTCGATCCCGATCCCGGCCTGAGCGTGGATGGCCGCGAACGGGCCGCACGACTCGCGAAAATGCTGCTGCAAGCCCGCGATAACGAACCCGTCGGCTCGAGCCCGAGACGCGGCTTGGACGCGATCTTCGTCTCCGAACTACGGCGCACCGAGCAGACGGCTGAGCCCCTTGCCACTGCGATGGGGCTATCGTCGAACGTTATTACGTCAGCTACCTGGGCCAGTCTCGCCGGTAAGATCAAGAGGGAACATCGTGGCGAATATGTGCTCGCCGTCGGTCACGCCAACACGGTGCCGTTGCTGGTGGAAGCTTTGAGCGGGGAGAAGGTCAGCCTGCGCGACGACGAGTACGACGCGATGTTCATCGTGTTCGTCCCGCAGCTTTCCAAGGCGAAGGTCGTGCGGATTCGCTATTGAGTGCATGGTTACGCAGCAGACCTTTGCGATTGATACTCACGGACGGGGCTTTACGTCGCTGACTGGTCGGGTTGCGGATATCGTCCAGTCGAGCGGCGCGTCGGCAGGGATCTGCCATGTCTTCGTGAGGCATACCAGTGCTTCGCTGGTGATCACGGAAAATGCTGACCCGGCGGTGCATCGTGACCTTGAGCGGTATCTGCAACGTATCGTTCCTGACGGGAGTCCGGATTACGAACATGACGCGGAGGGGCCGGATGATATGCCGGCGCATATCCGTAGCGTGCTGACGGCCACGACGGTGTCGGTCCCGGTTGCTGATGCGAAATTGTTGCTGGGGACTTGGCAGGGGATTTACCTCTGGGAGCACCGCTTGGAGTCGCAGAGGCGGAAGATCGTGGTTACTGTGATTGGCTCGGAGTCTCCCTAGCCGGTTCACGCGGTGTGCGTTTTATCGGTCTTGCTTGAATGCTCGTGGGTGCTACAATTTAGCCGCTTCCATCGGTGGGGCCGTAGCTCAGCTGGGAGAGCGCCTCGTTCGCAATGAGGAGGTCAGGAGTTCGATCCTCCTCGGCTCCACCAACCCCTCGTCCGCCGCAGTTCACCGTCGTCCGACCGTGCTGCTAAGTCCCGATAAAATCTCGATTTTTTCACTTCTGCGGTCCGCAGTCGTTCGCCCTCGTTCTTGCCCAACCGCGAACAAAAGCAGTAACGTTGTTCGTAACTGGAGGGTTCAGGGAGTGAGTTACTGCCATGTTGACCAACGACACCAGGATTCGCAATTCGAAACCCGCGACCAAAGCGTTTAGGATTTCGGACGGTCGTGGTCTGTACCTGCTCGTTCAGCCCAACGGATCGAAATGGTGGCGGTTCGATTACCGACGCCCGACATCCGGTCGCAACACACTTTCTCTTGGCGTGTATCCGGACGTTCCTCTCAAACTTGCCCGGGAGCGCCGGGATCAGTTTCGGCAACTGGTCGCGGCTGGCGTTGATCCAGCGTACCAACGCGAAACGCAGAAGGTCGCAAATGCGAACACGTTCGAAGCGATCGCGCGGGAGTGGTTTCTAGCAAGGGAATCAAGATGGGCAAAATCTCATTCGAGCAAGATTATCGCTCGCCTCGAGGCTGACCTGTTTCCGTGGCTTGGAAAGCGAGCCATGGAAAGTATCAGCGCCGCTGATGTACTGAGTTGCTTGCGGAGAATTGAACAGCGCGGGGCGATTGATACCGCTCATCGAGCGCTACAGAACTGCGGGCAGGTATTTCGCTACGCTGTTGCCACGTCAAGAGCGCCCCGAGATCCTTGTGGCGATTTGCGTGGTGCGCTGATACCCGTTTCACACGTTCACTATCCGACGATCATTGATCCATGCGAGATCGGCGCGCTTCTGCGTGCTATCGACGCGTACGGCGGGTCGATGATCGTCAGGAGTGCGCTGAGGCTTGCGCCACTCGTTTTCGTCCGGCCAGGTGAGCTTCGTGCGGCTGAATGGAAAGAAGTGAATTTCGAGAAGTCGGAATGGCGAATTCGCGCCGAGAGGATGAAGTCGAGGGTGCAGCACATCGTGCCTCTGTCACGTCAGGCGCTCGCCGTTCTTCGCGATCTCTGGCCGCTTACTGGCGACTGCAAACACGTTTTTCCTGGCATCAGACATCTGCATGTGCCGATGAGTGAAAATACTGTCAACGTTGCGTTGCGAAGCTTGGGATATGGAAAGGCACAGTTCACGGGTCATGGGTTCAGATCCATGGCTTCGACTTACTTGAATGAATGTGGGAAATGGAGTTCGGACGTGATCGAGCGTCAACTTGCGCACGGTGAGCGAGATGAGGTGCGTGCGGCGTACAACTACGCTATGCACCTGCCTGTTCGACGAGAAATGATGCAGTACTGGGCAGACGAGCTGGATCGCCTCAGGCTGAGGACATCTGCAACATTGGCACACCCGTAGTTGCCAGAGAGGGTTCCTGCTTTAGTCCAAGGGGTGATTTTTTAAGTGATCTTGATGATACACGGCGGTCCGTGCTAGATGTCTCTGAGTCGCCCGCCAGCCCTTGGTGATCGACGGAAATGTTGCTAGGAAGAAAATAGACATTTTGCACAAGCGGACCGGCATCGTCGATGATAAGTTGGGGAGAGAAGTCTTTGTGGTAAGGCCGCGCCTAAACTGACATCCACGCGATAATGAACTCTTGTGGCAGTCGACGTTTAATATCCGGGCATGTCGTCTCACTGCATGCCTATCAAGATGGCTGATGAATTCTTCGACTCAAGTTTCAACCAAAGGCACATTCGCTTCGATGCGCGCCGCAAGCCACGCCTGCACATCCGCCTCGACCCAGGCAACGGATTGCG
>Ga0247764_1000467_pt1 | contig 14118 bp, 15 predicted proteins | sample UWRJL051202B4_FD_179932 | JGI IMG/M metagenome (GOLD analysis project Ga0247764, IMG submission 179932) | Plant litter microbial communities from Arlington Agricultural Research Station in Wisconsin, United States - UWRJ-L051-202B-4 | ecosystem: Environmental > Terrestrial > Plant litter >...
TGGCCGCGTTTCGACGGGGTGGCGCTTACCTCGGTGCGCGACGCAGCGTTGCTGCGGCAAGACTTGCCGGCGTGCCGCACGGCCGTGATTCCCAACGGCGTGGACGTGGCAACGTTCGCGCGCTCCGATACGGAGACGGATCCGGGCAGCGTGCTGTTCTTCGGAGCGATCAATTACTTTCCCAACGCCGACGGCGTCACCTTCTTCTTGGACGAGGTGTTTCCCAAGCTGAAGCAGCAGCGACCGGACGCAACCTTCCGCGTGCTCGGACCCGGTGCCCCGGCAGCGCTGAAGGAGCGCGCCGGGGACGGCGTGCAGTTTTTGGGCATGGTGGACGACGTGAACCCGCACATTGATCGCGCCGCTGCGGTGGTGGTGCCGCTTCGGATCGGCGGTGGCACCCGGCTCAAGATCGTCGAGGCGCTCTCCAAGGGTAAAGCCGTCGTCTCGACTCGGTTGGGCGCCGAGGGTATCGACGTCGTGGACGGAGAGCACCTGCTGTTCGCGGACACCCCGGAAGAGCTGGCTCAGCAGCTCACTCGCGTGCTGAGCGATCCAGCACTGGCAGCGCGGCTCGGGGATGCCGGTCGGCGCCTGATGGAAGAGCGTTACAGCTGGACCAGCATCACGCATAAGCTCGAAGAGTTCTACGACTCCTTGAAGCAGCACTAACCAGCGCGCACCGCTCGACGTCTACAGCTCTCGCAACACTTTGGCAGGCACGCCACCGACCAACACCCGCGCCGGCACGTCGCGCACGACGACACTCCCCGCCGCCACGACGCTGCCTGCACCGACCGTCACGCCGCGTAGGATCGTCGCGCGCACCCCGATCCACACGTTCTCTTCCAAAATCACGGGGAGCGAGGGTGGCGTCTCGTCGCGGCGCGCGGGATCCAGCTCGTGAAAATCGTTATCCATGATGATGACGTGCGAGCCGATGCGACAGTTTGCGCCGATGCGGATCAGCTGCATCGCGGCGATCGAACAGCCGTAGTTGATGTACGTGCGTTCGCCGATTTCTAGCAGACCTCCCGTACCAACTCCCAGCTCGAGGCGCGCGGGCTCGGAGACCATCCGCACCTTGTCTCCGATGCGCAAAGTGCCGCTGTTGTAGACGGCCGGGTGACCCCACAACCGCACGCCTTTGCCCAGCTCTGCCGAATGCAGATGATAACGCGCGCGCAACACCGCCCTGCCGTTGTCCACGGCAGAACGCAGCTTCTTCAAGGAATTGAGGCTCTGCATCAAGGCACACCAGTTTCGCACGCTCTGCCCCCGAGTGTGAGCATTCCGGGGCCCGACCACCGAGCCGACCACGCGCTGTTTCGGGGATTTTTCGGTAGCGCCCGTGACATGCTATGCCCTCGTTCCACGTGGAATCGGCGACGACTGCTGCTCGGGCTCCTGCGCTCGCCGCGAGTGGTCGCGATCGCGCCATCGACGTCGCGCGTGGCTACGCCATCGTCGCCATGATCACGAGCCACGTGGGGCCGGAGACTCGCCTGGCGATGCTGGCGAACTTCCCCTACGAGATCTCGGCCGCCGACGGCTTCTTTCTCGTGTCGGGTGCGACGGCTGGCTTGCTGGCGGAGCGTAAGCTCGCCGTCGAGCCACCAGCTCGATACTACGCGGGGATCGTACGGCGAGCGCTGCGGCTCTACGTGATTCATTGGTTGATCGCCGCGTTCTTGGTGGCGGTGCACGCGCTCACGGGACGACTGCGCGCTCCGTCACTAGAGGCGTTAGGCGGTATTCTGGGCGCGCTGGTATCGCTCGTCACGTTGCGAGCTCAGCCGACGGACTACGCCAACATTCTGCCGTTGTTCGTCGTATTCTTTCTGGCTTTGCCCGGCTTCCTGGAGCTGCTGCGGCGCGGGCAGTGGTGGCTACTGCTGTTAGCTTCGGCTGGCCTTTGGCTCTTGGCGCAATGGCACCCAAGCTTGATACCTCTGCCAGACCCCGAGCTCGAGCCCATCGCCTTCTCCTTGGCGGCTTGGCAATTTTGCTTCGTGATCGGGTTGTTGTTGGGCTACCAGCGCGACAAGATCCGCAGCTACCTGCAGCGCGTGCCGCAGTTGGCGTATGCGTTCTTGGGTCTCACGCTGCTATTGTTCGTGCTCGCGCAGCTGCAACGTCGCAACCTGGCCATGTTCAACCTGCGTGCGCCGGCGAACGCAACCTGGCTGCTCGCCAAGGAGACGTTCGGACCGCTTCACGCGCTGTACGTGGTCTGCGTGATCACGGCTGGGTACGGCCTGCTTCAACGTTGGCTAGCTAGCCCAGCTCACGCCGGGCTCCGCCGCCTCACCGAACATCCGATGACGTGGCTCGAAACCGTGGGCAAGAAGAGCTTGTACTGCTTCGTGATGCACCTGCCATTCGCATGGCTGGCTTCGGCTTTTCACGCTACCACGTGGCCGGCGTCGGCTCAGCTCGCGTTCACGACCGTGGCCATCATCGCGGTCTACGTGTTCGCGCGTATAGGCCTGCTCGCGCAGCTACTCAAGGTGTGAGCTCTTCCACTTGGCGCGCGGGAATCCCCCGCACCCGCGTATGCGGAGCCACGCTCTTGTTCACGACGGATCCGGCATCCACGATGGCGCCTTCGCCAATCACGACGCCGGGTAACACCACGGAACGCGGACCAATCAGCGCACCGTCACCGATGCGGACCGGTTGGCGAACCAGCGCGCCAGCACGATGCTCACGCGTGCCGAGCTCGTGCGTCGTGGTGATGATCATCACCTGATGGCCAATCGTCACGCGATCGCCGATCGTCAGCACGTCCCCCAGCTCGAACGCACAGCCGATGTCGATCACGCAGTCCTTGCCGATGCTCAGCTTGCGAATGCTGTCGGCCGTGCCACCCGTGAGCAGCGGGGTGTCATGCACCAGCGTGCCTTCGCCGACCGTCACACCGCGGAGTCGCAGCAAGGAGGCCCGCACGCCGCTGCCGACGTGGCGCGGCAGCATCTTGGAGACAGCGCTCAGCGCGTGCTGACGCGGCCGCAGCTCAGCCGCTTCCTCTTGCAAGATGATCCGCAGCCGGCTCCACAAGCCGGATCCGTTCCCAGCGCTCGGAGGTTGTGCGGCGTCACTCATGGCTTGCCCTCCGTACCCGGGGTGACCTGTCGGCGCAGCTTCTTCAGGCGAGTGCCGAACTGATCCTTGTCAGTTAGCTCGATTTTGGCGGGGATCTTGTAGCTTGGCAGGCGCTCCTTGCAGAACGCGCGTAGCCGCTTCTTGAACGCATCGAGCGGCTCCGGCTGCGCCAGGTTCACGCGCGCCACCAAGATCTTGCCGGTCAGCGGGTGCGCTTCGCCGAACACCGCGACGTCGCGCACGTTCTCCAGCGTCATCAGTACGTCTTCCACCTCGGCGGGATACACCTTCTGACCGCCAATGTTCACCAAGTCCGAGACGCGACCCAAGATGCGGACGTACTCACCGTCCACTTCGACAGCGTCCTCGGTGTTGAGCCAACCTTCTTCGTCGAACAGGTCGGGCGCATTCAGATAGCCGAGCATGGCAGTCGGGGTGCGTACCCACAGCGTGCCGTTGACGATCTTGGTCTCGAAGCCGTCTCCGCTGAACTTCATCCACAAAGAACCGTCGTCCCGCGGCTTGGTGCGGAGCACGCCCAGCTCCGACATACCGTAAGTCTGCACCAGCTTCGCGTTCGGAAACGCCTCGCGCAGGCGCGCCAACACCGCTTCTGGCATCGGCTCCGTGCCGTAGGCGATGACTTGCAACGAGGACAGGTCGTGATCGCGGTACGCGCCCGAGACGAGCAACAAGTTGAGGAAGGTCGGTGAGGTCGGCAAGGTGTGCACGCGGTGCTGCGCGATGGCACGACACACCACGTCGGGATCGCGGCTCGGCGTGGTGACCAAGGTGCCGCCGTTCGCGAGCGTGTTGAACAGCGTGTCCATGCCGCCGATGTGATCGAACAGCAGGAAGGACAGCGTGCTCTTCTTGATACCCTTGCGCTTGAACTTCTCCAGAATCCCAGCGAAGTCGTGCAGCACGGCTTTGGGCGCTCCCGCTGAGCCAGAGGAGAAGATCACCAAACCCGGATGCCCGCGCTCGATCAGCTTCTTGGTCAGCGCGTTGCTGACGGCGACGCCGTGCTCCGTGACGGTCAAGTCGTCGTTGTCGTCGAACAGGAACGTGAACGCCGCCTCGGAGATGCGCTCGTAGTCGCCCAAATTCATGTGCGAAAGCGGCGTAATAGGCACCACGATGGCGCGTTGCTGGATCAGCGCCAGCACGAGACCGAGCGCTGCCGGCGAAAATCCGCCTTCCACCACGACGACGCTGCCGCCGCTGATGCCACGCCGTTCGAGCTCCGGCAGCCACGCCTGCGTACGGGCCAGGAGCTCCCCGTACGTCAATGTCTTGCCCCGAAACACGACCGCAGGCTCGTCCTTCGCCTCGGCGAGCCGCTCGAATAGCCACGGAGCAATCGCAGTCATCGTTTGGCTCAGGTGATGCCGCCCAAGTACAGAACTTGGCCGGTGATGTTGTCGCTCTTCTCGCTGATGAAAAAATCGCAGACGTTGCTGCAGTCTTCGAACGTGCCTAGCCGCTTGATGGCCAGGTTGTTGACCACTGCGTTCACCTTGTCCGAAGGCACGCCCTTGATCATGTCCGTCATGATCGGCGTGGCACCGAATGAGTTGCAGGTGATGCCCCACTGCCCGAGCTCGAACGCCAAGATGCGAGTGAACGTCACCACGGCCGCCTTGGACGCTGCGTAAATGGCCTCGCCCGCGAGAGCGATCGGCGCGACGATGGTCGTGAAGTTCACGATGCGGCCGTATCGGCGCCGCATCATGACCTTGGCCGCGTCGCGACAGAACAACATGGTGCCGGTGACGTTCACCTCCAACATGCGGTTCGACGCGGCCGCGGGCGTGAGCAAGACGTGGTTCATCGACGCCACCGCGGCGTTGTTCAGCACCACGTCGATGCGCCCGTGTTTCTTGGCGACAGCCGAGACCATGGTCTTGACGCTCTTCTCGTCTGCGACGTCCACGTTGTGGTGCGTGTAGTTCTCCGCTTCCCAACCTGCGTCGCCGCGGCTACAGCCTTCCACGATGAAGCCGCGCTTCACGTAGTGTTCGGCCAAGTGCCGACCGATGCCCTTGCGCGAGCCGGTGACTATCACCACTTGTTTGTCGGTAGTCACGCCGCCTTGCCTTCCGCAACCACGGTGCAGATGTGATCGGCCAAAACGCTGGCCGTGCGAAACGGGCTGCTGCGCTGGGACATGGCTTTCTCGCTGGCCAACGTGACCGACACGTCGTGGTCGCTCTCCAAGCGCTGCTCGATGTCCACGATCAACGAGACCACGCCGATAGAATCGAGCACCGCGCCTTGTCCGACGATCACCGTGTCCGCGTTGACACCCTCCGCAGACTGCCCGCCTAGTTGTTCAATCGCGTCCCGAAGGCACGCCACTACGATCTTCAAAGCTGTTTCTCGGTCCATGTTTGACTTTCTTTCGTTCGAGATCATCGCCAACGGGCGATTGAAATAGGCGGCGCTCCGGTGAGCAGGGTGTTTTCCTTGACGTTCGAACTCACCACCACGCCGGCTCCGATCACGGAGCTCTTCCCGATGGTGACCCCGGGCATGATCACGCAGCGTCCGCCGAGCCACACGCCGTCTTCGATCACGATTGGCCGCGCTTCGCGCCCAGCCCGATCCGTGCCGTCGCCGGCGCCGTAGCGGCTCGTCACGAACATCACTTCATGTCCGACTGCCACGTGGTCTCCAATCGTGATGGATTCTTCCAAGTCGAAGAAGGCGCCACTGTTGAGTCCGCAGTAACTCCCAATCACCAGGCGCTGCGCAATATTGCCGCGCCCGACGAGCGTGGGGAAGCCCCAGAAGTTCGTCGCCGTGCCGATCTGAACACCGGCGGCGCGCAGACCCGCCGTGCGCAGCCTGCTGGCGACAAAAGGCGGAATACCCGACAACAGCAGCTCTGCAACGAGGAGCCGAGGGTGAAGCCCAGCGAGCCTATCCTGCCAGTTCGGTTTACCTGACGAACGTCGTGGTGTGCTTGACGGCTCGGAGCTTCCTGCTTCGGCTGTATGCATGAAGAGAATCGCGTCGGGCAGAGAGGCAGCGTGTGCGCGCGAACGCAAAGGGTTAGCAAATCTGCCCGAGTATACACAGCTCGCCCTTCGGCACAGAGGGCTCTGCTCATTTTTCGAGGCCGCGGAGCGTTCCTTCAGCACCGCAATGCGTCGCTCATTCTGATGTTTCGACGCGCTCTCTGCTGCGCACGTTGTGCGCTCGTGGATGCTGCGACGACCACACGCCCAAACCACCAAGCCTCGAGTTCACAAAGATCTTCACACGTGCGTCGCCTGAACGAGGCAGCGTGATGGTTCGAACTTTCGCTAGACGCAGTGCTTCAACGAGCCGTCTGACCCCGCAGCTGGTGGTTTGCCAAAACCCTACGGAAACCCCTCCGCAAATTCCGCCATCGGTGGATGTCGCCCGGACGAATCACTAGTCGGTCCGGAACCGGCCAGGCGTTCGAGAACTGAACTCCCGTGGCTGCTTTGCACGGTTGAGCTGCGGCGTTTGCCACGACAATGGTACGCTGGCGCTGACCTTGCCGCGGCGGTTTTGGCATCGCTAACGTTGGGCACACACGAGGTATCCGTTGAGTCAGTTCCCACGCATCGCAGTGCTCATCCCTTGTTACAACGAGGAGGTTGCCATCCCCGACACGGTGGCAGGGTTCCGCGCGGCGCTCCCCGAAGCACAAGTCTACGTCTACGACAACAACTCGAAGGACAAGACGAAGGAGAGAGCTCGCGCCGCCGGCGCCATCGTGCGAACTGAGACGCTCCAGGGCAAGGGCCACGTCGTTCGCCGCATGTTCTCCGACATCGAAGCGGACGTGTACATAATGACCGACGGCGACGCTACGTATGACCCGAGCGCCGCGCGAAAGATGATCGATCTGCTGCTCGCGGATAACCTCGACATGGTCGTTGGCCGCCGCGTGCACAAAGAAACCTCGGCGTATCGCGCGGGCCACGTGCTCGGCAATCGCATGCTGACAGGCTTCTTGGCGCAGCTCTTCGGACAACGCTTCACGGATATCCTCTCGGGTTATCGCGTGTTCTCTCGGCGCTTCGCCAAATCGTTCCCGGCGTTGTCCGCTGGCTTCGAGACGGAGACGGAGCTCACGGTGCACGCGCTCACCCTGAACCTGCCCATCGCCGAGGTGGAGACGCTCTACTTCGCTCGCCCGGAAGGCTCGACCAGTAAGCTCAGCACTTATCGTGACGGCTTCCGGATTTTGAAGCTGATGATCACGTTGTTCAAGAACGAGCGGCCCATCGCGTTTTTCGGGATCGCCGCTGCAGCGTTGGCGCTGGTTTCCATCGCCATCTCCATCCCGGTGCTCATCACGTACTTCGAGACCGGCTTGGTTCCGCGCTTCCCGACGGCCATCTTGTCGGCGTCGTTGATGCTGGCGGCGTTTCTCAGCGTCGTTTGCGGTTTGGTGCTGGACACGGTCACGCGCGGTCGACGCGAATTCAAGCGCTTGCAGTACCTGCAGATCCCCGCGCCGACGGAGACGCTCGCCGTCGGGCTGCTCTCGGACTCGATGACGGCAGGAACGCGCCGCTCCGAACCGCAACGCGTGGCAACCGGTTGACGTGAGCAAGGCACCCAGCCCCTTGCCCGTCGCCGCTAGCGAGGTTGACTCGACTCAGGCAGGCTCGCCCGGAGCCGCGGCGCTGACTGGCCTCGACCGCAGCGGGGCGCGGCGCGAGTCGCAGCGCTTCCTCAAGTTCCTGGTGGTGGGCGGCTTCAGTTTCGTCGTAGACACCGGCTCGCTCAGCGCGCTGGTGCTCTGGTTCGATACCAACCGCATCCTGGCCAAGGCCATCGCGTTTTCACTCGCGGTGCTCAGCAACTTCGTGTGGAACCGCTATTGGATCTATCCGGAGTCGCGCTCCAAGCCCTGGTTCAAACAGCTGCTGCAGTTCTGCTTGATGAGCGTGGTTGGTTTCGTGATCAACATGAGCGTGTTCGCGTTGGTCGATCGGCTGGCGACGGAGCCGCTGGGCAAGGTCCTTGCGTTGTACTTGGCGCAAGCCATGGCGGTCGGCGCGGCGCTGTTTTGGAACTTCACGGCCAATCGTTTGATCACCTACGGTGACGTCAAACTAGGGCGCTGAGGCGTGCGGGCAGCATGGATCTGAAGTCGTTGATTCGTACCATCCCGCACTACCCGAAGCCGGGCGTGATGTTTCGTGACATCACCACGTTGTTGGCGGATCCGGCAGGTTTTCGCGCCGCGATCTCGGCGCTCCGCGAGCGTTATGGCTACGCGCAAATTGGCAAGGTAGCGGCCGTCGAAGCGCGGGGATTCATCATCGGTTCGGCCCTGGCGCTGGAACTCGGTGCGGGGTTCGTGCCCATCCGCAAACGCGGCAAGTTGCCGGGCGCTACCGTAGGGCTCGACTACGAGCTGGAGTACGGCGTGGATCGGGTGGAGATGCACGTGGACGCGGTCGGCGCGGGGGATCGGGTATTGCTGGTGGATGACTTGATCGCGACGGGCGGCACCGCCGCCGCGGCCTGTCGGCTATTGAGCGCAGCGAACGCGATCGTGGTCGGCGCGTGTTTCGTCGTCGACCTGCCCGATCTCGGCGGCGCGCGGCGGCTGCAGTCGTCGGGCGTCGAAGTCTTTTCCGTGTGCGCGTTCGAAGGGGACTGAACGGGCGCGCTTCAAGCGCGGCCACGAAGTTCATACTGCCGAATTTGTGCCTGCGTCAGCGCGCGCAGATCCGCGCCTTCATGGAACGCCCGATACCATTCCACGATCCACTCGAGCGCGGCGCCCAGCGGCAGCACTGGGCGCCAGTCGAGGCCAGCGGCCGCTTTCGAGGCATCCAGCTTCAGAAAGTTCGCCTCTGACGGCCGCGGAGTGCCGTCGTGACTCCACGCAGCCCCACCGCCCCACAACTTCACCAACCGGTCGACGATCCACGACACTGGCTGCGCGTCGCCGTCAACGGGACCGAAATTCCAGCCAGACGCGGCGGCTTGGGGCTCGACGGCCAGCTTCTCCGCCAGCAGTAAGTAGCCGCGCAGAGGCTCGAGCACGAACTGCCAGGGCCGAATGGCATGCGGGTATCGAATCGAGCAGCGTTCAGCGGCGATGAACGCGCGCATCAAGTCTGGAATCAAGCGATTGTCGCTGAAGTCACCGCCGCCAATCGCGTTGCCGGCGCGCGCGCTAGCCAGCGCGACCCCATGCTGCGCCCAACGCGCCATCGGAAAGTACGACGAGCGGTAGGCCTCGGTGATGAGCTCCGCGCACCCCTTCGAATTCGAGTACGGATCCTTGCCCCCCATGGGCTCGTTTTCGCGATAGCCCCAAACCCACTCGTTGTTGGCGTAGCACTTGTCGCTCGTGACGTTGACGACCAGACACGGGTGCTGGGCCTGACGCACGGCCTCCAACAAGTGAACCGTGCCCATCACGTTCGACGAATACGTGCCCACCGGATCCTCGTAACCCAACGGCACCAGGGACTGCGCGGCCATGTGGATCACGACGTCCGGGCGACGCGCCTGGAGTTCGCGCGCGAGCCGGGGGTAGTCGCGCACGTCGGCGCGAATGGATTCGACACCTCGCTCGACTTGGGCGAGCTCGAACAAGTTCGTCGGCGTCGGCGGCGCGAGGGAGTAGCCGGTAACCTTGGCGCCCAGCGCCTCCAACCAGAGGCAGAGCCAGCCACCCTTGAAGCCGGTGTGGCCGGTCACGAACACACGGCGACCTTGCCAGAACGCGCTGCGAGGCATGGTCAGGCCTTGAACCGTGTCGGCGCCGAGCGCTTGCGAGACTTGCAGGTCAGCCATTGAGCGCCGCGTGGAGGCTACTCCGCCTGCGCACAGCGTTCAACGGCCGTTGGCGCCGCAAAAGCCGCTCACAGATCGCCACTCTTGAGCTCGCCAGCCAAGCGATCGGCGGCGCGCGCGGCCACGGCCATCGCCGTCAACACCGGATTCTTCTCCGGTCCGGTGGTGAAGGCAGCGGAGTCCACCACCGCCACGTTTGGCACCGCATGCAGCCGAGCCCAGCCGTTCGACATGCCGTACCGTTCAGACGCGTGCATCCGACAGGTGCCGCCGAAATGCTTCGAATCCCCGACCTTCTCCACGTTCCACACCCGCAGTCGGGGACTCAAGCCAGCTTGATCCAGCACGCTCACGGCGGCGTCGCGCGCCGCATCCAGCGCCTGGCGCGCTTCTGGAGGATGATTGACGTTGAGCGTGATCGCGGAGGAACCATCGGCGTTCTTGCGCTTGGGATCCAACGCGACGAATTGTTCCAGGGTCGGCGCCATCGTGCCGAACACGCTGTAGCCGACCCAGCTGAGTTGCCCTGGGTGCCGCTCCAGCACACTGCGCACCAGGTTGGCGGTGCCCGACCACTGCATGCAAGCCGCGACGTACAGCGGTGGCGCGTTGTTCAAAGTCGGCCGCGTCAAATACGCCGGCGGCAACACATGGACACGCCGCCCAAGATCCACCACCAGCTTCCCGAGCGGGTGATCGTGCAGGTAACGACCGAGCACACCGTGCGTGTTACCGAGGCCATCCGGGAAGTCACTGTTCGCGGATTGCAGCAAGATCTGCGCCGAGGCGATGGCGCCTGCGGCGAGCACGACCGCAGCGCAAGGCACGCGCTCTTCCGAGCCGGTGCGCGCATCGCGAAAGACCACGGCGGTCACGCGACGCTTGGCGGCGGACCATTCAAGCTTCACCACGCGCGCGTCGAAGCGCACGCTGAGTTTTTTCGCGCGCTGAGCTGGCCGCACCAAGCGCACGAAGGAGTTGAACACCGTGCCGCTGAACGTCAGCGTGGTCGCTGCCCCGTACGCATAAGACATGGTCGTCAGCGTGCGACCGATACCGCGCGCTGCGCGGCTCGCCGACTCCCAGTCGGATCCGAGATCCCAGGCGTGCCGGACCTTGCCGGCCGGAAGTTGCGCCTCATCCCGCGCCGATCCGGCGATGTGCAGCAGCGGCTCGACTTGGTCGTACCAGGGAGCGAGATCGCGGTAGGCAAAGGGCCAGGCGTAAGCTTCGCCGGCTCGCTCCGCGTCCGCGAAATCCTCGTCGGAGAAACGCGGCACGGCGCAGCTCCAATGGTTGGTCAAACCACCAGGCGCAACATCCTCGAACAGCTGCGCATCCGGGTCCGAGGTGGCAGTCACGTCGCGCCGCGTCGTGAGCGGCTTCCTGTACTTCAGCGCCGTAAACCCTCGAATTCTCAGCGTTAATCCAAACGCTGAGCGTTCCGAGCCCGCCTCGAGCAGGAGGACGTCAGCCCCGGCATTCGCCAAGAAGAGCGCAGCAGCCGCACCTGGCGGCCCGCTGCCGACGACGACCACGCGCCTATCTTCACTCACGAGCGCACCATACACCAACGCAGGGCGTTGGCGCCGGCCGATCGCTTCAGCTGGGTGCTGCAGGCCTCGCTCGCCCCACGCAGAATCCAGCGGCGGCCGGCCACTCAGTATCAGGCGCGTTCCAGCGACACCAAGTACTGGTTGAGGCACATGGAGAAGTTCGCGAAGCAGTTCTCCGAGCTGTCCTGAATGCGCAGCACCAAGCCGTCGATGCGCGCGGTGTTCCAATTGACGGCTTGGTTGTTCGGCGAGATCAGGTCGAACGTCATCACGCCTTTACAGCCGCCGGGATAAACGATGTGGCACGCGATGCCCAACATGCCCGTCTCGCTGGGCGCGCAGGTCGCGGTTTCCACAGTCACACCCATGACCGGCGGTGGCGTCGCGGCCGGCGTGTTGTCGCAGGTCGGATCCGACGCAGAGGGCCGCGTTTCCCCGGCCGTCAAGAAGTAGTAGTTGGTGTCCAGGAACTGGGCGACCTTGCAGTCCGGTTGGTGTCCGGGCGCCGGCAAGGGACTGCCATCGGGAGCCGTCAGCAGGGTGACCTTGTAGCGGGAGCCAGCCTTGATCTGCGGCTGACAGGCTGCCTCTCCGGAGCAGCCAGCTACTAGACTCGAAATCACGAAGGTCCCAGCGACCAACGAAGCCAACTGACGAATCACGTAAAGCATGTGAACGCTGTCCAGGAAACGAGGCGAACCCCAGAGCCCACCAAAGGCACGGCGAATCGGCTTGATTCCTACTTCAAGCCTGGAGGCCCGTCCAATCGCTAGACCGCATTTCGTGCCGCTTTATTCGCAGTTTCAGCGCTTCCGAGCAGGAAGATTGCAGAAAGACGAAAACCCGGCCCCACGGCATGGTGATCGTAGTAACCCGGCGCTGCTATCAGCCGGCAGCTTGCACATTTTTGACCCAATTACTGTGTTTCACGACGAGACACGGCCCGGTGCAGGACGAGGGGACGGCAACCTCCGCTCGCGCGCCCGCCGATGACCGAATTGCGGCGTGTTCAGTGTTCAGTGTTCCGTGACGCGGCTGCGGCTGAGCTCCCAACCGTGAGCCTTGCGACGCAACGAGGACGAGCCACGCACCTTCTCCACGTCGTAGCGGTAGCGAACGCTGGCTTCGTCACCGTCGACGCTGATCTCCGTGAACACCAACACCGGCTTTTTCTCTTTGCTGGGGTCAGCGATCACGATCACCGGTTGCGTCGCCTTGGTCAGCGCGATGCCCGCTGGTAAATCGCGCCCCGCGATGCGCAACGGGAAGCGATCCGGTTGCTCGAGATGCAAGTAGGGGGTCAACGCTTCATCGTCGATCACTAGCTGCAGCACCGTTTGTAAATCAGCGCTGCGATCCGGCGTACCGGCGCTGTTCGATGCGGGAGCTTTGCTTGGCGCGGGCTCGGCGCTGGATTCAGCCTCCGCGGTCGCCGCTTCCGGCGTCTCTGTTTGAGCTTCGGGCTGCTCGGCGGGCGCCTGCTGTGACGCACAAGCCAACGCTAGAGCACCCAGGATCCAAAACCAGCGCGTCATGGCCACCATGCTACCTGGTTTCGTCACGTTTCGGCACTACACTGCCGCGCGCATGCCGACCTGGCGCTTACCGATCGCGTTGTTCGCGCTGGTGTTGCCGTTGGCCTTGCTTTTGACGTTGCCGACGCCGGTGTCTGCGCGGGCCACCGCGGTCACGACCATGCGCAAATGTCAGCCGCACAAGGCGCTGGACTTCCTGAAACGGCCGCACTTCGTCCGCGGCCGCTCATTGGATGGGCACCGTAACGACCGGGCCGTGCGCTTTCGCGTCTCGCACTACGGCCACGTGGATGGCGTCGCTTTCGCGGAAGAAAACGCGGAAAGCGCGCTGACGTACGCCGCTAGCACGCGCTTCTTCGGTCTGCCCGTGCAAGTCCACCGCAGGATTCAGCCCGTACTGAGCTGCGTGGAGACCCGTATTCGCTACGCCTGTCGCAAAGGCAAAGATCACTACGTCCCGCACGCGGTCGGCGGCTTCCGCAACATCAATACCTACCGCGGCGGCGAGGTGTCGAACCATCTGTTCGGCATCGCCATCGACATCGACCCCGATCGCAACCCCTGCTGCGGCTGCGTCGAACCCTGGCCAGAGCACCCTGCCTGCCAAGCCAAAGCGGACAGCGTCTTCGATCAGTCCGCGTTACCTCGCTGCTGGGTCGAAGCCTTCGAGCGCCACGGCTTCTACTGGCTCGGCCGCGACCCCCAACTCCGGGACACCATGCACTTCGAATACCTGGGTAATCCCGAGCGCCTCTATCGCTAATTTTTTTTGGTTGGGTCCGGTTCTCCACGAAGCCGCACGCAACCCACCAAACCTGACGAGGCAGAGTAGTTCGCAGGAAGGTGAAAGGCGGGAAGCCAGATTTTTTGATTGCTCATCTGACGAGACCGCCAACGCTCTTCCGCACTCCAACCCCAATCCCTTCCCGTGTTCCGACTTCCTGTTGAGATGCCCTGCCGGATCAGGCTTCGAACGGCACGTATTCGATGCCGAACGTCTCGGCGACGGCGGGGTGCGTGATTTTGCCGCCGTGGACGTTGATGGCGCTGACGAGCTCCGGGTTGAGGCGCGCGGCGCCGAGGCCTGAGCGAGCGAGTTGCAGCACGTAAGGCAACGT
>Ga0247764_1000468_pt1 | contig 14107 bp, 10 predicted proteins | sample UWRJL051202B4_FD_179932 | JGI IMG/M metagenome (GOLD analysis project Ga0247764, IMG submission 179932) | Plant litter microbial communities from Arlington Agricultural Research Station in Wisconsin, United States - UWRJ-L051-202B-4 | ecosystem: Environmental > Terrestrial > Plant litter >...
GCCACTCATATACTCTTGAACCCGACGCCAGAGCTCCGGGCGGCTCACTTCACCGTCCAAGCGCGTCAGTCCCCCACCCATTTCAGGCGGACAAAACCGCTCCTGCAGGTAGCCCGAATCCACGTGGCGCGCGAGGTCGGGGTGCTGCTGACGCAGCTCCGGTTCCGTCGCCAGCCGGCGCGTGATCTCTGCCATCACATCGTAGAGCAACGTGGCATCGGAACGGGTCTCACTCGGCGCCCGTTTTTGCGGAACGGACAGCGTGAGCTTCCATTCTCCGTTTTGATAGAGTTTTGGGGCCGCGGGGTGTGGCGGGGACGGAATGATCAGCGCCGCGTGGGCTTCGCTCCATTTGTCCGGGATGGGATCGATCACGACGAGCGTGTTGGCTTTGTCCCGCAGCTTTTCGATCCAGCGCTTGCGGCCCATCATGTTGGCTTCGAACTGCGTGCCCATGCAGATGAAGAGCTCGGGGGTGCCGGGCGTCGGCTCCGAATAGTCGAGCGCAGCGCGACCCGGGTCCGCGACCACTCGCTCGTACGCGTCGTCGGGCAGGCCCATGCGGCGCGCGGCGTCAGCCGCCTCCGTCATCGGGATGCGGCCCATGAAGTACTTGCGCGAGAGGCCCTGTACCTCGGTTTCCGCGTTGATTTGTCCGGGAATTCGCAGCGTACCGCCAGCGATGCTGCCGTCTGCGTTCAAGCCATACTTGCCGAGCATGGCCATCAAGCTGCCCCACAAGCAGTGCCCGACGGCCCCGCTCGTCTGCGACAAGCCCATGGACGGGATGTTGATTGGAACCACTCCGCGCTGCGCCAGCTTGAGCGCGATGCGGCGAATACCGCGCAAGAGCGGCTCGGCGTACTCGGGTTCCGCGGCGATACGCTCGGCCACGCGCTCCGCAACGAAGCGCTCGGAGCGCGCCGTCTGCACGTACGAGTTGAACTTCTGCTCATCACCAAAACGTTCGATGAAGCGCCGAGAAATCGCCTCCGGGTAGCGCAGCAAGATCTCGTTCGCGATCGACAACGCGAGTTGTGGATCCGAGCGCGGCTTGATCAGCAGCACGCGCTCTTTGCCCAGGCGCTCCGCGACGGCTTTGGCCGACTCCGTAACCATCACCTCAATCAGGTAACAATCCAGGTCCTTGCGCTGAAGCAGCGCCTTGAACGCCGGCGGATGCGAGATGAAGCCGTTCCAACCGTTGAAAATATACAGGCTGATCGGGCAATTGAACGCCTGCTGCTGCGTCAGGAACGGCCCTTCCTGCCCGGTGAGCATCTCGTTGTGAACGGCGCCAGAGTTCAAACAATGCTCGGCATTGCCGGTCAGGCTGCGCACGCCCAACAATCGAAAGACCTCCTGAATGGCGAACACCGCGAAGTAGTCACACTGGCCGCTGGCGTAGAGCAGCGTATTGGCCTGCGGCCGTCGATGCGACAAGAACAGCTCGGCAAGGCGAGCGATCGCTTCCTGATACGAGATCGCGACGCGACGTCCGGTCTTCTCGTCCAGAATGCTCGGCACGGCGTGGATCGGATACGCGGCGCGCTGGCGCATCATCGAATGGCGCAACTTGATGCAGCCGCTGGTGGGCGTCACCTGCTGTAAAGCCTCACGGTATACGCTGAGGGCGGCGGCGAATGGCTTGAATCGCAGCGCGGTGAGTGAACCGTCCGGGCCACGCAGGCGCTCGACTTCACGCCCCACGAACGGGATGCGCGCGCCCGCGACTTCGAGCTCGCCGCGCACGACGGCGCCAGGCGCAGACAGCGCGATGGTCGAATCGACCTGCACCGCGCCCTCGCCGTGAGTCCTGACGGGAAAGCTCCGTTGCACGCCGCCGACCTCTGTCCACAGCGTCCCGCCCAGCCCGATCGCGAACGCCGCATCGGGCGGCGGCGGAGCTTCGGGGACGCGCTCCAATGTTCCACCGTCTCCGACACCGCAGTACGAGCAGGACAGACGACCAACCTGCGGCACCCCGGCTTCGTGGTCCGGCATCAGGTAACGCGGCGTCTCTGTCAGATCCTCGAGCAAGCCCGCGTGCTCCAACGTGACCACCTGCGGGGCCACACCAGAGCTCGGGGGCGCCGAGGATATCGGTGTTTCGAGAGGGAGCGTGCTGACCGTTAGTTCTACGGAATTCATGGGTTCACGCGTTGGAAATCGATCGAGCGGAGTCGTCGCTGGCGGGTGTCATGAGCGCGGCATGATCCGGCGCGCGTACGGGAAAGCTGAGCTCGAACGTCGTGCCTTCGCCGAGCTTCGACTGACACTGCACGCTACCGTTGAAGCCTTGCGTCATGAGGTTGTGCACCATGGCTAGGCCCAATCCGGTGCCGCCGCGGTCGCGGCCCGTCGTGAAGAACGGCTCGAAGATCTGTTCGAGATCCCCGGGCGCGATGCCGCGACCGAAATCTTGGACGGACAACTCGAACGTCGCGAGACCACGCGGATTCGGCTTGCGTGAAAGACGGATCTCCACCTTGCCCGGCGCATCGCCAGGGTACGCGTAGCGATCGATGTTGGTGAGCAGGTTCAACAACACCCGCGAAAAAAGACCGGGAAATCCGTCCCAAAGCCGCTCCGGCTCGGACAAGCTACAATGAACGGCGATTTCGAGGCGCGAGGAGGCCAAGATCAACCGGTGTTGCCCCGATTGATTGCGCGGCCCGCGAAAGCTCGGCCCTGGCGGCAACGCAGACAGCGTCTTGGCCCGAAACACGTTGAGCGTCTCTTGGATCAGGCGAACCATGTCCATCTGCTCGCGCGGCTCCGCGAGCTGACCGACTGACAACTTCTTGAATGACTGCACCAAGCGCGAGGCGTGCGCCACGTTCTTCTGGATCAAGCGGCACGCTTCACTGACGTCGGTCAGCACCTCTGCTGCCTCGCCGACGAAGCCTTGCTGCAGCGTCGAGTCGGAGAGTTGCTCCGCCACGAAGCTCGCCGCACTCTCGATCACGCCGAGCGGCGTGTTGATCTCGTGCGCGACACCCGCCACCACGCTCGAGAGCGAGCGGATGTGCGCCAGGCTCGGCGGTGGATTCGAAGGTTCGAGCTCGAGCAGCTCGGGGTTGTGTCGACCTGGCGACGGCGTGATGTTCGGCACCAGCGGCCGCACGCGCGTCATCCGCGCAAGCAGCGCGGCGCAGCCCATGCTCGACAACACGAACACTTTGCCATCCGCCAAGCCCGTTGCTTGCGTGTGACACAGCTGACCCTCGATCATCGCGATGCGACCGAAATGTTCGCCCGGAGTAGGACGTCCAAGTTCGATCAGTTGCCCGCGTTCGCGCAACATCAGTCGCGCGCGGCCCGACAGCAACACGTACAGGACATCCGCCGGATCGTGTTCCCGAAAGAGCGGCTCTCCCGCGGCGAAGGCGCGCTCCTCGCCGAGCGCGGACAGCCCTTCGACCTCGTTCTCGTTCAACGTCTCGAGAATTCTCGCCCGATGTAAAGCTAGCGAAATCGCCACGACATGACTCCCAACGCACGCAATCGCGCGAGCTCCTCGGAACTCGCCGCTTCGCTCGAACTCGCATCACTCGCGAGAGCGCGCGCCTGCTCAGATACTCATTTCCTCGAACACTTGCGTCTTGCGGTCGCGTAGGGCGGACAACGCCAGCGAGGCGTAAACCGCGTTTTGTGCGTGGCCCGCCAGCAGAGCCAACGTTTGGCGCGCGAGCTCGTCGGGAACAACCCCGTCTATGAACAACCACCCGTAACCGAGCTCGTGATGCAACTGCAGTGGGATCAGGATCCCGTTGTCGACTAGCAGTGGCTCCGAAACGCGCTGCGACAACAACAACCGATGCACGCGTCCCCGCACGCCTTCCGCCGCAAGCTCCGCTGCCACGTCGTTCTCGGGCGACAAGTGCAGCGAGACGTGGCGCGGACCGCCAGTGTGCTCGAAGGTCTCCAGATCCAGCACGGCGATCGGGCCTGGGCAAATCGAGAGCGCCGTATCGAGCACCAGGCGCAACATCCGGTCCGAGTTCACGTCCGCGGCGAGCGTCATCGCGCACTCGTTGACGGCAGCCAGGTACGCGCGGTGTCGTTCGAGTGTGACGAGCTCTTGGTACGACTTCAACGCGCAGCGCGCAGCCGTGTACAAGCGGTTGGAGGACGTCTCGCTCTTGGCGAGGTAGCCGTCGATGTCGTAGGTGTCGATCGTCTGCTGCTCCGGCGCCGCACCCGGCTGGCCCGTCCGCAACAGAATGCGCACCATCGAGTTGCCGAGCTCGTTTCGAATCGACTGGCAGACGTCGAGCCCTGCCCGATCGTTCTCCATCACCACATCCAAGAGAATCAACCCGATGTCAGGGTTCTGTTCGAGCACCTGCAGCGTCTCTTTGCCGCTGCTGGCCGATAGAAATTCTACAGGGCCGACCTTGCGGCTCAGCTGCTTCAAGCTCAACCGCGTGACCGCATGGATATCGGGCTCGTCGTCCGCGACGAGAATGCGGTGCTTGCCCCCCCATTGAATCAGACGCTTCATTGGATACCTTCTCCCTGCTTGCGCGATTGTCTCTTTCATTCGGTCGAGCCCAAGGACTGATTTGGGAGCGAGCCATTCTGTCACGCGCTTCACGCTGCGTCTCCCGTCAAGATCACTGTGTCGAATCTCGATATGGCGGTCTCCGTCGTTGAGCGCGAGCAACGATTCTCGTCGCTCGCGCTCACCCACTAGCAGAGCGCCGCCTCACGCCTCGGATTTCGCCAGCGTCGAGGCGCGCTGCGGACGCAGGTAGAAGATACCGGTGACCGCCATGCTCGCTACGTAGAACACGAGCAAGCAGTACACCGCGGTTCCAATACCGCCGGTCGCGCGGATCGAAGCGCCAAAACCGCGCGGAACGAAATAGCCACCCAGCGCGCCAATCGCCGAAGCCAAGCCGATCACGGCCGCGGTCTCACGGCGCGCGCGGGCGAGCGCCGTGTCCCTGTCGCCTCCCGCTCGCTGCGCCGCCTCCAAATGCAGCTTCTGGAACGTGCTCGGGATCATGCGGAACGTCGAGCCGTTACCGAAGCCGGTGGTCATGAACAGCAAGAAGAACGCGCCCATGAACAGCGCGAAGCTGTGCTGCTGAATCGCCCACAACAAGCCGAGCGCGATGACGGCCATGACGATGAAATTGACGAACGTCAGGCGCGCACCACCAACACGATCGGCGATCTTGCCACCGAGCGGTCGAGCCACCGAGCCGACGAGCGCGCCGACGAAGGCGAAATTCGTCGTCACCTCGGGAAACTGCGTCTTGATCAAGAGCGGCAGGGCCGCTGAAAAGCCCACGAAGGAGCCAAAACTCCCGACGTAAAGGAACGACAGCAGCCAGGTGTGAGCTCGGCGAGTCACGGCAATCTGATCCTTCACGTTGGCCCGGGCGGAGCTCAAGTTCTCCATCCCGAACACAGCGCCAACGACTGACAGCAAGATCAGCGGAATCCAGATCAGCCCGGCGTTCTCCAGGTGGAGCTTCGGTATTCCACCTGAACCCGGCGCCGCACCAAACAGCGACACGCCCACCACTATCGGCACGAGGAGCTGCACGGTGCTGACGCCGATGTTCCCACCCGCGGCGTTGAGACCGAGCGCGAAGCCCTTCTCTTTGTCCGGAAAAAAATGTGATATGTTCGCCATGCTCGAGGCGAAGTTGCCCCCGCCGAATCCTGCGGAGGCAGCCGCCAAGGCCATCAACCAGAAGGGAGTGCTGGGGTCCTGCACGAGCAGGATCAGAGAAAGAGTGGGAAGGAGGAGCAACAACGCGCTCACGATCGTCCAGTTGCGTCCCCCGAATTTGGGAACGGCCAGCGTGTAGGGCAGGCGCATGAAAGCGCCGACCAAGCCGGGCAAGGCAACCAGCTGAAACAACTGATCCGTCGTGTAGGGAAAACCAGCAGCAGTGAGTCGCGTCGCAACCACGCTCCAAATCAGCCAGACGGAGAATCCAATATTCTCCGCGAGGATCGACCACCACAAGTTACGCCAGGCGATGCGTTTACCTTGGCTCTGCCAAAATTCCGCATTTTCCGGACGCCAATCTTCGATCCAGTGTTTGCTTCGCAGACTATTCGCCAATCGAGCCTTCCTTCGTTTGGTTTTTGACGTTCCCCTCGCCCACTGGCACTCTTCCCCGCAGGGGACCATGCGACTTCGCGCGCAGCACGATTAAGGCCCAACTCACTCACCCGTTGAAATGAGTACTGCAAAGAGCCCGCGAGTGTGCCGGCGTATCCGGACAGCGAGCTCTATCGATAGTCGATACGAATTTTGACGCGCTGAGCGAGCCGAAATCCGCTACTCGTCGAGTTTCGACGACCAACAGAGAAGAAAGCAATGATCAGCGACACCCAGAAGAAGTTGATCCAAGATAGCTGGCGCCTCGTCGTGCCCGTCGCAGACACTGCAGCTGACCTCTTTTATCGTCGCCTGTTCGAGCGTTATCCACAGTACCGACCGCTCTTCGGCGACGACATGTCCTCCCAGAAGAAAAAGCTCATTCGCATGCTCGCCTTCATCGTCAAGGCGATGGATTGGATGGAAGCGCAGTGGAAGGAAGACGTGCCGCCCGAGCGTGACCTGATGCTGGTCGTGATCGCCATGGGCCGACGACACAGCGAAATCTACAAGATCCCGGACGAGTCTTACGCCCACGTCGGTGAGGCCCTGATTTGGACCTTCGACTATGCGCTGGGCGAGGCGTTCACCGAAGAGGTGAAGCAGGCATGGGCGCTCGTCTACACGCTATGCGCGAAAGCCATGCGCATGGGCTCGGCAGTCGTCGATCGCAACGCCGCGCTCAGCTCCAAAGAATTCTCGCAGAAGCTCGGCGAAGAAGCACTATTTCAACAAGCAAAAGCCGCGGGCCACACAGAGGACCCGCTTTTCATGGAGGGTCTAACGTGAAGGTCGGTGTGATGGAAGGCTTCCTCAGCGAGTTCGATCTCGCCGAGGTGCTGCAGGTGGTCGGACTTGGGCGCCAGTATACGGGCGTCGAGATTCAGCACGAGGACGGCCGAGCCGGGACCATCTTCATGAAGTCCGGCATCGTTGTCTCCGTGCACGCTCCACCGTCGATGGGCAAGCAGGCCTTCTTCGACATGTTCCGCGATGGCGACGGCCGCTTCTTCGTCTTCCGAGCGGAGACGCCGATGCAGCTGCCCGAACCGCTCGGTCCCGTGAATCGCTTGTTGATGGAGGCTGCCACGAGCTCGGCGCCGCCGAACCCGTCCACGCATCGCCCGTCCGCACCAGCCATCACCATCGGTTCGGAGCCTCCGAAGAAGTACAGCGTGCTGCCGTTCGAAGATCTGGAGATTGCGACCAACGCCGCCATCGCTCGACCAGCGCCGCTGCCGCGCGAAGCCGTGGCGCAGCCCCCCGCTCGCAACGCCAGCAGCAACGCGCAAGTTCCAAGCAAGGGCTACGCGACGAAGTCCGTCGCGCCACAAGCCAAGGAACTCCCCAACGGCGGGCATCCAGCAAACGCCCAGGCGCCAGTGCAAAGTCCACCATCGGCGACTCCGGCGGCGCGACCGTCAGCGCCGCCACAGCGCAACGCCGTGCCTGCAGTTGGTCCCGCGCGCGCAGCGCACGGCGACGAACGCCGGATCATCGCCATCGTGAGCCCGAAGGGCGGCTCCGGCAAGACTACGGTCGCGCTGAACACCGCTATCGCGCTCGCGCGCCAGGGCCACCCCGTAACACTCGTGGACGCCGACGTGAACGGCGACATCCTCTCTGCGATCAACTCCAGGGGCCGCGCGCAGGTCGGGACGTACGACATCTTGGAAGGTCGCGGAACGCCGGAACAAGGACTGCTCCGCACCATCCTCCCGCACCTCAACATCTTGCCTGCGGTCGGCGCTCGTCTGCCGCAGCCCGAAACGCTGACCGCAGACCTGAGCGAAGGCTTCCGCAAGCTGCTGCGTGAGCTCGCCGCGAGCAGCAACGTCATCGTCGACACGCCTGCCGGCATGTTCGGGGTAACACGCAATGTCCTCACCGCGAGCACTCACGTCATCGCCGTGCTCCAGGCAGAGGTCGTGGCGCATCGCTCGTTCGAGCGCTTCCGCGAGGGCATCGCTGGCATTCCGGAGGTCCAACGCCCGCGTGTGCTCGGCGTGGTGCTGAACATGCTTCAGATGCGCATGGGGGCTTCACTCTCGGTCCTTCAAAGCGTCTGCACGGATTTGCCCAGCGAGTGGCTGTTCGAGACCTCGATTCCGCGCCACCCCGCGATCTTGGAAGCTACCGCCCAAGGCGTGCCCATCCGCAACCTGGATGAAAACGCGCCCCCCGCGGTCGCGTTCTTGTTCGACACGCTCGCGGCTGAGATCGCGCAGCGACTCAAGCTCTCGGCGGTGGAGGCGCGTCCGCAACCGCTGCTGCTCTGAGCTGCGGACTTCGCCTGCACGCGGCGCGGCTAGCCGCGGTTCTCGCGCTAGTACTCGAGCTCCAAAATGTATTGGATCGAGTCGCCGCGGAGCGTGCGATGATCAGGTTGGTCCACAGCGTCGTTGAAGACGACCACGTAGGCGTCACCGGCTGGCAGATTATAGTGCGCCGCTGCGTCTGCGCAGCGGACGGGGATAGCTGGTGAGTTGCTGGCGCTGGCCACGCACAGCTTGGGGATCAGATACTCGCCGCCGTTGGGCAGTGAACGGACGCGGATGGCTCTGGCGCGCGTAGTGGTCTTGTTGATGCGGTAGACGTCTTTCTCGCCATAGCCGAGCCAACCGGTGATGCCACTGGAGGTAATCCAGAATTCAGGACCAGCGTCGTAGGCAGCGGAGACTGTGTTGACACCCGCTGCCGTGACCTCGGCGTGAGAGAAGGGATCCCAGCTTACGTTGTTGGTGACTGCGTTGAAGGGGTTTACGGGAGGGCCAGACAGGACCTTCGCGGCTCGACCGTATTGAGAACGTGGCCCAATGGCTTCCGAGTACACGCTGAATTGTCGCGGATTGTTGCCAGTACCGTTGGGATCCGTGCTGTCGAAGACGTACCAGCGATCACTATCGCTATTGGCGCTCGCGCTGTTGTTTTGAACCTTGCCACCGTGTTGCGGCAGACTCGGGATATAGGCCTCGGTAAAGACGTGATTGCCCCAACCGCCCAGGTCGTTGTTGCTATGAACTACGCGAGAGACGATGCCGCTACTACGCGCCAGCGCCGCCAAGATCGTTCCGTAGTCGAAGCACTGCGCCGAATGCAGATTGCCGCTCGGGAATTCGGTACCCGGCGAGCGTGTCAGCGCTGCTAGCTCCGGCGTCATGCCATTGCCTTCCGAACCCAAGAAGGTAATGGTCGAATCGTCTTGGATATCCTGGCGGTTGTATTTGAGGCGCTGCGCCACGATGCGATACAGCCGACGCATGCTTTCGAACTCCGTGGTGGTGCCGTGCACCGCTGCCATGGCCGAGTCCAGCATGGAGTAGGTCGTTTCGTCTCGCGTACGACGAAACGCGCCGGTGAGCTTCACCCAAGGGGTATAACTATTCTCCGCGAAGCTCTCGTAAATTACCGTGAAGTGATCGCGTTGGTTGTCTTGATCGCTGCCGTACGCGCCCTGCAAGTTCACGCCGTCTTCGTCTTCGTCGTAGGCGTTGGTCTCTAGCTCGGCTTTACTGAGACCGCCGCTGCCGACCAGCTGGTAGGGGTTGTAGACCACGTAAAACAGCACGTCGGTACCGATTCGACTGCCGTTCGGCGCGAAGGCGCGAACGACATAACGGCCGACGGGCGCGTTGCTGGGGATGCTCACGGTGCGGAGCTCACGGCTGCGCGCGGAGAAACCAGCGCTCGTGTAGATGCCGCCTTGGTAGTCGTAGCTGATCGCGACCGGCCACTGCGTCTCCGTGGAGCTCCCGAGCGGATAGATTCTGAGGATGGCGTTCTGGTTCGGACCATTCAGACCCGCATTTTCGAGCGCGACGGCGAAGGTGGTGCCTCGACGAACGGGCGGAGGCCGAACGCCTGGATTGAGCGTTGCCCCCTGCGCGAAGGCGACACCATCGCTCCAAGCGTCGTAGTCGCCCGTATGCATGGCGCCGTAATAGAGGAACTGGAGGTTGTCCCAGCTAGCCTTGGCCGTCAGAGGATCGAAACTCGACTCATTCGCCGTGAACCAGAATTTACCGGCGTTGGTGCCGCTCGCGCTGAACGTAAACTCGAGCGTGTGGTCCCCCGCGGCCAACTGCCCCAGCGGGAACGCAAAGCGCCCTTGGTCGAAGCTACGGCGATACAGCAAATTGGCGTCGACTTTGATGTTGTCTGCGTAGGCAAACTCAGTGGTGTTGGTGTTGCGATACGCGCCGCCCTTGAAAAACACTTGAGAGTTCTGCAAAACAGCGAGCTGTGCCTTGACCTGCACATTGGCGCCCGCCGGGTCAGCCCATACCAACTTCAACGCGTTGCCTGCGGCGTCCGTGGCCCCGAATGCCAAGGTCCGCCCCGCATTCGGGGCATTGTAGTCGAAGCGAACACGATACCAGCCTGAGCGTGAAGTCGGGATTTCGTAAGTCGCCTGACCGAAGGCGTTCACGAAGGACTGTATCGCTTCGTCTGCCTCACCCGGGTGCGACGTAACGGTGGCCGAACTGAAGCCGTGGCTAAAATCTGTGCTGCCGGAGCTAGTCTTCGCGCGGAGTTGGAAACGAATCGCTTCCCCCGTCGCGTCCGGTTGGTAGACGTGAAAGATTTGCGTGAACGTCCCCGTGGCCGTGATGGTTTGCTCCACGGACTTCAGATAGACGTTGCCTGGCACACCTAGCGCCCTCAGCGGCGCCAAGGTCTTCTGCACGGCTTCATCCTCGGACGGGCCGAGCGCGTGGCGCGTCGCACCTGCTGCCGAGTCATCTTTCGAGCCAATCTCCGCGTTGGAACAACCCACCGCGGTCACCCCTGAAAATGAAAGCCAAAACGCCATCGTCGAAACGACGCTCGACACACCTCGACCTATCGTCATGATTACTCTCCTCTGTGCAGCCCAAGCCTGCCCAGCGTTTCTCGTTGTTTCACCCTTTGAGCTCGTCTGCCCTCGCGCCTTCAGTCATCCGTCGAAAAGACCGCTGATGGGCTCGAGCCGACGCTGCTGCACCTCTCTCCCGCGGAGCCAAACATCAGGCCGCACTCGTGACCGTGTGGTTCGCACTGCCGTGTCGAGGCGTAACCCCCGCGAACGCCGCTTGGATGGGAGCGAGCGCTTTCGCCGGCTCGCTGGACTGCTCTCATGCGTACAGGTTGAGCGCGCGGCCCTGCTCGCCGCTAGATTCCGGACGATTCACGCCGAGGGTGAGCTTCTTAGCCGCCTCGAGGGGAGAGAGAACGCTCCTGTTGCGCGATGCCTGGGAGGATGACACGTAGGCCTCGTTCCCGGACGCGGCTTGTTTTGGATGGGCGGGATCGATACCCTTCTTGGCAAGCTCTTCATCGCCGCAGTTCCGACACACGTAGCCGTTCACCATCCGCATGACGCAATAACGAATCCCTACGATCGCAGCCTTGAACGGTTTTCTCGGCCCTCAATTGAAGTGGTCGGAGGTGAGCTGCTGCCCGAGCTTGGTGTAAGCCTGGCGCAGGATTCGCTCCAACGGCAGCCGACGTGGTAGATGTCGGCGCTTGGTCGTGCGCGGCAGGATGTGGCTTGGTATCGGGTTGGGGCTCGGGTCAGTGCTGGCCACGCCCGAAGCGGCGGGCGACGAGCCGGCGGTGGTGTTGCGCTGGAGCGCGCCCGCTGAGTGTCCGCAGAAGGAACGCGCGACCGCAGAGATCGAGACGCTGCTTGGGCAGCCCTTGACGCAGCAGCGCACACAGCAGCTCGAATTCGACGCGCGCTTACGCCGCAGCGCAGGAGCCTATGAGCTCGAGCTCGAATCGCTGACACCCGAAGGCAGACAGGCGCGCGTACTATCGGATGACGACTGCATGCGGCTCACCGAGGCCGCGAGCTGGATCATCGCGCTCGCGATCGACCCCGAGCGCGTGCGCGCCGGCGGTGCAGCGCCGACTACGCAGCCGCCTCCCGCGAGCGAAGCCGTAGAGTCTAGCTCCGCGCCAGAGCGCGCGCCGGAGCCCGAGCAGAAGGCGCCAGCGCCGTCGAAGCGCCCGATCATCACGCCGAAGCCTCGAGCGCGGTCCTCGCAGCGCCTGCATTTCGTCGCGACACTCGGGCCTGCGCTCGCGCTGGGGCCACTGCCCCAGCTAGCATGGGGTGGCGCGGCACGGCTGGCACTGAGCAGCCGCTTGTTCGAGCTCGCCTTGTCCGCGGAAGGATACTGGCCGCAGACGGAGGAAGTCGCGGGGCACGCTCCAGCGCGCGTGGGAGCACGCTTTCTGAGTGCCGGGTTGCGTGGCTGCTACCTTCCGCCGGGGCTACCCTTGGTGCTGCTGGCCTGTGGCGGTCCTCAGTTCGGTCAACTCGCGGGCTTCGGTGAGGCCGTCAATAACGAGAGGGCCCCGAGTGGGCTATGGTCCGCAGTGCTGCTCGGTGCAGCCGTTCGCACCCGGGGGTCGGGCTGGTTTCTGCAGGGAGGGTTGGAGGGTGGGCCGGTGCTCGTCCGCCAGGCCTTCGGCGTGACCATTGACGGTGAATTTCTCGAGGCATTTCGCTCACATCCGTGGGTAGTCGGCGCCTTCGCGGGCTTCGGCTGGCGCTCCCCGTGAGACCACGAGCAGTTTGGAAAATGAATCCGCCGCCGAGCGGGAACGAACAGACGTGCCGGCAACTCTCGAGCTCGCGGTGCCATTAGTGGCAGCCCCCGAGCTATCGCTGGAAGCGCTGTACCAAGCGCACCACGCCTTCGTGTGGCGCAACGCGCGTCGCTTGGGCTGCAGCGACGCGTGGGTCGATGACGCCGTGCACGAGGTGTTTTTGGTGGTGGCGAACCGGCTGCAGGACTTCGAAGGTCGCTCGAGTCCGCGCACGTGGCTGTTCGCGATCACCTACCGGGTCGTGTTGCGCATGCAGCGCGATCGCGCGCGTTATGCCAAGCGCCTGCTGAGCTTCGCCGAGCAGACCGCGGGCGGCAGCGCCGCACCGGCAGTCGAGGCCAGCCGGGATCTGCGCGAGCTGTTGCTGCAGCTCGCCGAGCCCAAGCGTCTGGTGTTCATCTTGGTCGAACTCGAGGGCTTCACCGCGGCGGAGATCGCGCACACGCTGGATATCAGCGCAGGTACGGTCGCCACGCGTTTGCGCGCGGCGCGCCTGGAGCTCGAACGCATTCTGGAGCGCCAGCGCGCGCGGGAACGGAGCCTTCTGCGATGACGAACTCGCCCGAGCTGGAACGGTTGATGAGGGCCGAGCGAGCCGAGAGCCCCGCGCCCGGGACTGCCGAGCGCGGTTTCGAGCGCCTGTCGCGCGCGATTGCTACCGGCGCAGTGCCGGTGGCGCTGAGCGCAGTGGCAGCGCCGGCCGCAGGCAAAACGTTGCTGGTGCAGGCGGCAACGGCGCTTTTGATCGGCGCCAGCGGCGCTGGAGTAGCGGTGACGGCCTGGTACGCCGTCGAGCAGCCGAGCGCCCCCGAACCGGCGAGGATTGGCCCGCGGCGCGCGCCAGAGCCATCACCGCGGTCGGATTTGGCTCCCTCCGCGGCTCTCTCCGCGGCGCCTGAAGCCGCGTTGCCACCTGCGCCTCGCCCGAGCGCCCGATCTGGAGCAAGCGCCGCTGCAGGTAGCACGACCGGAGGGGCCTCCTCGTTGCAAGCGGAGCTCGAGATCTTGCGCCAAGCCAAGGGCGCGCTCGACGCGGGCGACGCCGCGACTGCCAGTGCGCGCCTCGAGCAACACGCTCGCGAGTTTCCTGGCGGCGCGCTGCGGCTCGAGCGCGAAGCACTGCGCGTACTGGCTCGTTGCGCGAGCGATCGGGTCGCCGGCGCCGGGCGTGCGCGCGCGTTCTTGAACGCCAATCCGGGCTCACCGCTGGTGGACCGCGTGCGACGCGCCTGCGGTCTCGATGGTGAAGCGAAGATCGAGAAATGAATCGGGGACGCGACTGGAAACGAACAGCTGACTCTCAGGAGGCGACAATGAAAGCTTGGATCTTGGCGGGTATGGTGGGAACGGTGTGGGGATGTTCGGGGGTGGCCACCCAGAGCG
>Ga0247764_1000470_pt1 | contig 14075 bp, 5 predicted proteins | sample UWRJL051202B4_FD_179932 | JGI IMG/M metagenome (GOLD analysis project Ga0247764, IMG submission 179932) | Plant litter microbial communities from Arlington Agricultural Research Station in Wisconsin, United States - UWRJ-L051-202B-4 | ecosystem: Environmental > Terrestrial > Plant litter >...
CCGCCCCAACAACGACGAATGTCCCCCCGCCCACACCGGCCCCAAAGCCACCATCCCCAACACCCCCACAGCCCCACGCATGAAAACTCTACGATTTACCCCGTTCTCTAACGGCAATTGATTTTTTTCCATAAGCTGATAGTTTACATACAATATACATAACCGGCATCAAACAGCTGGCGCAAGTCTTTAGCGTAAGCGATGACTTGTGACTGTCCATGTAGGCAGTCTTCGGACTGCCGCCTAACGCCCGCACCCAACCGTCATCAGAACACTGCCAGCCGCCCGGCTTCCCCAGAACAATTATAACCAAGTATTTAGCGAAGAGTCAATTGTGTCCATAATGCCGATTTCTCACGACTTCACCTCAACGAAGTTGAAACCCCACTCACACCCCCAACCACACACTGCATTTAAACCTCACCCGCCCATATGAAAAACTATCACGCCACTATCACACTCACACGCATTTATCCTGCCCACCGTGTCCCGAGCATATCGGGATCTTACAAATCCTGCCGTGCCCCTCCCGAGTACTCGGGATCGCGGGTTCAAACAATTTGACAACAAAAAAAGGCGAGCCTCACAGCTCGCCTTTTTTAAAAGATATAGTCCTTAAGAATTAAGACTGCACTTTGATATCAAGCTTGATATAGTCGCCTGAATTGAAAGTTCCTTTGATCTCCGTAACACGGATCAGACCTTTCTTACCATAGTTATCAGTAAACTGAATAACGTCACCAACTTTAAGATTTGTGATCTTCTGGCTAGTGCCAGTAGCTACATCCTTCAGGTCGCCGGCTACAGCTACTTTATCGAAGTCAGCAGAAGTCTTGGTAGAAGTTGCAAAATAAGCCTTGTTCAGATCAGTAGTAGCAAGACCGGTGATCGTAGAAACCTTTACGAAATTGAAAGCAGTCTCGTAGTAGTTAGTAGATGACAGGGCAGCGCCTTCAGCGTTGGTGTTGTAGTATCCAAAATCCCAGTAGGCAGCAAACTCAGCCTGATCTTTGATCTTATAAACTGTACCGTTCACAAGTGAAATGAAAGTAGCTGAAGAACCATCGTTAAGAGGAGCTGCAAGAACTTTTGCAGAATACGACTTCACTTTAGCCTCAGGGTTAGTAGTAGAAGTACCGTACTTCAAAGTGATAGTACCAGGGCCAACAGCCAGACGCTTGCTCTGATCACGGAAGTCACCGTTACCGGTAGTAGTCCAGAACTTGTACACTACTGTACCAGTGCTTACACCTGAAGGAACAGGCAGCTTGAATTGGAATTCGAAAGTGCTCTTGTTGTCTTTCTCAAGATCAACTGAACCATCACCTTTCAGGTCGATGCTTTCAGTAGGCTTGAAGATCTCTTCACCTGCACCAGCTACGTTCTGAGTAATGTAAAGACGATACATTTTGAGGGTGCTGGTAGTAGCAGTAAATGTAACTTTAGCAAGAATAGTGCTGCTCGTGTTAGCGTCTACAGTCACATCTTGATTAACAGGAGTTTTACCTTCTGTAACGTCAAGAACAACATCAAAATCCGCGTTGGGATCTACTGCAATCTCGTCGTTGTCATCGCAACCAACCGAAAAAACTGTCGCTGCTGCAAACAACAGAGCAACATACTGATTAGTAAACTTTTTCATCCTTTTTGTTCTGTTTTATTCTGTACCGAATACATACGGGGGTTTTTATATATACCGCATACATCGGGAAGGCAATATTATAGAAGATTTGAAAACCGGACAACGCCTGCCCCGTCCGCACCCAATATTTAAAGACGGATCGGCTGTAACAATCGCTCGTTTCCCGAACATAAACGACAAACTAACCATTGGCCTGAACGCCATCCGGCAAATACGAATACCCTTTAAACAGCTCAACGCAACCTTTCACCGCTGGATATGAAACAGTTTCATAATAAAACAGTAATACCCACGGAAAAACAAAAAACATAATACAGCCCTAATGATCGTAAGTGCCCCCTTCCGATCATGTAATATTTTTTAAAAGATTGTCTCGAATAAAAACGCCAGGAAAGACACCTCAAAAAGCAATGTTCAAACAGGCAAGCCAAAAGATCCGTGAACACATCAAAAAGTAACCACCCCCAAACAGGATGGCATTACTTTTTTCAATTCAACCACAAAACCTTCGAATTATGCAAACACAGGAAATCGCAAAACATCTGGTTGATTATTGTCGCAACGGCAATTTCGACACAGCCCAGGCAAAGCTCTTTGCTGACAATGCCGTAAGTATAGAGCCTTATAGCACGCCCGAATTCGAGAAAGAAACAAAGGGATTGACAGCAATCAAGGAAAAAGGCAAAAAGTTTGAAAGCATGGTAGAAGAAGTCCATGCCATCGAAGCCTCCGATCCCCTCGTCGCCGGAAATACCATAGCTTTCACCATGACGATGGATATGACAATGAAAGGCAAAGGCAGAATGAAAATGCCAGAGCTATGCGTATACCAGGTGAAAGACGGTAAGGTCGTATCCGAAGAATTCTTCGTATAGGCCACTCAATACTTGAGGATAAAATCCGTAAGATTCACCTGCGGCGTAAGATTCATCTTCTTGCGTATGCGGTAACGGCTCGCCTCCACACCGCGAATACTTAGGTTTAACAGCGGAGCGATCTCCTTGCTCGACAGATTCAGCTTGAGATAAGAGATCAGCTTGATATCGTTATGCGTAAGATTCGGATACTCCTTGCGCAACCTCACCAGGAAGTCGTCGTGAAGCTGGTTGAAATGTAGCTCGAACTGCTCCCATCGGTTATCCATCGTGATCTCGTTGTCGATCGAGCGCAGCACACGACGCATCTGGTTACGCGCGTCCGGATCATGAACAACATCGATAGCCGCGATAAGAGACGTCTTGATCTTCTCTATCGTCTCCATATTATGAACAATATGCATCGCCGACGATGCCAGTTCCTTACTCTTATGCAACAGCTCGCTCTCCAGTTTCTCGTTGTTGAGCTTGATGATCTCCTTCTCCACCTTAAGCACATCCTCCTGGTGCACAATCTCGCGCATACGCATGGCCTTCCGTTGTTCATGCCTGGCCATCCGGTAAACCGCCACAAGCAAAACAATAAATAAAATAACATACACGGCATAGGCCCATAACGTACGGTACCACGGCGGCAATACGATAAATGAATAGGCGGCAACAGATCCTTCACGATTATAGATGTCCTTGCTCTTCACAAAAAAAGTATAGTCACCTTCCTTTAGATTGGTATATTCCTTACGGGTCAGCGGCCCCCAGGTAGACCAGTTCGCATCATACCCCTGTAACTTAAATTGATATTGTACTTGCAACGCATCCTCGAACGAAGTAGCCGAGAACGTAAACCGCAAAGCATTATAATGATGTGGCAAAACCGGCACCCTGTCCACCGGCTGCGTCGAAGCATCGGCAGCAGTAGCACCGAACCACCCACCCGAAAGCAACGAATCCTTTTCCGCAGTAACCTCCACGCCGCGTATCAGCGTGGTAAACGTATGATCTGTATTGAACACAAACGACGGATCGAAATGCACAAAGCCATCGTCCGTACCGATAATCACGTTATGATCGTCATAATACGCAATGTGCTCGAATCCACCCACAAGCCGTCGCTGCAGCTTGTTGAAAATGGTTTTGGTAATCTCATAGTGCTGCCCGTTGTGTTTCTTCAGAATACCCAGGTCATCGCCGGAAGCAAACCATACATTACCGTCACGGTCTTCGATCAGCTTACGCGTATGGCTCTTCTTACCCATAACCGCATTCAGAACATCATGTGGAACAAAAGCGTCGCGCGCCTTCGAGTAGCTATAAATCCCACGCTCGCCTGCAAAGACCAGTTCGTTGTTGATCTTGAAAACATTGATAAACACATTAGAGGGAAAACCGCGCGTAGAATCATAAAACGATTGTTTCTCAACATACTTGAGATCATCGGAAAGCTTGAGCTTATAAAGCCCCAGGTAGCCGTGAGCAATCCACAGGTTTCCCTCATCATCCTGTTCCATAATACGGGAAGATTCATGAAAACCCTCTATCCGCCACATAAATCGCGGCCCGTCATCATGCATACGATAAAGCATAAGCCCATCATACGAACCACATACCGCATACCCCGGATGTAGCTGTAGCGACATAAACAACCATGCACCCGCCTGCTCGCCGATACGAAAAGCCCTGTCACCGCGCACAGCAAACACACCGTTGTTATGCGTAAGCAATAATTCCTTACCCGGCTGTTGTAAATTATACGTCTGCCCCTCTGTGCCCATCACGCGTTGAAAAGAATTATCGGCGCGCGTAGCAGAAGAACCGCTCCATCTGCGCGAGTACAATCCCTCGCTGGTCCCCAGGTAAAGACGATCACCCGCAATCCACGACGTAAACCCCGCGCCTGCTATCCCGCATTTCGAGTTGAAGAAAGTGAAAGGCGAGTTGATCTCTACATAATCCACGCCATCGCGCAGCGCCAGCCACAAATTGCCATTGTTATCCGGATAAATGTATTCAATACCGTCGTTCTGCAAGCCCTTTGCCTTATTCAGATGGATCAAAGGAACACCATCACGACTCACGATCAGCAACCCGTTATGTGACGAGCCCAACACATAACCACCCGGAATAGCCGCAGCCGACACAAGCGTATTATCCCCCAGAAACTCTTCGCCGCTCAATGCCCAGCGATCAAAATGGCTGTACCCATCATACCGGAACAAACCATGCTTCTGTGTCACCACAATGATGGAATTGTCATGTGCCGGCAGCATCCCGCTCACCAGGAACGAAGCAACCGCCTCGCTCTGCGGCACCTTCACAAGCTGTCCACCCTTGAACTCAAAGATTCCCTGCTTCTGTGCGCACACAAACGTGCGATGACTGATATAAAAAAAAGAAATAAGCCCCAAAGCATCATGATCGAGCTTATAGAAACGAACCGAATCATGCTGTAGCAAATACAGACCGGCATACGTACAGAACAATACACCCTCATCGGTAACCATGATCTTCCACACATCGGCAAAGTTCCGTTCCCCCGGCTGCAGCTTGTTCTTCAGCGAAACAAAACCAACCTCGCCCTTTACATCAGGCTCCAGGTAACCGAAGTCCGCCTGCCCGCCGTAATAAACACGCCCATCCTTATCGATCGCCAGCGACCGCGCCACCGTCCTGTTCGGCATCGGCGTAGCCCGCCACGTATTGCCATCAAACTGTAGCAAATTATAATTATTCGCCACAAACAACACACCTCGCCCATCCTGAACAATCTCCCAATTGAACGGCGACGAATGATAATCCTGTCTCGTATAATTCCTGATATACGGAATCCCCTCAAAACGAAGCTGACCCGCCGCCGGCACCCCAAACGCCAACAGCCAAACAACAAAAAAAATATCACGCAACATATTCCGGCGTACAAAAGCACACATGCAAAAAGCTCCAGGTTTAGTACATTCAAGATAGCCAGAATGCCCCGACATTTTCAAGTCATACACAACCACCCGCCACCAAACCCTACAAACCGAAATCCACGTCGGCCAAAATCCCCTAACTGGCGCAAGGCACTGTCATCAAAGTCAAACCTTAGTTACATAAATACTTACACATAATGCTACGGCTTGGCCCGGGAATTGGAGCAAGGTACTGTCATAAAAGTCAAGCCTTGTCCCGATTATTTAACATAAGGTTGGGGCTGCTCGGAAACTGGCGCAAGTCTGAGCGTAAGCGGAGACTTGTGCCCATTATGTCTCAGTCTCTGACTGAGGCTGCGTTACACACACAAGTCGCCCACACTGCCTGCTGGTGCAAGTCTGTGACTTGCCGTGCCCCGAGAATATCGGTGGCGCCCATCATGTCTTCCCGATAACTATCGGGATGACTGCCGAATCCCGCGCCAGCGGCCTTATTCCCTATATTATTTACACGAATCCCGTTTATAAACCAGAGTCAACAGGCTCTGTGCGTGCGCGCCGGCTTACTAAGCCGTCCTTCATAAGGAGGGCCGGTTACGACAGAGTCGGAACCAGGGAGGTAAAACCCCCGTTCACAGACAAATCCCGCTAAAAAAACAGATCCCCATAACCACAAAAGCATCATCCTACTTTAACAAGGTCCTGTTCTCTTCCCCCCAACAAAAAAACACCCCGAAGCCAACACCACAACAGCAGCGCCGACCCCGGGGGGTATTATTCCTCGCTCTCACACTCACGCTCACACTTCTCCCACACCCTCACACCCTACTCCTTAATGAACTTCCTCCGCACAGTTCCCCCACGCGTCTCCACATCCAGAATATAAAACCCAGCCGCAATCTTCACCACATCCACCGCCTCATCCGACACAACACCCTCCTGCACCACAGCCCCCGAAAGATTGCGTATACGATAAACACTGCCGCGAACAGCGCCCTGAATAAATAGCTTATCCCGCACAGGCACCGGATACAACGAAAGCCCTTCAGCCTCATCGATAGAGCCGGCACTCGCCACGCGCCCACTCGCAGAGCCCGTACCATAAACCTCCAGCTCGTAAATAGAATAACCATATGCCGTGCCACGCGCCGTACAATTGATCCGAACATAACGACCGCTTGCGGAAAGCCCTGTATGATCGTTCACTAAAGCAGTATTACCGCTAACCGTCCGCACCGTACTCCACGTCGAAGCATTCGGCGAAACTTGTACCTCATAATCACGACCCAGCGCCGCTTCCCACGTAAGCTTCACGCGGTTGATAGAATAGGTAGCACCAAGATCGACATACAACCATTGAGCATCCGAGAATGTGCTTGACCAACGCGTACCGATATTACCATCCACAGCCGCCGACCCCGGCGTACCAATCGCCTCAGTACTCGAAGCCGTAACCGTTTTATTCAACGCCAGGTTCTGCCCGGTAGAAGCGCTGGCAAACTGAATCCAGTTCAGGTTAAAGCCACCCGCCGAAGCATAAACACGTAGCGTCTGCACGCCCGCCGTTAAATTCGCGGAAGTAGTAACAGAAGCCCACGTCTGCCATCCACCAGTAGCGCCCACGTTAGCCGTAGCAAGAACGGTAGCGCCCGAACGCAACTGCACCTGCCCGCCACCCGCCGTGCTGGCCACGCGGAAAGAAACCGTATAAGGACCGGAAGAAGCGACATTCACACTATAATCCATCCAGTCACCCGTCTCGATCCAACCCACATTCTGCCCACCACCTGTGTCACCGGTAGCCTCCGTCTGCACGCCGCTCATGCTGGAATAGCTCTCGGCCTCGATCGTACCGGGTATCGGTGCTGCCGTGGGGTTCTGCGGCCCGCCAAGCGAGCTGAATAACGTATTGGCTGGAACCGTAAACGAAGCTACCTGTGCGCCATTGTTATACACAACACACGTCTGTGCCGACGCCGCTGGATTATAGACAACATAATTTGTTTGCCCGGTAGCAGCATTATAGAACGCCGCGCTCGTGGGGATAGACATATGATAGCCTGGCTGATATTCACCAAGGTTTTGCAGCGCATGCGCATAATAATACGTCGTGCCGCCTTCATAAGGGTACAGGATAACATCGTGCTCCTCCTGGTCGGAAGAGTTCCAGTACTGGCTCAGCTTCTGCGTAACATATGGCGGATCGTATAACATCCGGAAGCCAAGTAGCACATTGGCCCAATCGTGCCCCACCTCCGCCTCGGTCACCACACCGCCATCCGTACGCGCTGTGTTGCCCTGCGCCGTATTGAACGTAAGCAATTCCGACATCAGCCGGTTATAATACGCAGTAGCCTGTGTTTTATTAAACCCCTGATTGAGATAATGAAAACCCGGGCTCACCGGCAACATTTGAATACCGTGAATCCACTGGGGATCGACCCCGAAGTAAGTACCATAAACATAACCGCCTGGCCACATAATCCCCACAACATCATGAGCAGCATTATAGGTAGAGGGCCACACATCGTCGTTCACATTGAACCAGTATTCCAGCGTAGCCTTCGACTCATACATATACCCGAAAGCACCAGCATCGCGCATCCCTGTGTTACCGAGCTGAGCACCCAGGAAAAACAACGCGTGCCACGACTGCATAGCCTCCGAGCTCGACTCCTGGTTGTTGCCAGTAGGCGAAGACACACCGCCCGCATACGAATGCCCCATCCACGGATCGAACGTACGGAAGAAAGGGAAATTGTTATCCGCGCGATCCCAGTTAGCATACTGCTTCGCGATCATCGTCAGGATACCGGAATATTGATTGACAAAAGCAGGATCGGCCATACCCGCCAAAGCCGCCGCCTGAATAAAGTAGCCATAATGAAAATGGTTGTCGGTAAACACACCGGAGTAATAGCTCTCGTTGAAGCCGATCAGCGCCTTCCACTTCGGATACCACGCAAAGTAACGCTCCGTCTCGCCCGGGGTATACGTAAACCAGTTCGTAAGCGTACTCTTCAAAATCGTCAGCAACGTGGCATACTGCGGATGATTCGTCTCCTTCGCCATCAGCATATACTTGGCCAGGCGCACCAGGTCCTTTCCACCCCAGTAAGTATCCGCGGCGCCATAAGGAGAGGTCTTCTGAACCTCCGTCACATAATTACTGATCAGCGTACTCATACGCGAAGCATCATACGGCGTAGACTCACCAGCCAGCGTAAGCGGAGCTTTATAATGAGGCAGAATACCGGAGAAGGGATACGTAAACGTAAAGTTGTTACCCGTAGCCATCCGCAGTAATCCACGCGACTGCCGGAAAGTAAGCGCGGAATACGCAACGTTACTCGAGGTAGCCGTACGATACTGGTGCGGCAAAAAACCTTGCATAACATTGGTCTGAGCAGCGCCACGCAGGTTGGTCGTCGTCAGGCTCCACGTTGTGCTGATCGTACCGGCGCTGGTATTATAAGAATAGCTAACCGCCGTATTCGTGGGCTTCACATAAGCATACGGGTGCACCGTTGCGCCGGCCGCCGCATCAGGCAAAGCAGAGAACACAATATAGTTCTGCCCGGCGGCCAGATTTACGGTCAGCAGGTTGCCCGTCGTACCACCTTGAGTAACCGTGCTGCCCGGCGGCAGATGCACACCGTAAAAAGTATCCCAATACCGGATCACAAAATACTCACCCGTAAACGGAAACGTGATCGGAGTACCCGAAGCATTCAGATACGCCGCCCCATGATAACACTCGATCTGCGGCGTAAACCCGACAACATTCGCCCATAAGAACGGAATACCGTGAGCGGAAGTAAAATTGATATACTTCGTATTGATATCCTGGTACAGCTTAACATCAACCGCCCAATCCGACCAGTTGGTAACAATACTGCGCGTAGCCGCAAAGCCCGCGCCCTTCAGCACAACCGGGTAATCGATCGAAAGATTGGTACCGTCGCCGTTCCATTTGTAAGGATTGAAGATATTGAGGCCTTCCGTCGTCGGATCGATAACCAAAGGCATCGCCCACAACTGACCACCTATCTGGTCACCCTCGTCATAAATAAGATTTGTCCACCAATCGTTGGTGGGAATCGGACGAGTCTCGCCCGCACTCACATCGATCTCCGCATTCTGAGCAAGATTCGTAAACGTACCGTCCATCTCATGCGTGGGCGGATACGAAGCATAACTACCGGCCCCTACGCTGATAGCCGTCTGGGCAAAAACCATTGACGTGCCCGCCGTAACAAACAGCAGCACACCGAGCATACTAAGTTTTCTCATGACTGGTTGGAGTTGGTTTATAAACACGTCTCCCGCAGTCCCGATCCTGCCCCGAATACTCGGAACAGGATCAGGATAAAACCTACGGAAAGAAAAAATACTGCTAACGCTTAATCAACTTCTTCCGCCCGGTCTGCTGACCCTGACGGAAAGTGATTATATAAACACCCGCTGGCAAATGACCAATGTCCACCGACTGCCCTTCAACACGGAATGAATAGGCACCGCTACCCGTAGCCGAAACAATCGTCACAGGAGCACCATCATCCAAACCTTCTACACGCACACGGTCAGTAGCCGGATTAGGATAAAAGAACACCGTGGTAGACTCTTCCGTAGCAGGAGCTTCCTCAGCCGCCACGCGGCCGCTGGCGCTCGTACCATAAACCTCTAACTCGTAAATAGAATAACCATAAGGCGTACCGCGCTGAGTACCATAAACGCGCACATAACGACCCGACCCCGAAAGACCCGTATGATCGTTCACCAAAGCCGTATTACCCGTCACCGTCCTCAACGGCGCCCATGAATTGTTATTAGGATCAGAAGCGATCTGTACAACATAATCTTTACCATACGCCCCCTCCCATGTGATCTTCACACGCGAAATCGAATACGTCGCACCCAGATCCACATACAACCACTGCGGATCACTGAACGCGCTGCTCCATCGCGAAGAACCGTTGCCATCCACAGCCGCGGAACCCGGCGTACCCACAGCCTCTATACTCGACACAGTAGTGGTCTTGTTCAAAGCCAGGTTCACAGAAGGTGCTGTATTAACAACGACCGAAACATCGTCAGAAGCCGTTAGTCCACCGTTATCCGTAACCGTCAACCGGAACACATACGTACCCGCCACAAGCGAGCCCGCTGTAAACGTAGTAGTAGAAGCACCGGTCAGCGCAGCCGTAGAAGGCCCGCTTACCTGCGTCCACAGGTACGCTGTTATACTGCCGCCCGCATCAGTACCCGAACCGTTGATAATAACGCTGTTCGTCGGCAACGTGATCGCCTTGTCAGCACCCGCGTTCGCCACGGGAGGAGTATTGGTCGTACCACCATCAGGATCGGCCACACCGGCGCCGCTAAAGTAAATATTATCGATAGCGAAGTTGCTGATATTACCCGTACCGAGCACTTGGAAGAGCTGCGTAACCTCGAACAGGTCCACACCTTGATATAGATCGCTCATCGGGATTTGCACTGTCTGCCAGGTACCGTTACGTACAAAGCCATATGGCGTTTGTCCCGGCTCGAAAGCAATCCATTTCTGACCGTCACCATCACGCGTACCGCTCTTCATCCCGATATAGAATGGCGTGGTCGTGTCCGAGGTCTTCAGCGAAAACACAAGCTTCGCCGTACTGTTGCGGAAACCCGTAAGATTATAAACCGTATTGGGAGTAAAGGCCATACCGAACCAGCCTTTATTAGTATTGGTAAACGAAAGCACATTAGTACCCTCGGCAGGAGTAGTAGCCTGCGCCGCCAGCGTACCTTCCCACACAAAGAAGTTTCCATCAATACCGTCGTCAAACTTATCCACACCTGTCTTCGTATCGCTATACAACACGAAGTCACCGTTCTGAGGAGTGGTCTTCGTGCCGTCCTGCCAGTAAATATTGTCAATGGCAAAAGTCACCGCGGAAGAAGGAGCATCGCCCACAACGTAGAACATATTGTTGATCGAACGGAACTCCACGTTACCAAACGCGCTCAGCGGAATAACAACCTCGTGCCACTGCCCGTCGCGCACAAGCCCGTATTGGCTGCCTGCCGCCGGATCCAGCCGTACAGTTTTTTGCTGCGTACCAGCCTGCGCATTGCCGTTCGCCGTACTGATAACACCTATCGAGAACGGCCACGTAGAAGACGTCTTCATCTGGAACCGAAGCTTACCATCGATAAAGTTCTGCATGTTCTTCACATTCGTCGCTCCCGTCGGAATAGCCAGGCCAAACCAGTTACCCGGGTTTGCAGTATACGAAAGCACCTTGCTGCCCTCCTGCGGAGTAGAGGTCGCCGCGGTAAGATTGTTCCAGATCTCGATAGTAGGATTAGCGCCCAGCGATGCCGTTACAGGAGTGTTCTCCGTAAACACACCGAACGAACCCGTCTGTCTCGGCAGATTCTTGGCTTGAAACGTTTCAGTATTCGCGTTGGAGTAAACACGAACATAGTCTATCTGCATCTGCGCCGGTAGCGGAGCCGTGATCTGTGCAGGGTCGGTAATCCCCACAAAGTTGGTCCCACCCACAGCCAGGTTCATAATAACATAAAACGGATTCGTACTGAACTCCCGTATATTGACATCGTTCGGCGGAATGTTGAAAGTATAATACTGCACATTGTCAACATAACCCAGGATCTGCGTCGGAGTCCACACCAGCTTGAACAGGTGATAGCCGTCATAGAAGTTGCCTGCGATCGTCGTACTGCCCGTAGCCGAAGCATTACCCCACCAACCGTCACCAGGAGCATTCGGATCGATCACCTGGAAATTGTCCTGAAACCAATGAACCGTAGAGTTGTTCTTCTTATTGGCAATGTTGTTCTGCCAATCATCACGGAAGCCTGCTTCCAGGATGTCGATCTCCCCGCTGCGAGGCCAGCCATCGGAGGGATAATTGGCGCCCAGCATCCAGAACGCCGGCCACAAACCATTCTGCAGATTAGGCAGCTTGATCCGCGCCTCAATCGTTCCATACTTGAAATTGAACTTGCCGGAAGTAACGATCCGCCCCGAAGTAAACTGCCGGTTCTCCGGAGCTACCCCGTAATTTTCCCGCCGCGCCTCGATAACCAGGTAACCCGTGTCCGACGCGTTCGTCTTAGAGCCTATAAACACATTCGACTCTCCCGCAGTGTAATACTGCAATTCCCCATTCCCAAAACCACTTCCCCCAACTTCACGCGTCCACTTCTCAACATCCAGCTTCGGCTGATTGAATTCATCCGACCATACCAGCGTCTGAGCCTCAGCCAGCCCCGCGCCCACAGTCATCATTAAAAATAACGTCCAATAAAAATGCTTCATGGTTGTAGCGTTTAAGTGTTTAGATAAGCAGAACGACAAACCACTCCAGCGCAAGCCGGAGCAATCGCCCTGCATCCCAAATATGCCTCACAACACGCCTCCCTGTGCAAAAACACACCCGCACAACACTACGCTTCCACTACTGCATCACTACTGCATTTTTAATTCCCGTTAACGATTGTTTAGTTTCGCTAAAACGTTTGCAAAAACCAAAATCATCATTCCCACCAAGCCGCCCAGCGCCCAACTAGCCTCTCGCGCAAGGTCCTGTCATCAAAGTCAAGTTTTAACTATATAGATTTTGCCCTAAGGTGTTTGGCTGGCGCAAGCCGGGATTTGGCGCAAGTTTGAAACTTGCCGTGCCCCGAGAATCGGTGGTGCCCATCATGTCGCAGTCTGTGACTGCCGTGCGCCCCGCTAGCTGGCGCAAGGTGCTGTCATAAAAGCCAACTCTTATTATGTGGGTTTTGCCGTAAGGTGTTTAGCTGGCGCAAGTGTTCCGAGGCCTCCGAGGGTCACTTGTGCCCACCATGTTGGCAGTCTTAGACTGCCGCGTACCGCCCGCACCAACCCCATCAGAACACCACCCACCGCCCGGCTTCCTCAGAATAATTAATCGTGAATACGTAGCTGCCGCAAGGTCTCTGCCCCGAGGCACTCGGGGGAAGACTTGCTGTGCCTCGAATATCGGTGGTGCCATGAATCAACTCAAAAACACAAATGCCACTATGTCAGCCCCATCCCCAATATCACATAACCCCAAACCAGGCACAGATCCCCCATAGATACCCTATGGATACCTTATAGATAACCCGTAGATACTATATATCACTCTCCACTCATCCTCCACTCACGCCCCACTTATCATCCACTCCCCAACCAATCATTCCACCAAAAAACACGGCTTAAATCTCCCCGAGACCCCGGAGAAATAGATAAAATCACCCATTAACTAACACCTAACGATCCTATAAATATACCCAACAACCTGACACCTTGACACTAAAAGAAAGAAAATATATCCCGATAACATAATCACGGCTCAATAAGCCGCGGCTCATAAACCGAAGGCTCCCGCGCATCGTCCGGCACACGAATACCCGTATAAGGAGAAAAGACATCCACCTCGGACCGTTTATACAGATCACCCAAAAAGACAAACTCCGAATGCTGATGAATGGACAACGCCCCTACCAACTTCTCAACATCCTCCACCGACATCCCCCACTCGTTGGCAAGCCGGTAAGCAGATGGCTCCATAAACGATATATACAATAGTTCGCCCTGAGTATGGTCCTGCGTATTACGAAAATCCA
>Ga0247764_1000471_pt1 | contig 14064 bp, 13 predicted proteins | sample UWRJL051202B4_FD_179932 | JGI IMG/M metagenome (GOLD analysis project Ga0247764, IMG submission 179932) | Plant litter microbial communities from Arlington Agricultural Research Station in Wisconsin, United States - UWRJ-L051-202B-4 | ecosystem: Environmental > Terrestrial > Plant litter >...
CGGAGCGCGGATACTTCGCAGCGACCTGTCCGTTCTGATCGAGAACCTGCAGCTCGAGCTCTTGTTCGGCGTCGTTGCCGCCATCGAGATCCGTCACGTCGACGTAAAGGCGGGCGGGCGGCATGAGCACGATGGTGTTCGGCAGCGCGGCTTTGATCACGACGGGGCCGATCACAGCTTCCTCGAACACTATCTTCGTCTGATTCCCTTCGCGCGGCAGACTCCCGTGGCGAACCTTGTTCCAGCGGGGCTCCAGTGTCTTCTTCAGCTGATCGACTGCGTCGATTCGAACCTTCGCTGACGTTGCGTCCGTCGGGTCCAGCAGCGCGACCCCCGCGGCGTTCGTCGACAATTCGATTGCGTCCCCATCGCTCGTTTCGAACAATACGGGTACGCCAGCGATCTCCTGCCCCACTTCGTCCACCAAACGCACCTCGAACGAAGAAGACTTATCCTCCTTGGGTCGTGGCGGCGCCTCCAGCTTGGGCAACTCGGGCCTGAACGCGCCCAAAGCCTCTACCTGTCGCTGCTCCACACGCACACTCCCGTCCAACATACGCTGCGTTAGCTGCCGCGCGATCTCCTCGAGACGAAACAGGTCATGCCAGTCGTACTCGCGTCTCCCAACGCGGGAGAGCTCAAGCGACTGCGTCGCAATCAGCGATTGAACGACGTGGAGCACTTCCCTGTCGCCCATCCAGAGCCCAGCGCGCAGCAGAAAGTCCACGTGCGAAGCCAACCGGCGCTCTTCCTCTGTCAGCTGAACCGGAGCGCGTTGGGAGCGAATGCGAAAGTCCCCGGACACTGACTTCCAGGTGAGGTCAGTGTCCATGAGCAGGCCCTGGCCTGGTGTGCTGTGAAAGCGCATTGCCGGCCCTGTCGGGCGGCGCGGAGGCTGGTTGCTTGATTCTTTGAAGGACGGCTCACGTTCGATCCGCCCGTCGGCCGAATCACGACATCTCAAAGCGCGCCTGCCAAAAAAAAATGATCGGGAGCAACTCGGGAAAGACCGTGCTCGATAAGGGTCACCGCACACGTAGAGCTAGGGACCTTAAAGATGAGAACACGCAGACTTCTTTGGGCTGGCACGTTTGGCGTGGTGGCTCTGCATTCCCCGTTCGGTTGCTCGAACCTCGCCGACGATTGCCGTGCCACGCTGACTTGCCCGACACCCCAAGGTGGCAACGGCGGTGTCCAAACCGGGGGGAGTGGCGGTGACACCGATGCCGCACTCGGAGGCGGCGCAGGCGAACCACCGGGCATGGGCGGCATGCTCGTCAGCGCCACCGGTGGCACGTCGAGCGGCGAAGCTACCGACACTGCGGGTCAAGGCGGAGAACCGGACGGCACGGAATCTGCTGGGGCGGGTGGCGACTCCCGCGAAGCGGGCAACGGCGGACACGGCGGGGAGAACGCCGGAGGAACAGAGGGTGACGGTCCAACCGCACGGTGCGACGTCACGAGGCCGTTTGCTCCGGCCGTGTTCGTGCCGAGCCTCAGTTCCTCACCTGGCATAGACACTGATGCGACCGTCAGCTGGGATGGCCTAACGATCTATGTTTGGCGCGACCGCGCCCTTCTATCCGCGAAGCGCGCGACGCCGGACGATACGTTTGGAGCACCGTCCCAAGATCCTCTAGTCAAACCTGTCGGCGATTGGTTCAAGCAGTCGCAGGCAGTCGACACGCCAACGATCACAGGCGACCGCTTGGCAATGTACGGCCATTTCGGCGGCCAGGCTCGTTACTACCTCAATGCCTCGTATCGTGCGACTCGAGACGAGGCATTCGGTGATGGCACCAGCGTCGCCGAACTTCGAGATGAGCTGACACAACCGTTCGTCTCCTTTGACGGGCAAACCCTGTACTACCAGCTAAGCCCCGGTGGGCTGTACGTGACACACAAGACGGGAACGATGTTCGGTACTCCCAAAGAAATCACCGCCGTCAAAAGCCCAGGAGGCGCATGGCACCCGGTCGTGAGTCGAGACGAATTGACACTCTACTTCGCGAGCGACCGAACGGATGGAAGCGCAAAGGGCGGCTCGGATGTCTGGGCTTCGACGCGTAGCACCGTCTCAGACGAATTCGGGCTTCCCGGAGCCATCAATGAGCTGAACACGACCGAGAACGAGCTCGTGGTCGGGGTTTCGCCTGACAGTTGTGAAATCTTTCTGATTCGAGAAGCGAACATTCTCGTGGCGCGGCGACCCCTCTGACCCGCCACGCGCGGCCCAATCCGTTCAACTCCACTCCAGGATTCCACGCGCATCCAACTGTTCCCACGGCCGAGCGATGACGCTGCGCCGGCCTCGTGGTACTCCCCGAGGCAATGATTCGCGCGGTAAGTTGGATCGCAGGCGGGGCTTTGAGTGTGTCGCTGATTTCCGTCAGTGCGTGTTCGGATCCGCCGGGTCCGCAAGGCGCCGGTGGCAGAGCGGGCGTAGGCGGTTCGTCTGCGGGCGGCGTCGTTACGAATGGTGGCGCCGTGTCCGGCGGTGCGACGAGCCAAGGCGGAACCATCAGCGCGGGCGGCTCAACGAGCCAAGGCGGTCTCACAACGACGGGCGGCAGCGCAGCAGGCGGCGCGTCGGGCGGCACTACTTCCGCAACGGGCGGCGCGAGTACGGGCGGCGCCACCGGCGGCGCTGCTGGTGCAGCGACAGGTGGCGGCGGGGGCGCAGCTCCGCAAGGTGGCTCCGGCGGCGCAACCGTCGAGCTGAAACAACCGATCCGTCGTGACGAAAAATACGTCCTCGAATTCGGCGACACGATTCTCGAAATGGATCCGGCGAAGGGCGGCCGCGTGACTAAATTCTCCTATAAAGGCACGAACATCGTCGCGGGCACGGATCAAACGAAGGAAGACATCAACTGGGGCTCGGTGTTTTGGCCCAGCCCACAAAGCGCTTGGCTCAACGGTGAAACCTGGCCCCCGCCGGCACACATCGACAGCATGCCCTACACCGCCGCGCTGGACGGCAACACCATCGTGCTCACCAGCGGCATGCCCCCAACTTCCTCCCTGGTGCAGCTCACGGTAGAGAAGCGCATTAGCGTCGACTTGGTTAAGCAAGCCATTGTTATGGACTTCAAGATGACCAACGTCGGCGGGACGGAGAAGACGTGGGCGGCTTGGCAAGTCACGCGCGTGGCTGCGGGCGGCATCACCTTCTTCCCAACCGGCGGTGACAACGTGTCCAACAGCTTGACCGTCACCAAACAAGGTGACGTCACCTGGTTCAATCAGGCGACAGGCGTTCCAAGGTCCACCCCTCCTAAGGAAAACGACTCCGGCAAACTGATCACCGACGCCAAAGAGCCCTGGCTCGCGCACGCCGCTGGTAGTCTCGTATTCATCAAGACGTTCCCCGCCGTGGAGCCTTCGGCGTTCGCACCAGGTGAGGGTGAAATCGAAATATACTCGACGCCCGTGTACGAAGAGATCGAACCACAAGGACCGCGGGCGACTCTTCGTGGCACGGCCAGCCTCAGCTGGTCTGTACGCTGGTACCTGCGCGAACTTCCCGCTGCGGCCAAGGTCGCCGTGGGCGACGCCGAGCTCGTCAAGTTCGTGCGCAGCATCGCGCAGTAGGGCAGGCCCTTTTCAAACCCCAAAACGGCATACGTGCACGTATGCCGTTTTTGAGTTTGTGAGGGGCGGATCGTAGCGCCTGATCCCTATTGCGAGTCACTCGTCAGACTTAGGAGGGCTGGCTCCTCCGTCGCGGCGCTCACACGCGAGAGCCCACCCACCACAGCGACAAATCGATTTCCACCTCCGCAAACGGTGCGAGGCGAACTCGCTCATCGTCGCCGTGCACCGCAACCTCCACCCACGCGCCGTCGGCGAGCCTGCTGACCGTAACCGTTCGCGCTTCGACGTCCACGTACCAAAGCCAGGCAACGCCAATACGCGCGTAAAACGGCCGTTTCTTGACCAGATCGTAGCCGCGCGTAGTGGGCGAATGCACTTCACAGATCCAGTCCGGAACGACACGGAGAGATTCGTCGCGAGGGAGCTCCGGGAGTCGCTCGCGCCTCCAGCCCGCCACGTCCGGCGCGAACTCGGGGGAGCTCGGAAGCTCGATGCCGGGCTCCGCGAGGATCCACCAGCCTCCAGGGCCGTTGCGACCAAAATCATACGGACCCTGGAGTTCGCTCGCGATCGCCGTGGCTGCTCTCGCATGAACTGGGCGCGGTCGCGACTGGACGTAAAGCTCGCCGTCGATGATCTCGCCCTTCGCGCCGGGTGGCAACGCCTCGAGATCCGCCCGGGTCGCTGGATGGTCGAGCTTGCGAGCGAGCAGGGCGGCAGACACCGATGGACGATATCATCTCTCCCGTGCGGCGCCTCACGCCTCACCGCGGGGTTCGGGAGAAGGCTACTTTTCTCCCTTTTCGGTGGGTTCCGGCTCGTCCGTCGCGGCGCTTACAGCTGGCGCTGGCGCCTTGCCTCCGCCCCGCAACCGCTCCAGCCGATCCTTGATCGCCTGCTCCAAGCCCTGCGTCCCCGGCTGATAGAAGCGCCGACCCACCAATTCATCGGGCAAGTACGTCTCTCCGGAAACGAAATTGCCCGGGTGATCGTGCGCGTATTTGTAGTTCTGACCGTAGCCTTCTGACTTCATCAGTCCGGTCACCGCGTTGCGTAGCTTCATCGGCACCGGTAACGCGCCGTACTCACCCAAAGCTGCGCGCGCAGACTCAATCGCGCGTTTCACAGCGTTCGATTTTGGACAGCTCGCCAGGTACAAACAAGCGTGCGCCAATGGGTAAACACCTTCGGGCAATCCCACTCTGCGTAACGCTTCGTCGGCGTTGGTGGCAACCTGCAGCGCGCGCGGATCGGCGTTGCCCACGTCTTCGCTGGCGAAGATCAGTAAACGACGGGACAAGAACAGCGGATCGTCGCCGGCATCGAGCATGCGCAACAGCCAGTAGATGGCGGCGTCCGGATCGCTGCCGCGGAGCGATTTGATGAGCGCGCTGGAGACGTTGTAGTGCTCTTCACCGCTCTTGTCGTAAAGCAGCGTGCGCTCTTCGGCGGCGCGCTTCACGAGGTCCAGGTCGATCAGCGCTTTTTCGTCGGCCAGGCCCGCGGCGACTTCTAGCAGCCCGAGGGCGCGCCGCGCGTCACCGCGTGCGGCTTGCGCTATCGCCTCCAAGGCGTCGGGCTCCGCGCGCAAACCGAGGCCGCCCAAACCGTTTTCGCTATCTTCCAGCGCGCGCAACAACAATGCGACAAGCTCCTCCGATCGCAGCCGTTCCAGCCGAAAAACGCGGCAGCGCGACAGCACCGCGGCGTTGATGGCGAAGGACGGATTTTCGGTGGTGGCGCCGATCAGCGTGATGGTGCCGTCTTCGATGTGCGGCAGGAACGCGTCTTGTTGGCTCTTGTTGAAGCGATGGATCTCGTCGACGAACAGGGTGGTGCCGCGGCCTTGATAGCGGCGCCGTTCGCGCGCAGCGTCGAGCAACGCGCGCAGCTCCGGCAACCCGCCGAGCACGGCGCTGAACGGGACGAACTCCGTGCGCGTCACCTGCGCGATCACGTGCGCCAACGTGGTTTTTCCAGAGCCGGGCGGACCCCAAAAAATCAGGGACGGCACGCGGTCTTTGCGGATCGCATCACCGAGTAATTTCCCTTCACCCAACAAATGAAATTGACCGACCACCTCCGAAAGCGAACGCGGTCGCATGCGATCGGCGAGCGGCTTCGGTGCGTTGCCCAGGGTGCCACGTTCAGCGGCGCGGCTGAGCAACGTGGGTTCGTCAGCGCTGGCGCGCGGGCGGCGCTTCATGTGACCTTGGCGGGGCGTTCGCCAAAGATCGCCGTGCCGACGCGCACGATGGTAGCGCCTGCTAAAATCGCCAGCTCCAAGTCGGCCGTCATACCCATGCTGAGCTCCGGCAAGCGCGCGGCGCCCCCGTGCTCGTCCCGCAGCGCCCGCAAACGCTCGAAGTGCGGACGCGCTTCTTCCGCACTGCCCGCAGGCGGCACGCACATCAACCCGGCCAAGGCCAGCGCCGGTTGGCTTTCCACCGCGCTCAGCACCAATGCGAGTTCGGCGATCGACGCGCCGGCTTTCTGCGGCTCGTCCGCAATGTTGAGCTCCACCAACACCCGCAGCCGCGCGTCCGCGCCAAACCTGCGCGTTCGCTCTTGGGCGTCTTGTTCCGCGCGCCGAGCGAGTGCTTGTGCCAACTCCGCCGAGTCCACGCTGTGCACGGAGCTCGCCAGCGGCGCGACCTTGCCCGCTTTGTTGCGCTGTAAATGCCCAATCAAGTGCCACCGCAGCTCCGTCAAGTCGCGCAGCTCCTCCGCTTTGGTGCACAACTCCTGCACGTAGTTCTCACCGAAGTCGCGTTGACCCGCGGCGTACGCTTCACGGATCGCGCTCGCCGGTTGAAACTTCGACACCGCCAACAGCCGCACGCTCGTCGCCGAGCGCCCTGCAGCGGTCGCTGCCTCCGCGATGCGCTGTTGCACCGCCGCCAATCCTTGCGCGATCGTCATGTGCCGCTACCCGCGCTCGCTGAGCTCCAAGATGCGCACGCCGAGCTCACCGTCGATGTTCACAAGCTCGCCGCGCGCCAAGACGCGTCCGCCACCGCGCAGCACCACCGGCTCACCCAAGCGTTGACCGGTTTCGATCACGTCGCCGGGTCGCAGCTCCGCCCAACGCTGCGCGCTCAGGCTCACGCTCCCCAGCTCTACCCGCACGACCAGGGGCGCTTCCAGCGCGGCGCGCGCGGCGCTGTCGGAGGCTCCAGAATCCGCTTCGCTCATGACGTCCTCGGTTGCTAGCGCAACGTTCGTCGGCTGACCTAGCACGATTTTCCCATCGGCGCGGAGCTCCACCGCGACGCCGCGCTCGCTGGTGGGCGCGACCATCACGCCTCGCCCCACGAGCGCTCGGTCGACGCTGAAGCCGCTGCCGAAGCACACGCCGCTGCCCAACGTCAGCTCCGCCAGCATCGCTGGCGTGAACAGTGCGACGCCGATCACCAGCGGCAGCCGAAGCTCGAGTTGCCCGAGGCGTTGCAGCGCCCGCGCAGGCGACATGGCTGTCCGCGTCGCGAACTGCGCGGCGGCGAAGCGCAGGTTCGCGCGGTACGGGCGCCCCGCGACGAGCGCCGTGAACTCCAAGCGAAAGTACGGTGCGGCGACGTCGCGCTCACTCGGCGCCAGCGCGAGCGCAGCCGATGCACGCCGCGCGGCTTCGATGCACACCGCGGACAGCACACCGCGCAACACCGGATCGATCGGGGCGTCCACGCTGACGAGCGGCGCGGGACGCTTGAGCAAGCTGGCAACGAGCTGCGTCGCTAGCGCGGGCTCGAACCCCAAAGTCAGCGTGCTCGCTTCGCTGCCGAGCGAAAACGAAATCGTCTGTTCAGGTCGCACTTCCGCACGCGACGAAAAACCGCGGCGCAGAAACTCGACCCGCGCGCCGATCAACTCCGACAACGTCGCTGCCAGCCGCGCGGGCTCAGCGACGTCATCCAACCAGGCACGCGCGGCGCGCAGCCCGAGCTCCGCCTGCCGGTCGATTCGCTCCAGCGCCGCCCACGGAAAGCCCTGAATCGGCTTGCTCACGCTGGCGCGCATCCTGGCATGGCTGTCAACGCGGCACTCAGAGTTCCAGCCCTTTCACCTCGGTTATCCACAGCCGCCCCACAGGCTGTGGGGAAAGACCCGGATTGGTTGCGGTTTTCGCCAGGCCCCGTCACGACATCGGCTTTTTCGTCACCTGACGCGCTGCGCCGCTCCCTGGTTTGCGCTCCGGTTTTGGCCATACTGTGAGATACAGTGCGCTTCAACGTGAAACCTTGGACCATCGGCTGCTTCGTCGCGCTCTGCGCGTTCGGTTCCCTGAGCTCGGGCTGCGGCGGCTCGAAGCCGGCAGACGGACCGGGTAGCGTGGCCAGCGCCGGTCAGCGATTGCAAGGTGACTGGCGCGTGAAAACCTTCGTCCCCGAATCCGCGCTGGAGGCGCCGTTACAGGGCCTGCTCAGCGCGCAGCTGGGTGCGATGACGGTCAACTTCGTGGGCGACCAGTACCATGCCTCCGGCCCCGGCATGGATATTCACGGCCGTTATGAGTTGAAGACGGCCGGCAACGATCTCTTCGACGGCATCGTGTACGACGCCAGCAACGTGGGTTACCGCGTCACCGGGCAATTTCAGGGCAGAGCGCTGGAATTTCGCTCCTACGACTCGGCTTGGCGCGGCAGCGGCACGCTCGAACGGCCGTAGTCGTGATAGCGTCAGGTGTGCTCAGCGCGCGCCTTGTTTTGGCATATCTTCTGTTTGCGCACGTGTCCGTGGCGCAGGAAACCAAGCCGAGCGGCCCCGCCAAGGGCGGCATTCCTCGGGATCCCAAGGGCGTGAAGGGCGTGAGCCCGCTGATGGAGAAGCTGGCGCCCGGGGATAGCGCCATCACCGCCGGCAACGTGGACGCAGCGCTCGCCGCCTACAGCCAAGCCATCAAAGATCTGCCGGAAAGTGCGCTACTTTACGCACGTTTGGCGGAGGCCCATACCCTGAAGGGCAGCTTCCAGGAAGCCGAAGCGTCGTACGAGACCGCGCTGCGCTTCGTTGGCGACGACGGCTTGGTCAAGAGCAAGATCTTGTTCGCACTCGGGCTTTTGTCGGAAAATCAGAAGCTTTTGGCGCAGGCCATCGAGCGCTACACGGCCTGTGAGGAGTTCGCCAAGACGACGGAAAAGGGGAAACTCTTCGTCGCCAGCGCCGGCGAGCGACGCAAGCGCATCTCCGATTGGGTGAAGATCGAGGCGGACAGCGCGTCGGCCAAAGGGCGCATCGCCAGACGGCTGAAAGAAGCCGAAGAGTCGGTACGTAAGAGCTCCCAGTAACCACCTCTCCCGACTACTTCAGGAGACGGTGTTGTCGGCCACCGGGCCAATCGGTCACGAAAATGATCGATTCGAAGGCCGTGCGGCCACTAGATGTGCAGATGCAGCCACCCCGCGCCAAGTCGAGCCATCCGTCAGGGCTAGAAGCCCTGCTCGATGAGCAGCAGGCGGTGGAGTTGGCTCGCCAGGCATCGAATGGCGATCTGGCGGCGGCGCAGACGCTGCTGGAGGGCCTGCGTACACCGGTAGTCCGCGTGGTGGCGGGCGTGCTCGGTTCTGGCCACGCGGATCTGGAAGACGTGACGCAACAGACACTGATCGCGTTGGTGCGCGCGCTACCGGCCTTCCGCGGCGAGTGCCATCCGGCCGGGTTTGCCTGCCGCATCGCGCTGCGCATTGCGTCGCGCGCGCGGCGCCGCGGTCGGATGGAGCAGTCCCTGCGCGATGAATTCGCACGCCTGGGCGATGCGCCGGACGCGGTGGACAGCCCGGTAGAAGTTGCGGCTTCCGAACGGCGCCGCCAAGTCCTGCGCGATCTGCTGGGAGACTTGCCCGAGGAGCAGGCGGAAAGTTTGGCGCTGCGCGTGATGCTCGGTTGGTCGCTGGAAGAGGTGGCTCGCGCCACTGGTGCACCAATCAACACTGTTCGCAGCCGAGTTCGATTGGCTAAAGAAGCACTCAGGCGCCGGTTGGAAGCCGCGCCGGAGCTGGCCGAGGAAGTGAGTGTCGCCCGATGAGCACGCTCGACATTCATCCCGAAGATTTGTTCGACAAGGCCGAAGCTGGCAGCTTGTCGGAGGGAGAGACCGCTCGGCTCGAGCATCACCTGGCGCATTGCGCGGTGTGCCGCTTCGAGTGGGAAGCGCGCGGGGACTTCGATCGTGAAGCCACCGTGATGTTGGCGAGCCAACGCAAGATTGGTTTGCTGCAGTCGCCGGCAATGCCGGAGCTGCCGCTGCCGTCGAGTGACGTTCCGGTGACGCCCCCAACCTGGAATCGCGCTGCCTCGAAGCGGCGTCGACGTTTGGGCGCTTGGGGTTTGGCTGCGGCGACGTTCGTGTTGGCTGCGGGTGCCTTCGCCGCCTTTGCAGGCGGGCGTTTCCTTTCGCCAACGGAGAGCGATCAGAGCGCTGCACGAGCGCGCGCGACGCAGACGCACGCCGCGCGCGCGACGATGCCCGTCGAGCACGTCGCCTCTGCCGCGCCGAGGGCGACGGACAGCGCGACTCAAGCTGCGCCGAGCCTGGAACCAGTTCCGGCTTCCAGGATTGCGGTCGTCCACGCACCCGTCGCCGCCAACGCGCGCCGCACGCGCGTTCAAGCTCCGCCCGCGCCGGCGCCCGCGGCCGAAACTACGGAGTCGGCTCGCACGTTGTTTGCGGCAGCGAATCGCGCGCGGCGCGAAGGCGATCCTGCGCGCGCGACGCAGCTCTACCGCGGCTTGCAACAGAAGTTCCCCGGCTCGCCCGAAGCGGAGCTGTCGCAAATCACGCTGTCCACCTTGCTGCTCGGGACGAATCCGAGTCAGGCGTTGCAAGGCTTCGAAGCGTACTTGGCGCGCGGCGCGCGCCCGCTCGAAGCCGAAGCGCTGGTCGGTCGGGCTCGCGCCCTGGCGCGCCTCGGTCGCCGCAGCGCAGAGCTTGCGACGTGGAGCGAAGTGCTGCGTCGCTACCCGAACTCCATCTACGGCAAACAAGCCAAAGAAAGACTCGAAGCTCAGGGCGTGCCTTGAGCTTCCCGCGCAGCGCGCGAGTCGCTCTCTGCTGTGCGCTGGTCTTGCTGTACGTCCACGGCGCGCAGGCCCAAACCGAACGCGCGCGGCGGATCGTGGAAATTCACGTGGACGGCCCCACCCTTGCTGTCATCAAAACGCGCGAAACCGCCAGCGACTTATTCGGTCGCATCGAGCTGCAACCGCTCACGCTGAATGAAGGCGAAGCGGCGGTAGTGGCCGCCAATGACGTGCTCGTGCGCGCGTACATCGATCTGCGCGGTGGCGCGCCGCGCGTCGTGGTCGTCGACGGCGCCACGCAACGCGAGCTCGCCCGGCGCGTGTTACCAGAGAGCGACTCGCTCGAGACGGCCGTCGAGGCCGTCACGCACGTGCTGTACATGGTGGTGGACGCGTTCGTGCAATCGCGCGAAGCCGAGGCCAGTGCGAGTGACACCGTCACCGCCGATCCGCCCGCGACCGCTCCTAAAAACCAAACCAACAACGCAGCCGCCGCCGCAACCGCCGACGCAACACACGACGAGAGCGCCCCCGACAACTCGGAGCCGAGCCTGCCGCGCTACAGTCCACCGCTCGTACTGGGGCTGGATGCGGGCATCCTATTTCGCACCATGTCGCTCGGGGCGCAGGGTCTATCGCCGGGAGCCGGATTGCAGTTGGCGCTGCGCACGTTGTCGGAGGAGCCGCGCTGGGGAGTGGCGCTGCAAGCGTGTTTACATGCGTCCGTGGCGCATTCTTTCGCGGACACGCGCGTCGCGCTGCAGCCGATCTCGCTGCGTTTGATTCCGAACGTAGAGATCCCGGTGTCGAACGTGGTGTCCGCGGTGACGGGCGTTTCGCTCGGAATGGATACGTTTGGAGTGGACGTGCAGGGCGTGCCCAACGGCGGCACGGCGTTCGACGATCGGCGGGTGTGGGACTTCACGGCAGGAGCGCAGCTGGGCATGCGCCTGCGCGCCGCGGCGCGCTGGTCCTTGAACGTCGGCGCCGGGCTCGATCTCGATCTGACGCCAAAGTCGTTCGTGGTCGAGGTGAACGGCGAACGCCGTGCCTTGTTCGAACTACCGAAGTTCCGGCCATGGCTCATGCTTGCTGGGTCGTTCTCCTGGACGGAGTCGTCCCGAACTCAAACCTCGAAGCTGTAGGTCGTGATGTCACGCAGCCGTCGCACCAGCCATTGGTCATTCGTCAGCGTTGGCGCTGCGCTTTGGCTAGTGGGCGGCTGCTCCGAACAAGAAATTTTGCTCGCGCGCTTCTCGGAACAGGGCGGCAGCAGCGCGCTCGGCGGCAACCCGTCGCGCGGAGGTGACAACGGTCGCGGCGGCGCCTCCAGCGGCGGCCTGAGCAACGAAGGCGGCGAAGAGCCCAGCAGCGGAACCTCCGCACTCGGCGGAACCTCCGCACTCGGCGGAACCTCCGCAACCGGCGGAACCACGAACGGCGGCACCACCCCGAACGGCGGCAGCACGGGGCTGGGCGGCACCCCCTCCATCGGCGAGGGCGGCGGCATGGACGGCAGTGGCGGGGCGGATGGCATCGGAGGTAGCGGCGCTAGCGGTGGCAGTGGCACGAGCGGGGGTAACGGCGGCAGCGGTGGCACGGAGCCGCTAGGCAGCTGTTTTCAGAATTCGGATTGCCCAGATTCCACTATCTGCGACAAGCGCCGCTGCGAAGACGAACGCGGCATCTGTCGAGTCCGCCCGCTGCTCTGCGACTCCAGCCCGGATCCGGTGTGCGGCTGCGACGGTGTCACGTACTGGAACACGTGCATGCGCCTCAGCGCTGGCATCGTCTCGCAGACCTACGGCCAATGCACCTTCAACGCCGTCCCGTGTCGCGGCGACAAATCCTGCAGCGAAGTCAACGGCTACTGCGGACGCCTGCGCTTCCCCGGCGAACCCTGCAACCCCGACGCCCCCGGCGTGTGCTGGGTCGTCCCTGACAGTTGCGACCCCACCAACGATCCCGTTCGATGGGAAGAGTGCGGCTCCGGTCAGAACCCTCCTGGCCGCTGCATCGACTCCTGCAACGCCATCAAATCAGGCCGCCAACACACACGCCCGCGCCCGGACACGTGTTTGCCAGACGACCAATTCTAGCTGCGCACCGCCAACCCTTCCCTGCGCCAGAACTCTTCCTCGCGCCAACCCTTCCCCGCGCCAGAACTCTTCCCCGCGCCAGCACCATCCCCGCGCCAGCACCATCCCCGCGCCAGCACCTTCCTCGCGCCCTGGCTGTCCAGGGCCGTGAGACACCCCGACGCTGCTGCGAACTCATGAAAGCTGCTGGGGAGCGGCCCTTCTCGATATCGAAAAAGGCATGCGTGCACGCACGCCCTATTTCGCGCTGCAGATAGCGCCACGTCGTCCGCCGCGAAACTTCAGTGGATTTCGACGCGCCACCCTCGCCTGTCAAAAGAGGCATACGTGCACGCATGCCTTTTTCGTGTGCGCGAGGGGCACTCCACTAAGCCAACGTTTCGAAGAGCACGGCCGGCCCCGCCACGTTGTCCGCGCGCCCACGCCGACCTGGCGCAAGCGCGTACCTACCAGCGTCCCGACGCCGCGTTAGCGCGAGCGTGCGACGCGGGATCAGGTCTTCTTGTCGGCTGGCGTGCTCGTGGCGCTGTCGGACGGCTTGGGTTCGTCGTCGGCGACGCCCTTCTTGAAGGACTTGATGCCTTCGCCGAGCTCTTTACCGAGGTTCGCCAGGCGCGAGGGGCCAAACAGCAGCAGCACCACGAGGATGACCAACAACCAATGTACGGGGGAGAGACTGCCCATGTTCTTGTTCTCGCAGTGGTGTGAGCCACGAATGTGATGCCGACGGCCGTCGCAGACAAGGGCGTGGTACCGCAATCCGCTCCGGAGGCCAGGCTAATCCCCCGAAAGGTGCGGAATTCAGCTGCGCTCAGCGAAATATTGTGCTCAGGGGCAATTGCCGCTGCTGGGAGGCAATGTGCGCCACCAGCGAGCGCCGTCTTGCCCGCGATCGGGTTCGATCGGCTCACCCAGGCGCGGCGTGAGCAGGCGGACTCCGCGTTTTTCGGCGGCCACGGCGAGCGTCTCGGCCGGTTCCGACCAGGGGTGGAAGGCCAGTTTGAACGTGCCCCAGTGAATCGGAAACAGGGCTTTGGCGCGCAGTTGTTGGCTGAGCTCCAAGGCGCCGAGCGGGCCGAGGTGAATCTCCCCCCAGCTCTCGTGATATTGCCCAATTTCGAGCATTGCGACGTCGAACGGGCCGAGCTTGTCGCGCACGTCGTCGAAGGTGCGGGATGCGCCGGTGTCACCGCTGAAGAAGACGCGGTGCGCATCGCCTTGCATCACCCACGATGTCCAAAACGTGCCGGTGCGAAAGGGCACGCCACGGCCATTGAAATGTCGCGCCGGTGTGGAGATCAGCCGCACGCGATCGGAAATGCGGGAAGGTTCCCACCAATCGTGTTCGATA
>Ga0247764_1000473_pt1 | contig 13995 bp, 13 predicted proteins | sample UWRJL051202B4_FD_179932 | JGI IMG/M metagenome (GOLD analysis project Ga0247764, IMG submission 179932) | Plant litter microbial communities from Arlington Agricultural Research Station in Wisconsin, United States - UWRJ-L051-202B-4 | ecosystem: Environmental > Terrestrial > Plant litter >...
GGCCACCGGAGCCCGGCGGCGGGTACGAGCCGGGCGGCGGGTAGGAGCCGGGCGGCTGCTGCTGGTAGGGGTCGTCCTGACCGGGCTGCATGAAGTCGTCGTCTCCTCGGAACCGAAGGCGCAGAATATGTGAAACTAGACCCGCAGCGTATCGTCAACCCGCCAGGTTTTGGCTGCTGGGACCAGGGCCGGGGCAGGCCCGGCGATTCCCGGGTGGCCCGCTTGGATAGGGTGTTCGGGTGATTGACCCCGCGCCCGCCCGCCTGGTCGTCCTCGTCTCCGGCTCCGGCAGCAACCTGCAGTCCCTCCTCGACGCGACCGCCGACCCGGCTTACGGGGCCCGGGTGGTCGCTGTGGGGGCAGACCGCGACGGCATCGCCGGGCTCGAGCGGGCGGCCGCGGCCGGGGTGCCGACCTTCGTCGACTCCGTCAAGGCCTATCCGAGCCGCGACGACTGGGATGCGGGGCTGACCGCGCACGTCGCCGAGTACAAGCCCGACCTGATCATCTCGGCCGGCTTCCTCAAGCTCGTCGGCGCCCAGTTCCTCGCGGCCTTCGGCGACCGTTATCTGAACACGCACAACGCGTTGCTGCCGTCCTTCCCCGGGATGCACGGGCCCCGCGACGCCCTCGCCTATGGCGTCAAGCTCGCCGGGGCGACGCTCTTCTTCGTCGACGCCGGCGTCGACACCGGGCCGATCGTCGCGCAGGTGGCCGTTCCCGTGCTCGACGACGACACCGAGGAAACGCTCACCGAGCGCATCAAGGAAGCCGAGCGCCGCCAGCTGGTCGATCAGATCGGCCGGCTGGTCCGCCTCGGCTGGACCATCCGTGACAGAAAGGTCACCATCCCATGAGCGACGGCCGCCGTCCGATCAAGCGGGCGCTGTTGAGCGTGTACGACAAGACCGGCCTGGTCGAGCTCGCGCAGGCGTTGCACGCGGCCGGGGTGCAGATCGTCTCCACCGGTTCGACCGCCAAGACCATCGAGGCGGCCGGGCTGCCGGTCACCAAGGTCGAGGAGCTGACCGGTTTCCCCGAGACGCTCGACGGCCGGGTCAAGACCCTGCACCCCAAGGTGCACGCCGGTCTGCTGGCCGACTTGCGCCTGCCGGAGCACGAGGCCCAGCTGGCCGAGCTCGACATCGAGCCCTTCGACCTGCTGGTCTCCAACCTGTACCCGTTCACCGAGACGGTCGCTTCCGGTGCCAGCGTCGACGAGTGCGTCGAGCAGATCGACATCGGCGGGCCCGCGATGGTCCGGGCGGCGGCCAAGAACCACCCGTCGGTTGCGGTTGTGACCGCGGTTGACGCGTACGAAAAAGTGAAGCAGGCCTTGCAGCAAGGTGGTTTCTCGCTCGCGCAGCGCAAGGCCCTCGCAGCTCGCGCGTTCGCGGATATCGCGGAATACGACGTGGCCGTCGCCAACTGGTGTGCGACGGTGCTGGCGCCGGCCGAGTGGCCGGAGTTCGTCGGGCTGGCCGCGCGCAAGCAGAGCGAGCTGCGCTACGGCGAGAATCCGCACCAGGCCGCGGCCCTCTACGTCGATCCGGCCGCGCCGGTCGGCCTCGCGCAGGCCGAGCAGCTGCACGGCAAGGAGATGTCCTACAACAACTACGTCGACTCCGACGCCGCGTGGCGCAGCTGCAACGACTTCAGCGACCCCTGCGTGGCCATCATCAAGCACGCCAACCCGTGCGGCATCGCGATCGGCGCGGACGTGGCCGAGGCGCACCGCAAGGCGCACGCCTGCGACCCGACCTCGGCCTTCGGCGGGGTCATCGCGGTCAACCGGGAGGTGACCGTCGAGCTGGCCGAGCAGATCGCGGAGATCTTCACCGAGGTGATCGTGGCGCCGTCGTTCGCGCCCGCGGCCCTCGACGCGCTGCGCGAGAAGAAGAATCTGCGGGTCCTGGTGGCACCGCCGTGGAATCCCGCCCCGGCCGAGTTCCGGCAGGTCGGCGGGGGCCTGCTGGTGCAGCTGGCGGACCGCATCGACGCGCCCGGCGACGACCCGGCCAACTGGGAGCTGGCGACCGGCGAGCCGGCGAGTGCCGAGCAGCTGAAGGATCTGGCGTTCGCGTGGCGGGCGATCCGGTCGGTGAAGAGCAACGCGATCCTGCTGGCGCACGACGGCGCGACCGTCGGCGTCGGGATGGGGCAGGTCAACCGGGTCGACGCGGCCCACCTGGCGGTCTCGCGGGCCGGCGCCGACCGGGCGCGGGGCAGTGTGGCCGCCTCCGACGCGTTCTTCCCCTTCCCGGACGGGCTCGAGGTGCTGATCAACGCGGGCGTCAGCGCGGTGGTGCAGCCCGGCGGCTCGATCCGCGACAACCTGGTCATCGAGATCGCCAAGCAGGCCGGCATCACCGTCTACCTGACCGGCACGCGGCACTTCTACCACTGATGGAGCCGTCGCCGATCGTTCGCAACGAGACCTTCTCGGGCAAGGACTGGGCCCTCGCCGAGGTGGAGCGCGCTCATTACCTGGATTGCGCGTTCCACGACGTGGACTGGTCGGAGGCGCAGCTGACCGGTTGCGTCTTCGAGCACTGCGAGTTCGGCAACACCCGCTTCAACGCGACCGAGCTGACGAATTGCGCGATTTTGCAGTCCACGATCCGCAAGTGCTCGTTCTTCGACGCCACCTTCACCGATTGCAAGCTGACCGGCACGCAGTTCCTCGACTGCGGGCTCCGGCCGTTGACGATCAACGGCGGCGACTGGGCGTTCGTGCTGCTCCGGGGGCAGAATCTGACCGGGGCGAAACTGGCCGGCCTGCGACTGCACGAGGCCGACCTGGAAGGCGCCGACCTGACCCGGGTGGATCTGCGCGGCGCGGACCTGTCGGGGGCTCGGATGAAAGACGTCAAACTGAAGACCGCCGATCTGCGCGGCGCCGACCTCGACGGGGTATCGCTGCACGAGGTCAACATCAACGGCGCGAAGATCGACCTGGCCCAGGCGGCGCAATTCGCCCGGGCCTACGGCGCAACAGTGGGATAGATCGCCGTTAACGCCCCTTCAGGTAATGCGCCGTTAACCGGCTGATACGGTCCGGAAAAACCGACTGGGAGTGAGAGCATGGGCAAGAAGGTCACCGTCGTAGGCGCCGGTTTCTACGGGTCAACGACCGCACAGCGTCTGGCCGAGTTCGACGTCTTCGACACCGTGGTCCTGACGGACATCGTCGACGGCAAGCCCGAGGGCCTCGCGCTCGACATCAACCAGTCCCGCCCGATCGAGGGCTTCGAGACCAAGGTCATCGGCGCCACCACCGGCCCCAACGGCGAGGGCTACGAGGCCATCGCGGGCTCCGACGTCGTCGTGATCACCGCGGGCCTGCCCCGCAAGCCCGGCATGAGCCGGATGGACCTGCTCGGCGTCAACGCCAAGATCGTCCGCTCGGTCGCCGAAAACGTGGCCAAGCACGCCCCCAACGCCGTCATCATCGTGGTCTCGAACCCGCTCGACGAGATGACCGCGCTGGCCCAGATCGCCAGCCAGTTCCCCAAGAACAGGGTGCTCGGCCAGGCCGGCATGCTCGACTCGGCCCGCTTCACCAACTCGGTCGCCGAGGCCCTCAGCGTCCCGGTCGCCACGGTCAAGACGCTGACGCTGGGCTCCCACGGCGACACCATGGTCCCGGTCCCGTCCCAGTCGACGGTCAACGGCAAGCCGCTGGCCGAGCTGCTGCCGGCCGACAAGATCGACGAGCTGGTCACCCGCACCCGCAACGGCGGCGCCGAGATCGTGGCGCTGCTGAAGACGGGCTCGGCCTACTACGCACCGTCGGCGGCGGCGGCCCGCATGGCAAAGGCAGTGGCGGAAGACTCCGGCGCGGTCCTGCCGGTCTGCGCCTGGGTCGACGGCGAATACGGCATCACGGGCGTCTACCTGGGCGTCGAGGCGGAAATCGGCGCGACGGGCGTCAAGAAGGTCGTGGAGACCGAGCTGACGGACGGCGAGCTGGCCGGCCTGAAGGAAGCGGCGGAGGCGGTCCGCGCCAAGCAGGCGGACGTCGCCGACCTCTGATCAAGCGGCATCTGCAAAAGGCCGGGGCGGTTGCCGTCCCGGCCTTTTCCAACCCCAGATTTCGTACGCGTCACCGTGGCTCTGCCCAGGGCCGGAGCCAGCTCATTCGTCGAGGTATGCGTCCCAATCCGGCTCGTCTGTGCCGGCCGGCGTTGTTGCAGTGTCTGTGCTCGAACGGCTCCGGAGGTCGTTAGCCCAGGACGCGGCCCAGCGCTGCAGCGCAGTCACGTCGGCGTCGTCAAGGCCGTAGCCGCGGAAGGTCTCGTCGTCAAGAAACTCGATCGATTCGAGACGGTCCAGCAGTTCACCCGAGGTGAATCGCTGCAGGTGGGCAGCGCCAAGACGCTCGAGGTCGGCCAGCGAAAATCCACCCTGAACGTGCGCGGCGTGAACGTCGATGAAATCCCGGTGGGTGCCCCGGTCGTGCAGGGCGCCGACCTTCAGACCGACCGCATAAACCAGGGCGAGCACCGGCCCGATGTCGAGTAGCACCGGTGGTCCAATACCCGCCTTCAGTAGATCCACCTCGCATCCCCGATCACCGTCGTGGACTTCGAATCGAGCCATTGTCGTGGCTACCTCAATGGACCTGGACGTCAAAACCGGCAGCGCGGTACACATCGGCCAGGCGGTCGGTGACGACGTCAAGCGGCAGGGTCGAGAACGTCGCGAAGTCGATGTCGCGGGACGGCCGGCTTGTCAGTCGGTGAGCGCTGATCGCATAGCCGCCGGCTAGGACCAGGCCGAGGTCGTCGGAGGCGGCAAAGCGATCCGGGCCAGCCGTTCGTGGAACGGGTCCACCCGAGGTCAGGCTGCGGCCAGGTCGGGGAGCAGACTTTCCCAGACGGTGATCAGGTCCCTAGCGGTCAGTCGGCGAACCTTCGGCCAATCACCACGGAGGTGTTCCCAGTTGACCCATCGAGCCACATCGGCACGCCGGCCCTCCCCGATCAGAGTCATGTACAAAGTCAGCCGGCGACGAGGGTCGGTGACGTCGAAGACCGGACTTCCCGACCAGCAGAGGCGGTTCGGGAGTTCGACCGTGCCCACGGACGGCCCGGCGAACTCATCCCAGGTGGGTATGCGTTCGTCAATGTTCCCGTCACGGGCGAGCATTTGGTTGATCCCCACGGGCCGATTGTCGCACCCCCGCGGAGCCCAGAGCCACCGACTGCTATCCGATTTCGTACGCGTCACCGTGGCTCTGCCCAGGGCCGGAGCAGGAACGGGCGCCCCAGGTGGGCGACCGCGAGCTCGCTACCGCGGGCGGCAGCGGCCGCCAGTGTCTCCCGCCGGCTCACCTGCCCCCGCTCCGCATCCATGTCGTAGCTATAGGCGAGGCCCGGGTCGACCAGTTGAACGGCGTGCACCAGCAGATCCCCGGTCACCAGGATAGACTCCGCGTCGCCCGTGAGCAGCACCGACTGATGTCCCGGAGTGTGCCCGGGCGTGGCGATCACCCGGATTCCCGGACCGAGATCGGTGTCGCCGTCGAGGATCTGGAGGCGGCCGCTCTCCCGTAACGGCCGCAGGAGCCGATCCTCCTGAGGCCGCTCGGCGAACTTGGCCACGTCGGCCCGCTGCGCCACCACCCGCGCGGCGGTGAACGGGGAGTCGGCCGGGACTGCCCAGCCGATGTGGTCGTCGTGCAGGTGGGTCAGCACGATTGTTTCGACCTCGGCCGGGTCGATCCCAGCCGACTTCAGCTCGGCCGGCAACCGGCCCGGGACTGGCGCCCAGTCGGCGGCGAGCGAGCCGGCTGGGCCGATGCCGGCGTCGACCAGGGTCACCGGGCCGTCGTCGTACCGGATCGCGTAGGTCCAGAAGCGCAACCACCAGCGGCCGTCGGCGCTCAGCGCGGCCGGGTCGAGCGCGTCGGCCGCGGCCCAGTTCTGCGGGGTGGCGGCCGGGATCGCTTCCTCGCGCCGATCGAAGTGTGGCCCGTCTCCGTCATCGAGCGCGATGACGGTCAGCTCGCCGAGCTTCCGTCTCATTCGGAGCACTCTAGCGGCGCAGCGGGAACGAGTCCTGGTCGTCGTGGACGTCGTAGATCGGCGCACCGGAGGCGGCGGCCAGTGTGGATGGTGACTCGCTCACCGACGCGATGCCCGGGCGGCCCGCCTCGACCACGAACTCGGCTGCCGTGCGCACGGTCGCCGAGGTGGCCCAGACCGTGTCGACCAGGCGCAGGCTGCTGAGCATCCGCGAGCGGTCGACGTCGCAGACCACGTAGCCGCGCTGGTTGTCGATGTAGCGCCAGTGCGGGCTCTCCGCCTTGATCGGGTCGTAGGTCGCGTGGAAGGCCGCCACGTCCGGGTTGCCGCCCGAGGTGATCGACGTGCCGGTGATCTCCGCGCCGACGACCGGCGTCGACGGGTCGTCGAAGTCGGGGCGCAGGTCGCTGACCCAGGTGCAGTGACGATCGCCGGTCAGCACCACCGGGTTGGTCACCCGCCCGCTGCCGAAGAATTCCAGCAGCCGCCGGCGCTGGGTCCGGTAACCGTCCCAGTTGTCGAAGTCGAAGACCTGCTCAGGGCCGGCCTTGCGGTCGTTCTGCGCCCACATCACCTGGTTGGCCAGCAGGTTCCAGCTCGACCCCGCCTGCTGCAGGCCGTTGACCAGCCACTCCTCCTGCTCGGGGCCGGTCATCGTCAGCGCCGGGTCCTGGGCGGCTGCCAGCGTGGCCGGCTGGTCGCTGCGGTATTGCCGGGTGTCCAGGACGTGCATGCTGGCGAGCGAGCCGAAGCGGAGCCGCCGGTAGACCTGGATGTCCAGCCCTTGCGGCAGCGACGTGCGGCGCAACGGCATGTGCTCGTAGTAGGCCTGGAACGCGGCCACCCGGCGCGCGCGGAACTGCGAAGGCGACTGCAGATCGGGGTCCTGCGGGATCTCGTCGGCCCAGTTGTTGTCGATCTCGTGGTCGTCGAAGGTCACGATCCACGGGAACGCCGCGTGGGCGGCCTGCAGGTCCGGGTCGGTCTTGTACTGGGCGTGCCGGTTGCGGTACTGCTCCAGCGAGTACGGCTCGCCGGTGCCCTCGTGCCGGCGGGCCGCCGCGGGGTTGGGCGTCCCCTCGTAGATGTAGTCGCCGAGGAACGCGACGAAGGCCAGATCCTCCTGGGCCAGGTGCTGGTAGGCGGTGTAGAAACCGGCCTGGTAGTCCTGACAACTGGCGAAGGCGAACTTGAGGGCGCGCGGGTGGGAGTGCGCGGCGGGCGCGGTGCGGGTCCGGCCGACCGGCGACAGCTGCGAGCCGGCCCGGAAACGGAAGTAGTAGACGTAGTCGGCGCGCAGGCCGCGTACGTCGACGTGTACGGAATGCCCGAGCTCTGGTTTGGCCTGGGCCACCCCGTGCCTCCGGCCGTGCCGGAAGGCAGCGTCCTCGGCGATCTCCCACTCGACCGCGAAGACCCGGTCCGGCATCCCGCCGCCGACGACCGGTTGCGGAGCAAGCCGGGTCCAGAGCACCACCCCGTCGGGCAGGGGGTCGCCCGAGGCGACGCCGAGCTGGAAGACGTCGGCGGGCAGCGGAAGGCTGGACCGGGCGTAACCGGCCTCGGGACGGAGGAGCATCGGACCGGCGGCCACGGCGGCGGCACCGGAGACGAAGAGGCGTCGGGACAGCTTTTCCTCGGAAAACGACATGTCTCGATGCGACTCTTCGGTGGTTACGTCACCTGGAACACCATTCGCCGCATTGACAGACCTTGGCGGAACCTCAGAAGGCAGCCCGGCAGCGATCTTCCCGCCCTCTGCAGTACGCTCGTACTGCTAAGCATGTGTTTCGGGAGAGGAGCGCCGGCCGATGGCGAAAATCAAGGTCAACAACCCGGTCGTGGAGCTCGACGGCGACGAGATGACCCGGATCATCTGGAAGCAGATCCGGGAGCAGTTGATCCTGCCCTATCTTGACGTGCCCCTCGAGTACTACGACCTGTCGATCCAGTACCGCGACGAGACCGACGACCAGGTGACGATCGACGCGGCCAACGCGATCAAGCGGCACGGCGTCGGCGTCAAGTGTGCGACCATCACGCCCGACGAGGCCCGGGTCGACGAGTTCGGCTTGAAGAAGATGTGGCGGTCGCCCAACGGCACGATCCGTAACATCCTCGGCGGCGTCGTCTTCCGCGAGCCGATCATCATGTCGAACGTGCCGCGCCTGGTGCCGGGCTGGACCAAGCCGATCATCATCGGCCGGCACGCGCACGGCGACCAGTACAAGGCGACCGACTTCGTGGTCCCGAGCGCCGGCAAGCTGACCGTCACCTTCACCCCCGACGACGGCTCGGCGCCGATGGAGTTCCACGTCGCCGACTACCCGGGCGGCGGCGTCGCGATGGCGATGTACAACTACGACGACTCGATCCGCGACTTCGCCCGTGCCTCCTTCCGCTACGGGCTGGCCCGCAACTACCCGGTCTACCTGTCGACGAAGAACACGATTCTCAAGGCGTACGACGGGCGGTTCAAGGATCTGTTCGCCGAGATCTTCGAGACCGAGTTCGCCGAGCAGTTCAAGGCGGCCGGCCTGACCTACGAGCACCGCCTGATCGACGACATGGTCGCCGCCGCGATGAAGTGGGAGGGCGGCTATGTCTGGGCCTGTAAGAACTACGACGGTGACGTGCAGTCCGACACCGTCGCGCAGGGCTTCGGCTCGCTCGGCCTGATGACTTCGGTGCTGATGACGCCGGACGGCAAGACGGTCGAGGCCGAGGCGGCGCACGGCACGGTCACCCGGCACTACCGGCAGTGGCAGAAGGGCGAGAAGACCTCGACCAACCCGATCGCCTCGATCTTCGCCTGGACCGGCGGCCTCAAGCACCGCGGCCTGCTCGACGGCACCCCGGCGGTGACCGAGTTTGCCGAGACGCTGGAGCGGGTCTGCGTGGAGACCGTCGAGGGCGGTCAGATGACCAAGGACCTGGCGCTGCTGATCTCCCGCGACGCGCCCTGGCTGACCACCGACGAGTTCATGAACGCCCTGGACGAAAACCTGGCCAGCACTTTGAGTTGATGGTCTGAAGCACAACCAAAGTCGCAAATCGCCGCCGGTGTCGGGAAGACCGATTGACGAGACGTCCGCGGGGTTTGCGGACGGTGAGCAATCGGTCTTCCCGACACCGGTTACAAGGCGATTTGCCGTCCGAACGAAGAGAGGACCATCAACTCAGTTAGGGGCGGGGGGCCTCGGGATAAGGCCCCCCGCAAGGGAAGGACGGCAGGCGGCTTCGGGAGGACCGGCGGCGCCTGGGACAAGGCTGGCCTCACCGGCGGGAGAATTCCGAAGCTCCGCGCTTGTCATCCGTTCTGCTTTAAGAAACGAGAACATTACCTCGCGGTTACGTGACCTAAATGTGGGCTCTGTCCCGTTTGGGGAGGCTTACCTACTCAGCTTCGCGCAGCATCTGAGCGGCCGTCTCGGGGACGATGTCGTTGACGAAGGCGCCCATCGCCGACTCCGAGCCGGCCAGGTACTTCAGCTTGTCGGCCGCCCGCCGGATGCTGAAAAGCTGGAGATGCAGGTAGCCCAGCTCCCGCCCCTCACCGACCACGGCCTGGTGCCAGGCGGAGATGTAGGGCATCGGCTTGCCGAAGAGGGCGTCGAAGCGCCGCAGCACATCCAGATAGAGCGGCCCGAAGGCGTCCCGCTCCGCGTCGGTCAGGGCCGGCAGGTCGGGGACCTGCCGGTGCGGCGCCACCTGCACCTCGAAGGGCCAGCGCGACGCGGCCGGCACGTAGGCGGTCCAGTGCTCGTTGGCCGTGATGATCCGGACGCCGGCCTTCTGCTCGGCCGCCAGCACATCCGCATAGAGGTTGCGGCCGCCGGTGCGCTCGGCGTGCTTACGCGACGCTCGCAGCATCGCCTCGGTGCGGGGCGGGACCGTCGGGTACGCATAGATCTGGCCGTGCGGGTGGCTCAGGGTCACGCCGATCTCGATGCCCCGGTTTTCGAACGGGAAGACCTGCGTGACCCCGGTCAGCGCCGACATCTCGGTCGTCCGGTCGGCCAGGGCGTCGAGCACCGTGCGTACGCGGGCCGGTGGTAATGCTCCGAAGGAGCTGTTGTGGTCGCTGGTGAAGCAGACCACCTCGCAGCGGCCGATCCCCGCCCGCACCGGCACCAGGTCGGTCAGCTCGGTGATCTCGTCGGCCTTGACGCGGTCCGAGAAGGACGGAAACTGGTTTTCGAAGACTGCCACGTCATAGTCGGGGGCCGGGATCTCGCTCGAGAAGTCGGGGGTCGACGGGCAGAGCGGGCACTTGTCGCTGGGCGGCAGGAAGGTGCGGGTCTGCCGGTGCGCGGCGACCGCCACCCACTCGTCGACCAGCGGGTCGTAGCGCAGCTGGGAGGTCGGCGGCGGGGGCGGCAGGTGCCGCAGATCCGGCCACGCCGCCCGGTTCGCGTCGGCCTGCTCGTCGAAGTAGATGAGCTCGCGACCGTCGGAGAGGCGGATGGCCTCCCGCTTGTTGATGGTCACTGAGCCGACACCACCATCAGCTCGTTGACCTGCTCGGCGAGCAGGGCGCGAGCGGTCTCGTCGAGGGCGTCGTCGGTGATCACGACGTCGGCCCGGTCGAGCGGGACGATCGAGGAGATGCCGACCGTGCCCCACTTGGTGTGATCGGCGAGAACGACGAGGCGCTCAGCGGCCTCGACCAGCGCGCGGTTGACGTCGGCCTCCATCAGGTTGGGGGTGGTGTAGCCGGCGCGCTCACTCATGCCGTGCACGCCGAGGAAGAGCATGTCCAGGTGCAACGTGCCGATGGCCGCCACCGCGACCGGCCCGACGAGCGCGTCGGAAGGTGTGCGGGTGCCGCCGGTCAGCACGACTGTCTGGTCGGGGCGGCCGGCGCGGTAGAAGATGTCCGCCACCGGGATCGAGTTGGTGACCACCGTCAGTGAGGGCACGTCGACGAGCCGCTGGGCCAGGCCCGCGGTGGTGGTGCCGGCCGACAGGGCGATCGCGTCACCGGGCGAGACCAGGGCCGCCGCCCGCATGGCCATCGCCGCCTTTTCGGCGCGCTGGCGCACGGATTTGGCCGCGAAGCCGGGCTCGTGGGCCGAACCTGGGCTGACGGTGGTCGCGCCGCCGTGTACCTTCGCCAGTAAGCCGCGGTCGGCGAGGGACTCCAGGTCGCGGCGGATGGTCATGTCGGAGACGCCGTATTCGGACGCCAGCTCGCTGACCCGGACGCCGCCGGCCGCTCGGACCCGGTCGAGGATGGCCGCCTGACGCTGTTGCGCCAGCATCAGCACCCCACCTCGTCACGTCGGCTTAACCGCACTATTTCGAACACGTGCGAACACTACCTGGCGATCAGGTGTGCGCAAAAGAGTGACCTTTACCGCTAACAAAGGTTTAGATGCCCCGGCCTCGCTTGTGCAAAGCCGAGAGAACGTTCTCTACCTTGACGGCGCCGGTCATAGCGGCCAAGGCGATCGCCGTCCGCGGCTCCTTCCAGTTGGCCCGCACCGCTTCCTTGCTGAACTGCCACGCCTGGCTGCGGTTGCCGGTGGCCGCCGACCAGCAGGCGAGCTGGCCGTAGACGCGGGCGGCGCCGGGCCGGCAGCCGGCGATCTCCGGGTGCCGTTCCATCATCCAGCGCAGCGAGGAGATCTTGGTCGCGTACTCGTAGGCGTAGTGCGAGCTGCGGCCCCAGAGGACCCGGACCAGGGGCTCGTCGAGGTGCACGATCGGTGACCGGCGGGCGGCCCGCAGCAGCAGGTCCCAGTCTTCGTTCTGGCTGCCGGGTGCGTCCTCGGCCACCAGCCCGATCGCGCCGGCGGTGAGCGCCTCGCGGTGGACCAGAAAGGACGACGAGTGCAGCATCGCCATCCGGGAGGCGGCCAGGTCGCCGACGGTCACCCGGCTCAGCCCGGCCAGCCGCGGCGTGGTCCGGCCCTCGTACTCGACCTCCATCGCGCAGGTCGCGAACTCGCTGTTCGGCTCGGCCAGCAGCGCGGCGACCTGGCGGCGCAGTTTCTCCGGCGCCCACTGGTCGTCGTCGTCGCAGAAGGCCACCAGGTCGGTGTCCAGCGCCAGGATGCCGGTGTTGCGCGCCCCGGCCAGCCCGGACTGGCGCCAGTTGGTCAGCACCAGCACCCGCACTCCCTCGGTCGAGGCGAGCAGATAGTCGGGTTCGAGCTGGTCGTAGACGACGACCACCTGCACCACGCCCGGGTAGCGCTGGGCGCGAACCCCGGCGATGGCCTTGCGGACGAGTTCGGGACGGTTGCGCGTCGGGATGACGACGCCCACTGACGGCCAGTTCACTACGCCTCCTGGGGTGTTGCCGGATTGAGCGGATAGCCGTAGGCGCGCAGCATCGGCGCGCAGACCGCCCCGACCAGCCGGCGCTGGCGGCCGGGCAGGGCGTTGCGCCAGGCGTCGTCGCGGCGCAGCGGCAGCCGCCCGACCGCGAAGCGCATCGGGTTGCCGGCGGCGCTGTGCCCGACCCGCAGATCGGCGTGCTCGGGCCGCAGGAAGGCGAGGTCGGCGACGGTCGGGCTGAGGCCGGCGAAGGTCGCGAGCCGGAGCAGGGCCGTCCGCGGGTCGCTCAGCAACTCCTCGTAGCGGATCCGATGGACGGGGACGCCGCGGCGGGCGAGCAGGCCGACGGCGGCGTTGTGGGCGTTCCAGAGCAGTGCCGAACGGCCGGGGGAGTAGCGGGTCATCTCCTCGGTGCCGTCGGTCTCCGGCCGGGCCACGGTCTTCGTCCACGAGTAGGCGACGCCCCGCGCGTCCCGAACCACGTGGACGACCCGCAGATTGATGTCGCCGGCGGCGCGCAGCACGTGCGCGAGGGCGCTGTGCTTCGACGAGTCGACGACCACCGTGGCCCCGGCGACCTCGGCGGCGGCCCGGTAGACGCGGGAGTAGAAGCTCGCGTACTCGCGGGTCTGGTTCGAGGCCCGGCCCGTCGCCAGCCGGGGGATGTGCCGGGTGCGTTCCACCGCGTCGCGCAGCGCGTGGATGCGGGCGACGTCCACATTGGCCCAGCCGTCGAAGGCGACCCGGCCGACCCGCTTCCAGAAGGTGCAGCCGGAGAAGCGGGCGCCGCAGCCGCACCGCTCGTCGTCCAGGATGTCGCGCTGCCACAGGTGCACGACCTCGCCGAGTGCCATCACACCGGGTAGCTCGCCGAGTAGACGCTCGACGAGTGTGGTTCCGCTTCGTCCCAAACCACCCAGATAGAGCACACGTGCCACTTTGCCCCACCTTCACTCGTTTCATTCGTATAACGAGCGAGTCAGCACGAAGGAGGCGTTTCCGATGAAGGACGCGAAGGCGGACCGGGCTTGACGATCGAGGCGTTCGACCGCGTTCACCTGGGTGGCACCGGGATCGACCGGATCACCGAGGGCGAGGTGGTCGCGGTCGTCCGGGAGGCGCTCGCCGCCGGCCAGGGCGGCCGGATCATCACTCCCAACGTCGACATTCTCCGGCGGGCGCAGGCCAAGGAGGGCATCCGGGCCTGCCTGCAGGACGCCGACCTGGTGGTCGCGGACGGAATGCCGCTGATCTGGGCGAGCCGGCTCGGCGGCACCCCGCTGCCCGAACGGGTCGCCGGCAGCAGCCTGATCTGGTCGCTCTCCGAGGGCCTGGGCCGCGACGGCCGGACCGTCTTCGTGATCGGTGGTGTGCCCGCGACCGAGGGCCGGCCGGACGGTGCGATCCGGGCCGCCCGCCGGCTGGCCGCCCGCTGTCCGGGGTTACGCGTCGCGGGCGCGCTCTGCCCCGAGTTCGGATTCGAGCAGGACCCGATCGCGTACGCGACCCTGTGCGCCCGGGTCGAGGCGGCCCAGCCCGAAATGGTCTTCGTCGGGCTCGGCTTCCCCAAGCAGGAGCAGGTCATCACCCGGCTGCGCGCCCACCTGCCGCACTCGTGGTTCATGGGGTGCGGCGCGGCCGTCAACTTCGTGGCCGGCGATGTCGACCGGGCACCGCGCTG
>Ga0247764_1000475_pt1 | contig 13971 bp, 13 predicted proteins | sample UWRJL051202B4_FD_179932 | JGI IMG/M metagenome (GOLD analysis project Ga0247764, IMG submission 179932) | Plant litter microbial communities from Arlington Agricultural Research Station in Wisconsin, United States - UWRJ-L051-202B-4 | ecosystem: Environmental > Terrestrial > Plant litter >...
ATTTGCAAAAATTGGCGAACCGGGGCCTGCGCAAACGATTGACGGAGGCGCCGTTCCTCGGTATGCCGGAGGGGAAGAATGGGGATGGTTTCCGTGCCGAGCGTCGCAAAATTCACCGGGCAGCCTCGGCTCCCTGGTAGCGGCTGCAGGCGCTGAACATGGTCCGGGAACGCACTCGCGAGCCGATCGATACCGCGACCGAGATCGACACACCCGAACGCATCCGCTTCTCGTGCCGCCTGGCGGGTCCTGCCCAGCGCGGTGCGGCCTATCTGCTGGATCTGTTGGTGCGAGGCGGAATCCTGGCGATGCTGGTGCTGGTGCTGTCGGCGCTGGGCTTTTCGGGCCAGACGCTGGCGGGGCTCGGCGCTGGGCTGGTGATCGTCGCCGCGTTTTTGCTCGAGTGGGGCTACTACGTTGGCTGCGAGCTGTTCATGCGCGGTCAAAGCATTGGCAAACGCGCGCTGGGCTTGCGGGTGGTGCGCAGCGACGGTCTGCCGATCGGCTTCGGAGACAGCATGCTCCGGAACTTGCTGCGCGCTGCCGACTTCTTGCCGGCGCTGTACGCGCTCGGCATCGTGAGCATGGGATTGGATCCCAAGTTTCGGAGGCTGGGTGATCTGGCGGCAGGTACCATCGTGGTGTCGGAGCGCTCGGACGAGGCGTTGCCGAATATCGAGCTGAGCCCGCCAGCGACGAGCGCGGAGCTCGCGGCGCTGCCGGCGCGAGTGTTGCTCAACGCCAGCGAGCTAGAAGCCGTGGAGTTGTTCCTACGCCGGCGCAGTCAGCTCAATGCCCTGCGCGAGGAAGAGCTCGCGGAGCTGGTGGCCCCCGTGTTCGCGCGCCGCATGCGGTTGCGGTACCGCGACCCCGTGCGGTTTTTGGCGCTGCTCTACCTGCGAGCAACGCGCGCGGGGCTCTCGTGAAGACGCGCGACGAGTTCGTGCGGCAACGCCAAGCGGCGTGGCAAGAACTGGAGCGCCTGTTGCGCTTGAATCGCACGGCCCGGCAAGGTGAAGCCATCGCTCGCATCGCGGCTTTGTACCGAGACCTGTGCGCCGATCTGATGCGCGTGCGTTCGCTCGGCTTCGGGCCCGACCTGCAGCGTCGCTTGGACGCGCTGGCCGCGCGCTCGCACAACTTCCTTTATCGCACGCCGCGTCATCACGTCACCACCACCTTACGCCGCCTGGTCGCGGAGTTTCCGCGCGTGGTGCGCCAAGAGTGGACGTTCGTTCTGACCGCAACAGTGCTGTTCGGTGTGCCGTTCGCGATCGGCGTGTGCGGCGCGCTGCTGCAATCGGGCTTTGCCGAGCGCGTGTTGCCGGCGGACACCCTGGAGGGCATGGCGCAGGCCTACTCCAAGGGTTTCGCCAACGGTCGAGCCAGCGGTGAAGATCTGGCGATGACCGGATTTTACGTGCGCAACAACATCGGCATCGCGTTTCGTTGTTTCGCGACCGGCGTCTTGTTCGGCAGCGGCAGCGTGTTCTTCTTGGTCTACAACGGGCTCAACATCGGCACGGTGCTGGGCTACGTCACCACCGCCGGTCATGGTCGCAACATCCTGACCTTCATCGGCGGGCACTCGGCCTTCGAGTTGTCGGCGGTGGTGCTGTGCGGCGCCGCCGGGCTCAAGCTTGGCTATTCACTGATCGATACCCAGGGCTTCACGCGCGTCAGCTCTTTGCGCTTGGCGGGACGCCCCGCCATCACGCTGGTGCTCGGCTCCACCGCGTTCCTGGCGATCGCCGCGTTGATCGAAGGGTTCTGGTCGCCGTCCTCCGTGCCGGACGTGGTCAAGTGGGCGGTGGCCTGCTTCAACATGCTGCTCGTGCTCGGCTTTTTGAGCTTTGGCGGGCGCACGCGGAGGGCCGCGTGAACCTGGGTGACGTACAAGTGGTCGTGCGCACGCGCTCCACGCGCGAGAGCATCGACTTGGCGTTCCCGTTCATCGCGCGGCTCGGCGGGCGTCGTTACATGCTGCTGATCTTGGCCGTGAGCGTGGCGGAGACGCTGCTCGCCTGCGCCTGCAAGTTCTTGTTCGATCTGACTTGGGCGGATGTCTGGTGGCTGGCGTTGCCGCTCGGCGTGTGGACGCAAGGCATTTTCACCATCGCGGCGGGCGAGCTGATGTTCTCCAGCGAGCTGCGCTTGCGACGCGTCGTCTCCGCGTTTTTCCGCAGGTTCGTCAGCTATTCCACGGCGATGTTCACGACGCGACTGCTGTTGGTGCTCAGCGCCTTCACCATCATCTTTGCGCCGTGGCTGTGGGGGCGCGTGTTGTTCGTGCCGGAAGCGGTACTGCTGGAGCAAGCCAATGCCAGCAAGGCCGGCAGCCGAGCCGCGCGCCTGGCAGGCCCGTTTCGGCCCGCCTTGATCGAGCTACTGTTTTGGCAAGCCATGATTCTGGGCTTTGGTGTGATCACCAGCGAGAGCCTCGGGCGAGGCCTGGTCGAATTTACCCTGCAGCTCTCGCTCCCGCTCGGGAATCTGATGGAAGAGAGCGGCTCGCTCTACGGTTTGTTCGGTTGGTTCGTGGCGTTGCCCGTCGCCTGCACCGTGCGTTTTCTCAGCTACATCGACGGACGCACACGCAGCGACGCCTGGGACGTTCAGATCAAGCTGCAGCGTATCGTTCAACTCGAGGAGCAACGCGAGTGATGGTCCGACGACTCGCGGTTGCGTGCGGTCTCGCGTGCTTGCTGTGCGTGGCGTCGCAGGCTGTCGCGCAAGATGCGACGACAGAGCCCGAGCAAGAATCGAGCGCGTCCGGTGAAAGCACCGAGCCGCAAGCGGAGGAAACGGCGACCGACGAGTTTCCGCTGCCGCCGCCACCCCAGCCGGATCCGGCGTCAGTCAACGCAAACTTGGAAAAGGCGTTGCTCAGCGGAGCGCACCCGTTCTGTCGCCAACGTTTTCATCCGTTCGATCCGAGCGAGCTGAGTTTGTGCGAGTTTTCGAAGGCGGCCGCCGAGCGCTGCCCCGAGTTTGCCAAGGCCTGCAACAACCTCGATCGCGAGATCGAGCGGAGTAATCTGGACCTGAGCTGGCTCGGCACGTTAGCCAAAGTCTTCCGCTGGCTCGGTTCTGTACTGTTCTGGGTGTTGTTGGGGGTGGCAGCGCTCGCGATCATCGCCGCCATCGTGCGCATCGTGCGCACGCCGCGCGCCGCCGCCGAGGAAGACGCGATGCCGGAGCCCAACGCCCCCGACGGCGCTGGTGCAGCGCCCGCGGCGGTCCCGTTCGACCACGACGCGGATCGACATTTGGGTCGCGCCCGTAGTTTGGCTGCCAAAGGTGAGTACGCGCTGGCGTTGGTGGAGCTGCACGCTGCGGTGGTGCTGCGTCTCGACGCGCGCGGCGCCATCGTGATGCAACGCGGCCGCACCAACGGCGACTACGCCCGCGAACTGCGCGGAAAACCCGAGCTTTTGACGCCGTTTCGCGAGTTGAGTCGAGCCGTGGAGGGCGTGCACTTCGGAGCGCGCCGCGCCGACGCCGGACTCTACGAACAGACGCTGCAGAAAGTGTCGTCGCTGCTCGGTCCGCTCGCTGTGTGCCTGTGGTTGGCGTTCGGGGCGAGCGCGTGCACGGGCGGCGGGCAACGCAGCGTGGGCTCCGCCTGCGGCGGCGACGCCGACGGCTATGGCGTCTTGTGCAGTTTGCTGGGCGAAAGCGGCAGCGTGCGCCGAAGGCACCGTCAGCTGGAGGCCGTGGACGATTCGGTCGGCTTAGTCGTGGTCTTGCCGAATTCCCTCGAAGACGAGGAGTGGAAGCCGCTCATCGCGTGGATCGAGGAAGGTGGTTCGGCGGTGCTGACCACCGGTGTCGCACCGATCGACAAGGTGACGGGGGTGCGGCGCGACGGCAAGTACTGCAAGGACGGAGCGCGCCTGCATGATCTACCGGAAACGAAACAGCGTTTGATCGGTTCGGCGCCGACGCTGTCGGGGAGCTCCGCGGCGTACGCTGATTGCGGTGGTGACACCTTCATCGGCCGCGTGCGCCTGGGCGGCGGCATCGTCACGTACCTGCCCACTCCGCACTTGCTCAGCAACGCCTCGCTCGTGGCTGGCGACAACGCAAGCTTGCTGTTGCCGCTGCTCCCAACCCACCATGGCAGCGTGGAGCTGATCGGTCCGTGGACACGTGACAGCGAAGATTCGCCGTTTGCGTCGCTGCGTGCCGCGGGCCTGCTCCCCTGGCTGCTGCAGGCGTTGGCGCTGCTGCTCGCGCTTTCGCTGTACAAAGGCGCGCCGTTCGGCCGCCGCGTGGCGCTGGCGGAGAATCCCCGCCGCCGTTTCCGCGAGCACGTGCAGGCGCTCGGTGAGCGCTGGGCCGACGCGCGCGCATCACGCGCCGCCCTCTCCTCTTATGCGACCTGGGCGCTGGAGGTGCTGCGCGAACGCGTGCCCTCGGCGACGCAGGCCAGCGTCGCAGCCCTGGCGCCGCAGCTCGCGCGGCGCAGCGGCCGCAGCGAGGCAGAGGTGACGAACACGCTCGTGCACGCTCGCCTGGCCAAAGAAGGTGATCCAGACGACGGCACCGAGGCCAGTCACCTGGCCACGATGCGGGAGCTTTCCCGTTTGATTTCCGAGACCGGAGGACCGCGTTGAACGCTCAGCTTTTTCAGCAAATCTTCAGCAGCATCCAGAACGAAGTCAGCCGCATCCTGGTGGGGCAGCACGACTTGGTCGAGCAGGTGCTGGTCGCGCTCCTCGCGCGCGGACACGTGCTACTCGAGGGCGTGCCCGGCGTGGGCAAGACGCTGCTCGTGCGAGCCTTGTCCGGCGTGGTCGGCGCGCAGTTCAAGCGCATACAGTTCACGCCGGATCTGATGCCGACCGACGTGACCGGCGGCAACGTCTTCGACGCGCAGCGCAGCCAATTCACCTTCGTGCCGGGACCCATCTTCACGCAGCTGTTGCTGGGGGACGAGATCAATCGCGCCCCCGCCAAGACCCAGTCGGCGCTGCTGGAGGCGATGCAGGACGCCACCGTCACCGCAGACGGTGTCAGCCGCCGTCTCCCGCAACCGTTCCTGGTGATCGCCACTCAAAACCCGGTCGAGTCGCAGGGCACCTACCCACTGCCGGAAGCACAGCTCGACCGCTTCTTGCTCAAGCTGCTGGTCACCCATCCCAGCCCGGACGTGGAAAAGCGCATCCTGCAGCAATTCGTGGAGGGCTTCGACCCCACCGCGCTCGCCACCGCGCAGCTGCAGCAGGTATGCACCGCGGAGAACTTGATCGAAATGCAAAACTTCGTCCGCACCGTACGCGTCGACGACGCCATCTTGGATTACGTCACGGACATCGTTGGCCGCACGCGCGCCCATCCCTCGATTTATTTGGGTGCGTCACCGCGCGGTAGCTTGGGCCTGGTCGCCGTCGCGCGCGCTCACGCCGGAAGCCAGGGCCGCGATTTCGTGATCCCGGACGACATCAAAGCCTACGCGGCGCCGGTACTTCGCCACCGCGTGATTTTGCAGCCGGACGCGGAGCTCTCCAACATCGGCGCGGACGATTGTATCGATTCCATCTTGAAAGAGGCGAAAGTGCCCAAGGGCGTGGGCTGAGGCCAGGAGCTCCCCGTGTTACCGACTTCGCGCCTGGTTTGGTTGTTGGCGGCGCCCGCGCTGCTGGCCTTGGGCCTGCTCGTCCAGCCCGAGCTGATGCGCTCTTTGTTGTTGCTGGATGGCGCCATCCTCGTGGTGGCGCTGATCGACGCGATCTCGATCTACAAGCCGGTGGTGCACGCCACGCGTGAATGTCCCGAGGTGTTGTCGGTCGGGCGTCCCAACCTGGTGCGCATTCAGCTGCGCTCGTTCAGCCGCCGCAAGCTGCGGCTGCGCATCAACAACGACCTGTTCGAGTCGTCCAGCGCAGACGGTCTACCGGCCCAGACCGAACTACGGCCGAAGACGGCTGGTAGCGTCGATTTCAAGATCACCCCGAGCCAGCGCGGCGCGTACGAGCTCGGCGCGGTGACGCTGCGTTACCCCTCGGTGCTCGGGCTGTGGCAACGGCAGCTGCGTTTTGCGCCCAAAACACCGGTCCGCGTCTATCCGGACCTGCTCCAACTTCGCACCTACGAGTTGATGGCGCGAGAGAATCGCGAGTTCGAGTTCGTGCGCGCGACCAAGCGACGCGGCGGCGAGAGCGAGTTCGCCCGCCTGCGCGACTACACCAAGGACGACGAATACCGCAGCATCGATTGGCGCGCCACCGCGCGTAGACAGCGCTTGACGGCGCGCGAGTACCAGCTGGAGAGCAATCAAGAGCTGGTGTTCATGTTGGACGGCGGCCGCATGATGAGCGCCGAGGTACAGGGCTTGACGCAGTTCGACCACGCCCTCAACGCGGCGCTGATGTTGGGCCACGTCGCGCTGCGCACGGGTGATCAGGTCGGCTTGATCGCCTTCGATTCCACGCTGCGCGCGTTCGTGCCGCCCGCGCGGGGTCACGGCGCCGCCGGTCGACTGATCCGCGCCGCGTACGATCTGCATCCGGAGCTGGTGGAGTCCGACTACGAAGGCGCGTTCCGCAACCTATCGGTTCGCCAGCGCAAACGCGCGCTGGTGGTGCTGTTCACTCAGGTCCTGGATGACACCGTGGCGCGCACGTTGATCGCGAGCTGCCGCGCGATTTCGAAACAACACTTACCCCTGGTGGTGCTGTTCCGCGACCTAGAAGTCGAGGCCATGCTCGAGTCGCGCCGGGACGATCGCCAAGCGCTGTACGCCCGTGGTGCCGCCGCCGAGGTGCTGCGCTGGCGGCAGGGCTTCATCCGAGATTTGCGCCATGGCGGCGCGATGGTGCTGGACGTCGGTCCGCGTGAACTCACGCCGCGCCTGATCAACCACTATTACGAAATCAAGTCGCGCCACTGGCTGTGAGCGCGTTCACCCTTGCGGAGGATCCGGGACGAGAATGAACGGCTTCTTGTGGGATACGACGATATCCCACCACTGAAAGGCCATGGCGAGTGCGACGTCCAGCTCGCGCGTATCTCGGCCGGGCTCGAGCGAGTCGGGCGGCATGCAGTAGGCAGCGATCGGACAAGCTGCCAGCATGTGCAAGATGCCTTCGGAGAAGCCGCCGCCCGCGTAGGTCAGGCAGCCCGGCATGTCCATCGCTTGCATGTCCTGGATGGCGTAGGGGATCTTCTCGTCGACCGTGCCGGTGCTGTCTTGAAACTTGCATTCGATGGCGAAGGCGCGCCGTGCGTCGCCTTGAACCACGAACACGTCGATGTGCCGGTTCTTGCCGATGATGGTCTTGCCTAGCTGGACTTCGCGGTAGACCGTAATGCCGCGCGTGCCGAAGTTCTTCAGGACGTAGGAGGCGACGCGGTGGGCGTACTCGTTGCCGGTCATGGCCGGGATGTATCATGTAGCAAGCCCCGATCACGCCCCGCTTGACTCTTGCGCGAACAGAGACAGGCTGGGCGACCGATGATTGCGGTGACCGCGCTTTCCAAGCACTTCGGCGCGAAGGTACTGTTCGAAGACGCCTCCTTTCAGCTGAACCCGGGCCAACGTTACGGCCTGGTCGGAGCGAACGGCAGCGGCAAGACCACTCTATTGAAAATCTTGTCCGGGGACGAACCGTCGAGCGGCGGCACGGTCACCTACGGCAAGAACCTGCGGCTGGGGGTGCTGCGACAAGACCGCTTCTTGGACGACGCTCAGCGCATCCTGGACGCGGCCATGAGCGGCGACCGCGAGGTCTTCGCTGCCATCACGGAGTATGACCGCCTCAGTCACTCCGAGTCGCCGGATCCGAATCGCATGGTGGAGCTCGGGGAGTTGATCGCGAGCCAAGGCGGCTACACGCTGGAGTCACGCACACGTGAGGTGCTGGTAGGGCTCGGCATTCCGAATCGCTTTCTGGAGCAACCGCTCGCAACGCTGTCCGGCGGCTTCAAGCTGCGCGTGTTGTTGGCGCAGGTGTTGATTGGACGACCCGACGTGCTGCTGCTGGACGAGCCCACCAACCACTTGGACATCTTGTCCATCCGTTGGCTCGAGTTGTTTTTGCAGAACTACGCGGGCTGCGCGGTGATCATCTCGCACGATCGGCGCTTTCTCGACTCGGTGATCACACGCACCCTGGACGTCGACTACGAGACCGTCACCGAATACGCCGGCAACTACTCGCAGTTCGTCGCGCAGAAGCAGCAGACCCGTGAGCGCAAAGAGGCAGAGATCGAACGGGCCAGCAAAATCGTGGCTGAAAAGCGGGCGTTCGTGGAGCGTTTCGGAGCGAAAGCCACCAAAGCCAAACAAGCGCAGAGCCGCCTCAAGCAGATCGATAAGATCGAGATCGAAGAGCTGGCGCGTTCGTCGCGCATGGCGCCCCGCTTCGACTTTCAGCAACGCCGCCCGAGCGGGCGCGACGTACTCAGCGTGGAAGGTCTGTCCAAGGCCTACGGCACGAAGCGGGTGCTGAACGGCGTCTCGTTCACGGTGCGGCGCGGCGAGCGCGTGGCCGTGATCGGCGCCAACGGCATCGGCAAGTCCACCTTGCTCAAGATCCTCACGGGCAACCTGAGCCAGGACGGCGGCAAATACGAGTGGGGCCACGAGGCTAGTCCCGGCTACTTCGCGCAGGACCACCGCGATCTGCTCCACGATCCCGAGCTCACACCGTTGAACTTCGTCTGGGATGCGTGCCCGTCGGAGCCGACGACCTACGTGCGCGGTCAACTGGGTCGCATGTTGTTCAGCGGTCAGGACGTCGAAAAGTCCGTGGCGGTCCTGTCCGGCGGTGAAGCGGCGCGCGTGATCTTCGCTCGCTTAGCGGTGGAGAAACCGAACGTGCTGATCCTGGACGAGCCGACCAACCATCTCGATCTAGAAACGATCGACGCGCTGGCCGAGGCGCTGGTGCGCTTCGAAGGCACCTTGATCTTCGTCTCGCACGATCGTTACTTCGTCAGCGAGATCGCCACGCGCATCGTGGAGCTGCGCGAGGACGGCTATCAAGACTTCAATGGCAGCTACGACGAGTACCTGGCGCGCGACGGGGCCGATCACCTGGATATGCAGGCGGTGGTACTCAAGGCCAAATCCGAGCAAAAGCAGCAATCTGCCGGCCCGGCGCAGGACCTCTCGCGGGAGGAGCGCAAACGTCGCGACAATCGCCGCCGCGCGCTGCCCAAACGCCGCGATGAGCTGATGGTCGCGATCGAACGCTTGGAGCTCGAAAAGTCTCAAGTCAGCGCGGAGCTCAGTAACCCCGCGCAGCTCAGCGCCGCGGATTTGCAACGCTTGGCCGCCCGGCACGCCGCCATCGACGACGAAGTGGCCAAGTTGATGACCGAGTGGGAGAGCGTGGAGACGGAACTAGCGGCGCTGGGCGAGGCGAACTGAATGGCTGCCAGCCCGCCGCTCTCTTCCGCAGAGCTGCTGGCGCGCGCGGAACGCCTCGCGGGCGAATCCATCGCACGGATTGCAAGTGCTTTGGCGCTGCCGGTTCCTCCCGACTTGAAACGGCATAAAGGCTGGGTGGGGCATCTGGTCGAGCGCGCCCTGGGCGCCTCTGCCGGGTCGTTGCCGGTGCCCGATTTTCAGACGCTGGGGATCGAGCTGAAGACGTTACCGGTGGACGCGCACGGTTATCCGTACGAGTCGACGTTCGTCTGCACCATCACCATCGCCGAGCTGCTCGGCGATGAGTGGAGTCAGTCCCGCGTGTGTCACAAGCTCACGCGCGTGTTGTGGATGCCCTTGGATGGCGATCGGCAGCGTGCGCTTTCCGAGCGCCGCTTCGGGTCGCCGTTTTTATGGTCCCCCACCCCGGAACAAATGGAGGCACTGAAGTTCGACTGGGAAGAGCTGACCGGTCGCGTCGCGCGGTATGGCGTCGATGCCATCAGCGGTCACATCGGACAACACCTGCAGATTCGTCCCAAAGCCAAAAACGCGGCCGCGCGTCGCCGCGGCTTGGATGAAGACGGCGGCAGCGCCGAGAACATGCCGCGCGGCTTCTACCTGCGACCAAGCTTCACCGGCAGCATTTTACGCAGTCATTTCGGGCTACCAGAGCGGAGTTAGCTCAGACATTATTTGTCACAGCGGAGCTGAACGAGCGTCTAGCTCCAGCCATTTAGCGGTGATACAAGGGGTGCGTGATCGGCAACGCCCAGTTCCAACTCGCTCAGCTCGACGCGGTCGCTTGGCTCCGCAGCCTACCGGCGGAGTGCGCGCACCTGCTGATCACCGACCCCCCGTATGAGTCGCTGGAGAAACACCGCGCCGTCGGCACCACCACGCGGCTGAAGGTGAGCGCCGCCTCCAGCAACCCGTGGTTTCGCATCTTCCCCAACACCCGCTTCCCGGAGCTGTTCTCGGAAGTGTACCGCGTGCTCAAGCGCGGCAGTCACTTCTACTTGATGAGTGATCCGGAGACGGCGTTCATCGTCAAGCCAATGGCAGAAGCCGCGGGCTTCAAGTTTTGGAAGCCCCTGGTGTGGGATAAATGCACGATCGGCATGGGCTACCATTACCGTGCTCGGTACGAGTTCATCTTGTTCTTCGAAAAGGGCAAGCGTCGGCTGACTGATCTAGGCACGCCAGATGTTTTGGAAGCGCCACGCGTGCGCAACGGCTACCCGACGGAGAAGCCGGTAAGTCTGATCGAAACGCTCATCACCCAGAGCAGCGCGCCGGGGGAACTCGTGCTGGATCCGTTCATGGGTTCGGGCTCCACGGGCGTGGCCGCGCTCAAACACGACCGGCGTTTCCTGGGCAACGACATCGCACCCGAAGCGCAAGCGCTCAGCCGTCAACGCTTGAGCGAGCACGGCCGTGAAGCCTCTTTGTTGAGCGAATTAGAGCCGTCGGCCCAACTGGCCTTTGCCTGACGACGCTGCTCAGAGATCTAGATCGCTGAGTCCTGCGTGGTCGGCCGGACGCGCGCCGTTTGGCCAATGAAACTTGCGCTCTGACGCTTGAATCGGCAGATCGTTGATGCTGGCGATGCGACGGCGCATCAAGCCAAAGTCGTCGAACTCCCAGTTCTCGTTGCCGTAGGATCGGAACCAGTTTCCCGCGTCGTCATGCCACTCGTAAGCAAAGCGCACGGCGATGCGATCGCCGCTGCAGGCCCAGAGTTCCTTGATCAAGCGATAATCGAGCTCACGCGCCCATTTGCGCTGCAGGAACGCCACGATCTGCTCGCGGCCTTGAATGAACTCTGCGCGGTTGCGCCAACGGCTGTCTTCCGTGTAGGCGAGCGACACGCGCTGCGGGTCGCGGCTATTCCACGCGTCTTCCGCCATGCGAACCTTCTGCCGTGCACTGTCGGCATCGAACGGTGGGAGAGGAGGGCGAGCGGTACTAGACTGTGGCATTCCAAGATCCGAGCACTCACGGCATGAAGCAGCAAGCCCGTTCCCGTCCTCGCCTGTTCGCGACGCTGATAGCGCTCGCCACGGCCGGCGCCGTGTTTCCGGCGCAAGTCGGCTGTTCACGTTTGCCCGACTTTGCAGCACCAAAAACGTCGCAGATGGACCCCAAGGAGCTCGAGTCCGGAGACCACGTCGACTACCGCCCGCTCACGCGTGAAGACTTCAGGCGCACCACCCCGCCGCAGCAGACCACGGTCGGCAAGTACACTCTGGGAGCGCTGACCTGCACCGCGCTTCACACCTTGCCGGGTTTGAGCATTCAGATCGAAACCACGACCTATCCCGACGGTCGCACCGAACACCGCGCCTGGGCGGAGAAGCTACGCTTTCACGCCAGCATGGACCGCGATTGTTCCTGGTGGAACCCCACCAACAAGGACCTTGCCTATACGCTGCAGCACGAACAGGTCCACTTTGCGCTGACGGAGCTCGCGGCCCGCAGCATGAATCAGCGCGTTCCAGAGTGGCTACGCGAACTGCGCACGAGCGGGAGCACTAGGGAGAAGGCCGTAGATCCCATCAACGAAGCCTTGAAAGAGTACTTGAACGACTACACGGAAGAGCTGAACGATCGCCAACGCTCCTTCGATGAGGACACCTCCGTCGGGCGGAACCCCCAGCGCCAACAAGAATGGTACGACCGCGTGATGCGCGAGCTCGCCGAGACGGAGCGCTGGCACTAACCTGCTACGTCCAGATGCCCAGCACGCTCGCAGAGGGGTCTTAGCCGCGAAAGAGGTATGCGTGCACTCATGCCTTTTTTGCTTTTGGTAAGGGCTCGCCAGCAAGCCCGCGCTCGCTGGCTTGCGTGGCTTCGGGACCACTGTGGTCCAATGCTCCTACGCTCGTCGCGTGCCCGTGAAATTCAGTCCTCGGCGCAGGCGCCACCGCCGAACGCTGCTTCGCACTCGGCGTCCGGATCTTTTAGGGCGCGGACGGTGTGGGCGATGCGGCAGGTCAGGGTGCCGCGCGCTTCGTCGGAATCGGCGAGCTCCACGGAATAGACGACGTCACCTTCGTGGCCGGGCACCCCCGAGCAATCCTCTTCGCACGCCGCCAAGTCATCGCCAAAGGCGTCGTTGAAGCCCGTCTCGCAGGCGTTCTGGAGCAGCACGCAGTACGACTCGCACACCGAGGGGATGGCGCCGCAGTGTGCGTCGGCGGTGGGACCCGTGTGCGAGCAGTGCGTGACCGGATCTTTGAACGCGCTGTAGGCGTGATACTTGCGGCAACCGATGGTGTTGCGCGGATCATCGGGGTGGGCCGCGAGGCGCGCGCCCGTGTCCCGATTCTTGCCGATTTCCAGCAACGGGCAGGTGTCCTCACACTGCCGGACAGAGTCCCAAGTCTGGCGCTCATCAGGACAAGCCGCGAACGTCAGTCGGCAGTAGTCCTCGCACGTCGGCGCTTCGTCAGCCGGGTTGGTGCAGGGTTGATTGGCATCCAGCGGAACTACTGGGACGTGCGGACAATGCAGGGCCGGATTCTCCGTCGCCGCGCCGAGATGCACCAAGCGGCAGTCGAGCGTATCTCCGCTGGAGTTTTGATTGGCGCTGAAGTTATCGGCGCGCAGCAGCGCACCGCATTGCTCCACGCAGTGCGCCTGCGTTTGATTCCCAAATTCGTCCGGGCAGATCTTCTTGAACAGCTCGCAGTAGCTCGCGCAGTCATCGCCGCACAAGGCGCCGCCGCCAGGGCCTGCCAGCGGACAGTCCGCCTCCGGTTCGCGAATGTCGCGCGCTTTGTTGGCGCGGCACGCCAAGGTGCCCTCGGTCGGCTCCGTGGGGTCGCCCGGCTCGAACTGCGCGCAGACCTTCATGCAGACGGAGCGCTGGGTGTACACCGCTTGATCTCCGACGCAGCTCTGCTCCAAATCGTCGCAATACGCGGCGCACGCGGGATTTTCGCCCAGCGTGCGCTTCTCGATCCCGGCGATGGATTCGCAGCCGAGCGCAAACACTACGCACAGCATCCCGCCGCTGCACCAGCGCGCCCATTGTTTGAGGCCGCTCATTGTACGGACCTCGACAAACTCAACCCCACCGTGGTGGGAGAAAGAGCGGGCGTGACGGTCCAACCAGCGTGTTCGGCGGGCTTGGGTCGGGTGAGCACGAACCCGACGATCGCGGAGGCCAGCAGCGCGCCACCCGCGACGAAAGAAATGTTGGAGATGGTGGCCGCTGTGCGCGCCTGATCGGTCTTGTCGATACCGGCCTGGTCCAAACAAGTCGAACCAGAACAGCTCTTCTCGGCTTCACTGTTGCGGTTGATGGCGCGCAGACCGAAGAACGTTCCGACACCAAGGCCCACCAAGCCAGCGCCACCCAGCACGTACACTAACGTGCGCTGCGGATTGGTCGCCGTGGGTGCTGATTGCGCTGGTGGAACGGTAGCTACCACGGCTGGCGCCGCGGGCTGCACCGGCGCTGGCGTTTGCGGAGTAGCTTCGGTCGTGGGCGCGGGCTGCGTCGGAGCCGCCCCGAACGCAGGCAACGTCACGGCTTTGCGCTCGCGCGGCGCGAGCGTTACTTTGATGCTGACTGGCGTGCGACC
>Ga0247764_1000477_pt1 | contig 13943 bp, 9 predicted proteins | sample UWRJL051202B4_FD_179932 | JGI IMG/M metagenome (GOLD analysis project Ga0247764, IMG submission 179932) | Plant litter microbial communities from Arlington Agricultural Research Station in Wisconsin, United States - UWRJ-L051-202B-4 | ecosystem: Environmental > Terrestrial > Plant litter >...
CCCGAAAGCGCCAGGTTCGCGGCTCGCAAGGCGGGGTTTTCGTCTTCGTCCATTCGCGGAGGAGCGGTTTTGCCCGAGGTCTTGGCGCGTGTCGAGCCTCCACACTCGTTCAGGGCCAAATTTATGGCTTGGAAACTTCAAATTTCCGAAAATAGCCCAAGATTTCCGGGGCAGTCGCCCGAATGGCGTCAGACGAAGCGCGCCTTGCCCTTGCTCTCCCACCACTCACGGTAACGCGCCTGAGCCTTCTCACGCTCGCGTGAGGGCAGGTCGTCGTAGTAGCCGAAGTATTCCTTGGTCAGGCTCTTGAGCTCGTCGCCCGCTGCGCGACGAATCTCTTGTTGGTCGTGCATCAGCGCGTCGATCAACCACTCGATGCGGTGCCGGGAACCGTTGACGCGCCACCACTCGTCCCAGGCCGCTGCGTCGTCACCGTGATCGGTGCGCGCCAACACCACCAGCGCCCAATGCGCCGAACGTTGCACTTCTTGAGAACCCGCCGCGAGTAACGTGGCAAGCGCCGGAATTGCGCGCGCTTCACGCAAATCCGCGATGGCTTCGATGATCATGTGCTGCATGCGATCGTTGCGGCCGGAGTCGAGCAGCATTTCGGCGAGCGTGGAGGCCAGCACGTTGCCGGCCACGTTGTGGCTCTGTAACTGACGGCCCGCCGCCAGCGCTCCGCGGCGCACCTCGGCGTCTTCATCCACGAAGCGGCGCGCGACGGCGCGCGCGGCGTCGATGCACGGCAGCTCTCCCAATAGGCGCGTCGCCCAGCCGCGGATCACTGGATCGTGATCGTTGCTGCGCACGCTGAGCACGCCCGCCGCTTTCGGCCCGATTCGGGCCAAAATCTTCAAGATTGGGCCACAATCCGAGGCCCGCGGCGGTCCTTCGCCCGCGCTCTTACGCAGCTCGGACGTGATCGGCCCCGGGAACGCGCCGACCAAGGCGGGCACCGCGGCCGCGCCGATTTTCACCAAGCGAGCGGCGGCCTCGTCTTCACCATGAACCGCGCGGGCCACGAGATCTTCCGTGTCGTGCGCCAGATCCACGATCACCGTGGGCAGCCGCAGTTCTGCGGTGGAGCCGGGCATCGGCAGCGGGCGCGCGCTGTAAGACAGCGAGCGCGACAAAGGCGCTGCGAACGGCGCGATCTCGTCTTCGTTCAAGTCGTCGAGTGGCTCGGACAGCGGCTCGACGGTGAGGTGTGGACCGTCCGCCGAGCCCGTGTCTGCCGGTTGCGCGGGGACGAGCGCGCCGTCGGGCGTGAGCAGCGCCAGCGGCGTTTCGGAACGTTCGAACTCCGTCGGCTCCGCAGCGGCGCCGAGCGGAGGGTTCGGCTCCCTGCGTTCTTGCGGCGGCGCACCCGGCGCGAGGCTGGACGGAATAGGCGTGCGGGAAATCGGTGGCAGCGGCTTGATGCTGAAAGTGGGCAAGCGCGGCTGGCTCTCCGGCGGATCGCTCAGGGCCACACGCAGCGCGCCCGGGGCCGGCGTCGGGCGGCCCGGACCGACGGAGATGACGGGGCGCGCGAAGGGTGGGTTCGAGGTATTGCGCGGCTCCGGCCCGGGCCGCACCGACTCTCCGCGATGCGGCGAACGCTCCAGCACCGAAGCCAGGGCGCTGGCTCGCTCTTCGCGGCTGGGCAGATCTGCGCGGCGCGGCCGTGGCGGTTGGAAGCCCGTGAAGTTAGGCAGGTCGCCGCGAGCGTTATCCTTTTTACGCCGAATCAAGCGTTCGAGCGCCCCTGCCACCAACGGCGCGAAGGAAATCAGGTCCCCCACCGCTTCCAGCGTGACGTCCTGATCGCCATGATCACCGTACAACATCAGCACCGCGCGTCCGCGCACACGGATCGGCAGCAGCAACACCGTGCGTCCGGGGCTGCGCTCCAAATCTTGGATCAGCGTGCCATCGATGCCGGTGGAGGAGAAGCGCACCAGCTTGAAAGCATCCCGCGCCAGCACGGTCGCTAGGGTGCTCGGCAGATCCAACGGCACGCCGACCGCGCGCACCTTGGCGCGCGGTGCGCCCGAACCATGCGCGTCGCGTCCTTCCAAGAGGTCGCTCTGCACCGCGAACAGCGCGGAGTAGTCGAAGTACTGCGCCGCGAAGTCGAACAGCGCAGTCACCACTTCGTCGCGGGTTTTGGCTTCGATCAGGTCGCTCTCCGCCATGGCCAGCGTGTACGGCCCCAAGCGTCGCCGTTGCCGGCGCGCCTGACGCTCCGCGCGTGCCATCGCCAACAGATCGATGTTCGGCAGTGATCGCGGCGGACTCGAAATGCGTTGTGCAGCTTCCGCAGCCGAATGCGGCTGCGAGGCGACGGGCTTCGGCCCCACGATCGCCGCCATTTCGGTATAACCGCTGCTCGTATCTTGCTCGGGTTCGGCAATGGGTTCGGCTAGTTCCGCGGCGCTCTCGGCCGGCTCGGCAGCGGGCTCACCAAATCGCGAATCGACGCCGGTGCTGGGCGGCTGCGTCGGGTACGGATCCGGGCGACCCTCGAGGCGCGCCAACACGCGTTCATCCCTATGATCGATGGCGACCCCGTAGTCTCGCGCGATGGCTTGCTGCACGCGCACTCGCGTAGTGGCCCGCTGCTCGATCGGCAGACCCAAGGAAAACTCGAGATCGGCGATCACCTCGGAAGGCACGGGGTCGCTGACCGCTACGATCAGCGTGCCGGAGCTCTCCTCCAGCGGATACAGTCCGTAACGCTGAGCCAGATCGGCTGGGACCAGTCCGCGCACTTTTTCCGGCGCGTGCGGCAGTTCGCCGGCTGGCGCTGGAGCAAGCTCCACGCTCTCTGCGATCACCTGCGACAGGCGAAATTCGCTGACGCTCGCGAGCTCCAAAAGGTTAGTGGCCAGGTCGCCGCCATAGATGGCTTGGCGCGCCAGCGCTTCTTCGACGTCGCTCACCGACGCCACCTCGCGCTTGACGATGTTTGAGCTGAGCGTGGGCATAGTCTCTAAAGCAATGGGCTTTCGCCCCCAGTTCCACGAATGTTCCCGGAGGGGCTTCCGCTGTCAACTTTGCGGGGCTTTTTGGGGGGTTAGGGCCCGTTCAAGGGCCCGTTCGGCAGCCAAATCTGGCCCAAGTCGAGTGTGAACGGAATTCAGGCGGCCCGGGGTCCCACCGAAGCGGTCGTGTCTGCGCTGCTCCCGCGGGTGCGGGATCAGGTCCGAGGATGGAGCCCCTGATGAGCAGAATCGCCACAATCTTGCGACCTGCGGCGCAAATTCTCTCTCCCGGGGATGATAGTTGTTTTCGCCGAACGACGCGCAACCGCCCAGAATCAGGCCGATCCGTTGACGTCTCGGCGCGCTGGCTCTAAGCACCCGCGACATTCGACCGACGTTCGGTCACGGCAACTTGGTTTGGTAGCGCGATGTGGCTCGTTCGAGTAGCGCTTCAGCGTCCTTATACGTTCGTGGTGATGTCCCTGCTGATCGTGATCGCGGGCATCGTCACGTTGTTCCGCATGCCCACGGACATCTTCCCGGAAATCGAGATTCCGGTGATTTCCGTGGTGATCAACTACGGCGGCCTGGTGCCCGAGGAGATGGAGAAGCGCATCGTCAGCAACTACGAGCGCATCCTGACCACCACGGTCAACGGTATCGAGCACATCGAGAGCCAGTCACTGACGGGCGTCGCCGTCATCAAGATCTTCTTCCAACCGGGCGCCAAGATCGAAGCTGCTGTGGCGGAGGTCACAGCGGTCTCACAAACCGCCGTGCGGCAGATGCCGCCTGGCGCGACGCCGCCGCTGATCCTGCGCTACAGCGCAACCAACGTCCCCATCATGCAAATGGCGCTCGGCAGCGACACGCTGAGCGAACAGCAAATCTTCGATCTGGGCGTCAACTTCATCCGCGCAGACATCGCGACCGTGCCCGGCGCGCAGATCCCCTGGCCGTACGGCGGAAAACAACGCCAGATCATGATCGACTTGGACCCGCGCCGCTTGTACGCGCGCGGGTTGTCGCCGCGCGACGTGAACACGGCGCTCGGCCTGGGTAACGTGATTTTGCCATCCGGCACGGCGAAGATGGGGCGCTCGGAGTATCCGGTCGTCATCAACAGCAGCCCGGAGCTGCTCGAAGAAATCGGCGCGATCCCGATCAAGAACGTCAACGGCACCACCATCTTCATCCGGGACGTGGCCAGCGTGCGGGACGGCAACCCACCGCAGACCAACATGGTGCACGTTGGCGGCCGCCGGTCCGTGCTGATGAGCATTCTGAAGCTGGGTGGTGCCAGCACCATCGACGTCGTCAACGACATCCGCGAGATGTTGCCGACCACGCTCGCCAAAGTGCCGAGCGAACTCAAGACCTCGCTACTGTTCGATCAGTCGTTGTTCGTGCGCGCGGCGGTGGACGGCGTGGTCAAGGAAGCTCTCCTGGCGGCGGGTCTGACCGCGCTGATGATCTTCCTGTTCTTGGGGAGCTGGCGCAGCACCGTGATCGTCGTGGTCTCCATCCCACTTTCGATCCTGGTTTCGATCATTCTGTTGAACGCGCTCGGTCATTCGCTGAACGTGATGACGCTGGGCGGCATGTCGCTCGCCGTTGGCATCCTGGTCGACGACGCCACGGTCGCGATCGAAAACATCCACCGCAACATGGCGCAACGGAAGCCATTTTTGCGCGCAATCGTGGACGGCGCGCAAGAGATCGCGATGCCGGCGTTCGTGTCCACGCTGTGTATCTGTATCGTGTTCGTACCGGTGGCGTTCATTACCGGCGCGGCCAAGTACCTGTTCGTGCCGCTGGCCGAAGCGGTCGTCTTCGCGATGCTGATGTCCTACGTGCTGTCGCGCACGTTGGTGCCGACGCTGGTTCACTACCTGCTCGCCAAAGAAGCGGCCGAGCATGCGGCCGAGCACGACGCGCCCACGGCGCCGCAGCGCAAGTCCGCGTTGAAGCGCTTCTTCGCTGCGTTCGATCGCGGCTTCGAACGCTTGCGTCACGCCTACGGCGGGCTGCTCGCGCTGGCGCTCGCGCGGCGCGGCTGGCTCGTGACGGGCTTCGCGCTGTTCGTGGCGGCCTCGCTCGCGTTGTTCCCGCTCGTCGGGCGCGACTTCTTCCCCAGCGTGGACGCGGGCCTCATCAAGTTGCACGTGCGCGGCGCGCCCGGCACGCGCATCGAGGAGAGCGAGCGCCACTTTTTGGACATCCAGGACACCATCCGCGGCGTGATCCCGAGTGAAGAGATCGAGACGCTGATCGACAACATTGGCGTGCCGTACAGCGGCATCAACTTATCACTCAGCGAAGGCGCGTTGATCTCGTCAGCGGACGGCCAAATTTTGATCGCGCTACGCGAGGGCCACAAAAACACGACGGAATACGTGCGCGCGCTGCGCAGCACGCTGCGCAAGAAGTACCCAGAAACCACCTTCTTTTTCCTGCCACCGGACATCTCCACGCAGGTACTCAACTTCGGGCTGGCCGCGCCGATCGACGTGCAGCTGGTGAGCCCTCCAGGCCAGGAGGAAAAGACCTATCAAGTTGCGCGTCAGCTGCGCGAACGCATCGCGGCCGTACCCGGCGCCGTGGACGTTCATTTGGCGCAAGTGCCGCGCGTCCCGCAGTTTCAGGTCAACATCGATCGTATCCAGGCCTCGCAACATGGCCTCACCGAGCGCGACGTCGCCAACGATCTCTTGGTCTCGCTCTCCTCCAGCGGCCAAGTCTCGCCCAGCTACTGGCTCGATCCGAAGCGAGGCGTGCAGTACCTGGTCGCCGTGCAAACGCCGCAATATCAGATTGATTCGCTGGAGACCTTGGGCACCACGCCGATTTCGACGACCGCCGGTGGCCGCACGCAGCTGCTCGCGAACATCGCGAACTTTCAGCGCAGCTCCGGCGCGGCCAACATCACGCACTACAACGTGGCCCGCACGTTCGACGTGCAGGCGAACGTGGACGGTCGGGATCTGGCCGGAGTCGCCAAGGACGTTCACGCGCTCGTGGATGAACTGCGCCCGAAGTTGCCGCGCGGTATGGCCGTGAGCGTCAAGGGTCAGGTAGAGAGCATGGAGTCCTCTTTTCGGGGCCTGAGCTACGGCCTATTGTTTGCCGTCGTGCTCGTGTACCTGCTGATGGTCGTCAACTTCCAGTCGTGGTTGGATCCGCTGATCATCTTGATGGCCTTACCTGGCGCGCTGGCAGGCATCATGTGGATGTTGTTCGTAACGCACACCACGCTGAGCGTGCCCGCACAGATGGGCACGATCATGTGTGTGGGTGTGGCCACGGCCAACAGCATCTTGGTGGTGACGTTCGCCAACGGTCGGCGCGCGCTGGGTGAAAGCGCACTGGATGCTGCGCTGGCCGCGGGCATGACCCGGCTGCGCCCCGTGTTGATGACGGCGCTGGCCATGATCATCGGTATGCTGCCGATGTCGCTCGGGCTCGGCGAAGGCGGCGAGCAGAACGCTCCGCTCGGTCGCGCCGTGATCGGCGGTTTGGCGGTCGCCACGGTCTCGACTCTCTTCTTCGTACCGGTGATGTATTGCTTGCTCAAGCGCAAGCCGCCGGCTCCCAAGCTCGTTCTGGAGGATGCATGACCACGAATGTCGAAGGCCCACCCAAGCCCGGCGCCGACGCCGAGCGCGACGATCTGGGCTTCGATTTGCCGTCGCCTGCGCGGGTGTCGCGACGCCGAGCTTTCACGATCCTGGTGCTTGGCGTGGGCGTGCTCGGCGTGGTGTTCGCCGCTTCGTATTTGCCGCGTCGGGCCGCGCAGCAAGCGCTGCGAGAGCGCACGGAGGCGGCGGCGCGCGAACGTCCACAGCTCGCCGTGCTGAACCCGAAGCTGGTCGCGACCGCTAATCAGCTCACGTTGCCGGGGTCGCTCCAGCCCTTGGAAGAAGCCGTGATTTACGCGCGCGCGTCCGGCTACGTGCGGCGCTGGCACGTCGACATCGGCGCGAAGGTGAACAAGGGCGATCTGCTCGCGGAAATCGACGCACCGGAGGCGTTGCAAAATTTGGCGCAGGCGCGCGCGGCGCTGGCGCAAGCCAAGTCCTCCGTCGTCCAGGCCCAAGCGGGGCGCGGCTTGGCTCAGATCCGCTTGGAGCGCACTGGCAAACTGGTCGAGGCCGGCGTCGCCGCACAACAGGAGCTGGATCAAACTCAAGCCCAGGCGACCGTGAACGACGCGGACGTCCAAGTTGCCGAATCGAGCGTGGTAGCTCAGCAGGCCAATATCCGCAGGCTCACCGACCTTTTGAACTTCACCAAGGTCGAAGCGCCATTCGCCGGAACCATCACCCAGCGCACGATCGAGACAGGGAGCCTGGTAACGGCGGGCAACGGCACGCCGTTGTATCGTCTCACCGCGACCGACCCGATTCGCGTGTTCGTGCAGGTCCCGCAGGAGTTTGCGCCGACCACCAGCGCGGGCGCCGCGGCCAAGGTCACGTTGCGCGAGTTTCCCGCGCAGGCCTTCGCGGGCACCGTGGCGCGCACGGCCGGCGCGCTGGAGCCAGGTTCGCGCACGCTGAGCACGGAGATCCGCATCCCCAACCCGGATGGCAAGTTGCTCACGGGCATGGCCGCGGAGGTCGCGTTGAGCTTGCCTTCGCCGCACGCCGTGTATCAGCTACCTTCCACCGCTCTGCTCTCGGACGCGCAAGGGCTGCGCGTCTTGGTGGTGCAGGCGGACGGCAAGCTTCACCTCCAACCCGTCGTGATCGAGCGCGATCAAGGCGCCACGGTGCAAATTGCCAGCGGCGTGAGCGCGGAAGATCGCGTGGTGCAAATTGCCAGCGCGGACTTCGCGGAAGGTCAGCTGGTGGACGTGAAGCTCGTTCAGCCTCCGCCACCAAAACCCTGAGCGCGCTAGAGCGCCTTGGACATCGGGACGAAGCGGATGGAGACGCCATCACCGAGCGGATGCTCTTCGGCGTCGCGGGCCGAGTAGCCATAGCGACGGTAAAACGGCTCCCCCGGCAACGTCGCGGTGAGCTCCAGGCTGCGGTAACCACGCTCTTTCGCGCAGGCCTCGCAGTGGCGTAACAAGGCCGTGGCCAAGCCGCGCCGCGCAAATTCGGGATGCACGAAGAATGCGCGGATTCTCGCGGCGTCTCGCGCCGGATCGAGCAGAGTCGCTGCTCGCCCCTGCCAGCTGTCCCCGCCAAAACGCGTCGCGCGATAGCTCCAGCCACCGCTCGCGACGAGCTCCCGGTCCTGCTCGATCACGAAGTACGTGCCGTCCTGGATCAGCTGTGTGTCGAGGCCGAGCGCGCCGCCCAGCGCCGCCTCCAGTTGAACGGAGTCGTAGTAGGCGCTGCCCAAGCTGCGCGCGGACAAGCTGATCAGCGCGCGAACGCCTTCAGCGTCCTCCGCTCGCGCCGGACGCAATAGCAACAACGCTGTCGATCGCCGGGAGCCGCCCTCCACGCGGAAGCGCGGACAATTCTCGACCTCGACCAGCGGCGACACCGCTTTACGCACCTCGATCGACGTGTGCACGTTGCGCGGAAGCCACGCCAGCAAGTCATCCAGCACCGCGCCCGCCAGCCGCTCGAGCAGCTGGTACGGACGCTGCTGACACACGGCGCGCACGCGTTCACACAACTTCGCGTAGTCCACCGTCTGCTCAAGGGCATCGCTCGCGACTGCCGCTGGGACTTCCGCAAAACCCAGCTCCACGCTCACGAGCACGCCCTGAGCTCGAGAGCGCTCTTCGGCGCTGACCCCGATCTGCGCTTCCCCGCGGATCTCCTGAACCCAAAGCCGTGCTGCCATGCTGAGCCGCAGACTAGGCCGGTTTGTTTTGATTCGCCAAACGACATGATTTAACCAAAATGGTTAATGAAACTGAACAGTCTAGACCTGAACAAACTGCACGTGTTCACGGTCGCCGGGAGGGAGTCGAGCTTCTCGGTTGCGGCACAGAAGCTGAGCCTCAGCCGCTCCGCGGTCAGCCAAGCCATCTCCGGGTTCGAGGAGGCGCTTGGGCTGCAGCTGTTCGACCGAATCGGCCGCGGCGTAGTGCTGACGACCGCCGGGCAGCAGTTGCTGGAGCGCAGCCTCGAGTATCAAGCAAGTTTGGAGCGGACGCTCACGGAGCTTTCGCAAAGCGTCAGCTCTCCGAAGGGAACCGCGCGGCTTGGCGTGTTCATTGGCAGCTCGCGCTCGCGCCTGACCGGTTGCATCGCCGACTTCTTGGACGAGTTTCCGGAGGTGAGCGTCAAGGTAGTGTTCTTGCCGCAAGCAGAGCTTGCGCAGCGTTTGGTGGAGCGCAAGCTGGACGTGGCACTGTCGATCTATCCACTCAGCCGTCACGCGCGATCGCTAGAATCCCACGCGCTTTTTCAAGAGCAACTGCTGTTGGTCTGTACTGCGCGCCACCATTTGACGCGGCCAACCCTGCACCAGGTGCGCAAGTTACCCTTCGTCGACTACTACGAGAGCGGGGAGCTCACCCGCACCTGGATCCGGCATCACTTCCGCGCGGATCCGGGGAAGCTGCGCATTCGCGCTCACGCGGCCGGCGTCGACTGGGTGTTGGACTTGATCGAACGCGAAGTGGGCGCGGGCATAGTCCCGCGTTACGTGGCCGCGCCGCTGTTGACCAGCGGTCGCCTCCGCCAGATCCGCACGAAGCGAGCGGAGCTGGCGGACACGATTTGGCTCAATCAGCTGCGCGGCTTGCAGCAGGATCCCGGCGCTGCGCGCTTTCTGCAGGCGCTGCGCGCGGCGTTTGCGCCGCGCGCGGAGTGATGAACGAGCGCCCGTCGAGTCAGGCCGCCTTGGCTGCGGACCTGCCGGCTCGAGGTGGTAACTGCCCTAGCGTGGCTTCGCGTACCGTGTTGTACAGCTCGGGCGTGGTCAAGAGCAGGTCGCGTACGCGGTCGCGCCCCTGGCCGAGGCTCTTGCCGCCGAAGGTGAGGTGAGTGCCGCTCTTGTCTAGCACGCCGGCCGCGAGCGCCACCTCCACCAGATCCGCGCCCCCGTCGATGCCGGTGCCCCAGCGGATATCGAACTCAGCCTCCGTAAACGGGGGGGCCACCTTGTTCTTCACTACCTTCACGCGAGTGCGGTTGCCGACTACCGCTTCCCCCGCCGTGATCTTGCCGGTGCGGCGCACGTCCAAGCGCACGCTGGCATAGAACTTCAGGGCGTTACCGCCCGACGTCGTCTCTGGATTGCCAAACACCACTCCGATCTTCTGCCTGAGCTGGTTGATGAAGATGATGGTGGTGGAGGTCTTGTTGGCGATGGCAGTCAGCTTGCGCAGCGCCTGACTCATCAGTCGCGCTTGCAGGCCCATGTGCGCATCGCCCATGTCGCCTTCGATTTCCGCCTTGGGCACCAACGCCGCCACGGAGTCGATCACCACCAAGTCGATGTTGCCCGAGCGCGTCAGCATCTCCGCGATTTCCAGTCCCTGTTCACCGCAGTCCGGTTGTGAGACGAGCAGCCTTCCCGGATCGATACCGATCGAACGCGCGTACCGGAGGTCGAAGGCGTGTTCGGCGTCGATGAAGGCGGCGATGCCACCCTGGGATTGGACCTGCGCGATGGCATGAAGCGTCAGCGTGGTCTTGCCGCTGGACTCCGGTCCGAACACTTCCACGATGCGCCCGCGTGGATAACCTCCAACGCCCAGCGCCGCATCCAACGCCAGCGAGCCGCTCGCTATCACCGGGATAGGTTCCAGGGCCCCGTCACCGAGCGGCATGATGGCGCCCTGCCCAAAGGCTTTTTCGATCGTGGTCAGCACTTCACGCATGGCGTCGTGACGCTTGCGCTTGTCTTCTGTCATGATGGCTTCTCCTCGCCGCAAGGCGGCTGTGTGGGAGAAGCGCAGAGCAGCGCGCATGCCGCGCAAATTCCTGCGCGATTTGCGCAGGTGACGCGTGACCGCCGCTGGCCAAGCCTGGCGAAGCGCCACCGCGACCCAGTCCGCTCAACTCCTTGAATCAGACGTGGACTTGAGCGGCTTGCGCTTCTGCGGCGGCCTTCGCGCGACGCTTCAGCTCGTTCGCGGCCAGCAATGGAGCCAGCAGCACACCGCCGGGGGCGACGATGACGGCTGTCCAAAGGAGCACGCGAACGACTGTGGCCATGATGAGTACACATAAGTGCACTTCGCGTGCCAGCAAGTGGTGTGAGCCGATAAGTTGCATTTCACCTCGCGCTGTGACTGCTCGTGGTGCCCCGAGGGTCTGATCGGCGTGTCGCGGCGTCGACAAGTGTGGCAGCGCGAAGACGCTCAACGTCTCAACCGGAGTCGCGTCTTCGCGCTGACTTTGGCGGAAACGCGGTATGGTCGCGCCATGCAGGGCAGGGCGAAAGCGCCGGGTTTTGGTAGGACGAGAAGTTGGCTGATGTTCGGCGCCGTCATCGTCACGACCGGCGCGGCGCTGAGCTGTACCGTCGCCGCGGTTGCGGGCGGAGTTGCAGCGGTCGCGGTCGGCGCCGCGATCATCACGAGCGGTTGTTATGACCCCGTCAAGGTGGAGCTGCTGGACGGCACGACGGGCTTGCCGCTGTGCGACGCGAAGCTCGCGGCCGTGGAGGTGGAAGACGACGGGCAGGACGGGGGCACGACCGAGTTTTCGTCGTGCTTCTATGCGGATGTGCCCGTCGGTAAGTGGCGGCTGCAGGCGACCCGTCCGGGTTATCTGATGACGCGCGCTCCCCTGGTGGTGAGCAAACCCACCGGTTGCCAGCCGGTGCCGCAGCGGGTGACGCTCTACATTTGGCCCGAGCCGAGTTCCGCTCCCGGCGGAGTACCGGCGACTGCTGCACCCGCGTGGTTGCCTGCCACCGCTCCGCTTGCCGCGCCGCCGCCTGCGTACCCGGGAGGCGACGCGCCTCCGCCAGCAACATCCTCCGCCCCTTCCGTCGACACTGGAGCGCCCCCGTCTTCGGCCTCGCCCGCGAGCGTTGCTCCGGTCGGCGGATCAGCTGGCTCGAACGCCGTACCGGCCGGCTCTCCCGGCGGGGGCGGCGGTGGCACGGGCGCGCGCTGAGAAAACGACGCCCGTGAAATACGGGTCTGAGCTTGTGGGAATTAGAGTGTGGGCGAACAAGCTGCGGTTGGAAAAAGGCGTCTAAAGCCTCGTCCGGGTTGAGACGAGGTCGACAAAAAGCTGGGGGGTCTCAAGGGGGCTCACGAGTCGCCGCGTTTGCGACGGCTGGTGGGTGTGACCTTCAAGGGTGCGTCAACCGCGCGCGTGATGGCGGATTTTCCGAAGCGCGCGTGGATGGCGTCGAGTGTTGGCCCGAGCGCGGGTTTGGGCCGGGGTGCGAACAAATCGAGTTGTTCTTGTCGACGTGTTTCCAAGTTGGATACGGAGATACCGAGCAATCGTACGGGCTCACGGACGGCGGCTTCGTCCCAAAGCGTGATTGCGGTTTCGCGAAGGACGGAGGCGTCGTCCGTGGCTTGTTTGAGTGTGCGGCTGCGACTCAGCAGCGGATAGTTTGGTTCAGAATTCTCGCCGGGCAGGCGCGAGCGGCGGCGATCCCGTGCTGTACCAATTTTGATCTTCAGCGTGACCGTCCGGCCACTGTAGTGCTCGGCGCGCATGCGAGCGGCTACGGCTTCTGCATGCGCGGTGAGGGCAGCGGTTACGATATCTCGAGCGCTAATATCGCGCTCAAAAGTATTTTCTTCGCCGAAAGACTTGGGCGCGCGATCTGTTTCCACCGCGCGTCGATCTTGGCCTCGCGCGAGCGCGGCGATCTCCGGTCCGCGCGGACCAAGGGCTGCCTCCAGGTGATCTTTCGAGGCGCGCTGGAGATCACCGAGCGTGCGAAATCCAAGTTCCGCCAACCTTTCGCCCAACACCGGCCCAACACCCCACAACCTTCGAACTGGTAACGGTTCCAGAAAACTCAGCACCGCTTCAGGCGGCACGATTTGCAGACCGTTCGGCTTGCCCAAGGTACACGCGATTTTCGCGACCAATTTGCTGTTGGAGAGCCCGACCGAAACGTTCAGTTGCGTCCGCTGCAGCACGGAGGCTTTCAGCCGCACAGCGAGCTCCCGGGGCGTCCCGAACAAGCGCAGTGAGCCGCTGATATCCAGAAATGCCTCATCTAGCGCGATCGGTTCAATCTCGGAAGTGAAGTCGAGGAACACTTCGTGGATCTCCGCAGAGACACTGGCGTAGTGAGCCATGCGCGCTGGCAAAAAAATGCCATGGGGGCACAGCTCCTTGGCCCGAAACCCCGGCATTGCGGAGCGCACACCAAACTGCCGCGCCTCGTACGATGCGGCCGCCACTACGCCACGTTCGCTGTTCGCGCCGACGATCACCGGCTGCCCGCGAAGCTCCGGACGATCGCGCTGCTCGATGGATGCGTAGAACGCGTCCATGTCAGCATGAAGAATCCAGCGATCGCTCATTCTTGTTCGAGATGCTTCGCAGCTGTTCACGAAATCAATTTCGATGTTCGATCGCAGCTTGTACTTGAGTCTGAATCACGACAACGCTAAGGGAGACGCTGGGTCAGCGGGGCTGATCCGAGCGGAGGCTCATGAAAAATAAACTTCACCTGGTTGGTTTGGTTGTGCTCGGCTGTTCACTCGCAGTCGCCTGCGGTGGCGACGACGATGACGACGTAACACCCGCCGGCGGCAACGCCGGAACTGCGGGCAAAGGCGGTGGCGGCGGCATCAGCGGCGGTGGCGGTACCACCAGCGGCGGCACCTCTGGCACCACCGGTGGCACCACCGCCGGCGGCAACACGAGCGGCGGCTCCGCAAACGGCGGCTCCGCAAACGGCGGCTCCGCAAACGGCGGCACGGAGCCCAACGGCGGCACCACCAGCGCGGGCGGTCCCTCCGCTGGCTCCGGTGGCGACCCCGAACCCACTGCCGGCACAGGCGGCACCACGGGCGGTGCACCTCCGGTCATCACTGCGGGCGCAGGCGGCGAAGTCGTCGTCGGCGGTGGCGCA
>Ga0247764_1000478_pt1 | contig 13942 bp, 8 predicted proteins | sample UWRJL051202B4_FD_179932 | JGI IMG/M metagenome (GOLD analysis project Ga0247764, IMG submission 179932) | Plant litter microbial communities from Arlington Agricultural Research Station in Wisconsin, United States - UWRJ-L051-202B-4 | ecosystem: Environmental > Terrestrial > Plant litter >...
CAAGTCCAGCGGTTCGGGCGCTTCTGCCAGCGGCAACAGGCATTCGCTCGAGGCGGCGTAGACGAGTTCGGTTCGGTCCAGTTCGGCCACGAGCGACAGCAGTGCTCGATACAACGCCGGTAGATGCTCGACGTCTTCCGCCGCGTAGGCCAGCTGCCCCTCGGGCAAAGGGCGGCGGCGCCAGTCGTCCGCTTGATGCGCCTTTTCGCCGCGCAATCCGAGTAGGCGGTACTTGAGGTAAGAGAGCGAGGTCGAATGTTCAATCGACACCATGGCCCACGCGATCTGGGTGTCGAACAGGCGGGGAGGATCGATGCCGAGGCGATCCGTGAGCAGCGGCACATCTTGCTGACCGGCGTGCAGCACCCAAGTACGATCGGCGCCGCTCAACACCTCGGCGAGCGGCGTCAGATCCGTGAGGCGGACCGGATCGACCAAGAACACTTCGTTCCCGGCGCTCACCTGAATCAGGCACAGCTCCGTTCCGCCTCGATCGGAGTTGAACTCCGTGTCGAGGTAGAAGGTCGAACTCGACTGGAGCGCCCGGCAAGCGGCCTCCAGCTGGTGAGGAGCATCGACGAGCTCCATGCGGGGTGCTTTCACTGCTGACGTTTCCGACAATTCGCGTATTCCAGCAACGGGAGAATGCGCGAACCTTACTCGATCATTTTGATGCGGGACGCGTTCAAATTCTTTCATACCGTGGAAAGGTTCGAGCATCCCGGTGGTTGGACAGAGGTCTGAGCGTGCTTACGTTTCGGTCACGCGGCGATCCTTCTCGGTCCCCCGGGCAGGAGCGCCAGCCGGAGGTTCTGGTGTTCAAGCGCATCACACTGTTTTTATTAACGAATCTGGCGGTAGTGGTCCTGCTGGGCCTGATCATGCAGCTGGTTGGTCTCAGCGGCTTCGTCGACCCGCGTCGATTCAATTACGGACCGCTGTTGGCGATGGCTGCGCTCGCGGGCTTCGGCGGCTCATTTGTCTCCCTGCTGCTGTCCAAATGGATGGCCAAAATGTCCACGGGCGCGCAGGTCATCGCGGCGCCGCGCAACTCGCGCGAAGCCTGGTTGCTTCAAGTCGTGCAAAAGCAGGCCGCGCAGGCCGGAATCGGCATGCCCGAAGTCGCGGTGTACGACTCCCCTCAGCCCAACGCGTTCGCTACCGGAGCGACTCGCAACAACGCCCTGGTCGCGGTCAGCACGGGCCTCTTGAACAACATGGACGACTCCGAAGTCGAAGCCGTATTGGGCCACGAGATTTCCCACGTGGCCAACGGTGACATGGTCACGCTGACCCTGCTCCAAGGCGTGCTCAATACGTTCGTCTTCTTCTTCGCCCGCATCTTCGCGAGCGTGATCGACAGCGCTCTGCGTAGCCGCGACGAGGAGGACAACCGCGGTAGCAGCGGCATCGGCTACTTCATCACCGTGTTCGTGCTCGAGATGGTGCTCGGTCTGTTTGCGACGCTGATCGTCATGGCTTTCAGCCGATACCGCGAGTATCGAGCCGACGCCGGTGGTGCGAACCTGGCGGGTCGCCGCAACATGATCGCTGCCTTGCGTCGACTATCGGGTGAAACGGAAGGCGCAGATTTGCCGAAGGGTTTGGCCGCTTTCGGTATCAGCGGTGGCTTGGTGGGCTTGTTCAGCTCCCACCCGCCGATGGCCGAGCGCATCCGCCGCTTGCAGGAAATGCAAGCGCCCGGCGTTGCGGGATCACGCGCTGCGGCCTTGTGAACGAAAGCTGAAGACGGCTCGCTGCGCCCGCGTGGCGCGGCGAGCGCTCAGCGCACCTTGATGTTGGGCTTTGGCGGGGCAGCCATGCCGCCCCCGATGTGAAAGCTGACGTGCGGCGGCTGATTGTAGGCGGTCTGCTCCGCGGCGACCTGCATGCGATATTGCGGATCGTGCATCAGCGTGTAGATGCGGCGCGCGGTGACCGCGGTGGTCGTGTAGATGCGCAGCGCGGAGTTGTTCGACTCGCGCCAGATGATCTCCTCCCGCCAATCACCCAGCAGATCGGCGGTGAGGGTGGGGGTGGACTTGGTGCCGTTGTTGGACGTGCAGGCCGTGCAATCCTGCAGCTTCGTGCCGTTGAACTTGGTGATGGTGGTGCCGTCTTCCAGCTCGCGCGACTCGTCCGCGTCCCAGTAGATCAAGAAATTCTGCGAACTGGGTTTGGCGCCGACGTTGGCGTTATTCGTGGTGGACAACATGCCGTCGACGCTGGACGCCCACATTTCGGCGCCAGGATTGCGCGGATCGACGTCATCGGCCGCGCAACGTCCGGTATCGGCGCCGTTGATCGGCCCTTCTTCCAGGATCTCACACGTCCGCGCGTCACGCAGATGGTAGGCCGGATGTGCGCCATCTTCGTTGCACATGAAGAACTCGAGGCCGGGTCGCGACGGCACCAGATCTCCGACGTGCTCTGCGTCGCCATGGTTGTAGCCGGTCGAGCACAAGCCCTTGCCGTCGTGGTCGATCGCCATCGCGCCGTACATGATCTCTTGACCGTTGTCGGTGTCGACGTTGGCGACTGTCATGCTGTGCGCGCCCTGGCCGGTGAATGGCTTGCCGTTCGCGTCCTTGGAGGTGGTGTTGCTGTCGAACTTCCACAGTTGCGTGAGCTTGCCCTCGCGGAAGTTCCAAGCCGTCAGCGTCGTGCGCGTGTAGTAGCCGCGCGCCATCACGAAGCTGGGCAAACCGGAGGCGTCTAGGTACGCCGCGGTAGCCAAGAAACGATCGACGCGATTGCCGTAGCTATCGCCCCAAGCCGACACCGTGCCGCGCCCGACGTCGAAGTTGACGGTGGCTTTCTCGGCGCCGGTCGCGCCATCGAACACGGTCAAGTACTCCGGACCAGTCAGCACGTATCCGTCGGCGTTGCGGTAGACCATGCCGTCGTCGTCATTGGCGGCCGGCCCGGTGCGCAGCAACGTACCGGTGCCGTCTTTGGTGCCAGGCGCGGTTTTTACGGCAATTTCAGCCTTGCCGTCACCGTCGAAGTCGTGGACCACGAACTGCGTGTAGTGCGCTCCCGCGCGGATGTTGGGACCCAGATCGATGCGGAATTTGCGCATGCCATCCAGCGACAGTGCGTCCAGGTAGACATTGCCGGTGACGCCAGCTTGCGAGTTGTCTTTGGCGTTGTCCGGATCCCACTTCAGCACGATATCGTAGTCGCCGTCGCCGTCGAGATCTCCGGTGCTCGCGTCGTTCGCGCTGTAGCCGGTTGCCGGCGCCGTGAGCGGGACGCGCAGATAGTTCTGCGCCCAGGGCTTCACCAGCTCCGAGGGAGCTCCCTCCGTGCCAGCGATCACCGGGCGCACGCTGTACTCTGCCTGCGCGGTACCTGCCGAATCAAGATAGTTGGTGCTGTCCTTGACCTCGGCGACCTTGGTGCCGTCGCGATACAGGTTGTAGGACACGTTCGCCGGCGTGGTGGCGTCGTATTCGAAGCCGAACATGCGCCAGCCGACGTACACGCCGCCGCTGACCTGCACCGCGACCAGGCCGCGATTGAGTCGCTCCATGTTGTAGAAGCCGTCGCCGCCGGTGAAGGGAACGCCGCCGCCCGAGGCGCCGCCGCTTCCGCCCGCCTTGCCGCCAGACGCGGCTCCGGCCGCTGCAGCGCCGCCCGTGCTTGCGGAGGAGCCGCCCGTAGTTGCAGAGCCGCCGCTCGTGGGCCCGCCACCGCTCGCGTTGGGCGAGCCACCACTGCCGCTATTCGTGCCGCCTTGAACCGTCGATGAACCGGCGACGCCGGCGCCTCCCAGCGAGGCCTGACTGGCTCCACCGCTGGCTGCGCCGCCGCTGCTTTGGGAAGCGCCGCCTGAACTCGCGCCCCCGCGACTAGCGTCAGGAGGTTCCGACGCGGTGCCGCAACCGCTCGCAAGGCTGACGCCAGCAAGCCCGATGCAGAGCCATGCCCGGCGAGCACCGGGCAATTGTGAAGACGCGCCGAACCGCTGACGTAGGAGACGAGCTGCCACGAACTGTCAGTTGCCAGGAGCGCGCGCTACGGCTCAGCTTTCGCTCCAGCGGCGAATCTCTAGCCCAGCCAGAAGCTTTCAGGTCTTCGGACGCTCGCGGACGGTCGTAAAACCTTTTGCAGGGCGTCCGCCTTCGACGGCGCGCGACTCGGTGCGTGGCGCGGGCGTGGCCTGAACGGTGGGCGCGCTCGGCGCAGTTTCTCCCAAGCCCTTGCCGCGCAGCAGATCTCCCAAGCTGCCGAAGGAGCTCGTCACGGCCGGACGGGTCACGCCGCCGCCGGAGAATTCGCGGTAGTTCTTCCGCTCCTCCACGCGTGCCACCTGCGTCGCGCTGAACGTCAACTTGCCGCCCGCGCGGCTCACCACCACCACGCGCACTTCCTTGCCAGGCGGGTAGGCGCGGCGATGATCGGAGCCGGGCGGCAAGCCGAGCTCGCGCAGGGGAATCAGGCCTTCGCCGAGCGGCGTCTGCACGAACACTCCGTTTTGTCCGGCGCGCGTGACGCTGCCGGCATGCACCTCGTCAGGAGCCGCATTTTCAGCTGCGGCCGCTTCCGGCGCCAAAGCCCGCAGCGAGAGCCGGACCCGCAAACCCTTCGGGGTATCATCGACGCTCAACACGGACAGCCGCAGCCGCTCACCGACCTTCACGGCATCCTCAGCGCGCTCCACGCGGTGGGCCGACAACTCCGATAAGTGCACGAAACCTTCGACGCCATCCAGATCGATCACGGCGCCGTGACGACCGAGCGCTTGCACGGTGCCGTCGACTTCCGTGCCGACGATCAGGCGCTCTTTGGCGTTCGCGGCTGCGAGCTTGCGACGCTCTTCGAGCAACGAGCGCCGTGACAGCACCACGCTGCGTCCGCCGTCGCGCAGCTCGATCACCCGAAATTCGAGCTTCTGTCCGACGTACGGATTGAAGTCCGCCACGTGATTGAGATCGAACTGCGAAGCTGGGCAGAACGCGCGCACGCCACCGACCGACACCTCGAGCCCGCCCTTCACGACCTTGGCGACTTCACCTTCGATCGGCGCGCCGCTGTTCCGCGCGAGCTCCAGCGCTGCTGTGTCCAGCTTGTCACCGTGACCGAACGAGATCGCTAGCTGCGGACCATCGGGGCGCGGATCGATCACCGTCGCGCGCAGGCGGTCGCCGACGCGGACGCGTATCTTGCCGTCTTTGTCTTCCAGCTCCCCGCGATTGATGCGGCCGTCGCTGGGCGTACCGACATCCAGGAACACGCTGTCCGCAGCGATCTGGATCACGGTGCCCTCGACGCTTTCGCCGGCACGCAGGCGGCGCGTTGCGCGAGAGGTGGCCTCTCTGCCGCCGGATTCCATCAGTCGCGCGAAGCTTGAGTCGTCAGCCATGGGCCGCGGAGCATAGAGGAGATTTCAAGGCCTTCAACCGCGTAAGACGCGGATCTTGGCGCCGCGGCAGCGAGTTGTCGCGCCCGGGCGTCGCCCGCGGAAAGCGGGCTTTTCTGGGAGAGCTGGAGCGGGGACGGTCGGAAGTCTTCGCCGCCGCGCGTTGACGGACGCCCAAACCGTGTAAAACTCCGGACAGCTCGGGTGACTGAGCGGAAAGTGAGGCGATAAAAGATGGAAAACACCGCAATTGCCGCCGAAGTCCGCTTCCACTCGCGCCTGGCTCGGGGTTACTGAGCAGCACGCCGCTGCCCCTCGAGTTCGAATGACGGGATCCGCACGGTCCGTGCGTCGCGTTCCCGGGCCAAGCGCGAGCTGAATTGTCAGCGCCGATAGGATCGGCGTGGGGCTCCGCCTAGCGACGTGCTGCCGAGGTTCGGCTGCCTGCGCTGTGGCTTGCCTCGACTCCGTTTGCTCTGTTTTGGCCCGCGACATGGCGGCGCGCAGTGGCGCGCCCGGCCGCGGTCTGGCTGGCGATAGGCGCGTTCAGCGCCCGCCCAACCCAATGGATCGATTCCAATGTCTATGTCTGATGCGTTCGTTTCCGCGACGAACAAAGGTTCTATCGAGGCGTGGGGCTTCACTTCCGCCTTTCGCAATCAACTGACGGCGCTGCTCACCGAAGAGCCCGAGTACGACGGCTGTCAGCCAGCGCGGGTGCTGAGTGTGCGGCGTGGCGACGTGTTGCTCACCGGCGCCGCTGGCGAGCCGCGGCGCGCGGTCGTGCGGGGTCGCCTGACGGCAGCGGCGGAGAGCCTGGAGCCCTGCGTCGGAGATTTCGTTTTGGTGCGCTGGGGTGAGCAAGATGGTCCTGGTCGCGTGGAGCACATCTTCGAGCGCGCCACGCTGCTGCAAAGGAAGCGACCGGGGCCGAGCAGCCAAGCTCAGCTGATCGCCGCCAACGTCGACTTGGCCGTGGTCGTCTGTGCGCTCCCGGACGCCGGAGCGGACGAGGACGCGTTTCGCCGAGGCGTCAATCTGCGACGCATCGAGCGTTATCTGTCGGCAATCCGCGACGCGGGCGCGCAGGCGTTGGTGGCTATCAACAAAGCCGATCTGCGCGCTGACGCGCCCGAACTCGCTCAAACGATTCGGTCGCAGCTGCGCGGCGTGGATGTCGTGACCACGAGCGCCGCCACCGAGCAGGGCCTAATCGGCTTGCGTGAGAGATTGCTCGAGCGCAGCACGAACGTGCTGATCGGGTCTTCCGGCGTGGGTAAATCGAGCTTGATGAACCGATTGCTGGGCGAAGCGCAACAGCGCACGCAAGCTGCCCGTGAGGGCGACCTGCGCGGTCGGCACACGACCACGTCCCGCGAGCTGATGTTGCTACCGGGCGGAGCGCTGCTGATCGACACGCCCGGCATGCGCGAATTTGGCCTGATTGGGCAAGAAACGGAAAGTGCCGGGGAGTTCGAAGAGATTGATGCGCTCGCGGAGGGCTGCCGTTTTCGGGATTGCCGACACGAAGGCGAGCCGGGCTGCGCCGTGCGGGCTGCTGTTCAGCGCGGCGAGCTCGAATCGCAGCGACTGGAGAGCGCGCACAAGCTTTCGCGCGAGCTTTCGTACCATAAGCGTCGTCAAGACGCCGCGGAGCGCTCGGCCGAGCGTAAACGTGTCATCCGCGTGGCGCGTGCGTACGAAGCGGCCATCGCGCGCAAGGCCGGCCGCTCCGAGTAACATTACTGTCTTGAATTTTTGGACCACGCCCGCAGTCCCGGTTTTGGCCTGCGCTTTGGCTGTCCCCCGTCGGGGATCACGAAGCGCGTTGCTCCGGTGCTCACGTACGGTCGTACGCTGCGCTCCGGTGCTCGCCAAAACTTCGGCGAAAACCGGGCTTTGCGGGCGGGCGTCCAGAAATCTCTGGCCGTAGCGGTAACCGGAGCTTCAGCGTGGAGGCGGCTCCGGCACGATCACCCCGCAGTTCGTGAAGCGGAGGTTCGTCTCCACGCGGAAGTTCGAATCATGCGTGTGGCGCTCGGCGTGAAATAGGTCCAGCGAGTACAACTTGCCCTTGGTCAAGCCAAGGTCATCGGCGCGTTGATCGAGCACCACGCTGCCGTTGGCTTCCGGGTGCAGTCCACCCAAGTCGAGCGCGAGCTTGTTGTTCATGAAAACCCACACGTCATCATCGCCGATGAAGAGGAAGGTCTCACCGCCACGGTATTCGAACTGAGTGTGGATCTCCGTGGTGAAGTGATAGTTGTGACTGCGACCTTGGTTGCCGAGGCCGGTGCCATCGAGTGGGAAGTAAGAGTGACTCTGGAACACGAGCATGCCCTTGTGCGGCTCGAGCGAGAGATAGAGCGTGTACGGCTTGTTCACGTTCGCGGTGTAGCGGTACCACTGGTCGAAGGCGGCTTTGCCAGAGGTCTGCGCCTCGTAGGGACAGCTCGGATCGAGCTTGCCGAGTTCGCAGCGGCCCGTGTAGACCGGCTTTTGATCCGTTAGGGTCGGGGCCACCAGGCCCTTGGTCGCCGCTTGTCCGGCGAACTTCTCGAAGTCCGCGTGAGGGTTCGTGCCCGACTCGGCGTTGAAGTCGCGAACCACGGCCAGGATCGCGCTGCAGTCGCTGTTGTTCCCCATCGTCGCGCTGTTCGGTGGCTTGTCGCCGTCGAACGGGTCACCGAGCTTGAAGCCACCCAACTCGCTCTTGGTGTAGCCGTCTGGCAGCTTGTACGGACCGGAACCGGCGTTGGGCACGCTCGAGTTGCCGGCACCGGGGAGCACGATGCCCGCCCCGCCCGCTCCCTTCGCTTTGCCGTCATCCCCGTCCGAACAGCCCGCAGACAGGCTGCCGAGCCAAGTTGCAGAGAGCAGCGCCGTAGCTGCCCACGGGAAAGCGCGGTGAAAGCCAAGATCCTGCAACATGAAAAGCCTTTCGATGCGGGCCCCGCCCGGCCGCCGCCGAGACAGACCCGAACCTGGCGTAGCACACGCGCGAGCGTTTCAAAACTAAGGCTTGGCGCTCAGCTGCTGCTTTCGCACCGCGCGCGCGACAGTGATCGCGGTCATATGCACGATGCCATCTACGTTGGCGCCCTGTTGCAGCACGTTGACGGGCTTGCGCATACCCATGACGATCGGCCCGACCACGTCGGCGTCACCGGTTGCGGCGAGCAGCTTGTAAGCCGCATTGCCCGCGTCCAGGTTCGGGAAAATCAGCACGTTGGCCGGACCCTTGAACTTGCAGAACGGGTAGGGCGCCCGTGCTTCATCGTCCAACGCGACGTTGGCCTGCATTTCACCGTCGATGGCAAGCTCCGGCCAGCGCGCTTTCACGATGGCCACTGCGTCCGCCACCTTCTTGGACTCCGGGTGCGGCGCGTCCCCGAAGTTGGAAAAGCTGAGCATGGCGACGCGCGGCTCCAGGCCCAATGAGGTTACGGTTTCTGCGGCCAAAATCGCGATCTCGGCCAAAGTCTCGGCGTCGGGTTGGATGTTGATGGTGGTGTCCGCCAAGAACCGGACGCCCGCCTTGGTCACCACCATGTACATACCTGCGGCGCGGCGCACGCCTTCACGTACGCCGATAATCTGCAGCGCAGGCCGAATCGTGGCCGGGTAGTCTTGGCGCGCGCCGGCTACCAGCCCGTCGGCGTCCCCCTGATCGAGCATCATCAGGCCGAACGCTGTGCGGGAGGTGCGCAGTTGCTTCAACGCGCCGTGCCGGGTGAGGCCGCGCCGTTCGCGCTTTTTCCAGAACGCGTCGACATAGCGATCGAAGTGCTCGCATTCGCGCGGATCCACCAAGGTCGCGCGTGACAGATCGACGCCCAAGCGCTGGCCCTGCTCCAGGATGCGCTCACGATTGCCGATCAAGATCGGTTGGGCGATGCCTTCTTCGATCACTCGGTAAGCTGCGCGCAGGATGCTGTCGTGCTCACTCTCCGGGTACACGATGCGCTGTGGCGCCGAGCGCGCGAGCTCCAGCATATTCCAGAGCACGCGCCGGGTGGGCGAGATGCGGCGCAGCAAACGCTCGCGGTACTCTTCGATGTCGATGGGCGCGCGGGCGACGCCGCTCGTCTGCGCGGCGCGCGCCACGGCGGGCGCGACCCAGTAGAGTACGCGATTGTCGAACGGCTTCGGGATGATGTAGTCGCGACCGAAGCGCATGCGGTTCCTGCCGTACGCTCGCAACACTTCGTCCGAGACGTCCTCACGCGCCAGCTCCGCGATGGCTTCGGCGGCAGCAACCTTCATCTCTTCGGTGATGGCGCGAGCGCCCACGTCCAGCGCGCCGCGGAAGATGTACGGGAAGCCCAGCACGTTGTTGACCTGATTCGGGAAATCGCTGCGCCCAGTGGCGACGATGGCGTCGGGGCGCGCCGATATTGCGGCTTCGTAACGGATCTCCGGATCCGGGTTGGCCAGCGCGAAGATGATCGGGCGCTTGGCCATCGTCTTCAACATCGCAGGCGCCACCAGGTTGCCGACGGACAAGCCGATCATCACGTCTGCGTCGACCAGCGCGTCGGCGACGGTGCGGCGCGGATCGCTGGCGGGTCGCGCAAACTCGCGTCGAAATTCGTCCAAATCTGGTCTGCCGACGTGCAGCACGCCGCCGACGTCCAGCATCGTGATGTTTTCGCGACGCACGCCCAAGCGGACCCACATCTGCATGCAGCTGGTCGCGGCCGCGCCGGCGCCCAAACACGCGACCTTCAGCGTCCCCAGCTCTTTTTCCTGGAGCTCGGCCGCGTTGCGCAGCGCTGCAGCGGAGATGATGGCCGTGCCGTGTTGGTCGTCGTGGAAGACCGGAATCGACATCAGCTCGCGCAGCTTGCGTTCAATCACGAAGCAATCCGGCGCGCGAATGTCTTCGAGATTGATGCCGCCGAAAGTCGGCTCCAGCGCGCGCACGATCTGAATGAAGCGCTCTGGATCGCTCTCGTCGAGTTCGAGGTCGAACACGTCGATATCGGCGAAGCGTTTGAACAGTACGCCCTTGCCCTCCATCACGGGCTTGGCCGCTCGCGGACCGATGTTGCCAAGTCCGAGCACGGCCGTGCCGTTGGTCACGACGGCTACCAGGTTGCGTCGCGCGGTATAGAGATCCACCTTCTCCGGATCGAGCGCTATCTCGCGGCAGGGCGCGGCAACTCCAGGGGAATAAGCCTTGGACAAGTCCAGTTGGGACGCCACCGGCTTGGTCCAGACCACCTCGATCTTCCCCGGTCGACCTTCCGCGTGGTAGCGCAGCGCATCGGCATCGTTCGACATTCGGGCGAATGCTACTACCCAAGGCCTGGTCGTGCCCCAAGATTCGGGATGGCTCGGCGATTGCCGCGCGGTAGGCTCCGCTCTGGAATGAAGCGAGCCGAAGAGCTTTCGATCGAGCACGAGCGGGCAACGCTCCAGGCCATTCGACGCGACTACGACAATCTCAACGGCACGTTTTTTCGATGGCAATTACGGCCGCCTGGTTTCGAGCTCTCGACGGCGCAGAGCCGGCTCGGGCGCTGGGTCAGCAGCGCGCGCTTGATCGAGCTCTCGCGTGAGCTCTTGACCAAACATGGGTGGGGGGTGCTGGTCGAGGTACTCAAGCACGAGATGGCCCACCAATATGTCGATGAAGTGCTCGGCATTCATGACGAGCCAAGCCACGGGCCGGCGTTCCGACGCGTGTGCGAAGAACGCCATTTCGACGCACGGTCGGCGGGAACACCCGAAGCCGCGGACAGTTCGGACGAACACGCGCGCTTACTCGATCGCATCGCCAAACTCCTGGCCTTGGCAGAAAGTCCAAACGAGCACGAAGCGCATGCGGCCATGAACGCCGCGCAACGCTTGATGCTTCGTTACAACATCGACGCAGTCGGCAGCGGCATCAGGCAGAGCTACGTGTTTCGGCACTTGGGTCAGCCCAGCGGGCGGATCTCGGAGAGCCAACGCCTGCTCGCAGCTCTGCTCGGCGAGCACTTCTTCGTCGAGGTGATTTGGGTCCCGGTCTGGCGCGCGCTACAAGCCAAGCGCGGCACCGTGCTGGAGATCTGTGGCTCGCGAGAAAATGTGGAGCTCGCCGAGTACGTGCACGTGTTCCTGACACACACAGCTGAGAAATTGTGGCGCGAGCACAAGCGCGCGCAGCGGCTACGCAGCGACGCTCCGCGACAAAGCTTCCTTTCCGGCGTCATGAGCGGATTTCGCGACAAGCTCAACTCCGAGCGCACGGCGCAAAAGCAAGTCGGCTTGGTTTGGGTTGGCGATCCGGCGCTCGGCCAGTTCTTTCGTCGTCGTCACCCCAGCGTGCGTCACAGCAGCTACCGGACACGGTCTGGATCCGCCGCGTATGCTGACGGCCAGCAGGCCGGCCGCGGGATCGTGTTGCATCGGGGTGTTCAAGCTCAGAGCTCCGGTGGTGGCGGGCGCTTGTTGCCATCTGGCGGGCGGTGACGGGCTCCGGCTTGGTGCATGATGGGTGTGGTTGTGAACGGCCTCACGGAGAATGAAGCGACTCCAGAGCAGGAGCTGATCGGCAGCGTCCTAGCGGATCGGTACCGCGTGGAAGCGTTGCTGGGCGCTGGCGGCATGGGCGCCGTGTACCGGGCCGAACACGTGCTGATGCGTAAAGCGGTGGCAGTCAAAGTGCTCCACCGCGAGATGACGCAGATGCCGGAGGTGGTGGCTCGCTTCGAGCGGGAGGCGGTGGCAGCAGCACGCATCGAGCATCCCAACGTCGCAACGGCCAAAGACTTTGGGCGCTTAGCCGATGGCTCGTTCTACTTGGTGCTCGAGTTCGTCGAGGGGCAGAGCCTGGCGCGCGCGTTGCGACAGGACGGACCCTTCGCAGAAGAGCGTGCGCTGAAGATAGCGCGACAAATCGTGGACGCTCTCGGAGCCGCGCACAGCGCTGGCATCGTTCACCGCGACTTGAAGCCGGACAACGTCATGCTCGTCGAGCGCGACGGTCAGTCGGACTTGGTCAAGGTGCTCGATTTCGGGATCGCCAAGGTCAAGCTCGACACGTCGAGCGAACAACCGCTCACGCAAATGGGCATGGTGTTCGGAACGCCCGAATACATGTCACCCGAACAAGCGCAGGGCTTCGATGTCGATGCGCGCTCGGACCTGTACACACTGGGCATCATCCTCTACGAGATGCTGAGTGGCACCTCGCCGTTCCGGCATGAAGATCTGGTGGCGGTGCTGGCTCGGCAGATCACGATGGATCCTTCGCCTTTGCCGCAACATGTCTCGCCCGGCACGGCGGATTTGGTTTTTCGACTCCTGAAGAAGCAGCCCGCGCAGCGCGTTCAGACTGCCGCAGACGCGCGAGAACGCATCGACGCGCTGCTCTCGGGCTCGCAAGCGCGGATGGTGGTGGGGGAGGCGCCGCGCTCCGGCGTGGGGCTGCAACCGGTGCTGTCGGATGTTGCGTACGTACAAACGGCGCCGGCCTTACCCTCGCCCGTCGTGGGGTTTCCGCTGCGCGCGCGTCAGTGGCTGAGTCGCTTGGGTTTCGAGCGGCGCATCGCGATAGGCCGTTACACTTTGTCCTTGGGTGCAGCCGTCGCGATGCTGGGGCTGTCCGCCGTGACGGTGACGCTTGCCACGGTGTTACTGCTGCTCACGCGTGACGGTGGTTCGGCGGCGAGCGCCCCGCCCACGCCTTCCGACCCCGATGTGCTCGCGTTGGTCGCCAAAGCGGAGCTCGGAGACGTGTCGGCGCTGGAAGCGCTGGCCAAGACGCCGCCGGATGACCGCTCGCTCGTGGAGTGGCGCGCGCTTGGACACGGACAATGTCGCTCGGGCGATTGGGAGAACGGTCTGGCCACGTACCTCGAAGGACTGCGTGCTCACACGCAACTCGGTCGCGATGCTCAACTCTTGGCCGACGTGCGCCAGGCGGTGGAACGTCCCGACGTGAGTGAGCGCGCCGTCGCCATTGCTGCGGGACCGCTCGGGCCCGTGGGAGCCGACTTGCTCTACGACGTGTGGGAACGAGGAAAGGCCACGAATTCGCCGGCTTCTCAGCGTGCTCGAGCGCTGCTCGATCAAGAGCCCGTGAAGAGCCAAACCTCGAGCAGCTTGCGCGCGCTGACCGCGCTGCAAGCAGCCATGAAAAAACCGAAGTGCGGCGACCTGAAGCGGCTGTTCAGCGAGCTGGGCAGCGAATTCGACGAGCGGGCAGTGCCGCTGCTCACGCGCCTGTCGGATCGTCGCGGCTGCGGCTTTCTGGGGCTCAACGATTGTTACTCCTGCTTGCGCACGGGCGGCGAGCTCACCCGCGCTCTCGAGAATGCGCGCGCGCGCTCGAAGCCGAGTTTCACCGTTCACGCGGCGCCGACGCCTTCGGGCAGCGCTTCGACACAGGTCCGCTGAGCGCGCTTGCCCAGTCGACTTATCGAAGTCGGCGTCGCTCTCGTTAAGGTTTCCCCGTGCTGACCGAATCCGTCGCCCTGGCCCGGCAGCCGTCGGAAGGGTTTCAGGTGATGACACCGGAAAAGTGCTGTTGAGCGGGTAGGCCAACGAGCAGATTGACGAGTCTCGGCGGTCCCACGCTCCTGAGTT
>Ga0247764_1000479_pt1 | contig 13936 bp, 7 predicted proteins | sample UWRJL051202B4_FD_179932 | JGI IMG/M metagenome (GOLD analysis project Ga0247764, IMG submission 179932) | Plant litter microbial communities from Arlington Agricultural Research Station in Wisconsin, United States - UWRJ-L051-202B-4 | ecosystem: Environmental > Terrestrial > Plant litter >...
GTGGCCGCGGATCGCTTCGAGCGCGCGGTGCGGGGCGCGACGGAGCTCGTGAACCGCTTTGCGCACGGCGAGCGCGACGCACGGCAGAGCCTGCCGCACGACGCGGAGTTGTCGCCGCTGCATCGCGAGATTGAGCGCACCGCGCGCGCCGCCGATCGCGAGCTGGCAGAAGTGCGCGAAGAGCGTGACCGCTTGCGCGGCATTCTCTTCGGCATGCAGGAAGGGCTGCTGTTGCTCGATGCCAGCGGGCGCATCGCGCTGGTGAATCCGGCCGTGAAGGAGATGCTGTTGCTCGGCGCGGATGCCGTCGGCAAGACGTTGCTCGAGGCGATTCGTCACACCGAGTTGAAGCAGCTGCTCGACGATGCTCGCGTCCAAACCGAGCCACTGTCGCGCGAGATCGAGGTGGGCGGCCTCAGGCCTCGACGCTTGTTGGTGCGTGTCACCCGCGCACCGTTCGAGGATAGTCAGGTATTCGCGGTATTCTCGGACGTGACGGAGATTCGACGTCTGGAGTCGATGCGTCGCGATTTCGCCGCCAACGTATCACACGAGCTCCGTACCCCCATCACCGCAATCCGCTCTGCTGCAGAAACTCTACAGTTCGGCCCGGCCGATGACCGTCAGTTCGTGGCGCAATTTCTCGGCATTATCGATCGCAACGCCGGCAGACTGCAGGATTTGGTGGAAGACGTACTGAGCCTCTCGCACATCGAGTCTCAGAAGCTCAAGCTCTGCATGGAACCGTTGGACTTGGGCGGCATTGGCGGGCAAGTCTTGGGCATTTTCCGCGAGCGCGCCGCCAAGAAGCAGCTCGAGCTCGACGCGCAGCTCGAAGCTTCACTACGGGTGGCCGCTGATCGTCGGGCGCTCGAGCACGTCCTGACAAATTTGGTGGATAACGCCGTGAAGTACTGCTCGGCCGGCGCAAAGATTCAGGTGTCGGCCTCTGCGCCGGACGCGGATTGGGTACGCGTGCTGGTGAACGATAGCGGTCCTGGTATCGAGGCCAGGCATTTGCCCAGGGTGTTTGAAAGATTCTATCGTGTGGACGCGGGACGCTCACGCGAGCTAGGCGGCACCGGACTAGGTCTTTCCATCGTGAAACATTTAGTCGAGGCGATGGGCGGGCAGGTGAGTGTCGAAAGCACGCCTGGTGTCGGGACCACATTCAGCTTCACGTTACGCAGGGCGAACGCTGAAGTGAGCAAAGCAGTGGCATAACGTAGGTCACTAGCGGTAAAAGGGCGGTGCGTTCGGGGCCCGAGGCAACCCTCTGGCCAGACGCTACGGAGACTACGCAGTTCCGAGCGTCTTTTTCGCACCGGGTTTACCGGGGATACTGGAATTAACTCACGTAACAGTGGTGCGCGGACAGCCACGCTTAACGAGTTCGATCCGCGTTGCCACGAAAGGAATAGCTCTAATGAAGCTCCATCGCTCGCTCGCTGGAATCGCTTTGCTTTTGTCGTCTGTGCCCGCGTTCGCACAGGCTCCCGCACGGCCAGCACCGGCTCCTGCTCCTGCTCCCGCCCCGGCTGCTGTCGCCCCAGCGCCCGCGGTGGAACCCGCTGCTCCGCCGCCCGCAGCGGCGCCCGTCGAGCCCCTTCCCGGACCTGCGGCTCCGCCACCGGTCGTGTTGGACGCACCGCCCCCAGCCGTGCTGCCGCCTCCTCCTCCCGTAGTCGAAGCTTTGCCGCCCCCCCCGCCGCCGAAGCCGGAACCCGCCCCGTCCGTGCAGACGGGCAAGACAGGTGGCAGCTGGTCACTCGGTGGTCTGCTTCAGTTCTGGGGCCTGTACTCGGATCGCCAGCACCAGACCTATCCCGCGGCGAACCGCGCTCAAGCGCTGCTGTTCCGCATTCGCCGCGCAGACTTCCGTCTGAAGGGCGAGATCATTCCGAAGAAGGTGTCCTTCGCCACCTCCATCGATCCGTCGAAGTCGTTCAACGCTCAGGCTACCGTCGTGTCGACCCCTACTGGCACGACCAATGCGCTCACGAGCTTGGATAACGACCGCTCCGTGATCCAGGACTTCTACCTCACGTTGCAGTCCGATTATGTCGACTTCGTGGTCGGTCAGTTCAAGACGCCGATCAGCTCGGAAGCCAACTGGAGCTCCGGTAAGTTGCTCTTCCCGGAGCGTGGTTTGGTCAGCTCTGTTTCTGGCCTCGCCAACGGTGGCGTGAGCTTCATTGCGCGCGACGAGACCGCAGCGCGCAACTTCCGCGGCTACGGTGACAACCGCGAGGTCGGCTTCAAGCTCGAGAAGAAGATCGCAGACGTCTTCTACTACTCGATCGGCCTGTACAACGGCCCCAGCGTGGACGGCTCGGGTCGCTTGGTTTCACGTCAGGGCCAGCTGACGGACGATGATCTCGCCAAGGATCTCGGCATTCGCTTGGAAGCGTACCCGATCAAGGGCCTGAACATCGGTGCGGCGTTCTACAACACCGTCGGCCGCACGCCGCGCACGGCGATGAAGGACATCGTCAACTTCGACCTGCACTACGAAAACTACGGCTTCTTCGCTCATCACGAGTACATCCACGCCTGGACCAAGCCGCCGCGCTACGCGCGCAAAGCCATCGAAGGTCACGGCTACTCTGGTGCGTTCGGCTACACCATCGCCAACCAGTTCCAGCCGGCGGTACGCGTCGGCTTCTTGAACCCGAACATCGACCTGAAGCGCAACACGCTGATGGTGTACGAGGTGGGCTTCAACTATCTGCTGCAGGGGCACGACTACAAGGTGCAGTTTGCGTACTCGACGTTTGATCCGTTGGCGCGGGGTATCAAGCCCACCCGTCAAGGTGTCATCGCCGTACAGGGTAGTTTCTAGGAAGCCTCTTTTCGACTGAACCGACGCCCGCCGATTTTGAGTTCGGGCTGCGTTTTGGCTGTGCTCCGGTGCTCACGTACTTAAGTACGCTCCGCTCCGGTGCTCGCCGAAACTTCGCCAGAACTCAAACTTGGCGGGCGGGCTTGTTTTGCGGGTTCGTGCGGAAGGGGCGGAGAGCAGCGCAGCGCGAGGACGCGGCTGGCGGAGGGAGCAGCGCGAGGACGCGACTGCGCGAGGACGCGGCTGCGCGAGGACGCGGCTGGCGGGGAGGAGGAGCACTCGGAAACGCGCGGCGCGGATGCGGGCGTTTTTCTGTTTGGTTGGGTCCGGCGCGACACGGCGCTGTACGAGGCCCACCAAGATGTGTGCTCTGCGTGACGTCGCAAGGATTGGTGGGGTTCGGGCGGTTCTTGCGGTGACGGACCCAACCAAAAGATCAGCTGAGTAGAGTGAGCTGTTCGGTAGAAGGGTCGGGAGAAACGGCGGGAAGTTCTGCCACGGGTGCGGCGGAGGGTTCTTCGAAGGGCTGCGCGCGGCGGCCGGTGACGATGACTTCTTCCCGGCCGTCGTCGCTGAGGCGGCGGACGAGGCGGTAGGTGGTGTTGCCTTCGGCGCGCGCGACTTCGGGAGCGGCGATCAAGAGCTGCAGGTCGAGGACTTTGCAGAGCTCGAACAGGACACCCAGGTTGTCTTGCGAGAGGCGATTGGCTTCGTCCAAGAATAGGAAACGCAGAGTGCCCGCGGCGCGTTTGCCGCGTAGCAGGTTGGCGTCGCGTTCCCACTCCGTGAGGATCACCATCATCAAGGTCGCGCCGACGCCGATGGCTTCACCGGTGGAGACTCGCGTGGGATTGGCGGGTTCCCACTCCGCCTCCGCGCGGCGCTGCACCTCGACCGATAGCTCGAGATATTCGCGATAATCGAGCAGTTTTTGCCCGCCGGTCTTGCCGCCGCCGAAGCGCTTGAAGATCTCGTTCAACGCGTCTTCGATCGGCAGGTGAGATTGGAAGAGCAGCTCTTGCGCCGCGCCTTCGCGCAACGCGGTCAGAATCTGCTCCATGCGTTCGACGCGTTGGATCTTGACGCGAATACCGTGAATACTGCCGAAGGCGACGCCTTCCAGCGACTGGTTCAAGCGCCGCACCTGCGCCTTGGCGCGCCGCAGCTGCACCTCGATGCCGCGCGCCACGTCTTCGGAGGTGCCGCGTAAGTCGCCCTCCTGTCGCCCGAGGCGCTGCTCCAACACCGCGAGTTGATCGCGCAACCGTTCCAGCGCCACCAGCGGCTCTTGCACGTCCGCGACCTGACTCGGTACGCGGCGCTTCAGCCAGTCGCGCACCAAGAGCCACACCCGCAGATACGTTGCGCCCGGCAAGTCCTCGGCGTCGCCGGTCAGCTCGCCAATTTGCTGCAGCAGCTCCTGACTGCCGCGCGCGGACGCCAGGCGGCCGAGCAACAGTTCGAGTTTGCTCTTCGCGTCCGGCCATAAAGCAGCGCTTGGCGACGTCGGCAGCGGTTGCGCGGTGACTTCGGGTAAATCGGCGCTCGAGAGGAGCTCGAGCAGCCCTGTCCAAGCTTGCTGCGCGGGCGCATACAGCTGCTCGAGCGCACCTTTGCCGCGCTCGATCTCGGCGAGCTCCTCCAGGCGCCGATCGCGGCGCTCGCGCCGCACGGCCGTCTCCGAAGCAATCGCGCGTTCCTCTCGCTCCAGCGCCGTCAGTTGCAAGGAGACGTTCGCGGCAGTGTCCGCCGCTTGCTCAGGCGTTTGCCTCCCGGCTTCTTGCTCCAGTTCGGCGATTTCTTCGGCTAGTCGCCGCGCTTGTGCGTCCAGCGCCGCGCGCTCGGCGTCGCGTTCGGAGAACTCTTTGGCCAGCTGCTCCCACTCGGCTTCGGCGTCGACCGCGGCCTGCTCGATCTGCGCAAGCGCTTCGCGCGTGGCTTCGTGTTGCGCGCGGAGGGTGGGCACCAGCGCCGTCTGTTCGGCCAAGGCGCGCTCCGCATCTTCGAACGTGGTCGAGAGCCGATTCGCGAGCAGTTGCTCGAGCAGCTCCTGGGCTTGGAACAGCTGTTGCCGGCGCTGGTCATTGTGCTGCCGCTGCGCGCCGGCTCGCTCGAGCTCGCTCAGGCTTGGTGGGGGTAGCCGTAACGCGTCCTGCCAGCGCTGCAACTCGGCGCGTAAGCTGCTCTTGCGCAGCAGTTCGGCCTGCGCAGCTTGGGCCTGCTCGAACTCATGACTGAGTCGCGCCGCGCGCTCGCCTTGGTCCGGTTGCTCCAGCCAGTGCGCCTGTCCGAGCAGCTCCGTCAGGTCGCGCAGCTGTTGGCGACCTCGATGCAGCCGTTCGATCGCGGCCGTGGCGAGCTTTGCGTGGTGCTGCTTGTTGCTCAGCTCCGCGCGCGCGTCTGCCTCCGCTTTGGCGCGGAGCTCGCTAGGATTCGGATTCTCCAGCACGTCGGCCAGGGCGCTCAGCGTCTCGGCGTCGCGCAGCGCGCCCTCGCAGTGGCGCGTCTGTTCCTGCAGCTTTTCCAGGGTTTGATCGAGCTCGCCCACCGCTTGCGCTAGTTCGGCGATTCGGCGCACCCGCGCGAGCCGTCCGAAGCTTGGTTGCTCCGGGATGCGGCTGACGTGGACGGCGCTGCCGCTCGTCACGATCAGATCGCTGCCGTGTTGTTCGCCGCGCGCACTCGGCGTGTACAGCTCCGAACGCTCGTCCACGAACACCACCGACGTGCGTTCGCGCGGCTGTCCGGCGATGCGACGCGCTGCGCGAGCCGCGTCGTCTACGTAAATAGCGTGCGCGAGCGGCCCGAGCTCGGCCTCCAGCCGCGCCGCCTCCGTCAGCTCCAGCTCCTCGAAGCGATTCAGTAGCAGCTCGCCATCGACTTCGTCACGCAACCGCAGCAGCTCTGGATCGATCACGAACGAGCCGGCCTCCAGCGTACTTTGGGTGCGACTCAGCTCTTCTCGGCGCGTGAGCTGCACGTCGAATTCACGCGCCAAACGTTGACGCTCTTCGATCAGCTGGCTCTGCAGCTTGCTCACGTCGCCGCGGCTCGCGAGCGGTGCTTCGTGCCTTTCACGCAAGCGGGCAACCAGCTGCTCGGCGCGCTGGAACCGCGGCTCTGCGGCGCGCAGCTGTTGGACGAGTTGCGCTGAGCGCTCGTGCGCTTGATCGGCGCGTTCGGCCTGCAAGCGCTCGCTCTGTGCGGTTTCTTCGTGTTCGCGCAGCGCGACTTCCAGTTCGTGCAGATGGCTGCGTAGCCCGTCGGCGTCGACAGTGCTGGGTAAGCCGAGTTGCTCGGCGCGGCGCCGCGTTTCCTGCTGCCGCTCGACGTTGCTCAGGGCCGTCTGACGTTGCTGTTCCAGCTCCGGCAATCGCCCGGCTGGTCCCTCCAGTTGCGCGAGCCGCAGCAGTTCGACGCGGGCGCGTTCGTACTCTGCGCCGGGCGGAAGCTCTCCGACCAGCGCTGTCAACGCCGCGCGTCCTGCTTCGAAATCCTTGCGTCTCAGGTCGAGCAGCGCGAACTCGCGATCGTCCCGCGCGCGCGCGGCGTCCAGCTCCGCGACTTCTCTTTGGCTTTGTCGCAGCGCGTCCAGGGCGGAGTCCAGCGTGAGCTCGGGCTTCCCCAATAGTTCGCGCGCAGCGAGCAGGCTTTCGCGGGCACGCCTGGCGGCGTGCGCGTTCCGGTGCAGCTCCTCGAGCCCAGCCTGTGAATCCGCCAGACCTTGCGCGGCGCGCTCATATGCGGCGCGCGCGCGTTCGCGTGATGCCTTCAGTTCGTTGCGCAGCGCGCTCACGCGATCGCGCTTGCTGCGCGCGCGATCGCTCGCCGACGTGGCTTCGCTCAGCGCCGCGGCTTGCTCGTCGGCGCGCGCCCGGAGCGCACGCGCGCGCTGCGCCTTGCGGCCGCGCTCAAGCTCCATCGCCAGCGTCTCTGCGAGCTCCTCGCGCCGCGACGACAAGCGCGCCTCACGCGCCGCGGCTTCGGCTAGCGCCGCGTCAAAAGCCCTCAGGCTGAGCTCCATTTCAGCATGCGCGGTGAGGGCCGCGTGCAGCCGTTGCCCCAGCTCCTCCGCCGTGAAGCGGGTGGCGGCGGAGGCGCGCAGCCACATCGCCTGGCCCGCCTCCAGCACCGCGCTGATCTCTTGCTCCAACCGACGCGCCTCGGCGACTTCCGTGCGCGTGCGGCGACATGAGTCCAGGTTGCCGCGCATCCGCGTCAGCGTATCGGACAGGCCCGTCTCCTCGCGCAGCAGGAACGAGCGCAACTCCGAGGTGAGCGCGCGCGAGATACCGCCCGTCATGCTGGTCTTCAGCATCTCGTTCAGTTTGTTGCGCTCTTCGTCGGTGCTCAGCCGCAGCGGCGTGATGCCGCGCTCGAACAGGCTCGCAAAGTATTCCTTGCTGGTTTGAAAGACGGAGAGCTCCGCCGAACGAGCGGTGAGATTGTCGCGCAGCTGCTCCAGGCTCGGCACCTCTTCCTCGTGCTCGCGGGAGATCAGCAGCAGGTCCGACAAGCGCACGGAGGCGTCGAGGTTCGCGACGATGAACGGCGTGAGCGTGAGCGTGGGTTCAGCCTTGCGCTCGATGTGCACGCCGAGCAGCACGCGGCGTCCGTCGCTCAGATCGACGTCTATCACCGCGTAGGAGGGCCGCCCCAGCTCGCCCAGACGCCCCCAGATGCCCTTGTCACCGCCGGTCGCTCCGGTTTCGCCTAGGTTCGTGAAGCGCAGTCGGGTGAGATCCGGCAGGAGCACCACGTACGCCGCGATCATCACCGTGGTCTTGCCGGCGCCGTTCGCCCCCTCCAGCGCCGTGACGTGACGATCGAGCAGATAACGCTCGAAAAACACGCCTTTCCAGTTCACCAGCGCAAGCCCCGTGGCTCGCACACGGCTCATGAAGGCTCCTCATCCGACTCGAGCAAGGCGCGCTCGATCGGCGAAAGGTCTTCGGGGTCTGGCTCGTCCGAGGAGAGCTCGTCGGGGGCGTCCTCGTCGCTCGCGGTTTCCTCCGGTTCGGCGCTGTCCACGTCCTCCCGCGTGAGCGTGACGGCGCCCGGAACGTCCGGTAGCTCCGGCAGCTCGAATATGGGCGGTCCGGCAGGCTGCGCCGGCTCTGCGACCTCTTCCTCTACGGAGGTATCCGTAGCCTCGTCCGCATCCGCGTCACCCTCGAAATCCGGCGACTCGTCGGCGTCCTCGTCGGCCAGCACGACTTCGCCCGCCTTCACCAGCTGCTCCAGGGCCTCGCTCGGCGCAGCGCTGTTGCGAACCGGCTCGGCAAAACGCAGCAGCGCCGGTCGCAAGCGCACGCGCTCCTCGTCGAAGATGTCGACGAAGCCCAACGTGCCGAGTCTTCGCAGCGCCTCTGCCACGCGCGAACGCACCGTTTCGTGCGCCACGCGCTCGTCGTAACGGCGACGCTTCGGGTTGAGCATACGGATCAACGCGTCCGTGCCCACCACTGACGACAAATGCGAGAGCACGTCGGCTTTACTGACGGTGCCGCCCCGCTCCACCGTCGCAGGATCGAGATACAGCAACGTGAGCGCCTGCCCCACCAACATCTCCGCCAAAGAGAGTTGGCGCTTGCCGAGCTTGTCGCTGGTGGGCAAGAGGTAAAAGTAGCCGTCACTCTTGCGGATGAGTTCGCAGCCGAAGCGCCGATAAAACGCTTCCAGGTGAGGTTCGGCGTCGACCAGAAAACCAAACCATTCACCATCGTCACGGTCGATGTGCCGACCGCGGCGTAGCGCCAAGTCCACGTCCGGAAACGCGTCGTGCAGCAGCGCGTCTTCCAGCCGCAAAAACGCCGTCTCACTCACGTTTTGCGCTCCGTGCTCACTGCCCAATCCTCGATCAAGAAATCTTGACCCACTGCCACCCAAGTCTTGTCACGCGGTACCTGCGCTTTGCCGAGTTCGACCACCAGCTCCGCGATGCGGCCGGCCGCTTTGAACCGCTCCGTCGGCTCTAGCTGCTCCGCCACACGGTTCGTCACCTCCGACAAGGCCGGCGCCCCCGCTTCCAACGCCTCGCGGACTTTGTTTTCCAATTCTGCGCGTGCGTCGTGTTCGGGCGCAGGCTCGGGCTCGTGTTCGCGTTCGCTCTTCGGGCGCGCGACCTTTGCCGGTTCCGGCTCTACCGCCACGCTGCGCAGCACACGCAGCGGCGAGGCATTGGCCACGGTCAGCGCGAAACGCCGCCCGCGCTTACCGCTCAACTGCTCGCGCAAGCGCTGCGTCAACGCGCGCGTTGGATCCAAGCGCACCACGTCGCGCAGATAGTGGTGCACGTACTCATAGTATTCGGACCACGCTCGCTGGCGCACGGCGCCCCAGGTGGCGATGCGATCGACTTGGTCCATCACGCGGCGCGCGGCATCCTCGGCGTCGCGCGCGTGCGCCGTCGCGGCCAGCTCCTGAATCTCTTGCAGGATGGCTTGCAGTTCGTGCGAATCGCGCAGCAGGATTTCGTTCAGCTCCCGCAACGTGGCGCTGGTGGCTTCCAGCATGCCTTCGCAGTTCGATAGCGCTCCGAACCAATCGGATTCGAGCAGCGCGGCGATGCGCCGCTGAAAATCTTCCTGCTGCAGATCGAGCCCGCGTTGGCGCCGCTCGATGCCGGCGACCAGGTCGGCGATGGTGATCGTGAGCGGACCGACCACGCGAGCATTCCAGTCCTCGGGCGTGATGGCCGTCTCACTCTGACGGCGCACCTCCGACAGGCTTACGATCAGGCTGCGCGTGAGCAGCGTCAGGCTCTCGCGCGTCAGCGCTTCCTCGTGCAGGAAGAACTCGACGATACCCGTTGCCAGTCGGGTCAGCGCGTACTCACCGGCTTGCACCACGCCGCGCCCGTCCACGCGGGTCAGCAGACGTTGCTCGCGCAGCCGCTGGATGGCGTGGGTGGCCCGCTTGCGTTGATGCTCGCCCGCCTTGTCCAGCACCGCGCAGACGTCCTCGAAGGCGTGGAAGAGCTCCTCTTCGCCGAAGGCCACCAGGGCTTCACCGTTGGCCCGCAGGTGCAGCGCCGCCAGAAAGCACAGATCGAGCGTGCCCAGTTCGAGGCTCGGGTTTTGGCGCGCCAGCGCGTTCAGCACTCGATGAGGGTCTTGCGGCGAGTCTGGCACCGGGGCCGTGCCTAGCATTTACTGTCTTGAATTTCTGGGGGCTCGCCGGGAGACCCTCAAAGCGGGCGAGATTTAGCAGGGTGGCCAGCCGGACTGCAAATGTTTCACACGGGTATGGACACCTAACTGTCACTTAGCTGTTGCTCGGTTGCCCTGCCTCGGATGGGGGCGGCTGTTACGCAAAGAGCTTATGGTTTCTCGACGTCAGCTGCTAGCGGTCGCCGTTTCGGCGGCGATGGGCTGCAGTCGAGCGCCAACTTCCGGAGCAACTCCCGACGCTTCCAAGCAGGTGCGCGGCGAGGGCAGCCGCCCGAAGGTCATCACGCTGAACGGAGCCGGCGCGACATTTCCGTACCCGCTCTACTCAAAGTGGATCGCTGAGTACAACCGCATCTACCCGCACATTCGGATCAACTATCAATCGATCGGGTCGGGTGGCGGGATTCAGCAGATTACCAAGGGCACGGTCGACTTTGGCGCAACGGACGCGCCCATGAAAGCAGAGGAGGCGCAGAAGGCCTCCGGCAAACTGCTGCATGTCCCGACGACTCTGGGTGCCGTAGTCGTGACGTACAACCTGGAAGGCGTCAGCGGCCCGCTGAATCTCACGCCCGAGACGTTGAGCGGCATTTTCCTGGGTGAGATCCGAAAGTGGGACGATGCGGGGATCGCCCGCAGCAACCCCGGCGTGAAACTTCCCAACAAGGATATCGCCGTGGTGTTTCGCACGGATGGCAGCGGGACCACCGCGGTCTTCACGGAGTACCTGGCGACGATCAGCGACGACTTCAAACAAAAGGTCGGCGTCGGCAAAAGCGTGAAGTGGCCCGTGGGGCTCGGCGCCAAGGGTAACGAAGGCGTCACCGGCCAAATCAAGACGTCTCCCAATTCTATCGGCTACGTCGAGTTTGCGTACGCCACACAGAACAAGCTGCCCACGGCCGCCATTCGCAACAAGGCGCAACAGTTCGTGCTGCCGAGCAGTCGCGGCGCGACGGCTGCGGCCGAAGGCGTGCCGATGCCGGAGACGCTGCACGTATCGTTGGCCAACGCCGAGGGCGAGGCCGCGTATCCGCTGGCCGCGTACACCTACCTGCTGGTGTACCAAGATGCGAAGGAGCCCGAAAAGGGGGCGGCGCTGGCGAAGTTCATTTGGTGGGCCATCCATGACGGACAGAAGCTCGCCTCCGCGCTCGATTACGCGCCGCTGCCGGCCGCGGTGATTACCCAAGTGGAAGCAGCGCTGAAAACGCTCCGCGCCGGCCAGAAGCCGCTGCTCGACGGCGTGTGAGGACGACGTGTCCGTGTCTGTGAACAAGGTGTCAGCTCTCCCCATCGTTCGGGGCCGTTCGCGATTTCGAACCTACCTGGGCGCGGAGCAGAACCTCGGCGACTTCCTGTTCCGGCGCATCTGTGCGCTGTTCGCGCTGAGTGTGTTGGTGCTGCTCGGCGGGCTCGCGCTCGAGATGTTGCAGGAGTCCGAGGCCAGCATCGCGCATTTCGGCGCCGACTTCATCGTGCAGAAGGAGTGGAACCCGGTGCGGCAGCAGTTCGGTGCGCTGCCGTTCGTGTTCGGTACGGTGGCGTCGTCCCTGCTGGCGCTGCTGCTGGCCGTGCCGGTCTCGTTCGGCATCGCCGTCTACTTGTCGGAGCTTGCGCCGGTGTGGTTGCGTGGCCCGGTTGGTTTTTTGGTGGAGCTGCTCGCGGCGGTGCCCAGCGTCGTCTACGGTCTGTGGGGGATCTTCGTGCTGTCGCCCTGGCTGCGCGAATCCGTGGAACCCACGTTGGCCTGGGCGTTCGGGTTCTTGCCGCTATTTCAGGGACCACAACACGGCTTCGGCTTGCTCGCCGGTGGGATCATCTTGGCGATCATGATCACGCCGACGGTGTCGTCGGTCAGCCGCGAGGTGTTGCGCGCCGTGCCGCTCACGCTGCGCGAAGGCGCGCTGGCGCTCGGGGCGACGCGCTGGGAAACCGTGCGAGTGGCCGTGTTGCCCTACGCGCGCTCTGGCTTGGTCGGCGCCACGATCTTGGGTTTGGGCCGCGCCTTGGGCGAGACCATGGCCATCACCATGGTGATCGGTAATCGCGCAGAGATCAGCGCGTCACTGTTCGCGCCGGCTTACAGCATGGCCAGCGTGATAGCCAACGAGTTCACGGAGGCCACGGACGACCTGCATCTGTCCGCGCTCGCCGAGATTGGCCTGCTCTTGTTCGTGGTCACGGTGCTACTCAACGTGGTGGCGCGCCTGCTGGTGTGGCGTGTGGGGCGGTTGCCACAAGGAGGGCGGCTGTGATGGACCGCTACTTCGTGCGGCGCTGGGTCGATCGTTTGGTGCTCGCGGCCTGCGCCGCGGCGACGCTGCTGGCCCTGATACCGCTCGGCAGTGTGCTCTACTACGTGTTCGTGCGCGGGGTGGGCGCGCTCAATTGGGCGTTCTTCACGGAACTCCCCAAGCCCGTGGGGGAGACCGGCGGTGGCATGGGCAACGCGTTGCTCGGTTCGCTGAAGCTGGTCGCGCTGGCGTGCGCCATCGGCATTCCTCCCGGCGTGCTCGCGGGCGTCTACTTGGCGGAGTTTGGCAGCTCGCGCTTTGCCCGCGCCGTGCGCTTCTCTGCGGATGTTTTGTCCGGCATCCCGTCCATCACCGTAGGCCTGTTCATCTACTCGCTGATGGTGGTCACGACCAAGAAATTCTCGGCGTTTGCGGGTGGTTCAGCGCTCGCGTTGTTGATGCTGCCCACCGTCACGCGCACGACGGAGGAGCTATTGCGGCTCGTGCCGGAGTCGCTGCGTGAAGCAGCGCTCGGGCTCGGTGTGCCGAAATGGCGCGTGACCTTGCGCGTGATCTTACGCACGGCCGCGCCGGGCATCGCCGTGGGCATCATGCTGAGCGTGGCGCGCGTGGCTGGCGAAACCGCGCCGCTGTTGTTCACGGCGTTCAACAATCGCTTTTGGTCCGAGTCGCTCAACGAACCCACGGCTTCGTTGCCCGTCAATATCTACACCTACGCCGTCTCCCCGTATGAGGACTGGCACCGCCAGGCTTGGGGGGCCGCGTTGGTGCTGTTGCTGCTGGTGCTGCTGCTGAACGTGTCGGCGCGCTTGTTGGTGCAAAACCGCGTGAGGGTACGATGAACATTCAGATTCCCGCGAGCGATCCCAAATCAGCCAGCGTTCGGCGTGCGGAGGACACCAGTACGAACCGCGTTGCGGCCCCGGCCGTCGGCGCCGTCGACCCCTCCCCCCGCCGCGCGCGCTGGGACGACCTCAGCGTCAGCACGGCTCCGGCCAAGATGCGCACTGACGGCTTGCGCGCGTTCTTCGGCAACGCCGAGGTGCTGCGCGGCATCGATATGGCGATCGCGGAGAAGCAGGTCACTGCCATCATCGGCCCGTCCGGCTGCGGCAAATCGACCTACGTGCGCTGCCTGAACCGCATGCACGAGGTGGTTCCTGGCGCGCGGGCCGCCGGCAAGGTGCTGCTCGATCAGCAGGACATCTACGACCAACACGTGGATCCGGTGCGCGTGCGCCGACGCGTGGGCATGGTGTTTCAAAAGCCCAATCCGTTTCCGACGTTGTCCATTCGCGACAACGTGCTGGCGGGTCTGCGCCTGAACGGCATCCGCGTGCTCGATCCGGATACCACGGTGGAGAAAGCGCTGCGGCAGGTCGCCCTGTGGGACGAAGTGAAGGACGGTCTGAGCCGCGCTGGCACTGGGCTGTCCGGTGGACAGCAGCAGCGTTTATGCATCGCGCGTTCGCTCGCGCTGGAGCCGGAGGTGTTACTGATGGACGAGCCGTGCTCCGCGCTGGATCCCATCGCCACCGCCCGCGTGGAGGAGCTGATTCACGAGCTCAGACAGAGTTACACCATCGCCATCGTGACGCACAACATGCAGCAAGCCGCGCGCGTCGCGGACTTTACGGCGTTTTTTTACATGGGGCAGCTGGTCG
>Ga0247764_1000482_pt1 | contig 13886 bp, 12 predicted proteins | sample UWRJL051202B4_FD_179932 | JGI IMG/M metagenome (GOLD analysis project Ga0247764, IMG submission 179932) | Plant litter microbial communities from Arlington Agricultural Research Station in Wisconsin, United States - UWRJ-L051-202B-4 | ecosystem: Environmental > Terrestrial > Plant litter >...
GCAGCCGGGGCACCAGCGCACGTCCTGATCCGTTTCGAAGTCTTTTTTGGTCAGACGAGTCGGTTCGACGATGTTGGACATCGGTTAGCTCTCCAGCGCTTTGCGGATGCGATCTTCGAGTTCCGCGATCAGGAAGGGCTGGCCTTGGATCTTGGGGAAACTCTCAGCAGGAACCAGGTACTGGCTGCGGATTAGCTTCACGAGTTGACCCAGGTTGAGCTCGGGCACCAGCACGCGATCGAAACGCTGCAAGAGCTCCCCAAGGTTGCGCGGAAACGGGTTCATGTAGCGGACCTGGGCGTGCGAAACGTCGAGGCCGCGGGCTCGACAACGCTCGACCGCTTCACGGATGGCGCCGTAGGTGGAACCCCAACCGAGCACCAACAGCTTGCCGCTGTCAGCGCCCACTTCGATGCCTTGGTCCGGAATGTCGTTGGCGATGCCGGCGATTTTCTGGGCACGGACTCGGCTCATGCGCTCGTGGTTCTCCGGCGAATACGAGATGTGGCCGGAGTCGTAGTCCTTCTCCAGACCACCGATGCGGTGCACGAGACCTGGTGTGCCGGGGATCGCCCAGTTTCTGGCGAGCGTCGCCTCATCCCGCAAAAACGGGTGGAAGCCCTCCGGATCCGTTCGGAATTTTACCTCGATCTTCGGCAGCGAGGCCACGTCGGGGATCTTCCAGGGTTCGGCGCCGTTCGCGAGGTAGCCGTCCGTGAGCAGGATCACGGGCGTCATGTACTTTACTGCCAGGCGCACGGCCTCGATCGCCATGTAGAAGCAGTCGCCCGGAGTTGCGGCCGCGATCACGCACAGCGGGGCCTCGCTGTTGCGACCGTACACGGCCTGCAGCAGGTCCGCCTGTTCGGTCTTGGTTGGGAGACCCGTGCTCGGGCCACCGCGCTGAATGTCGATGATCACGAGCGGTAGTTCCACGGTTACCGCGAGGCCCATCGCTTCCGTCTTCAGCGCCATGCCGGGGCCGCTGGTGCTGGTGATGCCGATGCTGCCGGCATAAGAAGCGCCGATAGCCGCGCAAATGGCCGCGATCTCGTCCTCCGCCTGGACGGTGGTGACGCCAAAATGCTTGTGCTTGCTTAGCTCGTGCAGGATGTCGCTGGCCGGCGTGATGGGATATGCGCCGAGCACGAGCTGACGCCCCGTGAGCTGAGCTGCCGTGACCAAGCCGAGCGCGGTCGCGGTGTTGCCGCTGATGTTGCGGTAGACACCGGCCTCTACCGGCGCGGCCGGTACGCGGAAGCGTTGCTGGAAAACCTCGGCTGTTTCGCCGTAGGCGTGGCCAGCCTTCAGCGCTTGGACGTTGGCCTGCGCAACCTCCGGGCGTTTGCCGAACTTCTGATCGATCCAGCGCAGCGTAGGTTCGAGCGGGCGTCCGTAGATCCAGAACATCAGACCGAGGGTCCAGAAGTTCTTGCAACGGTTGGCTTCCTTGTTGCTGAGGCCCGAGTCCTTCACCGCGTTTTGGGTGAGCTTGGTGATGTCGATCGCCAGCAGCGTGTAGTTGCTGAGCGAGCCGTTTTCGAGCGGGTTCTCCGCGTAGCCAGCCTTCTTCAGATTCGCCGCGTTGAAGGCGCCGGCGTTCGCGATGAGCATGCCGCCCTTCTTCAGGTCGCGAAGATTGGTCTTCAGAGCGGCTGGGTTCATCGCGACCAGCACGTCCGGCGCGTCACCCGGCGTGTAGACGTGCTCCGAGGCGAAATGAATCTGAAAGCCGGATACGCCGTAGGTGGTGCCGGCAGGTGCGCGAATCTCGGCGGGAAAGTCCGGAAAAGTCGCGAGGTCGTTGCGCGCGAGCGCCGCGGCGACCGTGAATTGGTCGCCGGTCACTTGCATGCCGTCCCCGGAGTCACCGGCGAAGCGCACGATAGCGCTGCGCAGCACTGTTTCTGGGGGCGAGCTGGTCAGGGGCAGGGGAGAGCTGGAGGTCATGACAGCGAACTACGCGGAACTTTTGCAGCGGCGCCCTGATTGTCAACGCACCCGATGGGAATATGCGTGTTTGGCTGACGCAGCGCTGAAACAATTGCGAAATGACTGGGAAAAGTCGGGCGTCGCCGTCAGCCGGTCTTGGCGGCGTGACGATCCAACAGCTGCGCCAGACGCGGGGTCGCCGCCTCGACTTGCTTTTTCGCGATGGAGCGCAGCTTGTTGTAAGCAGACTTCAAGACTGCACTGTCAGCGCGTTCGGCCTTGCGATCCGTGACGGCGAGCAGCGCGTCGGCGACGCGAGCGGATTGCTCCTGTACGTAGGCACCCGGGGACCGCCCCTTTTGCACGGACTCTTGGTAGATCGGGTCGAGCGCCGTCAAGAAATCATTCAACAACGCGTCCACCAGATGCCGCACGAAGCCGGGACGCACGCCCTGTACGATCTTGTAGGCACCCTTGATCGCCATCCCCGTGAGGCCGCCCTTGTCGTCGACCTCTTGATCGAGGACTTTGACGGCGTCGCCGACTACTGCTTCGCGCTTCTCGCCGCTGCCTAGTTGTTCCAAAAGACTGGCCATCGATTAGTTCCTAATGGGGGTTGGGTGACGGTCGATGTACGACCACCATCGCCTGCGCCTCTTACCACCTCGGCGGCTGCGAAGGCACTTAAACGATTGGGGGGACGGCGTGCCAGATGCATTGGCGTCGCATTGCTTCGGGAGTAATGCTGTAGGGAGCGCTTGCCGACCCGAGCATTTCGGCCGATACCACCGCCGCCCGTTTTCCTTCGCCCTGCCGAGTGGAGGTATGTGCGCGCGACGTGTCAGCGCGACACGCGCGCATGAACGACGATCCGCGGCAGGGGACGCGCCTGGGCGACAACGAGCTGATCCTGCGCATCGGTCGCGGAGGCATGGCGACGGTTTGGGTCGCGCGTGAGCGCCTCGCCTCGCGCGGACGTGACCGCTTGGTGGCGGTCAAGGCCATGTTGGGCGAGCTGGCCAGCGAGCCCGAATTCGTGCGCATGTTCATCGACGAAGTGCGGCTGGTGCGCAGCATCCGCCACCCGAACGTCGTCGACGTCTACGACGTGGGTGAGACGCAGGGCGTGATGTGGATGTCCATGGAGTGGGTGGAGGGCGAGAGCCTGCACGCGCTCATCGCGGAGGCTGGCAAGCGTCGCGCGATTCCGCCCGAGATAGCCGTGCGGATCATCCGCGACGTCGCTGCGGGCATGCACGCTGCGCACGAGAGCCGCGACAGCAACGGCGAGCTGCGCGGCGTGGTGCATCGCGACATCTCCCCGCACAACATTCTGATCGGGACGAACGGCGTCGTGAAGTTGGTCGACTTTGGCGTCGCCAAGGCGCTCGGACGCGTGGCGGATGCGACGCGCGCTGGACAGCTCAAGGGCAAGTTCGGTTACATGTCGCCCGAGCAAGCTCTCGGCAAGTCGGTCGATCGCCGGAGCGACGTATTTTCGCTCGGAATCGTGCTGTTCGAGCTCACCACCAGCCGCCGGCTGTTCCGCGGTGACTCGGACGTGGAGACGCTGAAGCTGGTCGTCTCGGGCCAAGTGCCGCCGCCTTCTAGCATCGACCCAGCGTACCCTCCGGCGCTCGAGCGCGTGGTGATGAAGGCGCTCGAGCGCGATCCCAGCGCGCGTTATCAGACTGCGGCTGAGTTCTCTCAGGATCTGAGTGCGCTGCTCAGCGCACAGCGGGTGGTGGTGCCGGAGAGCGGCATCGCTGCGCTGGTGAAGCGAGTAGTCGGGGATCGCATCGAACAACGACGCCGGGCGATCCGCGCGGCGCTCAAAATGTTGGCTGAGGCGAACGCCGTCGAGTGGCAGGGCGATCCCGCCTTCACACCCACCGGCCGCGAAGCTCCGGCAAGCGCGCCCAGTCAACCCACGCAACCCACGCCGTCGCACGCGGGGCCACCGCTCCTGGCGGCGTCAGCGCCTTCGTCGCGCGGCTCGCGGCGCCAACGCTCCGACCGTGTGAGCTTACCGGCTGTACTCGGCTACACCGTCGGCGTCGCGGGTTTGGCCATCGCGGTGATAGTCCTGCTGTTCTTGGGGCGCTGAGCGCCATTCGGACGGCCGCTCAGGCGAAAATAGTGATTGGCGGTGATGGGGCCCGGTGTGGAGTGCGCGCGACGGAAGCAAGTCCGCGCCGGCGGGCCTTACATGCGCTAGGGTCGCGACTTGCGCTAGGGTTGGATGCCGCTTTTCGGCACTCCGCCGGCGCGGCTTCGCGGCAACCTTTCGTTGAGAATCGGGCACTCCTAGAGCCATGGGCAAGATCCTCGTCGTTGACGATCAGCGCAATATGCGCACGACGCTGGCCATGATGCTGCGTGGCGGCGGCTATGAAGTGGATGAAGCCGCCGACGGAGCACAGGGCCGCGAAAGCGGCGCGAACGGTGCTTACGACGTCGTCATCACCGATCTGCGCATGGGTGAGTACGACGGGATCGACGTGCTCCGCGCCGTGAAGGAAGCGCAACCGATCACCGAGGTGATCGTGATGACGGCGTACGGCACCATCGAGAGCGCCGTGGAGGCCATGCGCGTGGGTGCGTTCGACTACATCCAGAAGCCTTTCACCGAGCAGGAGCTGATCGTCAAAGTCTCCAAGGCGCTGGAGAGCCGCAAGCTACACGGCCAGGTTCAACTGTTCGCCCGCGAGTTCAAAGAGCGCTACCACCTGGAAAACGTCGTCGGCCGCTCGCAGGCCATCCGCGACGTTTTGACGCGCGTGATCAAGTTCGCGCCCACCGACGCGACGGTGCTCATCACGGGCGAAAGCGGGACCGGGAAGGAGCTGATCGCCCGCGCGGTGCACGCCAACAGCAAGCGCGCTCAGCGGCCGTTCGTCACCGTCAACTGCGCGGCCATCAGCGAGACGCTGCTCGAGAGTGAGCTGTTCGGTCACGCGCGTGGCGCATTCACCGGCGCGGTCGCGGCCCGCAAAGGCCTGTTCGAGGAAGCCGATGGGGGCACCTTTTTCTTCGACGAAATCGCGGAGACCACGCCGGTATTTCAAGCCAAGCTGCTGCGCGCGATTCAAGAAGGCGAGATCCGCCGTGTCGGGGAGAACAAGCCGCTCAAGGTCGACATCCGCGTGATCGCGGCGACGAACGTGGATCTGTCGCGGGCGGTGGAAGAGCGGCGGTTTCGACAGGACCTGTATTATCGCCTGAACGTGGCGCGCTTTCAGCTGCCGCCGCTGCGTGAACGGCGCGAGGATATCCCGTTGCTCGTTGAGTTTTTCCTCGACAAATACAGCCGCAAGATGAACCAAGCCTTCCGCTTGGCGGACGGCGTGATGGAGCGCTTGGTGGCGTACGAGTACCCCGGCAACGTGCGCGAGCTGGAGAACTTGGTCGAACAGTCCGTGGCGTTGTGCACGGGCGGCGTCGTGCGCGTGGACGACATCTTACCGCGAGCTCCCAAGTCGGAGGAGCCGCGCCAAGGCCGAACCTTGGCGGACATCGTGGACGACGCTGAGCGAGATGCAGTGGAGTCGGCGCTGCGGGCCTTCGATGGCAGTCGGGAACGCGCCGCGGAGGCGCTGGATATCAGCCCCACCACGCTGTGGCGCAAGATGACGCGGCTCGGTATTACTTTCGAGGATCGTTGACCTCCGCCCCATCGGTGAAGGTAGCGGACACAGCAGTACAGATCGCGTGAAGACCGAGCTCTTCGACTACAACCTACCCGATTCGCAGATCGCGCGTCACCCAACCGAGGAGCGTGACGGCGGCCGCCTGTTGGTGCTGGATGGGGAGACCATCGAGCACGATGAGGTGCGCAGCATCAGCGAACGAATTCCCACGGGCGCCCTGCTGGTGCTGAACGACACGCGCGTGCGACGTGCGCGTTTGCTGGGACAACGCGTGACGAGTGCCGACCGCGGCCCGCAGCCCGCGCTGGGCGGGCGCGTGGAGCTGCTGCTGTTGGAACAGCTGGGGCGCTCCTCGGATGGACGTGAGCGTTGGCACGCGCTCGGGCGCGCCAGCAAGCCGCTGCGCCTCGGCGCCAAGGTGCGCGTGGAGATGTTGGAGGCGGAGGTCATTGGGCGCCTCGCGGAGAATGGCGTGCTGGAGCTCGCGATCAGCGCGCCGGTTGACGTCGAATCCGCTCTTGAACGGGTGGGTCACGTGCCGATTCCACCGTATCTTGCGCGCGACGACGAACCGCTCGATCGCGAACGCTACCAGACCGTCTACGCAGCACGCACGGGCTCGGTGGCGGCGCCCACGGCGGGCCTGCACTTTACCCCGCAGATCTTGGCGCGACTCGCGGAGCGGGGCGTGCTGTGCGAACGCTTGGAGCTGGAGGTCGGCCTCGGCACGTTTCGCCCGGTAAGCGTGGACGACCTCGACGACCACGCCATGCATGAAGAGCGCTTCATGGTCACGCCGCGGTTAGTCGAAGCTGTCGCCGCCGCGCGCACGCGCGGGGCACCCGTGGTCGCGCTCGGCACGACCGTGGTGCGCGCGCTCGAGAGCGCTGCGGATCCGCAGCAGCCGGGCTTGGTACGAGCCACGGACGAACGCACGCGCTTGTTGATCCAACCGGGCTACCGCTTTCAGGTCGTGGACGCGTTATTCACGAATTTTCACCAACCGAAGAGTACGTTGCTCGCCCTGGTAGCTGCTTTTGCCGGGCACGAGCGGATCCTGCAAGCGTACCGAGTGGCGCTCGCTGAAGGTTATCGCTTCTTGTCTTACGGCGACGCGATGTGGATTCCGAGGCGTGCATGATAAATTTTCGGGTCGAAGCGGTGTGCGGTCACGCGCGCGCAGGCGTGCTCTCCACCGACCACGGGGACGTGCCGACGCCTGCATTCCAGCCCGTCGGGACGCAAGCGACGGTCAAAGCCCTGTCCGCCGAAGAGGTGGCGGCTACCGGCGCGCGCCTCGCGATCATGAACACCTATCACCTGTGGCTGCGCCCCGGTCCGGAGATCGTCGCCGCTCAAGGCGGCCTCCATCGATTCTCGCGCTTTCGTCACGCCATCACCACGGATTCTGGCGGATTTCAGGCGTTTTCGTTAGCGGCCCGCACGCGCATGGACGAAGACGGCTTCGAGTTCTCTTCGCACCTGGACGGTCGGCGTTTGCGGCTTTCGCCGGAGGAGGCCATGCGCATTCAGGGCCTGCTCGGCTCCGACATCGCAATGCAGCTCGACGTTTGCCCGCCGGGCGCTTCGACGTATGACGTGGCGCGCGCCGCGGTGGATCGAACCACACGTTGGGCGGAGCGCTGTTTGGCCGCCAAGCGCTCGGATCAAGCGCTGTTCGGCATCGTTCAGGGCGGAACCCACGCTGAGCTGCGCATCGAACACGCCGAAACGTTGGCGAAGCTGCCCTTCGCCGGCATTGCGCTGGGCGGTTTCAGCGTCGGAGAGCCGGTGGAAGCGATGTACCGCACACTTTCGCAGGTCACGCCGCGCCTGCCCGTCGAGCGACCCCGCTATTTGATGGGCGTCGGCACACCGACGGATCTCGTGCGTGCGATGGCCACGGGCGTCGACATGTTCGATTGCGTAATGCCGACGCGTAACGCTCGCAACGGGCAGGTCTTCGTGCCGTGGGGCAAACTGGTGATCAAGAACGCCAAGTACAAGGAAGATCCGCTGCCGATCGACGCGGAATGTGGCTGTCCCGCGTGTGAGGGGGGCTACTCACGGAGCTACCTGCGGCACCTGTACGTCGCGGGTGAGATCTTGGCGCACCGTCTGCTCACCCTCCACAACTTGTGGTTTTACCAGCAGCTCGTGGCGGCCGCGCGCAGCGCCATTCTTGCGGGAGATTTCGAGTCCTGGGCGCAAACGACCCTGGCGGCGTTTGGTGGGGACGCCTCAAACGCCACACAAACCGCGCCCGAAGCGCGCCCGGAGCCAGAAACCCCCTAGAACCTCGCCGTTTTGGCGCCGAGGTGGAGCAGCACGGGTTCGTGGACCCATGCGCCTTCGGCGTGTCATGATGACGGTCAAACCGCCCGATGAGCGACAAGAAGCAAATCGGCAAGATTTTGCTACGCCAGCGCGCGCTGCGACCCGAGCAGCTCGATCAAGCTTTGGCAGAGCCGAGTGAGCAGCGCCTGGCGTCGCGCTTGGCCGCTGGCGGCATGATCACGGACGTCGCCGCCCTCAAGGCGCTGTCGGAGCAACACGGCATCCCCGGCATCGACCTGTCGCAGATCTGCTTGCGCCTCGAAAATCTCGAGCTTTTGCCGCGAGACATCGCGGAACGCCACGGCATCATTCCGGTCCTGGATCGCGAAGATCGCCTGTTCGTGGCGATGACGGATCCGCGCGAGAAGACCGTGATTGACGAGCTCGAGTTCGTGACCGGCAAACGCGTCTATCCGTACGTCGCGTTGGAGACCTCGCTCGCGAAGGTGATCGCCGAAGCCTATGATCGCAAGGCGCGTGGCGAGACCTACTACATCGGCGCCAATTGCCCCCCCGAGCTCTTGCAGCGCCTGGGTATCGACGCGTCGGGGGAAGAGATCGCTACCGAGGTCGCGCAAGCCCTCAGCTCCTTGCCGCCGCCGGATGCGGAGCCACTGTCGACCCGTGGCGTGGTGGTTGACGACGAGACCGGCAAAGTCTCGCAAGCCGACGACATCGAAGAGCGAGATTTCGGGGACGCCTCGCGTGAGCTGAGCGTCGTTGGGCTGCCCACTCCTTTACCTAGCAGCGCCAAGACCATCTTGGTCGTCGACGACGAAGCCGAGATCCGTCGGATGCTGAAGCACTTGTTGACGCGCGCCGGTCACCGCGTGGTGGAGGCTGAGCGTGGCATGGAAGCCTTGCGATTGGTGCGGCAACACGCGCCCGATTTGATCGTGCTCGATGCGATGTTGCCCGAGCTGCACGGCTTCGAGATCGCGCGCAGAATCAAGAAGAGTGAACGCTACGGCCATATCCCAATCATCATGGTCAGCGCCGTGTACCGTGGTTGGCGTTACGCGGAAGATTTGAAGCAGTCGTTCGGCGTGGACCACTTCGTAGAGAAGCCGTTCCGCATCTCCGAAATCGTGCAGAAGGTGGAGAGCGCGTTGAAGGAGCGGCCCGCGCGCTCCAGTGAAGCGGAGAGCAAGCTCTCGGAGGAGGCGGAGGCCGCGTTGAATGCCGGCATCGAGGCCTATCGGCAAGGGGACATCGAGGCAGCGATCGAGCATCTGAAGCGCGGCACCACCATCGATCCGCTGGCTTTTCGTCTCCATTTCCACCTTGGGCTGCTCTACGGAAAGAAGGGGTTGTTGTTCGACGGCATCGCGCAGCTCGAGGCGGCCATCGAGAGCAATGGTCAGCATTTCGGCGCGCTCAAAAACCTGGCCGTGCTCTATCAAAAAGCAGGTTTCCGCAATCGCGCCGTCGAGATCTGGGAGCGGGCACTGCCTCTCTCGCCCGACGAGGCGACCCGGCAGTCGATCCGTGAACATCTGCTGAAATTGCTGTAGCCGGCGGCTGAACCGTGGCCAAAAGCGGCTGGAACCGCGGCCAAAAGGGGACAGTGTGCGCAGCGCGTCGGCTCGCCAGCGCTGCGGCACGAGAGCACGCGCGAGGCGAGTTCAAAGGGGTGCGGCGACTGGCGCCAACTGTCGCCGGATCTGCGCGCGTAAAAAACTCGATTGGTTCAGCGACCTGGGCTCACGGGCCGGTGGATTCTGCACGACTTCAGCGAGTAGGGGAGGTTTCGTCGTGCTGAAAAGTGACGTAGGAATGCTAGCCTCGCGCTAATCTGTCGGCTGCGAAACTGACCCTCCACGGCTGAATGAAGTTCCTCTGTCCTAGCTGCAAAGCGAAGTACCAACTAGCCGACGAGAAGGTCGCAGGGCGCTCGGTACGGATGAAGTGCCGCAAGTGCGGGCACATGATCCACGTGTCGAGCGCGGACGCCATCGCGAACTCCTCTGCGCCGCCGCCTGCGGATGCGCCGCTTACGACGGAAAGCGCGGTCACGGGTGGAGCAGTGGCAGAGCCAGCCAAGGTCGAGGCGCCAGTCGCCGAGAAACCCGCCGCGCCCGCTAAGCCGGAAACTCCCGCGCCCTCCAGAGTTGCTGCCGCTCCAAGCGGGCAGACTCCAGAGCCAGCGAAGGTCGATGCACCGAAACCGGAGACGCCTCCACCTCCGCGCGCAAGACTCGGTTCTCGCCCTGATACAGCGGAGAAGTCGCGCCCTCAGGCGCCGCCCGAGGGCACGCCAGCGAAGGAGCCCCTGCCAGCCGCCGGTCCTAGCCGCACGGCGGTGCCACGCGCGCCCAGCGCTACGCGACCGGAAGTAAAAAAGCCGGCTTCCACGCCGCTCAAACCCGCGCTTTCAGGAGCAGCCAAAGCCACGCTGCAGGGCACGGGTCCCAATATGCCCACGCCTGCGGTAGCGCCTGCGGCGGCGAAAGCGGCTCCACCTGCCAAGCCGGCAGCGCCGGCCAAACCAGCCAAGCCCGCGGCAAAGCCACTCACCGCGGGAGTCGCGGCACGTCCGCTGACCGGAACGGGCGCACGCGCAGCGGTTGCCGCAAGCCCCGCGCTCGAAGACATTCCACGTTTCGAAGACGCGGACGACGAGGAGCCGACGCACATCGCGGAGCCGGGAGCGCTGGCTAGCGCGCTCGCCGGCGCGTTCACGGCGGCCGTCAGAGAGACGACGTCGCATTCGGTCGTCACGGATCCGCTGAATTTGCCAGGGGACGAATGGTTCGTCGGCATCAATGGGGTGCCCGTCGGCCCCATTCGTTTGGCGGAGTTGCGCGAGCGCGCATCCGCAGGCGGAGTGGGTAGAGAATCCTTGGTTTGGCGCGACGGTTTCGAAGAGTGGCGCCCGCTCAAGAACTTCCCGGAGCTCGTCGCGATCGTCGAGGAGAGCCTTTCGAACGCGCGCGCGTCGATCGTCGCGGCCTCTGCGGCGATCAAGCCGATGCCGGATCAGTTGGTATCGGCACCGATGGCGTCGGCGCCAGCCGCGTCCACCGCCGCAGGGGTGACGGAAGATCTCGAGTTGGCTGGCGTGCCTCCGCGGCGAGGCGCCTCTTCGCCGGCGGCTTGGCTCGCGATGGTGGTCGCGATCCTGTTCGGCGTGACGCTCGGCTTCGTGTTGTTTGGTCGGACGGATCAACGCGCCGATGTGCAAGACAAACCGCAAGCGCCGCCCGTGCCGTCGGCGACAGCACCCGCAGCGAAGCCGGAAGCTCAGCAGGCCGAGGAAGAAACCGTGGTGACGGCAGATCCCAAGGCTCCCGGTGTCAAGTCGACGGCGAGCACGGCGAAGTCTGCGGCCAAACCCGAGGGCGACAGCAAGTTGAGCGGCGGCCTGAAAGGGCTCAACGGGCTTTCGGGTTTGGCGCCGGGAGCGACCAAGGGTCCCGGCGGTGAATCTACCGGTTCGAACGCTGGCGGACAGCTCGACGCCACCGCGTTGCAATCCACCGTTGCGCGCTACACGCCCAGTGTGAAGCGCAGCTGTTGGCAACCAGCGCTCGATACGCGCGACAAGGATGCGCCGGGCTCGGCGCGCGTCAGCGTGGCGATCACCGTCGGCCCTAGCGGATCAGTTCAGAATGTGACGCCGTCTGGCGACCCCCGCGGCTATCGAGGGTTGTCGAACTGCATCGCGTCGCGTGTACGCGGCTGGCAGTTCCCCCCGTCGTCGGGCACGACCACGGTGAACGTGCCGTTCGTGTTCGTGGCGCAGTAAGCGCGCTTGGTCGCGAGCGCCTGACATAGACACGCCCGACGAAAGGGGTTCTCTCGTCGGGCGTGGTCGCAGTCTGCCTTAAGCCGGGTTCTGTTCGCGGCGCTCGTCACCTTGCGCCGCGTGGCGGTCATTCCTCTGGGACGCTCGTTACCGAGCGCCTCGTGCGGCCTACCCTGGGGCATCGGGCGGGCTACCCTCGAACGCCCCTTTACGTGGCCTTGCTCCGGATGGGGTTTGCCGTGCCGCGACCGTTACCGATCGCGCGGTGGGCTCTTACCCCACCGTTTCACCCTTACCGAGTGGACCGTGAGGTCGCCTCGGCGGTTTCGCGTTTTCTGTGGCACTTTCCTCGAGGTCTCCCTCACCGGGCGTTACCCGGCATCCTGCCCTACGGAGCCCGGACTTTCCTCGCGCAGCAAGCTGCGCGCGATCGCCTGGCTGACAGCGGCGAGGCGGTCCTAGCATAGACCCAGGAAAATTGGCCGTCGGTCACGGGCATTAGCCGGACGCGCCCGCCTGCGCGCGTCAGGTTCACTCGAAAACCCCGCTCAAGCCGCGTCGGCCCACAACTCGCGGACAGCGCCGAGATCGCCGATCCGGCTCTTGATCTTGCGCTTGGCTCTGGCTTCCAGCTGGCGCGCCCGCTCGCGCGAGACGCCGAGCCGCCGCCCGATCTCCGCCAGCGACAGTTCATCTTCGCTGTCGGCCATCAGTCGCTTCTCGACGATATAGCGTTCGCGTTGATCGAGATCTGCAATCGCGTCCTGCACCGCTGCGCGCAGCTGCCCGCCGAGCTCGTGATCTCCGACGCTGGCTTCCTGGCTGGTATCCGAGGCCACCAGCGTGTCCGCGAGGGTCGTCCCAGAATCGTCGAACAGCCGCGCATCGAGCGACACATCCCGCGCTTCCAGGCGCCGGACCATCGATACGACCTTGTTCTTCGGCAGGTTCAAGCTCTGGGCCAAGAGCTCATCCGCTTCGTCGCCTTCACCCACCAGATTGGTGATGCGAACACGCTCGCGCCGAAGCTTGAAGAACATCTTCGAGCGCAGCGCGCCGGAGCCCACACCGACCAGGGACCAGGAGCGAATGATGTGATTGAGGATGTACGCGCGGATCCAATATGCAGCGTACGTGACGAAGCGGGTGCCCTTGCTGAGATCGAACTTGTCGAGCGCATGCACCACGCCGAAGTTGCCCTCGGCGATCAGCTCGGAGATCGGCATTCCGTAACGCCGGTAGCGCAATGCGATCGCTACCACGTAGCGTAAATGCGACTCGACGAGGGACTCACGCGCCTTTAGGTCTTGCTGAGCCTTCCAACGTCCGATGAGTGCGACTTCCTCCTCCCGCGAGAGCAACGGGAGCGAGTTCACGGAGCGGATGTAGCGGTTGACGTCCGTATCAAGCTGTCTCGCCATTTGCGCGTCCTACTTCTGTCTAACTTATGTCCTAGACAAACAATGGTCAACGACGAGGGCTCGGCACTTCCGGGTCAATTTGCCGTTGACGGACTGAGCTACGCGATGTCCCAGAACCAAGTTGCATCGCACCTTTGGTTACGGACGAGCGGCAACGGTATCTGGACGATCGACTAAGCAGCGACGCTTCACGCTGCCTAGCGTCTGGCTTCTTGGTCTGCATTCACAGGCGAAACGGTCGACTGAAACGCCGAGTGCGGCGGAACTCGTCTCGCTTTTCGTGCAGTTTCGCTGAATTCAACTCAGCGCCGGATTCAATGGTCCGGCGCTGAGCCACGATCAGCGGTGGCGCTAGCTGCGCGGTTCGTCAGACCTTGAAAGACGAACCGCAGCCGCAAGTGCCTGAAACATTTGGGTTTCCGAACTTGAAACCGGAGCCTTGGGCGCTCTCGACGTAGTCGATCTCCGTGCCGTCCAGGTACTGGTAGCTGAGCGGATCGATATACAAGCGGACGCCATTCGACTCGAATTGCTCGTCCAGGTCCGTCGGCTTCTCCTCGAAATACAAGTCGTACTGGAAGCCAGCGCAGCCCCCGCCGATCACGCGAAGACGCAGCCCTTGACCCTCGAGTCCCTCGGTGGAGGAAATTTCTCGGACCTTTTCTGCGGCAACGTTAGAGATCGAGATCATCGTTCAGTTCAGCCTTTCTTGGGGAAGCGGGCGCCGATCTGCCAAGGGGTCGGTGCGCACCCGTAGTATAGGCAGCCTGGGGAAACTGACCAGTGTCGTTCGTGACA
>Ga0247764_1000483_pt1 | contig 13884 bp, 10 predicted proteins | sample UWRJL051202B4_FD_179932 | JGI IMG/M metagenome (GOLD analysis project Ga0247764, IMG submission 179932) | Plant litter microbial communities from Arlington Agricultural Research Station in Wisconsin, United States - UWRJ-L051-202B-4 | ecosystem: Environmental > Terrestrial > Plant litter >...
GCTGTTCGGCAACGAAACGGGCATGCGCCGCGCGCTCGACCGCATCCAAGACGGACGCGTCCAACGCAAGCTCCTGCCCTGGATGGCCGAGGTGCTGGAAAACAAGAAGGCACCTATCAGCGGCGGCGCGGATTTCACGACCCAGGCCCTGAGCGAAGCGATCCGTGAGCAGGTCGCGTTCGTGGACGGCCTCAAGACCGCGAGTCTACTGGGTAATTTTCAGGAGCCGGGCTTGAATCTGGCTGGAACTTTGGTGTACGCGGAGCCTGATGCCGCGGCGCGTGGAGCCGAGAATTTGCGAGCGCTCCATAGTCGTCTGGCAAGCTACACCACACTCATGGCTCTGATCGGCATCCCGCAACCCGTGCGTTCGCTGCAGGCGCGCGCCGAGGATAAGCAGGTGCGCTTCGTAGCAGGCATCGATGGCGCAGCGATCCTGGCGTTGCTGGAGCAAGCGCAGGGCTATCTCGATCGCCTTCAAGCCAGCGGAGGCGGCCGATGACGAGCCTGCTGGTCCGGCCGAGCAAAGCCCCGCTGCGCGGTAGCGTCCCGGTCCCGAGCGACCGCAGCATCACGCATCGCGCGTCCATCCTCGCGGCGCTCTCGAACGCTCCCTGCGAGTTACGCGGCTTCGCGTACAGCAGCGACAACTTGACGATGCTGCGCGCCTTGGGTGCTCTCGGCGTGCGTTACGAAGACGACGGCGTCGGTACGGTGCGGATTCGTGGCGTTGGCCTGGCTGGCTTGACCAAGCCCGAGCAACCGATCGATTGCGGTCACTCCGAGACGGCGCTCCGTCTCTTGTCCGGCGTGCTCGCGGCTCAACCGTTTTCTTCGCGCTTGGTGGGTGCGCCGCGTCTGGAGCGGCGCGAGGCTGGCCTGTCCATCGAACTGCTCGAACGGCGCGGTGCCCGGATCGATGCGCGGCGCGAAGGCGACAAGCGCTACGCGCCGCTCGACATCCTGGGCGTCACGCCGGGCACGCGTCTGTCGCCGGTGGAGCACGTGCTGACCAGCGTCAACGACCACGCCAAGGGCGCGCTGCTGCTATCGGGACTGTTCGCTTCGGGGCCGACCACGTTGCACGAACAGGTAATTGGACGCGACCACACGGAGCGGTTGTTGGACGCTCTCGGCGTTCCGATCGAGACCATGGGCAGCGTGCTGCGCTTGCATCCGCCAGCGGATCCCTTGTCGATCCGCGGCTTCGCCATCGATTTGCCAGGTGATATTTCGGCAGCAAGCTTCATGCTGGTGGCCGCGCAGCTCGTGCCGGACAGCGTGGTGAGCACGCGCCGCACTGGTTTGAATCCGACGCGCGCCGCGATCCTGGAAGTGCTGCGCCAGTTTGGCGGCCGCATGGGCATCACCCCCAGCGGCGATAGCATGGGCGAGCCGTTCGGTGAGGTCAGTTCGCGCGGTTCGGTGCTGCGCGCCACGCCGGTTACGGGCGAGCTCGCGCAGCGCTCGCTCGATGAAATTCCGATCATTTGCGCGCTGGCCGCCCGAGCACGCGGACGCACCGAGATCGCCGACGTGGGCGCGCTGCGGAACGACGAACCCGACAGGCTTCAGGCGTTGTGCCGCCTGCTCACTGGTTTTGGCGTTCCGTGCGAGCAGCGCGAGGATGGTCTGGTGATCGAAGGTGTGCCGGATCGGCCGTTACGCGCGAACACCTTCGATACCAAGGGCGATCATCGCTTGGCGATGACGGCTGCCGTGCTGGCGCTCACAGCCGACGGCGAGTGCCGCGTGGACGACGCCGATTGCATTGCCGTGAGCTTTGCGCGTTTCGTCGGTACGCTCCGCGCGTTGGGAGCCGATTTGGAGGTAGTACAGTGACCACCCGCACGCGACCCGTCGTCGCGATCGACGGCCCTGCCGGCGCAGGCAAATCTACGGTGACGCAGCTCGTGGCCGAGCGGCTCGGCTACATACTCGTGAACACGGGCGCGTTGTATCGCACCGTGGCGCTCGCGGCGATCCGTCGCGGCGTTTCGTTCGGCGACGTGGACGCGCTCGGTCACCTGGCAAACGAGCTGGCGCGCACGCACGCCATCCGGCTAGTCAAGGCCACGGGCTCACGCGCTGAACAAGGCGTGCTGCTGAACGGCGAGGACGTGAGCGAAGCCATCCGCGAGCAGAGCGTGGGTTACGCCGCGAGTCAGGTCTCGGCGGTACCGAGCGTGCGAGAAGCGCTGCTCGCGCTGCAGCGAAATGCGGGGCAGGGCGGGGGCGTGGTCTTGGAAGGGCGCGACATTGGCACCGTGGTTTTTCCGGATGCGGAGGCGAAATTCTTCCTGACGGCCAGTGTTGCGGTACGCGCGCGTCGTCGGCACGAAGAGCTGCTGCAAAAGGGCGAAACCACGACGCTGGCCGAAGTGGAGAAGGAAGTGTCCGAGCGCGACCGCCGCGACACGTCTCGTCCGATCTCGCCTCTACGCCAAGCAGCGGACGCCGTCGTGGTCGACAGCTCGGAGCTCGGAGCGGACGCGGTGGCCGACTCGATCGTTGCGCGCGTGCGCGAAGTCGAGCAGCGGCTGGCAGCGCGCTGATGCGCGCGGCGGCTTGGTTCGCCTGCGTGGCGCTCAGCGGGCTGGCCTGCGCGACGGAGCGCCTGCCGCCACCGCCCAGCGCGCCGCAGCTTCAGTCCAGCACCGACTGGATCCCGCCAGATCTGGACGCCGTGGTTCGCGTCGACGTGCCGCGAACCCGCGCGACGCTGGGTCCGCTCGCCGATCGCCTGTTCTTCGCGCTGATCGCGACCTGGGTCTCACGCAGTGATGACCACGCGACGCGCGAGCTGCTGGCCGCGCTGGTGGCTCGGTCCAACGCGGTTTGGGTCGGCGCGCGACCAGCGTCGCGCTTCGAGCTGAGCGATAACGTCTGGGTTTTTCGCGGTCGTTTTCGCGACGTCGTGCCAAACACCTTGCGCGGCGCGCCAGCGTGGAAGTCGCCAACCGATCTCGGCGCGCTGATCCGCCGTTACGAGCGCGACGAGACGGATCGCGCCTCGCCCGCAGTGCTGTACGTGCAACCCGAGCGCGCCGTGGTGGGCAGTCGAGCCGAGATCGACGCGCTGGAGCGCCGCATCGAGCGGGGCGTCAGGGACCGTGCGCTGCAAGCCCCAGAGCGCGGTCTCGTCAGCCTCGCCGCACGTGTCGAGGTGGTGCAGCGTGAAGTGCAGCTGCGCGCGCCGCCGATCGCACGCGTGTTCGAGGGCGCGGTCAGCGTCGAGGCGATCGTGGAGCGGCGCGAGCCCGATTTGGAGCTGACCGTCGACGTGCGGTATGCAGACGTGGGACGCGCCCAGCAAGTGGCCGCCGCCGTTACCTCCGTGCTGCGCGAAGGCGCCGGCGAGGACTCGGTGAAAGGTGCGGCCGAACCCCAGCGCTTCCAGCTGCAGTCCGTGGAGCGCAGCGTGACCCTGCGTATTCGCTTCAGCGCGCAAGAACTCGCCGCGCTCGCCACGCTCTAGAAAATGATACGGTCCGCCCGTGTCAGACGCGTCGGTGCCTCTCGAACCCCCTGTTCCCCCTCGTCGTCGCACGAATTTTCGCACCGTCGCCCTGGTCTTCCTGGTGCTGCTGGCGCTCGGCTTCAGCCTGGCGATAGTGGTGTACAAGAAGTACGTCGCTTATGAGCCCAGCGTCTCCAAACACGTGCCGGCCGGCGCAGACTTCGTCGTGCGCTTCGATCTGACGCACGTGATGCTCTACGAGCCGTTTCGGCGCGCTGTGTTTCCGTTGGTGGAGCGCGGCGCGCCACCAGCCAAGCCTCGCAAAGATCGGTTGGCGGAACAGGGCTTGGTGATCGGCGCGGACGTCCGAGAGCTGCTCGTCGCCATCGGTCCAGCCGCGACGGATTGGGTCATTGGAGTCGGTGGGCGCTTACCGAAGTCCGGCGCAGCCAAAGCGATCGCAGTGGTCCTGCGCGAGGAGGGGCGCAGCGTCGAGGAGCGCGGCGACGGGTACACGTTGCCGCCGAGCACGCTCTGCTTCACGCAGGCTTCCGATGGCACGCTGCTGTTCGCCTCGAACGAGACACGGCTAGCCGCGGCGATCGCGGGCGGCGCCGCTCCACCGGAATTGAACATGGGGGCTGGAGGCCTTGTCTACCAGCCGCCCGGGATCATCCCGGGTTTGCGCAACGTCCGAGCCCATTGGCGCGCCGGATCGGTGGTCGCAGTGGACGCGCGGCTCGAATTGGACCTGGCAGGCCCGCCCGCGACGGCGCTGGTGGAAGCCCTGCTCCGAGGAATTTCTGGGGTGGATCCGCTGCTTGACGGTCCAGTGCGCACGGTCCAGGTCTCCTCCGAAGGCAATGTGACGAGTCTGCATCTGCAGTTCCCACGAGAGGCCGTAGAGCGCCTGGTTGCATTGTCGGTGGATCGCTTCCCCTTCTAAAGTGTGCCGAGGGGGTGCCTGGCCCCAGCGCTCAACGTTACGGTTTGACTCAAAGGACGGGGTGCGCTACCAGACCGCTCCCCTAAGGGGAGGCCATGCATCGGTGCGTTCTCGAGACCGATCGTCGCCTCCCATACGCATACGCGACTGGAGGCAACGTTTCCATCCCATGACTGAAACCCAAACCGTCTCGCACGAAAACAACCCGCTGTCGGGTTTTGCTGCCATGTTCGAAGCTGGCAGCGAAAAGACAGACATCGGAAGCGAAGGAGAAATCGTTTCCGGAATCATCGTGCAGGTGACGCGCGACTCTGTGATCGTAGACATCGGCGGCAAGAGCGAAGGCGTCATCTCGCGGAGCGAGTTCGTGGACGCCCACGGCGCTCTGTCCATCAAAGCTGGCGACCGCGTCGATGTGTTCGTCGAAAGTCGCGAAAGCGACGACGGCCTGATCTCCCTATCCAAGGAGAAGGCCGACAAGATGAAGGTGTGGGACGAGATCTCGAGCGCGTGTGAACGCGACGAGATCATCGAAGGCACCATCAGCCAACGCGTGAAGGGCGGTCTATCCGTGACCATCCGCGGCGGCGTCAAAGCGTTCCTCCCTGGCTCGCAGGTGGATCTGCGTCCGATCCGCAATCTGGAGAAGCTGATCGGCCAGACCTACGAGTTCAAGGTCATCAAATTCAACAAGAAGCGCGGCAACATCGTGCTCTCGCGTCGTGCCTTGCTCGAGCGCGAGCGCGACGAGATGAAGGCCAAGACGCTCCAGACTTTGGAAGAGGGAATGGTCGTCACCGGCACGATCAAGAACCTCACCGAGTACGGCGCGTTCGTGGATCTCGGCGGCATCGACGGCTTGCTCCACATCACGGACATGTCGTGGGGTCGCGTGAACCATCCCGGCGAGGTGTTCAAGGTTGGCGACGAGGTCACCGTCAAGGTCCTCAAGTACAACGCGGAGACGGAGCGCGTCAGCTTGGGTCTGAAGCAGACCCAGGAAGACCCGTGGAACCACGCGGAAGAAGCCTACCCGCTCGGCAAGAAGGTACGCGGCAAGGTGATGAGCCTGACCGATTACGGCGCCTTCATCGAGCTGGAGCCCGGCGTCGAAGGTCTGATCCACGTGAGCGAGATGAGCTGGACCAAGAAGGTCAAGCACCCGTCGAAGCTCATGGAGATGGGCCAAGAGGTCGAGTGCCAGGTGCTCGAGGTCGACGCCAAGGCCAAGCGCATCAGCTTGGGCCTCAAGCAGCTCGAGCCCGATCCGTGGACGCTGTTCACCGACAAGTACAAGCCGGGCGACAAGGTCTCCGGCAAGGTGCGCTCCATCACCGATTACGGCGTGTTCGTCGGCATCGAAGAGGGCGTGGACGGCATGGTGCACAAGACGGACCTGTCCTGGACCGTCAAGATCAACAACCCGGCCGACGTCTACAACAAGGGCGACGATGTCGAGGCGATCATCCTCAGCATCAACCACGACGAGAAGAAGGTCAGCCTCGGCGTCAAGCAGCTGTGGGATGACCCGTGGATCAGCATCATCAACGGCTACAAGCCGGGCACCGTCGTGGACGACGCCGTCGTTCTCAGCGTTACCGACTTCGGCGCGTTCGTGCGGGTGACCGAGGGTATCGAAGGTCTGATTCCGACCAACGAGATCCCGGGCAACGCCGTCGTCACTCGCGGTGAGCGCGTGAAGGCGGAGATCTCCAACGTCGACGCGATGGATCGTCGCGTGACGCTCACGATGCGCAATCCCGGCGAGAGCCAGGAAGCCGAGCAGCTCATGGTCATGCGCCGTGAGTCGCAAGGCAAAGGCGCGACGCTTGGCGATCTGCTCAAGGGCAAGCTCGAAGGTCTGAAGAAGAGCCCGTCCGTTCCTCCGCCGGCGGCGAAGGACGAGGACGAGGACGACGAATGAGCAACGGTTTCGGCTAAGAAAATACCGAACCGTGTCCCGTGAATACGCCCGTTAGTGTCAGAGATCCGAGTTCCAGCCGCGCTCCTGGGAGCGTTGGCTGGACTCGGGGGCGCATTATCTTTCTGTCGATCAGCGGCGTGTGCGCCGTAGCGATCTTGCTGTGGGCTCGGGAGGTCATGCTCCCGTTCATCCTGGCTGTGATCGTCGCCTACGTGCTCACGCCGCTCGTCGCCCGAGTAGAACGGCTGCGCGTGCCACGCGCAGCCGCGATTCTGCTGGTTTACTTCGCTACCCTCGGCTCGATTTACATCGGAGCCGCCACGACGTTCCCGCGCATCTACGCGGAGGGCGTGAAGTTTGCGCGCGAAGCTCCAGCGTTGATGGAGCAGCTGTCCACGGAGTGGGCGCCGCAAGCGGAAGGCTGGCTGCACGGTATGTTGCAGCGCGTCGGGCATCGCCAGGCGCCGACACCGCTGCCTCCGCCCGAGCCACCTCCGGCGTTGGAAGTACGTCAGGAGCCGGACGGCAGCTACAGCATTCAGATCGGTGCGGGCATCGATGTGGTGCAACGTTCACCGGGCTACTGGCGCATCGGGCCAGCCGCTCAACGCGGATCCTCTCGGTTGAACATCGGCGAACTCACGGCCAAAGGCATCGAAGAGTTCGTCAGTTACGTGAAGCACAACGCCTTCGCGCTACTGCGCATCGGGCATGCGGTGGTCGCCAGCGTTTCCAAGGCGATCTTCCTGCTGTTCATGACGCTGATGGCGGCGGGTTACATCATGATGACCCGGGAAGACATCCTGGGTTTCTTCCGGTCGCTGGTACCGGCGCGGGCGCGCCTCAGCTTCGATCGGCTGACGTGGCGCATCGATCGCGGTCTGTCCGGGGTCGTGCGCGGCCAACTCTTGATCTGCGCGGTCAACGGCGTGCTGTCGATGATCGGCTTTTGGATGTTCGATCTGAAGTACTGGCCGATCCTGACCATCGTCGCGGCGGTGATGAGCATCGTGCCGATCTTCGGCTCGATCTTGAGCTCCATTCCAGCCGTGTTGATCGGCCTGACGCAGAGCTTCTGGACGGGGTTGTGGGTGCTCCTCTGGATTTTGGGAGTGCACCAAGTCGAAGCCAACCTGCTCAATCCCAAGATCATCGGTGTTGCAGCTAAAATTCACCCCGTGCTGGTGGTGATGGCGCTGCTCATCGGCGAGCACTTTTTTGGTTTGTGGGGCGCGCTGCTTGGCGTGCCGGCGCTCAGCTTGGCGCAGAGCATCTTCAATCATTTCCGCTTCGAATCGCTGCCCGACGCACCACCTGACAGCTTGTTGCCGCCGACTGGGCGCGGTCACGTCTGACCGTCTCGTAACGAGCCGCTAGTCGAAACGCCGCTATCGGCCTGTCTGCTAGCGACGGTTCAGCAGACGCGCTATAGGCTCCCGGTGGCAAACGAGACGCGCAAACTGCGCCGTGCCCAAGAACAACGGGCCGAAGGCAAGAAAGAGGCTCGCGATCTGCTGAAAAAGCCGATCGCGCCCAAGCCGATGGACATGCCGGATCCGCTGGGCAGCGAGCAGTTGAAGAGCCTGGGGCTCCGGCTAGGTCTGCCGCTCGCCGCCATCTGGATCTTGTGTTTGGCGCTCACCAGCTTCGTCTACTCTACGACCTGGCGCACGGTGCTGTTCGCCGTGCCGACGCTGATCACCGCCGCGGCTGCGGGTCTCGTGATTTGGTTGCTGCGTCAGGCGAAGAAGGCCCGAGGCGTCGCCAACATCCTGCGCAAGGTGGAGACGTCGGAGGATCGCAAGGCAGCGCTCAGCGAGCTCGAGTCTTCATTCAAGAAGAACGATCCGGCGGCGGTGTTCGCGCGCGCGCAGCTGGAGATGCAGGAGGATCCCAAGAAGGCGCTGGCGACGCTGGAGCAGATCGATCTGGCCAAGGTCATGGCTCCGGTCGCCGACGAAGCGCGCTCGCAGCGCGCCATGATTCACCTGATGCTGGGCGAGGTCAGCAACGCGCGCACGCTGGTGGACGGCGTGGACTTGAGCCGGCATCAGGACGCGCGTTCGCGCGCGATGATGGCGGCGGTGTGCAGCGAGGCCTGGGCGCGCAGCGGCGCCGCGAAGAAGGCCCTGGAGACGCTCGGTTTGTTCGATCCGGAAGAAGCCACGTTCGAACAACTGCGGCCGCAGCTCTATCGAGCCTTCGCGTTTGCCTACGCTCAAGCGGGCGACACCAAGGGCATGCGGCGCGTGCTGAAGCGCCTGGCCAGCCAAGACATCCGCCTGCTGTCGGGGTTTTTGGTCAAGCGCACGCACCCCTTGCTGCAGCGCGAAGCCAAGAAGCTCATCGAGCAGAGTGGCGCTGTGCCGCGACGCATGATGGTGCAGCGCGGCTGAGCCTACCGCCGTCAGTTCGCGATGCGCACGCGCGAGACGGGGCGAATCGCGACTTCCGGTAATAACTCCGCGGGCGAAATCACGCGCAGCGCGGGGAAGTCGACCTCCAGCAGCTTGCGCACGAAGCGCCGCAAATCCGGCTGAGTGAGCAGCACGTCTGCGCGCTGCTCGCCAAGCTGCTGGCGAGCCGTGCGCACGGCCTGCACGATGTCTCGACCGGCCGCGGGCGCCAACGTGAGGAACGCGCCCGCAGCGGTGCGCTGAATCGCGGCGCGTAACGTCTCTTCGATCGAGTAGTCGAGCAGCAGCACCTCGAGCTCGCTGCTGCCCCCGGTCAGCGCGTGCGTGATGGGGCGCCGCAGTTGCCCGCGGGCAAACTCCGCGAGTTGCTGAGCATCACGTTCGGTGCCGGGAGCCTGCGCCAGCGCCTCGAGTATCGCGCGTAGATCTCGGACGCTGACGCCTTCGTCGACGAGTCGTCGGAGCACCTCGGCGAGCGACGCGACGGGCAGGGGTTTCGGAACCAGCTGCCGCACGGTGGCGGGCGCGATTTGCTCCAGCTGATCGAGCAAGCTCTGGGTTTCGGCTATGCCGAGGAAGTCACTTGCCCGCGCTTTCAGGGTGGGTAGCGCTGCTGTCACCAGGTATTCGCCGAGCTCTGCGTTGGCAATCGTGGTGGGCACCTGGAGCGTCAGTGTCGGGATCTCACGCAGCGAGAGCACGGCCGTCCGCGCGGGCGCCGTCTCCGCCAAGGCCAGTCTGCCGCGCGGCAGCGGCACTCCGAGCTCGCGAAACAAAAGCTCGCGCAGCGCTGCCATCGCCGCCTCCGCGCCCGCATGCTGCTCGGCTTTGCCGCCCTGGACGCTGACCGCGAACAGATCGCGACTGAGCTCGAAGCTCCACGGCACGACCACTGGTACGAAATTGGGCTCTTGCGAGCTGTTTCGACGCTGGAACGGCGCAGCGGCGGCCGCCAGCGCTTGCTCGCGCAACGCGCGGGTGCGGGCGCGCGCGCCCAGCAGTAACAACGCGCCGATCACCAGGAACGGCAACGCGGGCAAGCCCGGCACTGCTCCCAGACCAAAGATGAACACCGCAGCCACGCGCAGCGCTCGCGGTTGGCTCAGAAGCTGCTCCGCGAGCTCCGAGCCGAGCGGCTTGTCCGCTTCTTCGCTGGCGACGCGCGTTACCAGGATGCCGGCAGCGGTGGCGAGAACTAGCGACGGGATTTGCGTGACCAGGCCATCGCCGATGGTGAGCAACCCGTAGCGCTTCAGCGCGAGCTCTGGCGGCATCCCACGCTGCAGCACCCCGATGGTCAAGCCGCCCAGCAGATTGATCAGCGCGATCAGCAGCGACGCGATCACGTCGCCCTTCACGAACTTCATCGCGCCGTCCATCGCGCCGTAGAACTGGCTCTCGCGCATCAGCAGCCGCCGGCGGCTGCGGGCCTCGGTCGCGTCGATGCTGCCCGCGCGTAGCTCCGCGTCGATCGCCATCTGCTTGCCGGGCAAGGCATCCAGCGTAAAACGGGCGCCCACCTCCGCCACGCGCTCGCTGCCCTTGGCGATCACCACGAATTGGATGATCGTCAAGATCAGGAAAACGACGCCGCCCACCACGTAGTTGCCCTGCACCACGAACTCACCGAACGCCCGGATCACGCGTCCTGCTTCGGCTTGTACCAAGATCAGGCGCGTCGACGAGACGTTCAGCGCTAGCCGCACCAAGGTGCTGATCAGCAGCAGGGTAGGGAACGCTGCGATCTTGAGGCCGTCGCTGACGTACAACGAGACGAGCAGTACGGTGACCGAAAACGCGAGGTTCGACGCCAACAGCAGGTCCAAAAGCCACGTCGGTAGCGGGACCACCATCAGCGCGACGATGGCGATCACGACCGTAGCGAGCGCCGCGTCGGCCAACGCGAAGCGAGGTTTGGGCGGAAGCAGCTCGAACGACGACGGAGCCATGACCTAACTCGGAGACGTGAACAGCGCGAGCACTCCGGTGTAGAGCTGGAGTGTTGGGTGACCGCGATAGGGCGCGATTTCGAAGGACGAGTGCATACCGGCGAACGGCAAGTCGGGTATGCGAGCACGAATGATGCGCGTGTCGACGTCCGCGGCTTCATACAGCGACGCGCCACGCCCTGCGCAGCTCAGGTACACACCGAAATGTGGAGCCGCGCCCGCCGTCTCGCGCAGCAAGCGCCCGACGGCCGTGTCGAGCCCCGCACGACCTGCGCCGGCATCGCGCGTGGCGAAGGCCAAGCGTAGGCCGGGATGCACTTCCTCCGACACCACGATGCCGTGACGACTCGGATCGACCCCCTGCAAACCGCGCAAAAGCAGGGGAGTCTCCTCGCCTTCGCGAGCTTCTGGCGCCAGCGCCACCAAGATCAACGGTTGGCTCGATAGGTGCGCGGCGGACGCAGAGAGGACCTCGAGCGCGCGTTCGCCTTCGATCTCCAGCACCATCGGACCGCGTGTTGCGCTGATGCGCGCCAGCGGCGTGAGTAAGCGGCACGCGGGCGACGCACATACCGATGGCACGGTGCGGCCTCGCACGACCAGCGCGGCCGCGTTGGCGACCTGCGCGGGTGAACCAGGCGAGAGCGCCAACACCTGTCCTTCCGGAGTCGTGCCTCCGCCCGTAATGCTGGAGAACGCCAGCTCGCGTAGCGGTTCGAGCGTGTGCGGCGCCATCCCGCGCGGCGACACGAACACGAACGCCGCCGACGACGCGCTCGCCTCGGGCTCCAGCACACGCGCCAGCGCGACTCCGAGATCGGCACCGTGGCCCTGGGAGACCGCGACGGCTTTCGCGCTGCCGCCGCTCCAGACCACGCCGGACATCGCCGCTTCACCCTCGACCTCTCCGCGGTCCGACAGCACCCCGTGTCCACTGACGACGAGCGCCGGTACGTTGCCGAGCGCCGTTTGTAACGGCTCTGCCAGTCGAGCAAGATCGTTAGCGAGCGGACCGCTGACGAAGACCATCGCACCGGCCGCGTTCGGCACCTGGCGTACAGTGTCCGAAAGGGTACGTGCGAGTCGGTTCAGACTCTCCCCTCGAGCGAGGAAGCTGGCGGCTCGCGACGGCATGGGTAGGCGACGATAAGCCCGAATCGCGCGGGGCCGCTAGGGAAACGCACCCGACACTAGGCCCTGTTTTCATACATTTACCGGGGAGGCCTATGTGGGAGCGAACTGCGGACGTATCAACGACGCGGGCTTCCCCGCGTGAATGAACTCTCCTATTCTCATCGGAAACATGCCACCCGAGGGGTTTCTCCCCATGAGATCGTTTGGTGGTTCCGACATCGGACGTCGGCGCGCCATCAACGAAGACGCTTATCTGTGCGACGACGAGCTTGGGCTCTGGGTGGTGGCGGACGGCATGGGTGGTCACGCCGCCGGCGAAGTCGCGAGTCGTGAATCGATCGACACCATCTTCGGCATGGTGCGTCGCGGCAAGCTGTCGCTGCCGCTCGACGGCGATCCCAGCGAAGAGAAGGCGCGCGCCGCCAGCCGTGTGATCGAGGGTGCGGTGCAAGCCGCGACCTATTTGGTCTTCGCCATGGCCGAGCTCGACCGCGGCAAGGCCGGCATGGGCACGACCATCAGCGCCATGATGCGCTTCGGGGATTCCTTGGTGATGGGACAGGTCGGCGACAGTCGCATCTACCGAGTCCGGGATGGGCAAGCCCTGCAGCTCACCGAGGATCACACGTTGATCGCCTGGCAGCTGAAACAAGGACTCATCACCGAAGACGAAGCTCGCGTCAGCAAGCAGCGTAACGTGATCACACGTGCCGTCGGCAGTCGTGACTACGTACAGGTCGACACCAGCGTGTGGGAGGTGTGCTCTGGCGACCGCTACCTACTGTGTAGCGATGGCCTGCATGGTTACCTGCACTTGAACGAGATCGCTGACGCGTTGGGTGAAGGTGGCGAAGCCGCGGTCCGCACCCTGATCGAACGGGCGAACGCCCGCGGCGGCAAGGACAACATCACCGCGATCGTCGTCGAGGTGCTGCCTCGGCAGTCGGTAACGGAAAGGCCAGAGTATTCGGAGATTTAGGTTCTAAAGGTCGAGTTAGTCCGAGCCTCATGTTTCGCCGGCTGTTTGGCCCAGCCGCAAGCGCTCCGCTAACTTCGGTCGCGTGCGCAGCCCGTTCGAGCTCGAGCAAGCCTTGGTTCCTTCTCTCAGCGCCCAGCGGCGCGTGGGCGTGATCTTCGGCGGCGTTTCTGCCGAGCGGGACGTCTCACTGCGCTCCGGGCGTGCAGTGCTCGGTGCCCTGCGCGCGACCGGGGAACAGGTGGTCGGCATCGAGCTCGACGCCGAGCAGGATCCGTTGCTCGCGATCCGACGAGCCCGTATCGACGTTGCTTTCCTAGCGTTGCATGGCCGCCTGGGCGAGGACGGCTGCATCCAGGGGCTGCTGGAGTGGCTGCGCATCCCGTACACCGGCTCGGGCGTGCTCGCGAGCGCCTTGGCGATGGATAAGCTCAAAGCCAAGGAGCTGTTTCGGCTACACAACGTCTCCACGCCGCCGGGCTACACGCTCTGGCCAACTCAGCTCGACGAGCTCGCCAGCGTCCACGCGGCGTTCGGTTTTCCGGTCGTGGTCAAGCCGCGCCGCGAAGGTTCGAGCTTGGGCGTATCCACAGCTCACAATCTGGCTGAGCTCGAGCGCGCCGCGCGGCACGCGTTCAGCTTTGATTCGTGCGCGCTGGTGGAGCGCCAGATCGAGGGCCAGGAGGTTCAAGTCGCGCTCCTCGACGGGCGCGTGCTCGGCGCGATCGAGGTTTGCCCCAAGCGGGGCTTGTTCGACTTTCTGGCCAAGTACGAGGAAGGCGACACGGAGTTCCATCTGCCCGCGCGGCTCAGTAGTGCGCGCTATCGCAGCGTGCTCGACCTGGCCCAACGCGCTGCGCGAGCGCTGGAAACGGACGGCGCAGTGCGAGTGGATCTGATGGTGACGCCGGGCCAAAACGAATACGTGTTCGAAGTGAACACCTTGCCGGGGATGACCCCAACCAGCTTGTACCCCCGGATCGCGGAGGCGGCCGGCTACGCGTTTCCGGAGCTCTGCCGAGCGCTGGTGGATGGCGCGCGTCTCCACACGAACAGCACCCTTTCGGCGCCGGCGGTT
>Ga0247764_1000484_pt1 | contig 13849 bp, 15 predicted proteins | sample UWRJL051202B4_FD_179932 | JGI IMG/M metagenome (GOLD analysis project Ga0247764, IMG submission 179932) | Plant litter microbial communities from Arlington Agricultural Research Station in Wisconsin, United States - UWRJ-L051-202B-4 | ecosystem: Environmental > Terrestrial > Plant litter >...
ACCCTCGCTCGTAACCTGACCGCCCGCACCGCCCGCGCCGTTCCTGCCGCTTGCGTTGCTTGTTCCGCCGAGCCCCGCGTCGTTGGACCCACCCTCCGCGAACGCGCGTCCGCCCGCAGGTTCCTCCAGGCTGAGCGGTCGCCCGCAGGCCGCCGCCAGAGCGGCGAAGCTGACCGCGATGAGCGCAATATGGATCGATCGCGGCTCGTGGAACGAAAAAGCCTTCGAACGCAAAGTCATGCCGGCCTAGTGATGGAAACCGGTGAATCCGTCAGGAAAAGTTCGTAGGCTGATCTGATGTTCAGGTATCCGCGGACGTCCCCCGACCTTCCGCGTTGGCGCTGAGCGAGCTGCAATGTCCTCCCGCTAGCGCCGGTTCCGAGCTACTAGGCCGAGCGTCGCGCCGTACACGAGATGCGCGAGGATCATCGAGGTGGGGCGCCCGGGGCGATCGTGGCGAACGCGCGGCATGAGGCTCAACTGAGGGAGCACGCCGGCATAGTGGACGGCCCATACGGCGAAGCCGAACACCGTGCCGCGCGTGGCGGTAGCGCGCCTGGATGCGAGACCGAAAAGTCCCCCCATGGCTGCGCCGAACGCGAAGTGCGCCAACGTTGCGGCCGCATCCAACGCACGACCGCGAGGTGACAGCGGGCTGAGACGGGACAGGAGCTTACGGGTGAGGCGTCGTGGTGGCGGATCGCCCAGCAGGCCCGCGCGTTGCGCAGCGAGCATGACACCGGACATCGTGGCAGTAGCGGCGATCCCGGACATTGCGCCCCGCGAGGCGCGCGCAAGTAGCGTTTGCATATAAAGGCTCTTGCATGAGCCATTCCACCACGAGGCCGAGGCGTGCGCTCCGGTCCGCGCTGCCTGCTTGATTGTCGACGTCCAATTCGCGAACCAAGATCCTGACGCGTGCGACGAAGCGCACGCGCTGAGTGATGCTCATGCGAGAGCTGCAGGTGACACGATGAAGGTGCGCGTTGGGCTGTGCGGGTTCTCGATGGCTATGAAGAACTACGCCGAACACTTCCCCGTAGTGGAGGTGCAGAACACCTTCTACGAGCCGCCGCCGGACGCGACACTGAAGAAGTGGCGCGCCGTGACGGCAGCTTCTCTCGAGTACACCGTCAAGGTCTGGCAACTGGTCACGCACGCTGCGAACAGCCCCACGTACCGGCGCATGAAGCGAGCGGTCAGCGCCGAACAGCAGCCGGGACTCTTTCGCGACTCTCCGATCGTACAAGAAGGTTGGCAACGCTCGCTGGAGTGCGCTCACGTGCTCTCCGCCAGCGCCTTGCTCTTTCAATGCCCCGCAAGCTTCACGCCGGAACGCGACAATGTCGCGCGTTTGCGCAAGTTTTTTGAGCGGATCGAGCGTCCCTCGGCACGGTTGCTCTGGGAACCGCGTGGTCCGAAGTGGGTAGCGCAACGCGAGCTAGCGCTTTCCCTGTGCGACAGCTTGGACTTGGTGTGCGTCGTCGATCCGTTCGTCACACCACCGGAAGCGGGACGCCCCGTGTATTGGCGTCTGCACGGCATCGGCGGCGCTCGTCATTCCTACACGGACGAACAACTTCGCACGTTGCACACCCTGCTGCTCGACGCGGCACCTCCGTCACCCGCGTACGTCTTGTTCAACAACTTGCCGCGCGTGGCGGACGCGCAGCGCTTCCAGCAACTCATCGCCGCCCGGCGCTGACTGGCATGCTTTGGCTCAACTTGACATCGCCGCGCGGTGCCGGGCTAGTCGCCAAGTGACCTAAGTCGTGGGTTTGTGGCCCGGCGGGTGCCCCCCAAGGTCAACGTGCGTTGGTGTGCATCCTGCATAGCGTGCTGAATCATGCGCGGATTGATTGGGATTTGCTTGGGAGTGTTGGTGTTCGCTGTGGGGTGCGGTGATGACGACGCTGGGGACGATGGCGCCAAAGGCGGAGCTGGGAATCTTGGTGGTTCATCGAACGGTGGGGGATCGGGAGGGGCGCCGCGGGGTGGTATGGGCTCAGGCGGCGCACCCAGAGAAGAGCTGTGCGGGCTGAGCGGTTCTTGTCGCGACGGTGTAGTGACCGGCAAGTTCGGGAACTTCTGCAGTCAAATTGTCTTCACGTGCGAGGCCGGGTGCGATCCGTCCCCGGACAGGCCCGCGGCGCCGTGGCCGCAAGACGCAACGTCTGCCAAGGCGGCGCTGCGCGAGGCGCTGTGTTTGGCGCCGGGTGCTGGGGGAGCTGGCGGTGGTGGCGGCCAGGGCGGCAATCACGAGACGGGTGGCGGCGGCGTTATCGGCGGCGCGGGCGGAAGTGGCGGAATCGCAGGCATCGGTGGGAGTGCTGGCGCGCCAACGGCGGGCGCTGGCGGGCACGATCCAGATACGACCGTCGAAGCTGGCGCCGGGGGCGGACCTGCTGCCGGTGCCGCTAGCACGTCAGCAGGCGCGGGCGGTCAGCGCTGAGTGGGCTGATCAAACCGACAGCGGCCGAGAGTACGGCTCGCAGAGAAGGGCGGAAAGTACACGACCGCGGTGTTGGCTCGGTGTTGTTATTCCTTGGCGTTGGCGAGGCGCTCGAGCCATTCGTCGAGCAGTTGGCGCTCGCCGTCCGTGAGTGTGTTGGAGGTGGCGGGCAACACGGCGCGCAAGGCGATCGCGCGCGGAGCGACGCGCTGTGCGGAGGGTTTTGGTTTGGGGGACGCCACGGTGATCGTCGCAAGCAGGGACTCGAACATGGAGCTCGAGAGCGCGGGGTCGGGTTTCGCGATCAGCGAGAACACGACGCCGGTTCCGCCGGCGTGCAATAGGCGCGCGGCCGCTTGGACGTTCATACGTAGCTTGCCCGCTTCTGCCACACGCGTCAGCAGGGCTTCCAGGATCGCTATGCCCTCGCGCGCAGGCTCCGTCTCCTCGGCGCCGCTGTAGAGGATGGCGTAGGCATCCGGATTGTTGACGCCGAAGGCTATGTGTTCGTCCCAGCCACGACGCAGATCTTCCATCGGGTCGTCGGAGAGACGCCGCTTGGCCTTGTCGCGCACGTAGTCTTTGAGGATCTGAAGGGCGGCGGCTTGGAGCAGGCCGCTCATATCCTGGAACTGCCGGTAGATGGCCGGGGGTTGCGCGTCCGCGGCGGCGCTCACGGCTCGCGTCGACACCGCTTCGCGCCCGGATTTGGTCAGTAGTTCCGAGGCTGCGCGCACGATGCGCTCACGCACGGGCAATTTCGGCATGGTATCGATGATATCACACTGGTGGTTCCAGTGCTTGCGTTGCCTGCAATCGGTGGTATCAGTTGTCTGTTATCGCTGATAACGAAGGAGCGTCGCATGATCATCGTCACGGGAGCCACCGGCCAGCTCGGCCGCGCCATCATAGAGAGCCTGATTCGTCGTGTGCCAGCGTCTCAGGTTGGCGCCAGCTGCCGCGAGCCCGCGGAAGCGGCGAAGTTGTCGGCGCTGGGTGTGCGCGTTCGCGCGGGCGACTTCGAGGACGCCGCGAGCTTGAAGCACGCCTTTGCGGGCGCAACACAAGTGTTGCTGGTTTCGTCCAACGCTCGCGCGCAGGGCGGCGACCCCATCGTTCAACATCGGACGGCCATCGACGCGGCTCGGCGTGCGGGCGCGCGGCGCATCGTCTACACGAGCCACATGGCCGCCAGTGCCTCGTCGCGGTTTGCCCCCATGCTCGACCATGCCGTGACGGAGGTGATGCTCGACGACTCCGGCCTAGCGTGGACGTCGCTGCGCAATGGCTTCTACGCCTCGAGCGGTCTCGCGCTGCTCGGCAATGCCAAGGATACGGGCGTCGTCGAAGCGCCTGCGGACGGCAAAGTGTCGTGGACCGCCCACGCCGATCTCGCTGAGGCGGCGGCCGCAATCCTCACGCAAGAGGGCAGCTTCGAAGGCGCAACCCCGCCGCTCACCGGTGGAGAAGCCCTCGATCTGGCCGACCTCGCTGAGCTCGCGTCCAAGGCGTGGGGGCGCGCCGTTGGCCGCGCGCTCATCAGCGAGGATGAGCTCCGCGCGCGCATTGCAAAGCGCGGCTTGCCGTCCGCGGTCGCCGACATCTCCATCGGTCTCTACCGCGCGAGCAGCGCCGGCGAATTTGCGACTATCGACCCGACCCTCGAGCGCCTCATCGGTCGTCCCGCCACCCGCGTCGCGGACCTTTTGAAAGCGTCCTAACTGACGGGGGGCGGGGATGGCCACTGTCACTCGAGCTTTCGTCGCCGCAGTCGGTGGTCTAGCCTACCCGCATGCGCAGGATCTTGTTGGGCATGGCGTTCGCGTGGTTGACCCTGGGCTGTAGCGATGATGGCGACGATGGCGGGGGTAGCCCGACTCCGATTGCCAGCGGCGCCTTGACCGGCAAAGTAGGCGGCGAGACGTTCACGGCCGCTGCGGCACAAGTCGATAGCTTTCTGTCCGACGACGAGTCGTTCTGGGTCGATGTGTCCGCTGAAGCCCTGGCTTCGTGCAGCGCTGTCAAAAGCGGCAATAGCCTCATCCTGAATGTACCGAAGAAGCCGGGCACCTACGCGCTCAGTCTGACTTTGAACGCCACGTTCGTGGTTGATGGCGGCACGGAGACTGAAAACCTGATCGCGACGCAAGGGACGTTACGCGTCGATGAGGTCACGAGCGCGCTGGTGCGCGGCGGTGTCAGCATGACTTATGACGCAGAAAATTCGGTCAACGGCCAGTTCGAAGCCGTCGTGTGTGACTGATCACGCGGCTGGTACGCGAGGTCCACCCCGATCGCTACCCGGAGCTCGCGCATCGCGTTGGCGGGGCCGGTCTTGCGACTCTTGGGTACAAAGGCGCAACGAACATGGGCGCACCCACCTTTATCGTCATGCGCTCGCTCGCTCGGCGCACAGCGCGCGCTCGAGGCCGTCCAGAATGAGCTCTAGGCCGAAGGGGAATTCGTTGCCGTAGGCGTAGCCGGGCTTCAGGACGTGCTCCTTCGTGAGCTCAACGAGGTGAGGGAAGGCTCCGGCAGGCAGCTGCTCGAAGATGGCTTTCGCGACGGCTTGCGTTTCCTCCGTGCTCTGGAATGGCAAGGTGAGCTCGGTGTGGACGAAGCCGAAGACGTAGCTGTCTAGCACCGCGTAGGCGCGCGCCGAAAGCGCCACGGAGAAGCCGCCGCGACGCAAGCAGCCGAGCACCGCGTCGTGGTGTGCGAGCGTGGCGGCCCCGGGCGCTGCGCGTGACTCGAGGATGCGCAACGCCCAACGATGCTTGAGCAACACGTCGCGTACGGAGACCGTTCTGCGCGCGAGCGCCTTCTTCCAGTCCACGTCGAGTGGGGGCAGTTCGATCTCCTGGAACACCAGATCGACCATGCCGTCCAAGATGGCGTCTTTGTTCGCGACGTGGTGGTAGAGCGACATCGCCTCCACCTTCAGCTCCTGCGCCAGGCGTCGCATGGTCAGCTCCTCCAGGCCCTCAGTATCGGCAAGCTCCATCGCCACACGCAGGGCGCGTTCACGTGTCACCGGCTCCCTCGGCGCGGGCTTCTGTCGCGGTTTGGCGGTTTTTGCAGCTCGGGGCGTCAATAGACTTGACACCTTACGGTGTAAGTCTCAGTCTGGGCAAGGGCCTTACGTTGTAAGGTCATGCCAAGGAGCAGCGATGCACAGCCTCTCAACCTCGATTCAGACCCCCTCCACTTCGACCGTTGCCGTGGAGCGTCCGCCCATGCGCGCGCTGCGTCAGCTTGCGTATGGCTCCACGGAGGTCTTGCAGGTCGGCACCACGGAGCGGCCGCAGCCGGGTCCTGGCGAGGTGTTGGTTCAGGTCCACGCGGCCGGGATCGACCGCGGCACGTGGCATTTGATGACGGGTAGGCCTTACCTCATGCGCTTGATGGGATTTGGCTTCCGCGCGCCCAAGGCTTTGGTGCCCGGGCTCGACCTGGCGGGCACCGTGGTCGAAGTGGGACCGAACGTGACGCGTTTTCATGTCGGTGACGTCGTGTTCGGGGTGGGCCGTGGTTCCTTTGCTGAGTATGCGCGAGCGCACGAAGACAAACTCGCGAAGGTACCGAACAACGTTTCGCTGGAGGAAGCCGCGGTGCTGGGTGTTTCGGGCATCACTGCGCTGCAGGCGCTGACCGACGAAGGGCAGGTCCAGGCGGGAGAGCGCGTGCTGGTGATCGGCGCTTCGGGTGGCGTTGGCGTGTACGCTGTGCAGTTGGCCAAGGCACTGGGTGCGGAGGTCACCGCCGTGTGCAGCACGGCCAAGGTCGAAATCGTGCGGAGCCTGGGCGCAGATCACGTGATCGACTACCGCAGCCAAGACTTCGCCGACGGCACGCAACAGTACGATCTCCTGCTCGACCTCGGCGGCAACACGCCGCTGCTCCGCTTGCGTCGCGCGATGAAGCCCACAGCGCGCTTGATCTTCGTGGGCGGTGAGCACGGCGGTGATTTCACCGCCGGTTTCGAACGGCAGCTGTTCGCGCTCTTCTTGGCGCTATTCGTGAAGCAGCGCTTCGTGATGATGGTTGCGAGCGAGCACTACTCGCTTTTGGAGCGACTGGCCGCGTTCTGCGAACAACGCAGGCTCAAGCCCGTGATCGATCGACAGATCGGCCTCGGCGAGGTGCCGCGCGCCCTCGCCGATCTGGAGGCGGGAAAGGTCTGCGGTAAAGTCGTGGTCAAGCTCTGAGCGCGTGACCGACGCGCGGCCCCTGGTTTTCAAGCTATCCGATCGCGCGACCGAAGATGCCAATCCAGTTGTCGACGGTCATGTTCTCTCGGTACGCGAGCGATTGGTTCGGATCCAGGACTTCCACGAGGTAGGCACCCTCGACCCAGACCTCGACGGCCGTAAACAGACCGCCTCGTTCGCCGACGCGCGCGGGCCATCCAGCGGCCTTGGCCAGCGCCAGGACTTCCGTCGCGCTGCGGTTGACGCTCACGGCGAAGTGGCACTCACTGGCGCGTTCCGGCACGCTCTCGAGACGCCGCCAGCCCTGTTCCCGCTCGCCCGGGATCATGAGCTGACCTCGCGGCAGGATCACGATTTGGAAGTCGTTGTTGTGTGACCATACGTTCCAGGCTTCGGAGCCGCCGGGAGGGAAACGCAAAGCCGTGCCATCCATCAGCTGGGCGAGCACGCGCGCGACGTTGGCGCAGTCGTCCGCGGGCATCGAGACATGCGCAATCATAGGGCCACCTCCGAAACGGCGGCGGTGCTGGTCGGTGCGGAGTGACTCGCCCCGCCGCTCAATACTTGCTCCAGACGTGTTGAGCCGAACTCGCGACGGTGACCATTCAACCGGACGCGCTCTGACTCCAGCACGGCAAGGGTTTGAACCATGGCCGCGGCAGCTTCCGCAGACATCCATTGGCCGAACAGCGTCAATTGTTGCTCCCGCGGCACGTCTTGCACGCGCAGCTTGCGACCGATAGCCACCCCCAGCGCAGCGGCCATCTCGTTCGCGGTGTAGGCGGGACCTACCAGGTCAATCAGCTCGCGACCGCCTGCTGGTGTTTCGAGCAACGTACGGGCCGCCAGCGCGCCGACATCTGCCGCCGCCACGGTGGTGATGGGTAGATCACGGGAGCTCCAGCAGTTCAAGAAGGTTCCGTGATGTTCGCTGGTAGGCAGCGCTTGCAGCACGTTGTCTTGAAAGTAGCTCGCGCGCAGCACCGAAACTGCCGCCTGCGTGTCCAGGAGCTGACGCTCGAAGTGCGCGAGCTCCGCGCCGAAGCCGCTGCTGGGATCCTCTCCCAACGCGGCGCTGACGGCCGAGAGCAGCACGATTCGTGGGATCCCCTGGCTGCGGATGGCCCGCGCCACCGTCGAAACTAGCTGTCTTCGATCGGCTCGAAAATCCTCACGCGCCAAATCATCGGGCAGTAGCGCATAAACTGCCCGTGCACCGCGCAAGGCGCGTTCCAGCGCGACTTCGTCTCGCAGATCGGCTTGGACGAGCTCAACGCCCGGTGGCGGTGCCTGTCGAGCGCTGCGACTCACGAGTCGCACCGGCTCGCCCGAGCCGCGCAGCTGCTTCACTGCTGCCTGCGCCGTTTTTCCGAATCCTCCAAAAATTACAATCATCGGGTCACCTCTGCGCAACAGCTTGCGACCTTCCGCGTGGCTTCGGCAGGCCGGAAACGTGCACAGGGTTGTGCATTTTTGCACAGCTGACCCAAGGGTCGCTCATCCAGCAGACCTCGCGATCCACGACTGCGTTGCCGTCCGCCCGAGGAATGTTTAGGGCGGCTCGGGTCCGTTACCAGTCGCCCAGCTTCTCCAGCACGCCGCGGCGCTTGACGAGGTTCTTGTAATCCCATTGAAGCGCTTTGGCTTTGCGGAGCCAGCGCTTCAGCTCGCGTGCTTGGATCTGTGCGGCGTCGGTGATGCGAAGTTCGGCGGCTTTGAACTTACCTTCGGGGTGAAGCCCTGGCTCGTCGAAGGATTGCCCGCTCCAGAACAGGAGCTGCACATCCTTTTTGCGTACCCAGTAGCCGACTATGGGGTTGCCCTCGATGAACCAGACCGGACCGCCGTGCCAGACCTTGCTCTCGGCGCGCTTGAGGCCGGCGGAGATCGCCTGGGCGAGCGCGTCGCAAATCACGCGCGCTTCGTCCTTTTGGGCAGCATTGTACTCTTGGATGTCTTGATTCACGAAGGGTCCCTATTCGTCTAGTTCAGCGAGCATCGTTCGGGCCTGAGCCAGCTCGGCGGGGTCCGCGTTTTGAGCTTTGCGGAGCGCGACTTCCAGTACCTTTTTGGCGGCCGCCTCGTCCGTTCTGAAGTCGCGCAGCACCTCCGCCGTGCGCATGGCTTTGCCGAGGGGCGAGAGCTGTGAGGCGAGGGCTTTGGTCGTTTCGTGCGGGTCGGGTTCGTCTCGGCGAATGAAGATGATCGAGTTTCCCGCGGGGTCAACCGCCGTAAAACGGGTCTGCTTCGGCCTCATCCGCGTGAGGCGCGGAGCGCCTTTGGACGGGATTCGGCCGAACAGACCTCGCAGAGCCTCCGCAAACTCGGCGTGGAGTGTTTCGACCTCCTCGACGATGAGCAGACACGTCGTCGAGTTGCGAGCGGCATCATGCGCGGGAAGGCCGAAGAAATGGATGTCCGCACCGCGCCAGCGTAAAGCCGCGTAGGGGTTGGGTCGCTCCTGTCGCAGGGCTATTTCGAAGCCGAGCGTCGAGTAGAAGGGCACGATGTCGTCGAGCGCCCGGCACGGCAACACAGGTATGGCTAGAGGTTTCATGGCGAGCTCTCCAGGGCCAGACGCGCGGCCTTCAAGGTCGACAATGCGGCGTTGAGCTTGTGCTTGCCGAGCTGCGCGCCGAGACGCTCCGCCCACACCGCGTGGCGGCGCTCCACGCTGCGCAATGCTTGGCGACCGCTCGCGGTGATCGCGAGCAACCGTGCGCGGCGGTGATGCGGGTTGTCCTGCGTTTCCGCGAAACCCTCTGCCACCAACGCGTTGGCTGTCTGCTGAACGCTCTGCCGCGTGAGCCCCATGGTTCGCGCGATGGTGGCGACCGGAACCGGCGCGTGATCGATCACCCCGAGGATCTGCCAGCGCGCACTGGTCAGCCCTGCCGGCGCGGCCAAAACGTCACCTGCCGCGAGCGCGAGCCCGTTGATCCGAAATACTTCGAGCACGAGCTCAGAGAAAGCGACAGCGTTTTGCGTCAGTTTCAGAATGACAGTACACTGTCAAATAGACAGAATACTGTCAATTCCCGCGGACGCTGCGGCTCTGAACGACTGTTCAGGGTCGGTTCAGGCTGACGCCGCTTGCTGCCGAGGAGCTGTGCGGGTCGAGAGATCGTGTCGCGACGGCGTGGGCGCCCATGGCCAACTGGTCCTCAACGGGCCAACGTGTTGCCACGGATCCATGACACCCGAAGAATGGCGCCAGTTGGGCGAGGCGATCGTTATCCGCTCAGGCTACGGCCGTCGCTCCTTCCCCGCGCGCGACGACGACGCTGTCGTTGCGCACTTCGGGAAGGACGTGGCGGACACGTTGCTGCCAGTCGTCCGGCAACTCGAGCAGGAGTTTTATGCATCGGAGGCTTACAAGCTGGGCGATCTTGCCGAGGTGGAGCGGAGAGCGATGCAAGACTTCGCGCTGAAGCACCCCGAATTGTCGGAGCAGGCGGTGCGCGCGTTGGGCTGGTGTTACACGTACGATTATAAGTAGTGCTACCGAACGAAGATCACCTTCTCCACCATGGTCTTCGGGTCGATGGTGGTGATCTTGGTGACGTTGGGGTTGGACATCAGATTGCCGAGCTCCGATGTCTCCCAGACGTTGCCGGGACGCAGGCTCTCGCCGATCACGGCGCGGACGTGACCCTGGACGGATTTGGCGTAGTCGGCGGAGATGTCGTTCCAAGCTTTCACGACGGCCGGATCGTTGGCGTCCCAGGGCGGCATGTCGATCTTGCGGTTTTCGAGCAGCATTTCCAGGGTGGTGCCGCCGCGCGCTTGGGCGATTTCGGCGGCGATGTTTTGTCCGCCGATGCCGTCGGTGCGACCGGACCAGAAGAACGCGGTGTCCGGCTCGGTGGAGACGTCGCGGCAGCCGCTGAGTCCCCACGGATCGACGTGAGTGAGTACGTCGGGAACGTAGGCGTAGAGGTTGGGTCCACCGCGTAGGCGGATCGGATCCTGGCTGACGTAGCGACCTGCTTCCGGATCGTAGTAGCGGAAGCGGTTGTAATAGAGGCCAGTCTCTTCATCTTCGTACTGGCCGGGCCAGCGGAAGGGACACGCCGCGCGCTCACCGCGTTGGTTGCGCAAGGCGCCGTAGCTGTCGAGTTGGCCAGCCCAGATCTCGCGTCCGCCAGCGTCGAACATGGCGGTAGGCGCGCCGAGTTGGTCCGTGACGATCGAGAAGCAGCTGCGCTCGACGATTTTTGCGAGGGGCGCATAGCCTTCTGGCGAAAACACCCAAGTCGTAACGGGACCCACCTCCGTGGCGGGCGGATCCTGCCGAGATGCTTCGGGCGGGGGACCCTGCGCCGGGCGGGCATGGAGCAGGGCGCGGCGGGCGCGAGCGCGTAGGGCTTCGACGGCGTTCGATCGAGTGGGCGCGTCGCTGCTGGCAGGCTCGGCTTCAGCGGCGTGCAGCTCTACCCATTCGTGCAGCGGGACGTTGCCGTCCCAAACCCAACGAGTGACCTTGTCGCGGAACTTTTTGGAGATGCGTCTTCCGAGCGCGTCGTAGCGAAGCTCTACCAAACCGCCGTCCGGGCGCGTGACTTCGGCGAGCATGCCTGCCGAATTCCAAGCGTAGGTCCAGGTCGCGCCGTCCGGCTCGATCTTGCTGATCAGGTTGCCTTCCTGATCGTACTCGAAGCGAGTGATGCCGCGCGCGTCGCGCGTCTCCAGTAGCTGGCCGCCAGGGCCATAGCGGCGATCGCTGCGATCGTGTGTGCGAAACAGGTTGCCGAGCGCGTCGGGTAAACGCAGCTCGATGTGACCGTCGGCGTGAGCCACGTTCGCCAAGTTGCCGAAGGCGTCGTGACCGAAGTCGACCGGGCCAGTCATGGCGTCGACCAGGCGCTTCAGACGCGTATCCACGTCCCAGGTGTATTGTTTGGCGGACTCCATTGGGTGCCACGCCACACCTCGTGCCGAACGGGGCGACCGAATTGGTCACGCTGCCAGCGTGCTCGAATGCCGCCTGGTAGCGAGCGCTCGAGTTCGAGTCCGAAACGGTCGCGTTCGAAGCTTCCGCTGAAGGTAGCTTCGGTCTCGGCGTTCTGGGACGTCGGTAAGCCGCCCGCGCCTTCGGTGTCCACGTCCACGTCCACGCGCAGGACGCGTCCCATGGAATCCCGGCGGATGCGCTGAAAAGCGCCTTTGGACGAGTCCATACGAACGCGTCGCCCGAGCGCGTCGTACTGCGATGCTACCCAGTCCTGGCCTTGCGCTTCTTTGAGTAGTCGCCCGAGCGCGTCGCGCTCGAAGCTGAGCTCGATCGCGTCATTCTTCGCTGCGGTGAGCGCGCCGTCGGCGCGGTACGCGAACGCTTCGCTCGTGCCGTCGTCGTACTTGACGTTGAGCAAGCGGCTGCGCGCATCGTAGGCATAACGCGTACGCCGAGCTCCAGGCCGTTTGACCTCGACCACTCGTCCAGCCACGTCGCGCACGTACTGACGGCGCAGACCGTCGAAGCCGTATTCCTCCAGCACGTCGCCCACGCCGTCGCGAATGAAGCGATAGATCGAGGCGTGTTCATTGGTGATACTGCAGAGACGTTCCTCGGTATCGTATTTGAAGCCGACGCGGGTGTTGGCTTGGGAGCGCGCAGCTACGCGGTTCAGCCCGCAGTACTCGAACCGCACGTCCTGGTGACGGTCCCGCGCGACGAGGACGTTGCCCTCCCTGTCGTAAACGAATTCGCGGACGTTGCCGTCTGGCTCTTCCACACGCACTAGCCTGCCCAGCACGTCCCGATGCCGGCGCTGAACGTTGCCAGCGACATCCGTGCGAGTGCTCATGCGACCGAGTTGGTCGTAGCTAAATCGTCCGACGTTGCCGTCCGGGGTCGTGAGGGTCGTCAGGTTGCCCGCGGCGTCGTAGCCCAGCTGGGTGTGTTGTCCGGCTGCGTCCGTGACCGCGGCAATGTCGCGCTCCCCCCAATGAAATTGCGTACGTTCGCCGGCTGGGTTTTGATTGCCCAGGATCCGCCCTGCATTGTCGTACGCCCAGCGCCATTCGCCGCCCAGCGCGTCTTGCGCGCGGACTGGCTGGTTGAGTGCGTTGTACTCCAGCCGTAGTTCGGTGCCGTCGGCCTCTTGGATGCGTGTGACGTTGCCCTGCGCGTCGTATTCGGATTGGATTGTGCCGCCGTCCGGTCGCGTGAGCTTGGTCGGCTTGAGCGAACGCTCGTCGTATTCATACTTGGTGCTGCCTCCCCGGGCGTCCAGCAACTCCACGACTTGTCCGGCGGCGTTGAGCTTGTAGGCGGTCGCGTCCCCGAGGCTATTCGTCACGACGGTGAGCGAGCCCTTGGCATAGGTGATCACGTGATCGTAGATGCCTCCGTCGCCCCAGGTGCGCACACAATAGGCATCGGAACCCCAACCGTCGTACGCGAAGTAGAACGACAAGCCGTTACGATTGGTTTCACGCACCATCAGGTGACGTTCATAGGCGAACGACCAGCTCGAACCGAGCGCGTCCGTGACCTGCACGAGGTCACCCTCGGGATCGTACGTGTAGCGAACGTAGTCGACGAAGCCTTGCTGACTTGGGTGCGGCAAACGCACGACGCTCAAGCGGTCCTGCTGATCGTATTCGAACGTCACGGCGCGGCCCGCCGCGTCTCGCACCCAACCCAGATTGCCGCGGGGATCGTAGTGAAAGCTGATCTCCCGGCGCTGACGATCGCGCCGCCGTTGTATGCGCCAACGGCCGCGGTGTCGCGTGCCTATGGCCTGCTTTAGCTCCGCGAACTCCAGTACTTCACCGGTTTGGGTCTGGACTTCGATCAGGTCTGGGCGCACACGGCGCAGCAGGAGTTGGTTGATCGGTTCGTAGATCTGTTGGCCTGGCAAGAGCGCGCGCTCTGGAAGGTCGAACAGATCGAACTCGATTTCGCGACCGTCTTCGGCCAACAGCACGGCCTTGCCGCGCTCGAACCACAGCGCTTGATCGAGGGAGTGCGACCAACCGTGCCCTAGCGCGCTGTCCCGGTGTGACCAGCTGGACGCGTAGTTGCGCTCGAACCTCAGCGGTAGCGGCCCGGGCAACGCGAAGTCCACGTTGTCCGTGAGCAGACGGCCGGTCGCGACGTCCACCGGATGTCCCGTCAAGAAGCAGGCAGCTTTGGACAACAGGTTGCGCAAACGAGTGCTCTTCACTCGACTGATAAGGC
>Ga0247764_1000485_pt1 | contig 13837 bp, 15 predicted proteins | sample UWRJL051202B4_FD_179932 | JGI IMG/M metagenome (GOLD analysis project Ga0247764, IMG submission 179932) | Plant litter microbial communities from Arlington Agricultural Research Station in Wisconsin, United States - UWRJ-L051-202B-4 | ecosystem: Environmental > Terrestrial > Plant litter >...
CGACTGGGTCGACTCGCGCGGCGTGGACATCCTCGCCCTGCAGGAGGTGCGGGCGTCCACCGAAGACCTGGAGAACCTGCTCGGCAGTGAGTGGAACATCCTCCACGACGAGGCGACGGCCAAGGGCCGGGCCGGTGTCGCGCTGGCCAGCCGCGGCAGAGCGGAGATCCACCGGGTCGACCTCGGCGAGGAAAAGTTCGACAGCGCCGGACGCTGGCTCGAGGCCGACTACCGCGTCGGCGATGCGATCGTCACCGTCGTGAGCACCTACGTGCACTCCGGCAACGTCGAAGATCCGAAGAAGATGATCGAGAAGTACAAGTTCCTCGACGCCATGACCAAGCGCCTGCCCGAGGTCGCGTCGCACTCTCCGCTCGCCGTCGTGGTGGGAGACCTCAATGTGGGTCACCGTGAGCTCGACATCAAGAACTGGCGCGGCAACCGCAATCAGGCCGGCTTCCTGCTGAAGGAGCGCGCCTACTTCGACAAGTTCTTCGGCGCGACGGGTAAGAACGTCGCCTGTGTCGACGGTAAGACCCGTCGCGGCCTCGGCTGGGTGGACGTCGGTCGCCAGTGGGCGGGCGAGGTCGATGGCCCGTACACGTGGTGGTCTGCGCGGGGCCAGTCCTTCGCCAACGACACCGGCTGGCGCATCGACTACCAGGTCGCCACCCCCGACCTCGCCGCGAAGGTCACGAACTACACGGTCGACCGTGCCGAGTCGTACGACGCACGATGGTCTGACCACGCGCCCGTCGTCGTCGACTACGCCATCTGACCCCACCCTCGTTTTTTTGCGTCCCGCGTGGGCGCGCTACTGAAAGACTGTGCACATGAGCTCCCTCCCCCGCCTGTTCTCCGGCATCCAGCCCTCCGCAGACTCGCTGCACCTCGGCAACTACGTCGGTGCGCTGGTGCAGTGGAGAGAGATGCAGGCGACCCACGACGCGTTCTTCTGCGTCGTCGACCTGCACGCCATCACCGTGGCGCAAGACCCAGCGCTGCTCCGCGAGCAGACCCGGCGCACGGCTGCGCAGTACATCGCGGCGGGCATCGACCCGGCGCAGTCGACCCTGTTCGTGCAGTCGCACGTGCCCGCACATGCCGAGCTCGCCTGGGTGCTCAACACGATCACCGGCTTCGGCGAGGCCAGCCGGATGACCCAGTTCAAAGACAAGTCGGCCAAGCAGGGTGCCGACTCGACCTCGGTGGGGCTGTTCACCTACCCGATCCTTCAGGCCGCAGACATCCTGCTCTACGACGCGACGATCGTGCCGGTGGGCGAAGACCAGCGTCAGCACATCGAGCTGACGCGCGATCTGGCCCAACGCTTCAACAGCCGGTTCGGCCCGACCTTCGTGGTGCCCGAGGTGAGCATCCAGAAGGAGAGCGCGAAGATCTACGACCTGCAGAACCCGACCGCCAAGATGTCGAAATCGGGCGAGTCACCCGCGGGCATCGTCTGGCTGCTGGACGAGCCGAGCGTGACGGCGAAGAAGTTCAAGTCGGCGGTGACGGATGCCGGGCGCGAGGTGCGTTTCGACCCCACCGAGAAGGCGGGCGTCTCCAATCTGCTCACGATCATGTCGGTGCTGAGCGGCACCTCGATCGAGACGCTGGAAGTCCAGTACTCCGGTCGTGGCTACGGCGACTTCAAGAAGGATGTCTCGGAGGTCGTCGTGGAGTCGTTCGCGCCGATCCGGGAGCGCACCTTGGAGTTGCTCGCCGACCCGGCCGAACTCGACCGGGTGCTCGGTGCCAACGCCGACCGCGCGAACGAGGTGGCGTCGGCGACCCTGGCAAACGTCTACGACCGCGTCGGCTTCCTGCCCCGGCGCTAGTGGAGTTCGTTCCGCTCCGTACGGAGCGCATGGTGCTCGACCTGCCCGTGCACTCCGACCGTGAGCTGGTCGCGGAGTACTGCACAGACCCGGTGTTCGAGCGCTTCATGACGACGCCCTGGCCCTACCGACTGAAGGACGCCGACTTCTTCGTCGACGAATTCGTGCCGAAAGGCTGGGCGGACGGCAGCGAACTGACCTGGGCGCTGCGATCGGCTGCGGGCGGCCCGCTGCTCGGCGTGATCGGCTGGCGTCGCCAGCGCAAGGAGCTCGGCTTCTGGTTGGGTGGTCCGCATCGCGGGGTCGGCTACATGACCGAGGCGACGATCGCGCTGACGGACTGGCTGTTCGAGACCCAGGGGCAGGACATCGTGCGCTGGGAGTGCATCCAGGGCAACGCGGCCTCGGCGGGCGTGGCGCGCAAGGCCGGATTCCGGTACACGGGTGAGCGCCGGTCGACCCTGCCGATGCGCAAGGGCGACCTTCGGCCCTCGTGGCATGCGGAGCTGCGTGCCGGCGACCCGCACGAGCCGACATCAGGGTGGCCGGGGGTCTGAACTCGCGGGCGTGGGCGCGACTGGCCGAACAGTCATGCAGTCAACAGGATGCGCGGCCCGGCAGTACCGATCTGGTCCTGTTTGCGGACGATTCGGCGATCTGATCATGTTGGCGGACGCGGGAGCGGGGGCGGGCGGAGCGGGCTCGGGGCTGCGCCGTGGGCCGGGAATGTAATCCGCAGAACCGCGTTGACTATGCTCGTAGCAATTAGTTAGTGCTCCGGGGTCGGTGAGAATCCGAACCGGCGGTGATAGTCCGCGACCCGCGGATCGGCGAAATCCGGTCAGCGGTTGAGCCGGTGAAATTCCGGTACCGACGGTGATGAGAACGATCCAGCGATGGTGGTTCTTCAGTCCGGATGAGAGGAAGCACTCGCGAACGACCGACGACCCGATTCGGGCCGCCCGGCGTGCGCGGCATCCCCGGAGACTCCACCCAGAGGACACCGGATGACCGCCACAGCACCAGTGCAGATCGAGCAGGCCATGCGCCACGCTCTCTCGCTCGCTGCCCACGGCCCCGCCTGGGGCGTCAATCCGCAGGTCGGCTGCGTGATCCTCGCAGCGGACGGCACGGTGCTCGCGGAAGGCTGGCACCGCGGCGCCGGCACCGCGCACGCCGAGGTCGACGCGCTCTCGAAGCTCTCCCCCGGCGAGGCTGTCGGCGCCACCGCCGTCGTCACCCTCGAACCCTGCAACCACACCGGGCGTACCGGTCCGTGCAGCGAAGCGCTGCTCGCCGCCGGCGTGAGCGAGGTCTACTACTCCGTCGCCGACCCTGGCGAGCGCTCCGGCGGTGGCGCGCTGCGCCTGCGCGAGGGCGGCGTCGCCGTGCACGGCGGGCTCCTCGCCGACGAGACCGAGCGCGCGATGCGCGTCTGGCTCACGGCCGAGCGACTGCGTCGCCCGTACGTCAGCGTGAAATGGGCGTCCAGCCTCGATGGACGAGCCGCGGCACCCGACGGCAGCAGCCAGTGGATCACCGGCACCGCCGCCCGCCAGCGCGTTCACGAACAGCGCGAGACCTCTGACGCCATCGTCGTCGGCACGGGGACCGTGCTCGCAGATGACCCGAGCCTGACCGCGCGCGGGGACGCCGGCGAGCTGATGCCGCACCAGCCGATTCCGGTCATCATCGGCGAGCGCGGCATCCCCTCCGATGCGCGGGTGTTCCAGCATCCGCACCCGCCGATCCTCACCGCCAGCCGCGATCTGCCCGCCATCCTCCGCGGGCTGTTCGAGCGCGACATCCGTCATGTCTATGTGGAGGGCGGACCCGCCCTGGCCAGTGCCTTCGTCGCCGCCGACCTCGTGGACGAGTACCTCATCTACCTGGCGCCGACCCTGATCGGCGGGCCCATGACCGCGCTCGGCGATCTCGGGGTGCCCACGCTCGGCGACGCGCACGCACTCCGCATCGACTCCATCGAGCAGCTCGGAGACGACCTGCTCATCAGTGCTCGTCCGAACAGCGGCGCGCACCCGAACGACAGAGAGCACTGACATGTTCACCGGAATCATCGAAGAACTCGGCACCGTCACCGACTGGTCCCCCGACGGCGATGCCGCACGCATCACCGTGCGCGGCCCACTCGCCGTCGACGGTGCGGCCCACGGCGACTCGATCTCGGTCAGCGGGGTCTGTCTCACCGTGGTCGACCAGGGGGCCGACTGGTTCACGGCGGATGTCATGGCCGAGTCGATCGCCATGAGCACGTTGAAGACGGTGGCCGTCGGCACCCCGGTCAACCTGGAGCGCGCCGCGAAGGTCGGCGACCGCATCGGCGGCCACATCGTGCAGGGCCACATCGACGGCACGAGTGAGCTGCTCGGCGTCACCGAGGGCAGCGCCTGGCGGGTGCTCCGCTTCACCCTCAGCCCGGACCTCGCTCCGCTGGTCACCCGCAAGGGCTCCATCGCGGTCGACGGGGTCTCCCTCACGGTCAGCGCGGTCGGACCCGACTGGTTCGAGGTGTCGCTCATCCCCGAGACCCTGGCCGCGACGACCCTCGGCGCGAAGACGGTCGGCGACTCGGTGAACCTCGAGACCGACATCCTGGCCCGGCAGGTCGCCCGATTCCTCGAACTCGGTGGCGGCGCCCACGAACACGACCTCGGTAGTTCCATCGACAGAAGGAGCGGGCTATGAGTCTCGCCGACATCCCCACCGCCCTCGACGCGCTCCGCGCCGGGAAGCCGATCATCGTCGCCGACGATGAAAGCCGCGAAAACGAGGGCGACGTCATCATCGCCGCCCAGTCCGCGAGCCAGGAGACCCTGGCCTGGATGGTGCGCAACACCTCCGGGTTCATCTGCGCACCGCTGACGGGCGAGATCGCCGACCGTCTCGAGCTGCCTCCCATGGTGGTCGACAACCAAGACCCACGCGGCACCAATTACACGGTCAGCGTGGACGCCGCCGACCGCATCAGCACCGGCATCAGCGCCGCCGATCGCGCGCACACCCTGCGCGTGCTGGCCGCGCCGGACTCGACGCCCGCCAGTCTTCACCGTCCCGGTCACATCCTTCCGCTGCGTGCGGCAGATGGCGGGGTGCGCGAACGCGCCGGCCACACGGAGGCCGCCGTTGACCTGCTGCGCCTCGCGGGACTCGTGCCGGTCGGCGCGATCTCCGAGATCGTGGCCGAGGATGGCGAGATGATGCGGCTTCCCGAACTGATCGAACTCGGCGAGCGCGATGACGTTCCCGTGATCACCATCGAGGCGCTGCTCGAGTACCTCGACGCGTCCGTCGACGAGGTCGGACTGCCCGGAGCTGTCATTCCTGAGACCTCTCGGGTGATCTTCGAGGTCGAGACCACCATCCCCACCGCGCACGGCAGCTTCCGTTTTCGCGCATACCGCGACCGGATGACCGGAGCAGATCACCTTGCCGTCATCTCCGGCACCCCGACCAACGGGACGCTGCTGCGGGTGCACTCCGAGTGCCTCACCGGTGAGGTGTTCGACTCGCAGAAATGCGAGTGCGGGCCACAGCTCGACGCGGCGCTCGACCTCATCCAGAAGGAGGGCGGCATCGTGATCTACATGCGCGGGCACGAGGGGCGCGGCATCGGCCTGATCAACAAGCTGAAGGCCTACCGCCTGCAGGAGGACGGGCTCGACACCCTCGATGCGAACACCGCCCTCGGTTTCCCCGCAGACGGCCGCGACTACGGCGCTGCCACCGCCATCCTCGACGACCTCGGCATCAGCGAGGTCCGCGCGCTCACCAACAACCCGGAGAAGCTGCGCCAGCTGCGCGCACACGGCATCACCGTCACCGAGCAGGTCCCGCTGGTGGTGGGCGTCGGCCAGTTCAACGAACGCTACCTCGAAGCGAAGCGCGACCGGATGGGGCACCTGCTTCCCAACGACACAGAACTCGAAGAGTCGGCGCGCGCCCACCAGCGCATCCTCGACGTACAGAAAGGACACCTCGCATGAGCGGCGACGGCGCACCCGAGATCATTACTGACGGCACCGGACTGAAGGTCACCATCGTCGCCGGACGCTGGCACGAGGTGATCACCGACGGCCTGCTCGCCGGTGCGCACCGTGTGCTCGGTGACTCCGGCGCCGAGGTCACTGAGATCCGGGTTCCCGGCAGCTTCGAACTGCCCGTGGTCGCAAAGGCCGCGCTCGAGAACGGGGCGGATGCCGTGGTCGCCCTGGGCGTGATCATCCGTGGCGGCACACCCCACTTCGAATTCGTCTCGGATGCCGCGACCAGCGGTCTGACGCAGGTCGCGATCGAGACCGGAAAACCGATCGGCTTCGGCGTGCTCACCCTCGATGACGAGCAGCAGGGCATCGACCGGGCCGGACTCCCCGGGTCGAAGGAGGACAAGGGCGCCGAGGCGGCGGAGGCGGCGCTCGCCACCGCCGCGCTCATCCGCAGCCTGCAACGCTAGGGTGGTGGGGTGGTGAATCCCTTCAAGATCTTCGTGCTCATCGCCGTCGTGCTGGCTGTGGCGCTGGCGGTCGGTTTCGTGATCGTGGTGTTCTTCCAGACCGGCGCACAGCCACAGAGTCTGCCGCTGCCGGTATTCGGCGCGCGCGTTCTGTGACCTCTGCGCGTTCTGTGACCTCTGCGCGTTCTGTGACTTCTGGCGGCTCGACCACCCCGCGGCCGAGAACGGCACGCCCCGCGCCGAAGGCGCCGAGCCGCGTGCTGCTGCTCGCCATCGCCGCGATCATCGTCTCGATCGTCATCGGCCTCATCGTGCACGGCGTCACCCGCCCCGGGCCGGTGCCGCCGATCAGCAGTATCAGCTTCAGTCAGTTCGAGGCGATCCCCGGCTTCGACAGCAGCACTTTCGTCGAGCGGTCGCCCGAGCGGATCGCCGAACTCGAGACGATCGCCACCAGGTACGACGTGGCGTTGAACGACGTCGACGCGAACCTCAACGACCCGTGCAGCGGCGGGCTCGGCACCGACGTGAAGCTGAGCTTCCGTGGGGGCGGGACGTCGACCTTCCACCTGAACAGTTGCAAGGGACCGCAGGCATCCGGCACCTTCGTCGCGGATGCGACGGCACTGTTCAGCCGGGCGCGCGACTCGGGCAACTGAAACCCTGCACCGGACACCCCGCTTTGGGGGTGACCTCGGCAGACGGCGAGCCGGGATAATCGGGGAGCACATCCCCGCCAGCCCGAACCAGGCCAGGAGTTCCTCTGCAATGACCGCGACGACCCGACTTCCGGCGGCGTTCACCCCGTTCGCCGAGCCGACCCGCAAGGTTCCGGCTCGCTGGATCGCCCTATTCGCCACCGCCTGGTTCGGCATCTGGATGGCGCAGCTCACCCCGATCCAGCTGCTGCTGCCACAGCAGATCGGCGAGCTGCTGCGGGCGCGCGACTGGGTCGACAGTGTCGTGGCCTTCGGCATCGTCTCGGGCATCGCCGGGCTGTGCGCCCTGATCGCCTATCCGCTGACGGGCGCTCTCTCCGATCGCACCACCTCGAGGTTCGGGCGTCGCCGTCCGTGGATCCTGGTCGGCACCGTCGTCTTCGCGGTCTCGCTCCTCCTGCTCGGGTTGCAGACCACCATCGTGGGGATCGGTGTCTTCTGGTCGCTCGCCATCACCGGCTTCTGCATCGTCTCGGCAGCCATCACCGCCACCATCTCCGACCAGGTGCCGGTTCGCCAGCGCGGCATCGTCTCGGGCTGGGTCTCCGCCCCGCAGGCGGTCGGCACCGTGCTCGGCATCCTGTTGGTCACCGTGCTCGGGCTCGGTCTGCTGCTCGGCTACACGCTCGTCGCCGTGCTGCTCGTGGTGCTCGTGCTGCCGTTCCTGCTGGTCATCCCCGACGAGGTGTTGCCGCGGGTGCTGCGACCGAAGTTCTCTGTGGGCATCCTGCTCAAGGGATTCTGGATCAACCCGCTGCGCCACCCGGACTTCGGTTGGACCCTGCTCGGCCGCATCCTGGTCAACATCGGAAACGCCCTCGGCACGACGCTGCTGCTGTACTTCCTCGAGTTCGGGCTGAAGCGTGGCTCTACCGCGCAGGACGATCTGCTCACCCTCACCGCGATCTACCTGGTCTTCTTCATCGTCGCCGCGCTCGGCTTCGGACGGCTCAGCGACAAGATCGGCCAACGCAAGGTCTTCGTCTACGCCGCGGCCTACCTGCAGGCCCTCGCCGCGCTGCTGCTCGCGCTGCTGCCCGACTGGACCATCGCGCACGGCGCGGCCGCGCTGCTCGGCCTGGGCTACGGATGCTTCATGGCCGTCGATCAGGCGCTCGCCACCCAGGTGCTGCCCGATTCGCACAGCCGTGGCAAGGACCTCGGCATCATGAACATCGCCACCGCCGTTCCGCAGGCGATCGCTCCGCTGCTCGGGGCATTCATCGTCGCCTCGTTCCTCGACCACGGCTTCCAGGCGTTGTTCATCTGCTCGGCCATCGCTGCCGTGCTCGGCGGCCTGGCGATCCTGCCGATCAAGAGCGTGCGCTGAGCGGGTATACCCTGAGGCACAGCCACAAGCTCTCCATATCCGCATCATCGCACCGCAGCAGCCCTGACCGGCGCCGCCGCCTTCGCGGTCGCACCTCCCTCAGCAGCTCGGAGTAGCTCCATGTCAACTGCCACCACCGCCCCCGCACCCGCCAATCCGCGGGCCCGTGTCATCTTCGCCAGCCTCATCGGCACCTCGATCGAGTTCTACGACTTCTACGTCTACGCCACTGCCGCGGTACTGGTCTTCCCCACCCTGTTCTTTCCCGCGCAAGCGCCGGCGACGGCACTGCTCAGCTCGTTCGCGGTCTTCGGGGCCGCGTTCATCGGGCGCCCGCTCGGGTCGATCCTGTTCGGCCACTTCGGAGACCGCATCGGTCGCAAGGGAACCCTGATCGCCTCACTGCTGACGATGGGGATCGCGACCTTCCTCATCGGCTGCCTGCCCTCCGCATCCACCCCGGGCTGGACGGTGCTCGCACCGCTGCTGCTGGTGATCCTCCGCTTCGCCCAGGGCGTCGGCCTCGGCGGCGAATGGAGCGGCGCAGCGCTCCTCGCCACCGAGAATGCTCCGGCCGGAAAGCGCGCCATCTACGGCACCTTTCCGCAGCTGGGCGCCCCTATCGGCTTCATCGTCGCCAACGTGCTGTTCCTGGTGCTCAACCTCACCCTCTCGCCCGAGGCCTTCGCCGCCTGGGGCTGGCGCATCCCCTTCCTCGCCAGCGCACTGCTGGTCATCGTCGGCCTCTACGTGCGGTTCCGGCTGGTCGAGGCACCCGCGTTCACCAAGGTCCTCGACAGCGGGGCCGTGGCCAGGGTGCCGCTCGCGAGAGTGTTCCGCACCAGCTGGCGGCAGCTCATCCTGGGCACCTTCATCATGCTGGCGACCTATGTGTTGTTCTACCTGATGACCACCTTCACCCTGGCCTTCGGTACCACGGCAACCTCGGCGTCCACCGCTGCGGCGGCCGCGAAGGCGGCGGGCAAGCCCTTCAACCCGGCGACCTTCGTGCCGGGGCTCGGCTACAGCCGCAACGAGTTCCTGATCATGCTGATCATCGGGGTGGTGTTCTTCGGCATCTTCACTCTGGTGTCGGGCCCGCTCGCCGAGAAGTACGGACGGCGACGGATGCTGTCGGTCGTCACCGCCGGAATCATCGTCTTCGGTCTGCTGTTCGTCCCGCTCTCGGGCGGGGGCATCGTCGGCGTGATGGCCTGGCTGATCATCGGCTTCTCGCTGATGGGGCTCACGTTCGGGCCCATGGGTGCGGAACTGCCGGAGCTGTTCGCCACCAACGTGCGCTACACGGGCTCGGGCATCAGCTACAACTTCTCGAGCATCATCGGGGCTGCTGTCGCTCCGTACATCGCCCTGGCACTGTGGGGCCTCGCCGGCGGCAGCACGATCCTGGTCGGGATCTACCTCTCGGTCGCCGCGGTGCTCACCTTCATCGCCCTGCGCATCAGCAAGGAGACCCGTGACAGCGACTTCACCACCATCGTGGAGTAGCCGGCCCGTGCAGCAGCGGGCCCGTGGAGTAGCAGGGCCCACGCAGTAGCCGGGCCCATGCAGTAGCGGGCCCGTGCAGTCCAATTTCCACCCCGCCCCGTACGAAATGAAGGAACTTTTCGATGCGCCCGGCATAACCCCGGGAGCACCCGGCGCCAAGTCCCGCGAATCTCCTTCATTTCGTACCGGGTGGGCGAAGTGCAGAGCCCGGACAGAAGCCAGCACGAAACCCGATCGTTACGATGCCCGTGGCGGAAGATTGATACGTTCCGTGCGTGGCCAAACCTCACATCTTCGCGACGGCGCTCGCCCTCGTGCTGTGCTCCTTGTCTCTTACGGCGTGCGCGGGACTCGCCGACATCAGGCCGACAGGCGAGCCCGCACAGGGTGCCGCCAAGCCGACAACCTCGTCGCCAACGCCGACCCCGAGCCCCACGCCCGCCACTCCCTTGCTCACGATCAGCGCTATCGCATCGGATGTCGATGGCAACAGCATGAAGGTCACCATGGTGCTCGATCGGGTCGCGCCGCTGACGTCCACCGACCGAGCTGAGCTCACGCGCTGTACCAGTCCCGAGATTCTGGATGCCGCCAACACGAGCGTCGCGTACGTATCAGTCACGGCCGAGGGGCTAGATGGCTTCTCAGGCTGGACCGGGGATCGCGGAATTGTGTTCAACGGAGATCGATTCGACGGGACGATGTGGACCACGCCCGCGCACGGCGGCGACCCAACGTGCATTCCTGGATCGATGCTCTCCACGCCGGGAACGGGGCACATACGATCGCTGGCGAGCACTCTCGGCTGGCCCGTGGATGCCGGCCTCTCACCGCTCGCCACGGCAACCTTTGGGCTCTATGGGTTCAGCGCCCAGACCCACAATGCGAATGGACAGCTGACCGGGATGAACGACCTCGCTTCGTGCCTGACCGTCCCCAGCACAGAGTTCGAAGCCACCGCTCTTGCCGCCTACCCTCATCGATGGGGCGGTGCGCAGAACCTCGCGTCGTACTGCTACTACGGCAGAAACGCAGGGGACTGACCGCGCGTCAGTCGAGGAACAGCGCGCGCAAGCGGCGGGTCGTGAAGGTGAGGCCGATGAGGATCATCACGACGAAGTAGAGCACGTGACCGAGCATCCCCCAGCTGAGCGCACCGGTGGTGAGCCCGCGCACCAGCTCGACGCCGTGCCAGAGCGGGAAGACCTGGATGATCCATTGGATCACCTGCGGGTAGACGCTCAGCGGGTAGAACGTCGCCGAGAACAGGAACATCGGCAGGAGCACGAAGTTGATCCAGTCCATCTGCTGGAAGGTCTTCATATAACTGGTGATCGCCATCCCGAGACTGGCGAAGCCGAAGGCGATGAGCAGTACGGCCGGGAGCGCGAGGATCGCGGTCCAGGACAGGTTGAGACCGAGCGCCTGCATCACGATCATGAACCCGGTGGCGTAGACGGCTCCGCGCAGCAGCGCGAGGAAGATCTCGCCGAGGGCGACGTCCAGCGGCCCGAGCGAGGTGGCGAGCATCCCCTCGTAGAGCTTCGCGTAGTTCATCTTGAAGAAGACGTTCCAGGTGGAGTCGAAGATCGCCCCGTTCATCGCCGACACCGCGAGTAGGCCCGGGGCGATGAACGCGGCGTACGGCACCGCCTGCCCGTTCGAGTTGGTGACCGTACCGACGAAGGCACCGAGCCCGATGCCGAGCGATAGCAGGTAGAACACCGGCTCGAAGAAACCGCTCAGGATGACCAGCCAGTTCGTGCTGCGCGTGGCGAGCAGCCCGCGGCCGATGACCGCGCGCGAGTTTCCGGCGTAGAGAGCACCGATTCCCCCGCGGGTCTTCGGGGTCGGACGCACCGGGGCGAGCGTGGGTGCCGCGCTCATTTGTTCAGCCTCTTCGTCACGACCTGCTGGGTGCGCACCCAGCCGAAGATGCAGAGCGCCACGGGGTAGATGATATGCACGGCGATGAGCCAGCCGGGCTCGACCTGGCCGTAGCTCACGTCACGGCCGAGTTGCGTTCCGTGCCAGAGGGGCGAGATCCACCCGATCCACTGCAGGTAGATGGGCATCGAGTCGAGCGGGAAGAAGGTGCCGGAGAACAGCAGCAGCGGCGCGATGATGAAGCGCTGGATGAAGGCTGGCTGCCCGGCATCCGTTTCGACCGTCGCCATGTAGCTGGCGATCACGACACCGAAGGACATGCCGGTGAGAGTGGCGATGGGTACGTTCAGCCACCCCCACGGCGAGGGCACTGCGCCGAAGACGAGCATCACCAGGAAGAAGATGATGGTGGTCGGAAGGATGCGCGCGATCACGGCGATGAAGACACCGTTGACGATCTGTCGCCCGGTGAGCGGCGCCGCGTTCATGCCGTAGAAGATGGCGTTCCACTTGAAGCCCATCAGGATCGGGTATGTGCACTCCTCCACCGCGGCGGTGACGGCCGCGGAGCAGATCAGTGCGGGCGCGACGAAGGCGAGGTAGCTCGCGCCGCTGAACGCCCCGGCCGAGTTCTTGTCGACGAGTGTGGCGAGCCCCACGCCCAGCGCGAACAGGTACATGAACGGGCTGCCGATCGCCGTGAACAGCAGCGTCTTGTAGTACGACTGAATCGCCCGGATGCGGTGCTCGGCGACGTACCAGGATCCCCAACGTCGGGGCTTCACCGCGGCCGCGTGAGCCCGCTCGGCCGGCGAGAGCGCGGTATTGGAGAGGACGGTCATTCGATCAGGCTCCGTCCGGTGAGGCGGAGGAAGACATCCTCGAGGCTGGAGCGCCGCACCAGCGAGGTGATCGGTTCGAGCCCGCGCCGCACGACCTCGGCCAGCTCCGCCTCCCCGTCGTTGCTGTAGATGAGGATGCGGTCGGGCAGCACCTCGATGCGCTCGCCCACTCCCTCGATCTCCGCGGCGACCACTGCGTTGCGATCGGACCCGAAGCGCAGTTCGACCACCTCACGCGTCGAGTATTCGGCGATCAGCGCCGCGGGCGACCCTTCCGCCATGATGGTGCCCTTGTCGACGACGACGAGGCGGTCGCAGAGCTGCTCGGCCTCGTCCATGTAATGGGTGGTGAGCACCAGCGTCGTGCCCTGCTCCTTCAGCCGGAACAGCCGGTCCCAGAGGATGTGCCGCGCCTGCGGGTCGAGGCCGGTCGTCGGCTCGTCGAGCAGCAGGATGCGCGGGTCGTTCATGAGTGACCGCGCGATGGTGAGCCGTCGCTTCATACCGCCGGAGAGGTCGTCGACCTTCGCCTTCGACCGATCAGTGAGCTGAGCGAAGTCGAGCAGCTCGTCGGCCTTGCGGGCGCAGTCGGCGCGGCTCATGCCGAAGTAGCGGCCGTAGACGATGAGGTTGTCGCGCACGCGCAGTTCCATGTCGAGGTTGTCCTGCTGCGGCACGACCCCGAGCTGCGAGCGGATCTCCGGCCCGTTCTGGTTGGGATCGAGACCCAGGATGTCGAGCTCGCCACTGGTGCGCGTCGACACGGCCCCGATCATCCGCATCGTCGTCGACTTACCGGCGCCGTTCGGACCGAGGAATCCGAAGGCCTCGCCCGGCGCGATCTCGAACGAGATGCCATCGACGGCGGTGAACTCCTTGTATTTCTTGGTGAGATCGACGGCGGTGATGACGGGCGCTGGCATGCGCTCCACCCTAGCGAGCGCGTGCGACACTCGCTGCCACGTCGTCAACCTGGGTTGACACACTGCAGTTCTGTCAACTACGGTTGACAGCATGTCCGACGCGATGCACACCCTCACCTCCGCCGCAGGCGACGAGAATCCGCTCGCGGCTCTCCACGCTGTGAGCCAGATGCGCACCGAGCTCGACCGGCACGAGGCGGCCCTCGTGCGCAAGGCCCGCAACGCCGGCATGGGCTGGCAGATGATCGCCACCGCGCTCGGGGTCTCCCGTCAGGCCGTCCACAAGAAGTACGGCCGGCGCTGATTGACTCCGCT
>Ga0247764_1000486_pt1 | contig 13832 bp, 10 predicted proteins | sample UWRJL051202B4_FD_179932 | JGI IMG/M metagenome (GOLD analysis project Ga0247764, IMG submission 179932) | Plant litter microbial communities from Arlington Agricultural Research Station in Wisconsin, United States - UWRJ-L051-202B-4 | ecosystem: Environmental > Terrestrial > Plant litter >...
AGCTGTCGATGGCTCCGTCGAAGTTCAGGTCGAGTGCGCGACACGCTTCACGGCCGTCGTCCCGAACGATCACGACGTCCGGGCGACCATCGCCATTGGCGTCCAGCTTTTCGGCTCCCGAGGCGGCGATGTCGCAGTCCTCGTGCGTCATTTCATTGTCGCGGGTAGTTACACCGGCGGCGCTGTTTGCGGCGGGAGTCGAGCTGCAGGCAAGCTGCAGTAACAGCACTCCAAGCCACTCGACGCGCACTACCCTGCAAATTCCTGAGGTTACGGTCATCTGACGCTCGTGTCCTTGCTGAGCGGTGTCCGTGCCGACGTGAGGGACATTGCGCGGTGCACCGGCTCTCCCCAAACGACGACGGAACAAGCCACGCCTTCGGTTTCTAGCGCGGGCTCGCGCGAAACACCAGATGCCCGCACTCGCGCTGCCCGCGGCGGTGGCCTCAATTCGCTCCAGCAGGGGAAGCTTCGGCAACGATCGAGCAAAAAGGACACGCGCGCAGGACTCCACTTATTCCGAGCTGCAGCGCATGCGGGGCCGGCGACGCAGGACGGTAGCCGAACAGTCGGCCGCTGAGCGACAGCTGCCGCTCACCTTGTCCGCTTCGATCCGCTCGGCGGGTGTGGATACGGCGCAACTTTAGTTAAATATTGGGATTGCTTAGTCTTTACTGAGCGCAGGCACGCCAGCCTGATTGACAACACACGTATGGGAATCTAGTGTAACGACTGGTAACTGCGGCGCCGGTTCTCGCTGCCCGGGCGGCCGATAGCAGATGTCACGCAAGAAGATCTCCACGACGGTCTACATCACGCCGGAGCAGAACGAACGGCTGCATCTGCTGCACAGCCGTACGAAAGTGCCGGTGGCCGTCTATATCCGCGAGGGGATCGATCTGGTGCTCGGCCACTACGAACATCAGCTGCCCGGCCAGATGAGCCTGGACGTCCCTGCAAAGAGCGCAAAGAAGTAGTTCCGACTTCTGCACGCCAACGCGCTGGTGCTAGACCCCGCGCCCGCGGGCTGCGCCCGGCACTGGAACTACCCGATGGCGATCGACCCGCAACGCATCCGAAATTTCTCCATCATCGCTCACGTCGATCACGGCAAGAGTACGCTCGCCGATCGGATCTTGGACGTGACGGGTGCCATCACCGCGCGCGAGAAGGTCGACCAGTTCCTCGACAAGCTGGAGCTCGAGCGCGAACGCGGCATCACGATCAAAGCCCAGTCGGTGCGCCTGCGCTACCGCGCAAAGGACGGCGTCGAGTACCAGCTCCAGCTGATCGACACCCCCGGGCACGTCGACTTTAGCTACGAGGTCTCGAGCAGCCTGCGCGCCTGTGAAGGCGCTCTGCTCGTGGTGGACGCGACGCAGGGCGTGCAGGCCCAGACGGTGGCGAACGCGTTCCTGGCCGTGGAAAATCACCTGGAGATCGTGCCGGTCCTGAACAAGGTGGACCTACCGTCGGCGGACGTGGACAAGGCCGCGAAAGAAATCGAGGACGTGATCGGCCTCGACTGCAGCGGCGCGGTGTTCGCCAGCGGCAAGACCGGGATCGGCATCACGGAGGTGCTCGAAGCCGTCGTAGCGCGCATCCCTGCGCCGAAGGGCGATCCGAAGGCGCCGCTGCGCGCGCTGCTCTTCGACAGCTGGTACGACAGTTACCGCGGCGCCGTGGTGATGGTGCGGGTGATGGAGGGCACCCTGAAGAAGGGTGACCGCATCAAGTTCATGGCCACCGGCAGCACCTACGAGGTGACGGAGATGGGTTGTTTTGCACCCCATCCCAGCGCGCTCACCGAGCTTGGGCCCGGCGAAGTTGGCTTCATCGCCGCCAACATCAAGAGCACGGAAGACACCAAGATCGGCGATACGGTCACGCTGGTCTATGGCGGGGCGACCACTCCCCTCCCCGGCTTCAAAGAGATCAAGCCGATGGTGTTCGCCGGCATCTATCCGACGGACTCCGCGGACTACGAGAACCTGCGCGATGCGCTGCGTAAGCTGCACTTGAACGATTCGTCGTTCCAGTTCGAGCCGGACACCTCGGACGCGCTGGGCTTCGGGTTCCGCTGTGGCTTCTTGGGCTTGTTGCACATGGAAATCGTGCAGGAGCGGCTGGAGCGCGAATACAACCTGGATCTCATCACGACCGCGCCCAGCGTGGTCTACATCGCGCACACCAAATCCAAAGAAACCGTGCGCGTCGACAATCCCTCGAAGATGCCGACGGTCGGCGAGATCGAAACCATCGAGGAGCCGATTCTGAAGCTGACCGTGCACGTGCCGGCCGAATACGTCGGCGCGGTGGTGGCGCTGTGCGAAGAACGGCGCGGCAGGCAGCTCGGCATTCACTACGGCACGCAGGACCACGTCGTCATCACGTACGAGATTCCGTTGGCTGAGGTGATCCTGGATTTCCACGATCGCCTGAAGAGCGTGTCGCGCGGCTACGCCAGCATGGATTACGAGGTCACCGGCTATCGCGCCGACGATCTGGTCAAGCTCGACATGTTGCTCAACGGTGAACCGCTGGACGCGCTCAGCATCATCGTGCATCGCGCCAACGCCTTCACGCGTGGGCGGGCGCTGGCCTCGAAGCTGAAGGAGCTCGTGCCGCAACAGCAGTACGAAGTTGCGATTCAGGCGGCGCTGGGCGCCAAGATCATCAGCCGCGAAACGGTGCGCGCCCTGCGCAAAGACGTGACCGCGAAGTGCTACGGCGGCGACATCAGCCGCAAGCGCAAGCTGCTGGAGAAGCAGAAAGAGGGCAAGAAGCGCATGAAGTCCGTCGGCAGCGTGGAGTTGCCGCAGGAAGCGTTTCTGGCCGTGCTCAAGCTGGAAACCTGAGCGTCACGACCGCGGAAATTCCGTGGTATGCCAGACGGATGCAGGCTCCGAACGAATCGCCCAAGGCGGGCAAGAGTAGCGGGCGCGGCGCGCGCTCCAAGGGCGAGCAGTCGCCGCCTTGGCTCAGTAAGTTGAACGCTTCGGCTCCCGAGTTCGGAACCATAACGCACGTAGAGACCCTGCCGTTCGGTCCGTCTTTGAAGCTCGATCGTTATCGGCTCCAGAACGGCCTAGAAGTGCTGCTGTGCGAGGACCATTCGGCGCCCGTGGTGGCGTATCACACGTGGTACCGGGTCGGCTCGCGACACGAGCAGGAGGGTAAGACCGGCCTCGCTCACCTGTTCGAGCATCTGATGTTCAACGAGGTGGAGGGGCGCGCCGCGGGTGAGTTCGATCGGCTGCTGGAAGAAGCGGGCTCGGAAGTGAACGCTTCTACCTGGCTCGATTGGACCCAATACAACGCGGCAGTGCCGAAGGATCAGCTCGGCCTGGTGATCGGGCTGGAGGCAGAGCGCATGTCGAAGCTGGTGCTGCGGGATCCGCAGGTCACCAGCGAAAAGGAGGTGGTCGCCAACGAGCGTCGCTTCCGCGTGGACGATGACGTAGAGGGCGCCGTCAGCGAGCTGTTGTGGGCGACCGTGTTCCAAACCCACGCCTACAAGTGGCCAACCATCGGTTGGATGCCGGACATCCAAGGCTTCACCACTGAAGACTGCGAGGCCTTTTACCGCACGTTTTACGCGCCAAACAACGCGACGCTGGTCGTCGTGGGTGACGTCACCGCCGCTCAGCTTCTACCCAGAGTCAGCAAGGCCTACGGCGTGATCGCGCCCAGCCAACTGCCGTTGGAGGACGTCAAGCCCGAACCGCCGCAAGCCGAGGAGCGTCGTATCGAGGTCAAGAAGTCGACCAGCACGGAAAAGCTCCTCGTCGGTTACCGCTCGCCAGCGCTGGGCGATTGGGATCATCCGATCCTGTCGCTGCTGGTGGAGGTGCTGTTCGGCGGGCGCGCTAGTCGGCTACATCAGCGCCTGGTGCGTGAGCTGGAGATGGCCACCGAGGTCCGCGCGTTCGTCGGACCGTTCAAGGATCCCAGTCTGACGGAGATTTTCGTATCGCTCCGCGAAGGCAAGACCGCTGAAGAGGCCCTGGTCGTTCTGGAGCAAGAGCTCCTGCGCGCTCAAAACGAGCCGATTTCGGACAGCGAGATTGAGCGCGCACGAGCCCGCTTCGAGCTCGGCTTATTGTCGGGCCTCGACACCGTCGACGGCAAAGCCTCCACCTTGGGCTTCTACGACACCGTGTTGGCGCGCCCGGCAACTGCGTTCGAGCGGATGGAAAGTATCCACCGCATCGGCGCGAGCGAATTGCGACGCGCGGCCCGCACGTATTTTCAACCAACCGCGCGATCCATCGTCTTCGTGCGTCCACAGGAAGTGCGCGCAGAAGCTGCCGAAGCTGAAGCTGCCGCCGGAGAACCCAACGCATGAGTCAGCCCGCCACCGTTTCGAATCGTCGCTTGCTCGTGGAGACGAGCCACGCCTTGCCGCTGATTTCGATCGGCATCGGCACGCGTAACTCCGCGCTGCATGATGCGGAAGGTCTGGAGGGCCTGTCTCGGCTGACGGCGCGCTTGATGCGCCGCACGGGCGGCGGTCGCGATCCGCAGGCGATCGACACCGAAATCGACTCGCTGGGTGCTTCGATCAGCGCCGACGTCTCGCACAGCGTGACGTTGTTTCAAGGCACGGTGATTCGGCGTTCGCTCGACGCTTTCATGCAGCTGGTCACCGATATTTTGGCGCGACCAGGCCTGGCCGAGAGCGAGCTGTCACGGCTAGTGCGAGAAACCTCCGCTGAGCTGGTGGAGACGCTGGACGACGATCGCAGCCTGGCACGCCGCTGGTTTAGGAAGCGGCTGTTCGGCGAGCACACCTACAGCCGTTCGCTGAACGGCACCTCCGCGACGCTCTCCAACATCCGACTGGAACACGTGGTGGCGTGCGCGCGGCGCCTGGCTGCGCAGGACGGCTTGGTATTCGCCTTCTCCGGCGACATCGATGCGGAGACCGCGGATCGTTACGCGCAGGAGCTAACGGCCGCCGCGCCGCCTGGGCCCGAGCTGACAGACAACGTCCCGGATCCGGTCGTTCCGCCGGGACGTCGTTTGATCTTGGTCGACAAGCCCGAGCGCACGCAGACACAGATCCTGATCGGCGGGCTCGGCACGCACCCGGCCGATCCGGATCACACCGCGCTCTCGGTGGGCAACACCATCTTCGGAGGAACCTTCACCGCGCGCCTCACCCAGGAAGTTCGTTCGAAACGCGGCTGGTCTTACGGCGCTTACTCCAGCTTTCCGATCGACCGGCGGCGTCAGGGCTTCAACCTGTGGACGTTCCCCAAGGCCGAGGACGCTGCGCCCTGCATCGCGCTCGAGCTGGAGCTGCTCCACGCATTGCGCGACGGCGGCGTGACGAAGAAGGAGCTCGGCTGGGTGAAACGCTACCTCACGCGCTCCCACGCGTTCGCCATCGACACGCCGTCGAAGCGCATTGGACTCGCGCTCGACGAGCTGCTGTACGACCTCCCGGCGCGTTATCATCAAGACTATTTGGCGCGGATCGCCAGCGTGACGCTCGAGGAAGTCAACGCTGCGCTGCAGAGCCGCATCTCTGATGAGGATCTGTTGATCGTCGTGGTCGGCACGGCTTCGGAGCTGCGCGACAAGATCGAAGCCGTGATTCCCAACCTGACCTCGACCGAGGTCGTGCGTTTCGACACGGAAGTCTGACGCTGATGATACGACTACGACTGTAGCCAGGTCGCCATCGCGTCCGATATGGCATTGGTCTGCGCGCGCGCGTTCGCTTCCGCATGCATCACGCTCTCCGAGGAGGCCAGCGCGCAGCGCGCGTCGACGTAGATCTTGAGCTTGGGCTCCGTGCCGCTCGGACGCACCAGCACCCGCGTCGAGTCGGCGAGTTCCAGCACGATCAAGCTCGATCGGCCGAGCCAACGCGGTCGCGCTTCAGCGTGAGCGCGGTAGTCGAACAGCGATCGGACGTCGCGCCCGCCGATGCTGCTAGGCGGCGCGCTGACCAGGCGCTCGACGAAATGCGCGATGTCTCGCGCTCCCTCCGAACCGGGTCGTGTCAGCGTGCGCTGGGAGCTCGACCAAGCGCCATGCCGGCGATAGATGCCGTGCAAGCGATCCAACACGGAGCGTCCTGCGCTGTGCTCGAGCTCAGCCAACTCGGCGAGCCACACCGCCGCGGCGATGCCGTCCTTGTCGCGCACCAAGCCGCCGATCGAATACCCGAGCGCCTCTTCGCAGCCCAGAACCGGAGTGTAGCCTTGCGCTGTCAAGGCCTGAGCAGCAGCCCAGATCCATTTGAAGCCCGTCAAGGTGAGCTCGCAACGCGCGCCGTACTCTTCCGCCAGTCGCTTTAACAACGGCGTGGACACGATCGAGGTAACGAGCAGCGGTTTAACCGTCGATTCTGCGCGTGACAGCAGAAAATCAGCGAACAGCACGGCGAGTTCATTGCCGCTCAACACGCGATAGTTGCCGCTCGGGAGACGAACCGCGGCCGCGAGCCGATCGGCGTCCGGATCGTTCGCCAACACGAGCTCGGCGTGCTCCGCCTTCGCCAACGCGAGCGCCGAATCGAGCACGCCGGGCAGCTCCGGATTCGGGAAGGGCGTCGTCGGAAAGGTCCCGTCAGGCTCAGCTTGTCCGGCGACGACCCGTGGCGGCAACAAGCCGCGCAATTCGAACATCGCCAACAGCGCGTCCCGTCCGACACCGTGGATCGGGGTGTACACGGTGCGAACGCCGGGTGATGTGGCGCGAGGCGGGAGCGCAGCGTCCAGTTCCGCGCGGTAGCGCTCGAGCAGCGCCGGCTCCACCGTTTGCAACAGCGGCTCTGCTCCGCCTGCCGCGACTCGTAGCGTGCCGCGAGGGATCAGCCGGGCGGAGCCGACGTGTTCACGTCGCCGCGCCACGTCCGCGTCGGCGGGCGAGCCCAGCTGGATCGCGTCTGGGCCATAAATCTTCATGCCGTTGTCGTCGCGGGGGTTGTGACTAGCCGTCACCACGATCGCCGCGGACGCGAGCAAGACGCGAGCAACGTAGGCCACCAACGGCGTTGGCACCGCCGCCTCGAACCAACGCACAGGCAAGCCCGCGCCCAACAACACCTCCGCCGCGGCCTCGGCGAACGCGCGGCTGCTGAGACGCGCGTCGTAACCGACGATGACCGGCCGCACGCGGGCGTCCGGAACCCGCTCGAGCAAGTGTTCGGCCAGCGCGCGAGTGGCGCGCACGATCACGGCGCTATTCATGCGCGCGGGGCCCGCTCCGACGGCGCCACGCAACCCCGCCGTGCCGAAATCCAGCTCTGCGCCGAAGCGCTCGCGGAGCTCGGCGTACTCGCCTTGCGCCAGCAGCTGCTCGATTTCTCGCCGCGTTTCAGGATCCGGATCCGCTTCGGCCCAAGCTTGCGCGCGCTGGCGCAAAAGCTCCTGCTCCACGCTCAGGCGCCTCCCAGGCGCTGCACCAAGCCTGTGTCGTAGTCACCCGCTGCGAACTCCGCGTTGTCCAAGATGCGCAGCAGCCAAGCTTGATTCGTGGCGCGGGGCCCCTTCGGTCCCTGCAGCACCAGCTCAGTTTGCTGAAGCCCTGCGCGCAGTCGGGCGATGGCCTCTGGCCGCGTTGGTGCATGAGCGATCAGCTTCGCGAGCAGCGGATCGTAATGCGAGCTGACTTCGCCTCCCTCCTCGACGCCCGCGTCGACGCGCAATCCAGGCACGTTCTCCGCCCAGCGCAGACGTTCGATGCGACCCGGTTGCGGAATGAAGCCCCGCGCCGGGTCTTCCGCGTACAGGCGCACCTCGATGGCATGTCCGGTCCGAGTGTTGGCGAGCAACTCAGGCGGCAGCTGCTCGCCGGCGGCGATACGCAGCTGCCATTCCACCAAATCCAGCCCCGTCACTAGCTCGCTCACGGGATGCTCGACCTGAAGGCGGGCGTTGACCTCGAGAAAGTAGGCTTGCCCAGAGGCGTCCACGATGAACTCGACCGTGCCGGCGCCCACATACCCAGCGGCACGGACCAACTTCAACGCCGAGTCGAACAGAGCGGCGCGACGTGCGGCTCCGTCTGCGCCGTCGAAGAACGGCGCGGGGCTCGGCGATTCTTCCAACACCTTTTGATGCCGACGTTGCACGCTGCACTCACGCTCACCGAGCGCCACGGCGCCGCCGAACGCATCCAGCAGCACCTGGACCTCGATGTGATGCGGTCGCTCCAGGTAACGCTCCAGATACACGCGGCTATCGCCAAAGGCTTGCGCTGCGCGATCCGTGCATGTCTTGGCGGCCCTCCCGAGCTCAGCAGGATCGCGCACCACCAACATGCCGATGCCACCGCCGCCCGCGGCCGCCTTCAAAATCACGGGATAACCGACGCGCTCGGCCTCGCGCTGCAGCTGCTCGACAGCTTCGGGAGCGATCGGCTCGGCGCTGCCCGGCGGCGGTTCCACCCCGAGCGAGCGGGCCAAGCTCCGCGCAGCGAGCTTATCGCCCAGTTGCTCGAGTGCGGTCGCCGGCGGTCCGATGAAGGTCGCGCCCGCAGCCGCGACCGCACGCGCCAGTTTCGGGCTCTCGCTCAACAGCCCGTAGCCGGGGTGCACGGCTTCGGCGCCGGTGGCCTGAATCGCCGCGCTCACCGCGGGTAGATTCATGTAGCTCTCGCGCACAGGTGCCGGGCCCAAGCGCACCGCCTCCGTCGCCGCGCGCACGTGCGGAGCCTGCGCGTCCGCATCCGAATACACCGCGACCGACGAGATACCCAAACGCTCGAGCGTGCGCGCAACGCGACATGCGATTTCGCCTCGATTCAGGATCAGTACTTTGCGAAACATCCCGGGTGGCTTCTCTATAGCCGATCCGGGCGGGTGGCAGAATCGAGGGTTTGCTTAGGTGCTGGCCCGCGGCTTGCTGCGCTTGAGGGCGATCAGCTCGTCGGAAAGCGCCAATTGGCCGCAGGCAGCGTCGACTTCGTCGCCACGACGGGTTCGTACGAAGCAGCTATAGCCGGCGTCGGCCAGGATGTTCTGAAAGCGCGTCACCTGCTCCGGCTTGGGCGCACAAAACTCCGAGCCGTGCACGGGGTTCATCGGGATCAGGTTGATCTTCACCGGTAGTCCACGCAGCAGCTGCGAAAGCTCCCGCGCGTGTTCGGCCGCGTCGTTGACGCCATCGATCAGGGTGTACTCGATGGTGATGCGGCGACGCCGCGGCAGCGGGTAAGCGTGCAGCGCAGCCATCAGCTCCGCGATCGGATAACGATCGTTCATCGGCATGATTTGGCTGCGGATCGCGTCGTTCGGCGCGTGCAGCGAGACGGCCAAGCCGATCTTGCCCTCGAAATCCGCGCCCAAGCGCTTGATGCCGGGCACCAGTCCGACCGTGCTGACCGTGATACGCCGTGGGCTCATGCCCAGCCCTTCCGGGTGCATCAGCAGACGCAACGCGCGCGCCGTCTCGTCGTAGTGATGCAGCGGCTCGCCCATACCCATGAACACCAAGTTCTTCAGATCTTCGCTGGCATCGAGCTCTGCTCGCGACATCAACACCTGCGCCACGATCTCCGCCGATTTCAAGCCACGGAACAGCCCTGCCCGTCCGCTTGCGCAGAACTTGCAGCCCATGGCGCAGCCGAACTGCGTCGACACGCACAACGTCACGCGTGTGCGCACGTCGGGCTCCTCGTCGTCCTCGTCCTCCACTGCGCTCGAGGCGTCCGCGTCGGAGTCGATGCGTGTCATCGGGATCAACACGCATTCGACGCGCCCGCCATCCGACAAGCCGAGCAGCAGCTTGCGCGTGCCGTCGCTGGAGCGCTTGATCTCGCGAGCTTCGACCGGCGAACGCACGCCTTGGCCAGCTAGGCGCTCGCGCAGCGGACGTGCCAAGTCGGACATGGCCTCGGCATCGAACACACCGCGACGCTGAATCCAGCGGAAAATCTGGCGCGCGCGGTACTTCGGCTCGCCGAGGGCGACCAGCGCCGCTTCCCACTCCTCGGGCGTGCGCCCGAGCGCCTCCAGGTTGGGCTTCGGTGGAGCGCTGCTGGCTTCCGTTTCAGCCATTGTGCTCACTCCGTTTGGCTTCCGCCCAATAGCTATCCATCTCCTCGAGCTCGATGCCGCGCGAGGGGGAGCCATCTTCACTGCGGGGCCAACCGCCGTGGACCGCCTTCACGCGCCGCTCCACATGCCCAAAACGTGAGGAGAAGCGATCGCATGCGCCCCGCAGCGCCGTCTCCGCGTCCACGCCCAAGTGGCGAGACCAATTGACCACGGCGAACAGCAGATCGCCGATCTCCGCCTCGACGCGGGTCTTGTCGTCGCCTTGCGTAGCCTCGTCGACTTCGCGCAGCTCTTCGTCCACCTTGGCGCGAGAGCCGCGACCATCGGGCCAGTCGAAGCCGACTCGGCTCACCTTATCGCTCATGCGCTGCGCGCGGTAGAGAGCCGGCAGCGAACGCGCGACCCCGTCCAGCACGGCCCGATCACGCTTTTCTTCCAGCTTGATGCGCTCCCAGTTCCTGAGCACCTCCTCGCTGCTGCTGGCCGTCTCGTCGCCAAAGACATGCGGGTGCCGGCGCACCAGCTTCTCGACGATGCCGCGCGTGACGTCATCCGGACCAAATTTGCCCTCGGCGCGCCCCAGCTCCGCCAGGAACACGACCTGCAACGACAGATCGCCGAGCTCTTCGCACAAGTGCTCGCGATCTCCGGAGTCGATGGCGTCGATCACCTCGCAAGCTTCTTCCAGCACGTACTTGCGGAGGCTCTCCATCGTCTGTTCGCGGTCCCACGGACAGCCGCCGGGCGCGAGCAAGCGCTGCATCAGCGCAACCAGCGAGGGATACTGCTGACCCCGCTGCTCAGCGAGCGGGAGCGGTTCGGGGATCGGGAAGGAGCGCGCCATCTCGCCGGGCTCTAGCACATCGCGGGCGCCGAGAAATCTTCACTCTCAGCGTTTCCACGGCTCAAGAAGCGCTCATTCGACGCAAACGTGCTGCGCGGAGGCCGCGGCTGACTATCCTTCGCGGTGATGCTCCCTGCGAGGAATCTAGCGCTCCTCCTACTCGGGGTCGCCACGCTGCGCTGTTCGCCGGCGCAGGATGGCCCTCCTTCACCTTCCGCTGGCTCCAGCACCGTGCCCAGCGCCGGTGGCAACACAGCCACCGGCGGTTCGAGCGGCGGTACCACCAGTAGCCTGGGTGGCGCCGTCAGCGGCGGAACCACGACGAGCGGAGGTCTGGCTGCGGGCGGCAGTTCCGCCCTCGGAGGCAGCTCGAATAGCGGCGGTAGTGGCGGCGGTTCGGCGGGCCTCAACCAGGGGGGCGCACAGAGTGGAGGCACCTCCGCTGCAAACGGCGGAAGCGGCGGCGCGAGCGCTGGCAGCACGGGGGGCGGCGTGCCCGGGCTCGGCTCCTGCCAATTGGCCACCGGCGCGGACTTCGCGAACACCCAAGTCGTCTACGAAAAGTGGAAGACGGATCTGCTCACGGCCGATGGCGCTGGCGGATTCTTGCGCGTGCGCCGCCCGAACTCCGGCACGCAAGTCAACTCCTCCAACTCGGAAGGCATCGCGTACGGGATGTTGATCTCGGTGTACATGGGCGACCAGGACACCTTCGACAAGCTCTGGCAGTACGAGCAGAAGCACCTCGGCAAGAACGGCCTGATGGAGTGGGAAATCGGGCCGAACGGCGACACCATCGGCAGCGGCGCGGCGTCCGACGGCGACGTGGACATGGCCTTCGCGCTGATCATGGCCGACAAGAAATGGGGAGGTCGCGGCAGCCTCAGCGACAGCTACTTGAACTACGCGAAGAAGCAGGTCGATCTGATCTGGCGCTTCGAAATCGATCACAACCGCGGCGATGTATTGACGCCCGGTGACAACTTCGCGGACGGCTCCGTGATCAACATCTCCTACTTTGCTCCAGCCTACTTCCGCGCGTTCGGACAGGTTACGGGCAAGACAGCCGAGTGGAACCGTGCGGTCAAGACCACCTACGACGTGATCGAGGCCACGCTGAACAGCGCGAACAAGAACTCGACGAACGGGCTCGTCCCCGCTTGGTCGACTCCGTCCGGCACGCCCATGGCGCCTCCGGGATCAGGTCACCCCACGCATCACCAGCTGGATTCCTGCCGCACGCCGTTCCGCTTGGCGCAAGACTATTGCTGGTACAACGAGCCGCGAGCGCTCAGCTACCTGAAGAAGATCAACGCCTTTTACGCGAACATCGGCGCAGCCAACATCGTGGACGGCTACAACTTGGACGGCACCGTGTTCCAAGGCGCCAACCTGCACCTGGCCGCTTTCGTCGGCGGAGCCGGCGTCGGCGCCTTGGCCACGCCCGAACACGCCAAGCTGCGCGACGACGCCTACACCGGCCTCGCCGCTTGGCAGGCGTACATCGGTGGTAGCCAGTACTACAACAAGTCCTGGACGATGCTGTCGCTGCTGATGATGACCGGCAAATTCGCGGATCTCTCGCAAAGCGCCGCCGCGCCGCTTTAAAGCGCGCCGGCCGCTGCCGAGCGCTCGTGATATCGTCGTTGTTATGGCGGAAGCGACTGAAGCGGCGCCTTCCTTGCTGAATTCGCGGGCAGGCGCGGTCAGCTGGTTGCGTCTCAATCGTCCACGTTCGAAAAACTCGTTGGACGAAACGCTGGTCGAAGAGCTGGCGCGAGCGCTGGAGGCAGCCGCGATCGACACCGACGTGCGCGTCGTGGTGATCGCCGGGGTGCCGGGCGCATTTTGCTCGGGCGTTGATTTGCGCAGCGTCGCGACGGATTTGCAGCATCCCGAGCGCTTCGAGCCGCGCCTCGCGGTTTTTCACCGCGTGATCCGCGCGATCGTGAATTCCGACAAACCCGTGATCGCTGCGGTGGATGGCCCAGCCGTCGGCTTCGGCGCGGATTTGGCGTTGGCCTGTGACCTGCGCTGGCTCAGCTCTACCGCGTATTTCGAAGAGAAATTCGTGGCGATCGGCTTGATGCCGGACGGCGGCGGTACGTTTCATTTACCGCGACTGATCGGCAGCGCGCGCGCCCTCGAACATCTGCTGCTGGGGACGCGCTTCGACGCGGCCGAGGCGCTGAGTATCGGGCTGGTGAACCGCGTGCTGCCCAGCGCTGAACTGGAGGCGGAGGTGAGCCGGGTCGCCGAGCAGCTGTCGCGGGCAGCGCCCCTGGCCGTCCGCGCCATCAAACGCGCGGTGCGCGACGGCTTGTCCTCGAGCTTCGAGTCCGCGCTCGAGCGCGAGCGCACGGGTCAGCTGGCGTTGCTGCGCAGCGAGGACGCCGCGGAGGGCGTGCAAGCGTTCCTGAACCGCACCCCCCCCAAATTCAACGGGCGCTGAGCTTCAGAATAGATAGCGCTCGCCGGAGTCACACAGCACGGTGATCACGTTGCCGTCGCCGAGTTTGCTCGCAGCTTCGCAGGCAGCGTGCACGTTCGCGCCGGAAGAAGGTCCCACGAGCAAACCCTCTTCTCGCGCCAGGCGACGCGCCATGCGCTCCGCCGACACATCGCTGACAGCGATGACTTCATCGATCAGGTTGCGCGCCAAGATCTCGGGCACGAAGCCTGCGCCAAGTCCCTGAATTCCGTGCATGCCGGGGGGCTTACCGCTCAACACGGCGCTGTTCGCGGGTTCGACCGCGATGATGCGCACCTTGCTGCCGAGCTCCTGTTTCAGCACCTTGCCGACGCCGCTGATCGTGCCGCCGGTGCCGACGCCAGCCACGAACGCAGCGATGTGGCCGCCCGTCTGCTCCAGCAGCTCGCGCGCGGTGCCCAACTCGTGGCTCTCCGGATTTCTGGGGTTGCTGAACTGGCTGGGCATGAACGCGCCGGGCGTTTCGCGCAGCAAGGCGTGCG
>Ga0247764_1000487_pt1 | contig 13808 bp, 7 predicted proteins | sample UWRJL051202B4_FD_179932 | JGI IMG/M metagenome (GOLD analysis project Ga0247764, IMG submission 179932) | Plant litter microbial communities from Arlington Agricultural Research Station in Wisconsin, United States - UWRJ-L051-202B-4 | ecosystem: Environmental > Terrestrial > Plant litter >...
ATTCTGCGGCAGGCGAATACACATATAACACAAGATCCGGCATCAGTGTTGATATCGCAGCATCCAGCTCACGCAGGTGCATTTTCTTTTGGAGCGCGGTCGCATATTCAAGAACCGGTGAATCTTTCCCGGCGTTGGAGCGTGACGATATAGCCATTAAATCGTCAAGAGCGGTCTTTGCCTTCTGCGCTTGTATCGAGATCCGGGCTTCGATCAGGCTGTCGTTTTTAAGAAATGCCGGCCGGAGATTATCCCACAAAGCAGAGCGATTTGCTTCGAGGAAAGCATCGTATTTATCCTTATCCTCGAGGTCCGTGGGGCTGATGTGATACGACATAACTTTACTGCATAATGCCACACAGCTATCCATCCGGATCGAGATCGTTTCAAAAGCTTTTCGGTCATCGGCGTCGAAGAATTTATTATCTCTGCCTTTTGCGTTTAGCAACGGATACTCTGTAGACACAGCCAGTTGCATATACTGGCGGTACTCGGCTTCCGGCCCCTCGTAAATAAGAGCCCACATAACAATGCCGGAGTGAAGCTCGCGATTTATACGTAACAGGTCTTGCCAGTAGTTTAGGTTTTCGTGGGCAGCCAGGGTTTTATCTATTGCGGCCTGGCGTTCTTTGTTTTGCATGCAGGCGCCCAGGGCAATGGCAACAAGGAGGATGGCCGGTAGGGTAGTGATTCTCATGTTTGGCAGAATGAAGCTTTTAGAGACACTGCAAGATAGCGTTTTTCGCGGGCTTACGAGGTCCATAACTCCCGGTCCAGGCGGGACACATCTGAAAATAGATGAAGCACGGATGGAGTATACTCCTAAAGGAGTATAGGGAATGATGGTCGGACCAACATTTTACCGATATCCATCCAGTTGTTGCAACTATTCTATCGTATTATACGATCAAGGTATATATTTATCACAAAACCCGTATTCTCTTATGACCCCTAAGAAAGCGTTTGGGCTATTTCTTTCAGCCTTTATTTTGTTTCAGTGTAGTGACGATAACGACACCCCTCCAGAACCTCCTAAAGACACGGATAGTCCTGTAGTGACAATCACAGCGCCTGCGGCGGGCGGCACTGTATTTGGAACGATAAAACTATCCGCGACGTCGAAGGACAATGATGGTGTGGTGAAAATGCAGATCTTCATTGACAACGCGACGACTGCCAGCGCTGAATCCACCACAGATGCCATCGCGTTGGATTTTGATACAACACCTCTTAACGACGGCACGCATACCGTGAAATTCGTGGCCGTTGATAAAGCGGGCAATTCGGGCGAAGAAAGTGTTACCCTAGCAGTGGCCAATACGTTGCTTACGTTTTCAGTGCCGGCTGATTATTTCGAGACCGATCTTTATGATTACTGGATTTTGCTGTCGGATGAAAAAGGGACGTTGCTCGACTTCAAGGAACTGCAGAACAGCTCGACATATGTATACAGAGCCACCAAAGACTATGCAGCCACGGGTATAACGATGAACCTGCTTGTATACAGCAATTTTTCTCCCCGGGCGCTTGCTTCTGTATCGTCCTACCCGAATATACCTTACGGCGCTTACCAGTATGCCGTTACGCCTCCTTCAACGTATCCGCCAACGGTGGGATCGGGCTCTGTTACCATCAGTGACGCTCCGGATCAGAATTTCCTGAGCCAATATAAATTTACGGCTCCTGGCGGATTGTATGTGTCGTCCACGCAATATACCAGCGACTTTGGTTTTTATATGCGGTTCCAGACCTCGTTCGACAAATCGGCATTCATGCTGAGTCGTATCGTCGGCGGTGGAATGACTTATCTGTATAAGGAAGTTACGCAGGCGAGCGATTACAAGTATTCAATGGCTGATTTCATTCAGGCCGATACGAAGACAATAAGTGTACCGGCAGCGGGTAACTATAGCGTGACGGTTACCGGTTATAATGATTACGGCAGCTATGGTTATACAGGCGGGCAAAGTTTTTCAGCTGCGGGTTCTGTTCTGAAAGTGCCGTATCCCGCCAACGTATTCACATCATACGGTATATCGATAAGCAATATCGTTGCAGGCGAAGGCTATGGCTCCTATTTCCGCGGAAATGATCTTCCGGCATCCTTAACGCCGCTGAATGCGTCAATCAGCGCCAGGAAAAACGGTGCAACCCTGGCCGTGAATGCTTCGGGCAATGTCGACTTTGCGATTTTATTAGCTACGTACTCAGTAACGGATCTGGATATAAACTGGCGCGTGTATGCGCCGGGAGGCAATCAGACCTTCGTGTTGCCCGACATGCCGCAGGAGCTGATCGACCGGTATAAGCTTAGGAATTATAAAGATCTGAACCAATCATATAGTTATGTATACGACTATGCCGAATTGAACGGCTATACAGACTATCTCGCCAGGCGCATGAAAATAGATACCCTGGTCGCGTTCAAAGACTACTCCTTTCTTCAGGTAAGATAACCAAATTAAGTTCTAAAACTACGAAAAACGTACATAGTACTTTAGCGTCCTAAAGGAGTACCTCTTTAAGGTTTATCCTGGTAATTGAAACGTATGTGCAGTTTTTAGATTACGATATCTTACGTAGAATGTATCTGGAGGAGGTGAAATCGCTTCCCTTTATTACATGTTAAATTCCTATTTTTAGATAACTAACTTATCCCCCTGCATGAATTGTTGGAAATGCCGTACCTGGCCGATAACGAAATATATTGTCGGTTCTAACGAGACGGCATGGCTGTTACGCCTGACGTTTTTGTTAGTGTTAACCGGAGCAGCCGGCTGCAGCGATGATGATGAATCGTTAGGAAGCCCCGTGATAACGATTTTATCCCCCGAAGCGCAGAGCAAGGTCAGCGGTGTGGTCAATATAAAAGCTACCGCCTCCGATAACGACGGCATCAGTAAGATGCAGTTATTCCTGGATAATATTTCCAGTCCTCTGAGGGAGTCATCGGCTGCTTCAATCGAATTTTCCCTGAATACACAGCTTATTGATGACGGCGAGCACACTCTTCGAGTGGTGGCTACTGATGCGAAAGCCAATACCGGAGAGCAGCTATTGACTTTCGTTGTACGAAACGCCCTGTTTACGTTTGCTATGCCGCAGGGGTATGCTGGCACCAGTGATAGCTACATTATCATTTCGGACAGTAAAGGAAAGGTAATGGACTATGATCTGCTCTCTAATGGCGAGAAGTATGCTTTTATTGCCCCGCAAGGGTTCAGTGAACAGTATGTAACAATGACATTGTGCCGGTTCGATAACAATCCGAAGAATTCGTGTACTCTTGATACGTACGCAAATTTACCGCCGGGTGATTATGGATATGTTGTTAAGCCTAACCCGTATGGCCCCAGGGTGAGTAAAGGAACGGGTACAGTCCGGCTCAGCGATGCTGATGGCTCTGACTATTTGTCAATAGTAGCAGCCAAGCCGTATAGTATGGAGTATTCCAAGTGGTCGTTTGATGAAGCATTGGGATTGAAATATGAGTTTACATTTTTTGAGGATAAGTCAGCGGTTCTGTTTTCGTTGTATGAGAATGATCAGTGGAAGTATCTGTACAGAGAGATGTCGGTGGGACAAAATCTTACCTATGCGCTTAGTGATTTTGTTACGCCGACTACGAAGCCGATGACCGTTCCGGGTAATGGCTGGGTAAATCTTACAATGGTGGGAACGAACAGCTATGGCGATTTCGCTTATGTGCCGACAAAGCTTGTGGAGCGCACAAACGGCAATATTAAGGTGCCGGTACCCGCGGTTAACTTCAGTTCGCTATTAATGCAGGTATCCGCGAATGATGGAGATGTAACCAATATGTATGTTTTGCGGGGCTCGCCTACGTCAGTTCCTACGGCGATCAAGACAATATCCGGAAGTCTGGGGCATACCCGTAGTGGAAATACGATTATGTTAAGCAGCACAGCCGTAGCGGATGTGGCGTGGTTTATGGCCGAAAATCATTCAGCTTTTTCAGACAGCGATATGCTGTGGCGTGTATATGCTGACCCGAAAGCCCCGTCCGTTGTGGTACCTGAAATACCTGAGGCCCTGATTGGTGCTTACAGTATACCGGAATCCTTTGATGATTTGGCCGATAAGTATGGCTTTATAGTTTATGTCGATGAATTTAAGGAGTACAACGGGTTTGCTGACTATGTAGAAAAGACGTTCGATGTAGCTTCTACTTTACCGGATTATACCGAGTTGACGACAAAAATGACTGTTGCAGAGCAGGGCAGTTCAGGCAGGCATGCTACTACCGATAAGCACTCATTAGCGAAATCTTACAGGCCAAATTAAATAGAAATGTTAGGTGTATGATGACGCAATAAATGAATTAAGCTGTATTGATAACATACCACAAACAGATATCCATATGACGTTCTGCAAATATTGGAAGAATTTCCGGCCCCTTTTGGCCTTCGTGTTTTTTACATTTTGCCTGTTAAGCTGTAAGGATGACGACGACGTACCGTCCGAACCGAAGCAACTTACGTTTATTGCTCCGCCTGAAAGCTTGGATGCGACCGGTGACTACTGGGCGATGATCTCAGATGCGAAAGGTAACCTGCTTGATACGGTAAGATTGTACGCCACTGGAACGTACACATTGAAAACCCCAGGATCATTCAACGAGCAGAGTGTTACGCTTACATTATTGGAGTACCATAAACCAGATAGTCCTGGGGGAAAGGCGCAGAAGTTTATTACGACCTACGTAGGCATTCCCTTCGGTACTTATGGATATATAGACTATTCGGGCGCAGGTGTTAACGCTCTTGTCAAAGGATCGGCAACGATGTTTGTCAAGGATTTAACAAACGACGATGCTAACTACCTTTACCGATGGTTGATCGGCCCAAATATCAATGGCAATTGGACCGCAGGTTCCAGCGGCGACAACCCAGGCATAAGTGTTCAGATGAACCTGACAAACGAAACGTCGTCATTTGTTTTTACACAACTGCTGGACAACGATTTGTATTATATTCATGGTGATATTTCGGTTGGCCAGTATTTGAATAAAACGATTACAGATCTTAAGCCTGCCGAGACAAAAAACGTTCGGGTGCCGGTGTCCGATAATGTGTACGTTTTTATGAAGGGGTGGATTGATAGTAATTCATCAAAGGAATATGGCGAATGCTACCCAAAGTTGGACGAGACTGGAACTATCGCGGAAATACCTTATCCTGGCAATGCGTTTACATCGTACTATACTGCAATCTACGCGCATACGGGCGATGTATACAACGATTACTACAAGTCCAGTGGTGCGATTCCTGAGGCGATGAAAACTATAAGCGGCGATGTAAGCTATACGGTTGACGGAAGCAATATCCAGGCAAACCAGCCTATAGTCTCCGATATGATACGGTATACTCTTTACGACGTACGTGACAGCTATACATCATGGTTTGTATATACCGACGGCGGTAAGCAGAACGTCACAATTCCTTTATTTCCTGAATTGCTGATAGATATGTATGATCTGGAGTCGTTTGATGATCTATATAAAATCGTTGGTTTTGAGTCCTCGGAAGTCTATGATTTTGCTGATTTTAATGGGTATAACGAGTTTATGGCAGGTACGCAAATTCCAACCCCTTTGCCACTAGGCGAATACTGGGTGAAATCGAAACAAGTGAATCGAAATACGGGGGGCAGAATGTCACTAAAGGACCACGTTAAACAGTGTCGGCGTCTGCTGGGAATGAATTCCCGGAAGAACGGAAGGTAGCATAGTAGAAAAACAAAGGTCCCGCACTTTACAATGCGGGACCTTCGTTTTATTGGAATATCTGCCGTCTCTACATCACCACATTCACAATCCTCCCCTGCACTATAATAACCTTCTTCGGTGCCTTCCCTTCAGTCCACTTCTGCACAGCATCCGAAGCCATTACCAGCTTCTCGATATCCGCCACCGGCATGTCCAAAGCAAAGTTCATCTTTGCGCGAACCTTACCGTTGATAGAGATCGGATACTCGAATGAGTTCTCTACCAGGTATTGAGCATCGTGTTGCGGAAAACGCTCGTTCAATATACTCTGGTTATGACCGAGCAACTGCCACAGTTCCTCCGTCACGTGCGGTGCGTAGGGAGAGAGGGCTATCACCAGCGGCTCCAGTATGGCGCGTTTGTTACACTTGAGAGAGCCCAGCTCGTTACAGCAGATCATGAACTCGCTTACCGAGGTATTGAACGAGAAGCGCTCGATATCTTCTTCAACCTTCTTCAGGGTTTTGTGCAATACTTTCAATTCCTCGCGTGTAGGCTCTTCGGCAGTGACGGTGAGGTTGCCCTGGTTGTCGTGGAAGAGATTCCAGAAACGACGCAGGAACTTATATACACCATCGATACCGTTGGTGTTCCAGGGTTTGGAAAGCTCCAGCGGGCCGAGGAACATTTCGTACATACGCAGGGTATCGGCGCCGTAGTTGCTTACGATATCGTCGGGGTTCACCACGTTGTATTTGGACTTCGACATCTTCTCCACTTCGGAGCCACAGATGTATTTGCCGTTTTCCAGGATAAACTCGGCATCTTTGAAATCGTCGCGCCATTTCTTGAACGCTTCGATGTCCAGCGAGAAGTCGTCGGCTACGATGCTGATGTCTACGTTCAGCGGTGTCGTATTATATTGTTTACGCAGGCCGGCCGATACGAATTGTTTGGTTCCCGTTACACGGTATACAAATTTCGATACGCCTTGTATGTGGCCCTGGTTGATAAGCTTTTTAAAAGGCTCCTCGGCTTCTACATAGCCCAGGTCTTTCAACCCCTTACACCAGAAGCGGGAGTAGAGCAAGTGGCCTGTGGCGTGCTCGGAGCCGCCCATGTACAGGTCCACGTCTTTCCAGTAGTGGTGGGCGTCTTTGCTGCAGAACTCGTTGTCGTTCTTCGGGTCCATATAGCGGAACCAATACCAGCTCGAGCCGGCCCAGCCGGGCATCGTGGTAAGCTCGTATGGGTGGCCGTTATAGTTCCAGCCTTTGGCGCGGCCCAGCGGAGGCTCGCCGGTTTCGGTAGGCTTATAGGCGTCTATCTCGGGCAGTGTTACCGGCAGATCATTATCGGGCACCAGGTGGGGCAGTCCTTTATCGAAGTATACGGGGAATGGCTCGCCCCAGTAGCGTTGACGTCCAAAGATGGCGTCGCGCATACGGAAGTTCACCTTGCCTTTGCCGATGTTCAGGCTTTCGGCTTTTTGAATACCGGCTTCGATAGCTTCGTCTACGGTAAGACCAGTCATGAAACCTGAGTTAACGATCTTAGCATCCCAGCTCACGAAGGCCTCTTCGGTAACATCCGGTCCTTCTACTACCTGGCGTATAGGCAGGTTGAAATGTTTGGCGAAGCGATGGTCACGTTCATCGTGACCCGGTACGGCCATAACGGCACCGGTACCGTAACCCGCCAGTACATAGTCGGCGATCCATACCGGTATCTGCTCGTTGTTGTATGCGTTAACGGCGTATGCTCCTGTAAAGGCGCCGCTCACGCGTTTCACTTCGCTCATGCGCTCGCGCTCGCTTCGGTTCTTGGCGATCTCCACGTATTGGTCTACCTGCGCCCGTTGTTCGGCGGTAGTGATCTTGTCTACCAGTTCGTGCTCCGGAGCCAGCACCAGGAATGTAACACCGAATATGGTGTCGATACGCGTGGTAAATACTTTTATAGTCTCACCGTTAGCGGCGGGAGAAGCCAGCTTGAACTCGAGCTCGCAGCCTTTGGACTTGCCGATCCAGTTGCGCTGCATTTCTTTTATAGGCTCGGGCCAGTCTATCGTGTCGAGGCCTTTCAGCAGGCGCTCGGCATAGGCCGTGATACGCATGCTCCATTGCAGCATCTTCATGCGCTCCACCGGGTAGCCGCCACGTTCGGAGACGCCGTCCTTTACCTCGTCGTTGGAGAGTACAGTGCCCAATGCCGCGCACCAGTTCACCATCGTCTCGCTCAGGTAGGCTATGCGGTATTTTTGTAAGAAGTCTTCACGCTCGCGTTCGTTAAAGGCCTGCCATTGCGCCGCCGTGATGGCAGGGGTGTCTTCATCGCAGGCAGCCTGTATGTTCTTGTTGCCGTTCTTGCTCAGCTCGGCGATAAGCGTGTCAACCGGTTCGGCCTTATCGGCTTTTTTGTTGTACCAGGCGTTGAATAATTGTTTGAAGATCCATTGCGTCCATTTGTAGTACGCGGGGTCGCTGGTTTGTACCTCGCGGTCCCAGTCGTACGAGAAGCCGATCTGGCGCAGCTGGCGTTTATAGGTCTCAATGTTTGTGGCTGTGGTAATAGCCGGGTGCTGGCCGGTCTGGATAGCGTATTGCTCCGCGGGCAGGCCGAAAGCGTCAAAGCCCATAGGGTGCAGCACGTTGAAACCCTTGATGCGTTTGTAGCGCGACACAATGTCCGATGCAATATAGCCGAGCGGGTGGCCTACGTGTAGCCCTGCGCCCGAAGGGTAGGGGAACATATCAAGCACATAGTATTTCGGTTTGGACGTATCGTTTGTAACCTTGTAAACACCGTCGGCAGCCCATTTGTCCTGCCACTTCTTTTCGATGTTCTTGATCTCGTCTTTGCTGTAATCGGCCATGAGTTTTATAGTGAACCGTAAAATTAACGATTCCCGCGAATAGCTAAACCCCGATTTTGGGGTTCCGGGCGTTTGTATACGCGGATTTTTGCTTAATTCGCTCTATACCTAATGACAAATCCCTGATTGATGAAAAAGATCCTTATTACCGCGCTGAGCCTGGCTGTTCTCGCCGGTTGTGCCCGCAAGGAAGAATCCAGACCGGCCGCGGAAAAGACCAGATCGCTCAGCTCGATGCTGGACAATTACTACGAAGAATACCTCAAACGCAATCCGATCGAAGCCACGATGATCAACGACAGCAGGTATAACAACCTGTTGCCCAACGACATCAGCGAAAGCGAACGCGCCGGCCTCCGCGCTTTCTACACCGCCTGGCAGGATTCGCTCAGGCAATACGACAAAGCTTCTCTGACTGAGCAGGAGCAGGTGAGCTATACCATTTTCGAATATGAAATGGCTGACAAGCTGAACCGGCTTCGCTATCCCGATAATCTTCTCCCCGTGCAGCAGTTCTGGGGTACGGCGCTTCTCATGCCCCAGTTAGGCAGTGGCCAGAGTCTACAGCCATTTAAGAACGCGAAAGACTACGACGACTTTCTCGGCCGCATAGATGGTTTTACCGTTTGGGCAGACACCGCCATTGCAAACATGCGTAAAGGACTGGCCACCGGCGTTACGTATCCGAAAATAATCATGGAGCGCGTGTTACCGCAATGCAAGGACATGATGGTAACCGATGTAACAAAAAGCATCTTCTATCAGCCCATCACCAACATACCGGACTCTATCAGCGCCGACGATAAGCAACGCCTTACGCAAGCTTACACACAGGCCATAAAGGAGAAGATCGTGCCTGCTTATACCCGGCTGCATAACTTTTTGAAAGACGAGTATATACCAAAAACACGTACATCGGCCGGTATAGACGCCATACCAAACGGTAAGGAGTTCTACCAGGCTATGGTAAAATACTGGACCACAACCGATCTTACTCCGGATTCTATCTTCAGGCTCGGCGAGTCTGAAGTAGCCCGTATTCAAAAAGAGATGGAGGAAGTAAAGACGCAGATGGGCTTTAAGGGCGACCTCAAAGCGTTTTTCAAATACGTGAACACCGACAAAAAGTTCATGCCCTTCACTACCGACCAGCAGGTGATCGATGGTTTCAAGGCTATCGAGCAAAAGATCGCGCCAAAGCTCAGGACCATGTTCAACACGGTACCGAAAACAGGTTTTGAAGTACGCCAGACCGAAGCCTTCCGCGAAGCTTCCGCCAGCGCCGAATATCAGTCCGGCGCGCCGGATGGCTCACGCCCCGGTATATTCTACGTGCCCGTACTGGACGCGAAGACATTCAATGTATCGGGCATGGAAACGCTGTTCCTGCACGAAGCTATTCCGGGGCACCATTACCAAAGCTCTCTGCAGATGGAAAACCAGGAGCTGCCGCGCTTCCGCCGCACGTTGTGGTATGGCGCATATGGTGAGGGTTGGGCGTTGTATACGGAGTCGCTTGGTAAAGAGCTTGGCTTATACACGGAACCTATTCAATACTTCGGCCACCTGGGCGACGAGATGCACCGCGCCATCCGCCTGGTGGTAGATGTAGGTCTGCACAGCAAGGGCTGGACACGTGAGCAGGCCATAAAATACATGATGGATCACGAGCCGCTGAATGAGCAGGGAACCGTTGCGGAAATAGAGCGCTACATGGCCATACCCGGTCAGGCGCTTTCGTACAAGATCGGCCAGCTCAAGATCTCCGAGCTGCGCCATCGCGCAGAGCAGACACTGGGAGCTAAGTTCAACCTTGGCCTCTTTCATGACGAGGTGCTGAAATATGGCTGTTTGCCGCTTAGCGTGCTGGATGAAAAGATCCAGTCCTGGATAGATCGCAGTAAATAGCCCTCAGTCATCTTCCAATTCATCGTTTAATAACGACACTTCAGAATACCCGGCCTACAGCCGGGTATTTGTTTTTCGGTAAAAACCGCGTTTCCGTTGATTTTTGACGTATCGATTACGAAAAGATAAACGGATGAAAGCAGTTTTTACAGCAATACTTTTCTTCACGCATCTGGCAGCTTCCGGCCAGACCCGCATTGCCGGCCGTGTAACCGGTGCTGCCGGCGAAGGCATCCCGATGGCAAATATCATATTGGAAAACACCTACGATGGCACCAGTGCCGATGCGGAGGGGAACTTTCAATTTATGACAACAGAAACCGGTACTCAAACCCTGGTGGTAAAAGTGATGGGCTACAAAGAATACCGTCACGCGGTTAACCTGGATGGTAAACCTGTAACGGTGGCGGTACAGCTGGAGGAAGCAATAAACGAGCTTGAAGCGGTGACGATATCGGCCGGCGCGTTTACCGCCAGCGACGAATCGCGCCGTACAGTATTCAAGGCGATAGACATCGCTACTACTGCCGGCGCCACAGCCGATATTGCCAGTGCATTGAACACGCTGCCGGGTACACAGAAGGTAGGGGAGAGCGGCCGCCTGTTTGTACGGGGTGGTGACGATAGCGAGACACGCACCTTTATCGATGGTATGGTCGTGTTGGATGCTTACAGCCCTTCCGCACCCAATACGCCCTCACGCGGCCGCTTCCTTCCGTTTATGTTCAAAGGCACAAGCTTCAGCACCGGCGGCTATTCGGCAGAGTATGGACAGGCGCTCTCCTCGGCGCTGGCGCTCGACTCAAAAGACCAGGCTGAATCTACCCGCACCGATATTGGTATACTCTCTGTCGGTGGAGACGTCGCGCATACACAGGCCTGGGACGGAGGCTCTGCCGCGGGCAAGCTGCAATACACAAACCTGCGCCCGTATATGGGGCTGATAGATCAGCGGATCGACTGGAACAATGCCCCCGCGTCACTCGAAGGTATTGCCGCTTTTCGCCAGAAAGTGGGTACCGATGCCATCGTGAAATTCTACGGGAATATGAATCACTCCGACTTCTCCCTGTACCAGCACGATATAGACGACAGCAGCACGAAATATTATTATCGCCTGCAGAACGACTATCAATATATGAATGGCTTCTATAAAGACATTCTGAACGAGAACTGGCTGGTACGTGGCGGAGTATCGTATACCCGCGCGCAGAACAATATGACGTACGACAACCGGCATGGTCTGGAGACGGAAAAAGGTATCCACGCCAAGACAGTGCTGGAAGGATCGCTGTCCGATCATGTAGAGATCAAGACCGGCACCGAGGTAATCAGCCGCGATTACGCTTGGGCCGCAGACTCGGCCGGATCAAGCCTCAGCCAGGGCTTTCATGAAGTACTGGCAGCCGGCTTTGCCGAAGCCGATCTGTATGCCAGCAATAAATTTGTGACCCGTGCCGGCGGTCGCCTAGAGTACAACAATCTTACCCGCCAGCTTAGCATAGACCCGCGTCTGTCGCTGGCATATAAGGTTGGTGCGCACGGACAGGTTTCATTCGCATACGGACGTTTCCGCCAAACAGCGAAAAACCAGTATGTACGAGTAAATCAGGATCTCGATCCGGAAAAAGCCCAACACTATATCCTGAATTACCAAATGATGGTAAGCGACCGCACCTTCCGGGTAGAAACGTATTACAAGCGCTATACCGACCTGGTGAAATACATCAACGGCGATGCAAACCAGCTTAAGAATGCAGGCAAAGGCTATGCAAAAGGTATCGAGCTGTTCTGGCGCGATAACAAGAGCCTTCGCGGTGTGGATTACTGGGTGTCGTACTCGTACCTCGATACGAAACGCGATTATCTTAACTTCCCTTACAAAGTGGTGCCTGCGTTTGCTTCGAAGCACAACCTGTCGGTTGTGGGTAAATACTTCGTGCAGGCTATCAAGTGCCAGTTAGGGGCCACATGGTCGTATACTACCGGGCGACCGTATAACAATCCCAATACCGATGCCTTCAACGGCGGTAAAACTCCGGCTTATGTGGACCTGAGCCTGAACCTGGCGTACCTGCCCAGGCCTAGTGTCATCATATACTTCTCCTGCACCAACCTGCTCGGACGTAACAACATCTTCGGTTATGAGTACAGTACAGTCCAAAACGCCGAAGGGATATACAACAGCAGGCCCGTACGCCAGGCTGCCTCGCGCCTTGCCTTTATCGGCATATTTATCACGCTGTCGAAAGACAGGTCGGTAAATCAATTGCCGTCTTTGTAGAACAGGCTTTATCGTCACATACATAAACACACCAAAACAATACAGTCATGAAAACTATTAACTTTCTCGCTCTTGTCGCCGCGTTGATATTCGCCGTTTCGGGTACAGCCCTGGCCAACGACGACAAGTATACCCAGACCATGCAAAAGAATATCCAGGCGGTATACCAGGCCCAGTCGATCCCGGATATTCAAACGGCTGTAAATACCTTTGAACGCATTGCTGCAGCTGAAAAGACCCGGTGGGAGCCATACTATTATGCTTCATTCGGTTATATTATGATGGCCACCCGTGAACAGGATAAAGAAAGGAAAGACACTTACCTGGATCAGGCGATGACGGGCATAAAAAAAGCCGGTGAACTTGCCCCGGCAGAGTCTGAAGTCGTGGCGCTGGAAGGATTTGCATACATGATCCGCCTGAGTGTGGATCCCGGGTCCCGCGGTGCGCGATATGCTCCGGTGGCCACGCAGATCCTCAACAAAGCCGTGGCAATGAACAGCGGGAATCCACGTGCCTACTCCTTACTCGGACAGATGCAATACGGTACCGCCGAGTTCTTAGGCTCTGCTACAACCGAAGCATGCGCCACACTGGATAAGGCGTTGGAGAAGTTCTCCACCTTTGCGTCTACCAACCCGCTGGCGCCGCGCTGGGGACAGGCTGCGACAGAAAAAGCCAAAGCCGGATGCAAATAATATAAACACCGGCACCCCGCGTACAGGTACTCATTAAACTTTGTTTATCTTGTGCGCAGGTGCCGGTGGTTTTTTTTACAGACAGTCCGAGGTTAAATATAAAAAAGAAGGACGATGTCGGAGTGTAACAGTACGGTTGATATGACGAAACTAAGTCGCAAAGTTGTTATTGGACAGCTGCGGGAGATCGGGATCCTGATTACCATAGGATTTGTTATGACATGGGCAGGACTGAGCTGCAGCTCGTGCGAATTCAACAGCAGGGATTTCTGGATCTCGGTGTCGATAACGTCGTTGATATGGATACTGCTCTGG
>Ga0247764_1000488_pt1 | contig 13803 bp, 10 predicted proteins | sample UWRJL051202B4_FD_179932 | JGI IMG/M metagenome (GOLD analysis project Ga0247764, IMG submission 179932) | Plant litter microbial communities from Arlington Agricultural Research Station in Wisconsin, United States - UWRJ-L051-202B-4 | ecosystem: Environmental > Terrestrial > Plant litter >...
CGCAGTGGGAGTGGAGCTCGAGTTTGAAAAGTCCTCCGTGCCCGATGTATACAGATCCATAATATCCGACCTCCGCTTTGCTGCCGACGCATTGCCCGAAAAACAAACGGACTATGGCCGCGCTACGTCCAATGCGGCACGCCACTACCTGGCCAAAGTATACCTCACCCGTGGCAGCGCCGTAACAGCCCAGCGCGGACAGCAGCCTACCGATATGGACAGCGCTGCATACTACGCAGACCTCTGCATCAACTCGCCCGAAACAGACCTGCTGCCCGACTATGCTCAGCTGTGGGACTACAAGAACCAGGTCAATAAAGAGATCGTGTTCGCCGCGCAGTTCAATGCAGATCAGACGTTGCTCACCGGCTCCGGCATAGGGTATCAGAACACAAGCCATCTCTACTTCCTCAACCAGTACGACAACGAACCCGGCATGGGCCGCGTGGTAAACTACGGACGCCCATACCGCCGCCTCATGCCCACAGACTATGCCTATGATATACACGATCGCCTGAACGACTCCCGCCTGCGCAAAAGCCTGCTAACAGTATTTATCTGCAACAAGGAAAGCTCCATCCCCAAATGGACAGAACCCGAGCTGAAAAGTTTTGGCGGAAACCTGTCGCTTACCAATAAACCAAAATTTGCCATTGGCGACACCGCGCTCGTATTCCTCGTAAACGATAAAACAACAACACTGACCGACCGCCAGATCACATCCAAAGGCTACACCATCTACGCACGATACTATTGGCTTACCGATGCCAACGGAAACCCGACAGAACTCAAGACTGGATTCAAAATAGACAAAGCCCCGTCGCTCTGGAAATACGTAGACCCGTTCCGCTCCAATGCCGATGATACAAAAGGCACACGCGATCACTTCCTCGCACGCCTTGCCGAAACCCACCTCATCGCAGCCGAAGCCTACGGCCGCAAAGGCGACTACGCCACAGCACTTACACGCCTCAACGACGTTCGCCGCCGCGCCGCATACCACGCAAACGAAGCAAAGTCCTCCGATTGGTATCGCTACGACGGCGGCACCCCCGGCGACCTTAACAGCACAGAACCAGCAATGCTCGCCACCGAAGATTACTTCTCGGAAACGAACAACGCATTCACCACACGCGAGCAGTATCCCGCCGGCATAACCTCCAAACAACAACGGTTCATCCATTTCATCCTCAACGAACGTTGCCGCGAGCTCCTCGGCGAGCTCCACCGCTGGGAAGACCTCGTCCGCACAGAAACCCTGCTGCTAAGAACCTACGCCTTCAATCCCGACGTAGTAAAAGCCGGCACCCTCGCCGACAGACACACCCTTCGCCCCATCCCCCAAACCTACCTCGAACGCGTCTACCGAAACGGCAAACCCCTAACCCCCGACGAACGCACCACCGAACAAAACCCCGGCTATTGAAATTGATCTTTGGGTTGATTGGTTAATTAAAAGCGTCTCATACCCGAGACGCTTTTTTCATGGTATTATATTTATGTGGATCGGCCGCAAAGCCGATAGCTGGCAAGTGTTCCGGAGGCCACCGAAGGGTCACTTCGGTGGTGCCCATCATGCTGCAGTCTGTGACTGCCGTGAACTGTTGGCTCAGCAGGCGCAAGGTGCTTGTGCCCATCACTCCGATCGCAGCCCCTCCACCGCATTAACCCTCGCCACAGCATAAGACTTATAACACACAGTAACCAACGCCAGAACAGCAACCACCACCGACGCAATAAAAAAGACAGCCACCGGCATATCGATCCTGTACGCATACCCCGACAGCCACCGGCTCATAGAAAACCATGCGCACGGGAATGCGATCAGCACGGCCACAGCCAGAAGCCTGGCATAATGTCCAAGCATCAGTACGATGATCTCGCCGGTCGTGCTGCCAAGCACTTTGCGTATACACACCTCGCGCTTCCGCTGGTCGGCATTGAAAGACGCCAGCCCAAACAGCCCGAGACAGGCCACCATAACCGCCAGCACGGAAAAGGCAGTACACACCTTGATCAGGTTCGCCTCCGATGTATAACTGTTACGCAGAGCGTTGTCCAGGAAAAAATACTCGAACGGACGCCCCGGCAAAAACTTTTGCCATAGCTCCTCCAGAGTAGCCAGCGATTGAGAGATCGTACCGGGCTTGATCCGCACGGCCATATACTTCAGATTAAGATTGAAAGCCAGCGGAGAGTTGTTCAATTGAAGAACCAGCGGAGCAACAGCCTGTTGCTTGGAAGTAAAATTGAAATCCTTAACAACCCCGATGATCTGAGCCCGGAATCTTCCGATCTGACAGAATCTCCCGATCGCCTCGTCCGGAGTCCATCGGAACCCCTTCACCAGCGTCTCGTTGACAACAACGGAGAGGGTATCGTCTGCAGGATTGTCGATATCGTAATCACGCCCTGCCAGCAGCGGAATGTTGAAAGTCTTCGTAAAACCATGCCGAATCTTCAGCCTCGGAAAGAGCCTTGATTTCTCCATCCCTTCAAAGAGATAGTCTCCGCCCTGATGTCTGATCCCCACGATCTCTTCAACGGCGGTAATCGCTTCAATCGACGATTGCCGGAGCGCCTCGTCTACGATCGTTCTGTAGTTCTGGGCAATCGGGGTTCGGATCACCGGAATCATCACGATGTTGTCTTTAGTAAAACCCAGCGGACTACTGTGTAAATAACCGACCTGCTTGATCGCCACACAGGTGATGATGATGAGCGCGATAGAAATAGCAAACTGAAACGTAACCAGTATTTGCCGGAGTTGAATGCCCTTGGTATCGGCCTTGGCTGCCTTCAAAACTTTTAAAGGCTGAAAAGAGCTTAAAATAAACGCCGGATATAGAGAAGATAGACACGCAACAAACAAACCCACTGAAAACAAACCGACGACCAGCGAAAAATTGAAGACACGATAAGGCAAATGCTTCCCCGTAAAAGTATTGAAATACGGTAACATCATCACGATAATAAAGATCGAGAGAACAACGGCAACAATCCCGATCATCGCCGACTCCAGGATAAACTGCGAGATAAGCTGCCTCCGCACAGCGCCGATAGCCTTACGCATGCCGACCTCCTTGGCACGCCTTGCAGATTGCGCCGTCGACAGGTTCATGAAATTGATACACGCGATCAGCATAACGAAGATAGCCACACCCGAAAAGATATAGATATCATCAGCATTACCGTTGGCTTCAATCTCAAATTCGAGATGGGAGTGAAGGTGAATGTCCGTCAGCGCTTGAAGCCGCAGACTGACCTCGTCACGGAAACTCTCTTGAATATGGTTTTTAATAAACTCGGGAAGCCGCGCATCAATACGCTGCGGATCCACTCCTGGTTTTAGTAACAGGTACGTCCAGCACGGATTCCAATGCCAGCTCCCCGGGTAATCGCCACCATAAAAACTTTTCAGCGTTGAAAACGAAGCCAGGAAATCCGGATGAAAATGAGCGTTGTCCGGAAAGTCCTTATAAACACCGGTAACAACCAGGTCCACCTGGTTTTGAAACAGCAGTAGCTTGCCCAAAGCAGGTTCTGAACCGAAGTACTTGTGCGCGGTCGATTCGGATAGAATTACAGAATTAGTGAGATTGAGAGCAGTGTTGGCGTCGCCCGCCATCATCGACAGATCGAACACCCGGGAGAAAGTCGAGTCGGCAAAGAAGAAACTCCGCTCATTGAAAGTTTTGTCCTTCGGCTCGTAAGACACAGTCAGGATCGGCGACTGGAAATTATAAAGCCGCACGGCCTCTTCAACCAGGTTCTCATAATCGATCTTCAACGCATCGGCCATCGGAAAGGGAATACTCGACGAACGTTCACCAGTCCCGTTCTCGCCTTTGAAGAACTCATTCACACGATAGATCCTTTCAGCCTTGCTGTTGAACCTGTCGTAACTTTGCTCATGTTTGATATACAGGTAGATCAGCGCCACCGAGGCAAGCCCCACGGCCAGGCCCAGAACGTTGATAAGCGAATAGAACTGCTGCTTGCTGAAGTTCCGCCACGCGATGGTAAAATAGTTTTTTAGCATATAGCCCGGTTCCTTGGTTTCTGAACCTAAAGTACGCTATGATCGGATCGCCTTCCCTGAAAGGCGACGTATAGCAGCAAACACACTCGCCATCGCTTACAGCTGTCGACGAAAATATCCCATAGCCCCTTGCAACATATTCGTCGCCAGATAGCCGGCATTCGTCCACGGCTGGCGATCATCCATGCTAAATGAGCAGCAACGAACAGGAATACCGCCCGCAAAGAGTATCTTTGAGATTGAACAAAATGCCCGGCAGGATTTCGTATATGATCACAGACCGTATCGCGGTACCAGTAGTAGTGCGCCATGGATTATTTTGGATCGCCGTCTTTTTATATGGGCTCCTCGAAAACTGGTCGGGGTCGGAAGATAAGCAGGCCATAGTAGAAACGTTCTTGACCAAACTGCCGCTGCAGATCTTCGTCGCTTACTATTTAACCTACATACTGCTGCCCGGGTTTTTGATGAAGGGCGCTTACGTACAATTTGTTATCGCCCTGATCGTGTCGGCGTATCTGGTATCGCTATCCTACTCGCTCTACCGCGCATTCTACCTCGAACCGAAATACCCCGCATATTTCAGATCCCGGACAGAACATTCGCTTGCGATGTACTTTGCCTTTTCGAAATTCGTAATGTATGTAACATCGTTTTATACACCCGCCGCTATAATGGTATTGATAAAGCTCCTGAGGATTCAGCACGCAAAAGAACAACAACGCGAAGCCGTAGAAAAGCAAATGCTGTTGACAGAGATGAGCTTCCTGAAAAACCAGTTGAACCCGCACTTCCTCTTCAATACCCTAAATAATTTATATATGCTCACGCTCAAGGCCTCGCCACAAGCACCCGAAGTAGTAGCGAGACTCTCGGAAACACTTGACTATATGCTCTATCGTTGCAGAGAACACGCCGTGCCCGTACATGGAGAAGTTCAACTGATAGAGAACTACCTGGCACTCGAAAAACTCAGACTGAGCGACGAGGTCGTAATAAACTTTAACAAACCCGATGAGCCCGGCTCAGCCACAGTCGCCCCGCTCATCATGCTTGCCCTCGTCGAAAATGCATTCAAGCACGGCATAAATAAAGCCATCGGAAAAGCACAGGTCGATATCGATTTGCAGCTCGCCGAAACCCTGCTTATATTCACTGTGACCAATACAAAAGCCGTAAATACGAACGACGGTACAGCCCACGGAATAGGATTAAAAAATATCCGCAGACAACTGGAACTTATGTATCCTCAGAAACACAATCTGACCATCGACGACGCTACGCACCATTACATAGCTAAACTACAGATAACACTCAACTAAAAGGCAGACCCGGAACAACGATGGAAAAGATCAGATGCCTTGTAGTAGACGATGAACCCCTCGCACGTGAGCTGGTGGAAAATCACCTGACTAAACTCGATCAGTTCCAGCACACCGCATCATGCGACAACGCATTGGCTGCATTCAACATACTAAAGAGCCAGGAAATAGACCTCATGTTCCTGGATATCCAGATGCCGATAATGACCGGGCTCGACTTTATCAGGAATTTGAAAAACCCACCCAAAGTCATCATCACCACAGCCTTCCGCAACTATGCAATCGACGGCTTCGACCTCGACGTAGTAGATTACCTGTTGAAGCCCATAACATTCGAACGCTTCTTCAAGGCCCTGGAAAAATATCTTCAGCAAACCAAGCCGGTCAGGATCGTCGAAAAGATAACCGAAAAACAAACACCGGAATATATAAACCTGCGATCAAACAAAAAGCACTATAAAGTAAACACGTCAGAAATACGCTACATAGAAAGCAACAAAGATTATATAACCGTACACCTCACAGACCGTAAGCTCGTAATCAAACAGGCAATCTCGGAAATAGAAGAAATACTCGACCCAAAGAAATTCCTCCGCATACACAGATCGTACCTCGTAAACATCGATAAGATCACCGCCTTCACAGCAACCGATCTCGAAATAGACACAGTAGAGCTCCCCATCGGAACCAACTACAAAAAGACGGTAGCATCGATCCTCAACATAGCAGATCAATAGTAAAATCCGGGCAAATAAAAACGCCCACCGGAATATATCTCCGGCGGGCGATGGTGTTTCCCTCATCAGTACATCACATCTTCTGACCGTACGCAACCAAAGAAGCACGGGCGATAGTAGAGAAGTGAAGATTGAAATTCACATACGCAGCCGTCGCGTTGTTATCAAGGTCAAGCCTGTTCTTTAAAGCATGCACGGTCACCAGGTAACGATGAGCCACACCTTCATTGGGAGCGGCCCCCACATAACCCGGCATCCCGATATCAGTGTTGCTTTGGATCGTGCCGGCAGGAAGAAGATTCTTCGCCGGATCGCCCGCCCCGGATTCGAGCTCACAAACATCAGCAGGAATATTGAACACCACCCAATGCCAGAAACCGCTGCCCGTAGGAGCATCCATGTCATACACGGTTACAGCAAAAGCCTGCGTTCCTTCAGGAGCATTTTCCCACGATAACTGGGGAGATAGATTCTCGCCCGTATAGCCCATACCGTTGAGATAGTGTTTACTGGTTAGCTGGCCGCCGAGTTCATTGCTTTTCAAAGTGAAAGTTTTCATATCAATAAAGTTTAAAATATTGATACAAAACTAGCGGTTGATGTCCGCGACGTAGTAAGGCAGAAAATTCAAAAAGTGTCGATAAACGATCAATCTTCTACCTGGTACTGTTTCGGAGTGGTACCGAAATGTTGCTTGAATGCTTGAATAAAGCTGGATAGATTCTCGTAGCCGAAACGCATATAAACCTCGCTCACTTTCAATCCATCGTTCTTTAACAGCTCCGCCGCACGATCCATCCGCTGCTGAAGAAACCATTGCTTCGGCGTAGACCCGAAAACACGCGCAAACTTTCGTTTAAAAGTAGAAAGACTCATGTTACACAAAAATGCGAGCTCCGGAATCGTGATCGTACTCTCTATATGAGCATAAACAACCTTACGAAGCTCATTCTCTTCCGACCATTCATGACAAAGCCCCTTGAAGTAACCAACAAGGTGCGGCTGCTTTTTACAAAGATAAGTAAGCAGCTCTTTAACTTTAAAACGAAGCATTTGTGCAGCGGTGTCAGCGTCAGCATCGTTAACGAAAGAAAGCGAATCAACAAAGCTCCGTATAAACGGATCATAAGCGATAACAATAGGAAGCCGGTTCGAGTAGTTGATGTATTCGCTGGTACGATCAGGATAAAATTCCCGAAAGAACGACGCGAGCAACTCCTGCCCACACAGCAGCAGGTTACTGCGATAGCACCCATTCACAGCCGTCTTCTCGCTCATAAGACAGTTACCCGACGGCAGAAAGAAGAAGTGCTCCGGAGTAATGGTCTGTGACCCACCCGCATAAAAAACACTTTTTTCACCCTCCTGCAGAAAGCTGAACAAATGAGCCTCCAGGATAATCCGGTTCTTCACACTCGACTGCCCCGTGCTGTGAGGAAAACAAACAGCCTGGTAGGTAGTAAAGCTAGTCCCGCTTAATAAATTATCAGGCAAAATAAACTCTTTCATAACAGTCGTACGGCTTTACTGAGATCCCCCAAAGTACACCTATTCAAACCACATCCGATACAGTAAAGAGACCAAAAAGTATTGAAAAACGTTCAACCAAAAACGAAGCGGCTACTCTCGTACAACAAAATCACTCACCGCAACGGTCCCGAATCTATCCACAGCCCGCACACAAAAAACATCCCCAACCTCTAAATTCTCCCCAACAGCATAAACCCAAATATTACCCGATCCCCGGTTAACCCTCCCTTCCCCGATAACATTCCCTTGCCTGCACACCGTAACCGACACATCGTTCACACGATACTTACCCTTATCAACACAGAATTTAACCCGTTTTGCGTCCTTCTTAACAAAACCTGTCCCACCCTCCATCGAAATCCGTACCCGCTTTATATATTCAGAGATCACCAGGTTATAAGCACTGTGCTTGCCCTGTTTTTTGGCCAGCTTACGATAGTGATCCAGCGTATTCGGATCCCTTAACAACTGCCGCGCATAACGCGAAGCCTCCTTGAAATTATCAAGATACAGCTGCTGCAAAGCACTTTTTTTCTGTCGGCGAGGCTCTCTCTTTACAGAAACAATAGTTTTATCGCCATACTGCCTGAACACAAGATTCCCGCCCAGCACACCGCTGAAACCTTGCAAAATCGGATTCCCTGTAACAATAGCCATATAGATTTTTGTTTAATACATACACCAATATACCTAACGCACCCCCGCCCGCCCATCGTATTTTCGACGGCATATTTACTCACCGTCGACGGAGTCTATAAAAACTCTCGACGAACAACATCGGCCACCGCCATAAGTCACAAGGGCATCAATAAGGTATCAATAGTAGATCCGTCAGGTATCAGCCATATATACTTCATATATATCCCATATATAACAGCTATATCCTCCACTCAAGGTCCACTGATCCTCCACTCAGGGTCCACTCATCATACACAACATGCTTACTCAGAAAAGCAACAAAGCCAGGGCATAAAGAACGGCCCTGGCTTCAGATATAAAGATAATAAATAAATTACTTCTTCAGGGCATGGATCTGGCAGCCCGCCAATAAAAAACAACCAAGGCCAAAATCTTCAAAATTAGGAACAGAATCATAGCTCACGGGCTGGCTGTCCTTGGGCTCTTTGCCCGTACCCTGAACGTATCCCAGGAAGCCGTTCGTATGGAGAGCATCGGTAACAAGAGCATTCCACGCTTTAACAACAACAGGTCTGTATTTCTTTTCCGAAAGATAGCCGTGGTTAATGCCCCACGTAAGGCCATAAACAAACAGCGAAGTGCCCGTGGTTTCTTTACCGCTGAAATGAGTAGGATCGTGAAGGCTCACGTTCCAGAAACCGTCTTCCCGCTGAATCGGTAGAAGCGCTTCAGCCATAGCCTTGAAATCATCAAGGTACTGTTGGCGATGAGGAGCGTTGTCCGGAAGGATCGTGAGAACGCGGACCAGCGCTGCAAGCACCCAGCCATTACCGCGCGACCAGTAACAATCCTGGCCGTTAGGTTCAGTGTATGGCGGATCGAAATCTTTGTCGCGCCACCAGAGCTTGTCCGCCGGGTTGTAGAGGCCATGGTCGCCGTGGCTGTTGCGGGTGTACATATACATGGCGTGCATGCGCTGCCAGTAAGTAGTGTCGTGAGTTATCGAGCCGAGCCGGGCAAATACGGGCATGGCCATTTGCACGGCGTCCACCCAGTTCCAGTCGTCTGTTCTGTCGGTGTGGAGCATGCTGTCGATAGACGCCTTGATCTTGGCGATGCGGTTCGGTTTCCGGTCCAGCAGGTAAAGATCGAGATAGGTCTGGCCGGCGCATTGGTTGTCGGCGTTGCGGGTATAGGTGTCGCCGTCGCGAAGATCCCATTGGTGAAAGTCGGCCCAGCGCGTGGCGTAGTCAAGATATTCAGAACGCGGGTCGATTTTGTACAGGTCCATCAGGCCCTCATAATAAACCCCACGCGTCCAGATATTGCTGGCACGCGATCGCTCGTGAACGATACGCTGCCCTACATCGGGCCATTTGTCCATAAAGTAACGATTAGCCCTGCTAAGAGCTTCCAGCGTCTTTTCGTTCGATGGAAGCTTTTTTTGTGCTTCGGCCGAAACAGAAGCGAGCATGAGCGATAATAAAACGACCTTCGCGGCCGTATAAGCAAACGGGAACGACAGATTTTTTGATGACAGTGGCATGCGTCTAACAGGTTATAGCACGGAAGGTAGTTCAGCCCGATCGATAAACCTTCATGTAGTGTGCTGGCACTGAGGCGGATGCAACCGTGTTCTTTTTCTTCCTAAATTGCTGACTTTTACTACCTCGATAACGCACGAATTGTATGAGGTTTTGCTGTTGTAGCCGGTTTCCGGTAGTGTGCCTTATGGTGAGCGCAACGCTGCTGCTTACGCTGCTGTATGGTTGCGCTGAGCGGAAGCCAGTGACGGTTCCTATTGACCGGTTTGCTGTAGTATCAAGGCACACCGTGGCCATCGACTCTGCCGATACGCTTGCGAGCCTTTCGGTTGGGAATGGTAATTTTGCATTTACCGTAGACGTTAGTGGTCTTCAGACATTTCCCGATGAATACGAAAACGGTATCCCGCTCGGAACGCAAACACAATGGGCGTGGCACCGCAATCCGTCGGCTAAACATTATTATCTGAACGATGTAGCCCAGCGGTTCCCCTCATGCGACGATACCAGCGCACCTTACGCCATCCAATATAATGACGGACCGGCAGCCGCTGCTTCCGACTGGCTCCGACAAAATCCTCATAGGCTTCACCTCGGGCTTGTAGGCCTCGTGCTGCTCAGGGAAGACGGCAGTGAAGCCGCCCTGACAGACCTGCATAATATCCATCAACGTCTCGACCTGTGGACAGGAGAGATCACCAGCACATATACAGTAGATAGCCTTCCCGTTAAGGTGATCCTTTATGCCCATCCCAGCGACGACCAGATCGGCGTACGCATCGAATCTCCCCTCATAACCAAAGAACGCCTTCGCGTAAGGTTGCGATTCCCCTATGGACAGGATTGCCATGTCTGCCCGGGCTATGACTGGACACGCCCAGAAGCCCATACCACGGATATGATCTCCGTGACAGACCGCGCAGCAGTGCTAAAACGAGTGCTCGACTCCACAACCTACTTCGTACGCGTCGATTGGAATACACACGGCATACTTTCAGCCGGATCTTCGCCGCACCATTTCGAGCTGTCGCCTTCAAAGACATCCGAAGTGCTGGAGTTTACGGTCCTGTTCAGTGAGCGCCACCAATCATCCGCTGCCAGCTATACGGATACCCGCCGTCATAGTATAAGTGAATGGAAGACATTCTGGCAAAGCGGTGGAGCAATAGATTTCTCGCAGTGTACGGATCCCAGGGCCAAAGAGCTCGAACGCCGTGTGGTGTTGTCCCAATACCTTACGCGGATTCAATGTGCGGGCACTTTGCCGCCGCAGGAGACGGGGCTGACAATGAACAGCTGGTATGGCAAGTTTCATCTGGAGATGCACTGGTGGCATGCGGCCCACTTTCCCCTATGGGGCAGGGGAGAGCTGCTGGAGCGAAGCCTTGGTTGGTACGACGACATCAGCGATGAAGCGAAGCGAACCGCGAAGTGGCAGGGCTATACAGGGGCGCGCTGGCCTAAAATGACAGACCCTTACGGACATGAAAGCCCCTCCAGTGTAGGAGCGTTTATAGCCTGGCAGCAGCCGCACCCCATATACTTTGCCGAACTGCTGTACCGTCAGCACCGCGACAGGGCAACCCTAGAAAAATACAATAACCTGGTGTTCGAAACCGCCGACTTCATGGCGTCGTTCGTGCGTAAAAGCAACGGACATTATCATCTTTGCCACCCGATAATACCCGCCCAGGAGATCTTCAAACCGATGGACACAGAAGACCCCGCTTTTGAATTGCAATACTGGCACTTCGGCCTCTCAGTAGCCCAGGAGTGGCGCGACAGGCTGGGAATGAGAAAGAACAAGAATTGGCAAAATATAGTAAACAAGCTCCAGCCCCTTTCACAGGACTCAGGCCGGTACCTGCCCACGCGCACAGCCATAAACGCATACGAAGACTTCAACCGTAGAGATCATCCCTCCGTACTGGCAGCGTTCGGATTCCTGCCATATAACAATCGTATCGACACAGCCGTGATGGCCCGTACATTCGACGACATAATGGGATGCTGGCATTGGGAAAGCACCTGGGGCTGGGATTATCCCCTGATGGCCATGACAGCCGCCCGACTGAACCGCCCCGACAAGGCCATCGACGCCCTGCTGATGAACGAACAAAAAAATACCTATCTCATCAACGGCCACAACTACCAGGATAAGCGCCTCCGCTTATACCTGCCCGGCAACGGCGGAGTCCTCGCCGCAGTAGCCATGATGGCCGCCGGCTGGGACGGCAGCACCGGCAAAAACCCCGGCTTCCCCCAAAACAACAAATGGAACGTCAAATGGGAAGGCCTCTACAGAATGCCATAAGCTACCACCTCTCGCTTCTTCTTCAGTAGCATATAAGCCGCATTTTTATCCTCGCTCTCACACTCACTCTCTCTCACTCTGATTACACCGAGTGCCTGTTAATAAAATGAAACACATTCTTCACCACCTCCCGTTTCTTCTTCAGCAACATATAAGCCGCCGTTTCCCCCATCACCTGGAAGTCCGTCGAAATAACGGTAATCCCAAGCAGATCTTTCAGCGGCGTATCATTATACGAAATGATCCCAATGTCCTTCCCCGGAACAAACCCACTGTCACGAGCCTGTTTTACGAGATTGACTAGATCCGACTCTTCAATAATAATATACGCGTTCTTTTTCTCTAAAGGCATGCTCGCATGAACTTCTTCGAGTACCTCAAACGGAAAGCTATAGTCCGAGCAGAACTTCTGAAAGCCTTGTAAAATATCGATAGGATAGGGGTATTCTGTTTTACGGGGATACACCAACTGCAGCTTGCGATAAGGCTTCAAAAGATCGTGGGCTTCGCGAAGCGCATCATATATATCCATCTTAAAATCCTGGTACACCGAGGCGACCTCTCGGTTCAGCTCAGGAAGATAATTATCCATCAGTAGAAGCTTGTCTTCGGGAATCTTCTTGATCGTGTTCAGAACATCGCTGTTGGTGCTTTGATGCATGAGGTGCTCGTCTTTGAAGTGGGGCATGATGACGTAGTAGTCGTATTTGCCAAGAGCTTCGTTGAGAGAGTCGAGAAAAAGACGGGTGTCGCAGTGGTAAACATTAAGGTCTACGTGAGCCTGGTCGCCGAGACTGTTTACAAAAGCGTTATAGATCTGCAGCTTGTACGAGCTGAGCTTGTTGAGCAGCACAAGAACGTTGATCTTGTTGGATGGAAGCAGCGTCCGTGCTACATAGTAACCTTTGCCTTTCGCCGAAATAATGATCTTCTGCTCCTTCAGAAAATTATAGGCTTTGCCGACAGTGTCGCGTGAGAGATAATATTCCTCGCTGATCTCGTTGATGGATGGAACCCGCTGACCGATCGGCAGGATACCTCGCTCGATGTCTTTGATGATCGAGTTCACAATCTGACGATACTTGGGCACACGGGACGCTTCGTCGATGTGTAACTGTTTCAGGTATTCCATAACGTTTAAACAAAGGGTTTATACGAGCAATCTAAACTATATTTTCAATTTTCAATCGATTTCTGCCCCCTTTTATGCAAACGGTATAGTACGGGATGGCACTGACGTTGATGGGTGGTAAATTCAAAATTACGCAATCGATTGTTATTTGTGTAACTTTCTAGTAATGAGATGATTTCAAGACGACAGTTTTTGCAATACGTAGGCGCAGCCCCCGCATTCAGCCTTCTCGCCAACTCACCTGCTGCGAGCCAGGATAAACATGCGCCGATCTCCTCGAAATTGAGGCCCATCGGCAGAGCCCTCGAGCGTGAAGGATACTACGTATGGTGTAACAGTCCGATATACGGTCCCGATGGAACAGTCCATGTATTTTATTCACGATGGACCGCTACGAAGGGCATGGGCGGATGGCTTAACGGAAGTGAGATAGTACATGCTGCATTGGTCCGATCCCCTCATAGCATACGAAGCGCTCAGCACATATATAGCGGAGCCCCCCGCGCCACCCCACCTCAAACGCTACGGCCGCCTCGAGCGACC
>Ga0247764_1000489_pt1 | contig 13797 bp, 12 predicted proteins | sample UWRJL051202B4_FD_179932 | JGI IMG/M metagenome (GOLD analysis project Ga0247764, IMG submission 179932) | Plant litter microbial communities from Arlington Agricultural Research Station in Wisconsin, United States - UWRJ-L051-202B-4 | ecosystem: Environmental > Terrestrial > Plant litter >...
GCGGCACCGCTAGCGGCGGCACCAACGAAGGCGGCGCAGCAGACGGCGGCGCACCCAACCCGAGCGTGGGGTGTTCGAGCGATCTCTTGATCTGCGAAGATTTCGAGGACACCGCGGTCGGCGACGTGCCAAGTGGCTGGACCCGCCACGGCAATCCAGCAAGCGTGGCCGACGACCAAGCACATCGCGGCGAACGCTCGCTGAAGCTCGGCGCCACCGCCTCTGGCGAGCGACGCATTTATCGCAGCGCGACCCTGCTCGGAAAGGCGCATTGGGGGCGCATCTTCTACAAGGTCAAGACACCAGTTCCCGACGCCTTCGTGCACTCCACGCTGGTCGCGTTATCGGGCCAAGGTCCCGCGAACGGTAACTCCGAGTACCGACCGATCGATACCGTGAAGCAAGCAAAGAACACCCCCGACGTCGGCTCTCGCCACAACTTCATCTTCAACGTCCAGATCCTCGGCGGCAGCGAGTTTGGGCGAGAAACGAGCTACGACTACACTTTCGACGATCAGTGGCATTGCGCGGAATATCACGTCGATGCCGCGGATCAGAGCTACACGCTCTACTTCGACGGCAAGGATGTCCTTCGCTTCAAGAACGGCGCTGGCAACTACAACCGCTCGGATATTCCGGACGAGTTCAAAGAGCTTCGCGTCGGCTGGAACAATTACCAGAGCGCCAGTCCCGGCTTCACCGCCTGGATCGACGACATCGCTTTCGACGACGCACGCATTGGCTGCGATTGACCCGGCGACACGCGCCAGGTACTAATCCTGCACCTCGCTGAGCGGCTTGGGGCAAGCCGTTTCCGCGAATCGGAGGAGGAAACATGAAGATGCGCTCGATTTTTGCCGGAGCTGTTGGCGTGATCGACTCCGGCCCCGCGGTCACCGCGCCGTTGCTCGAACAAGCGCTGGTTAGTTATTACAAGGGCCTGATGGACAACTGCGTTTCCGTAGCGTGCGACCCTACCCAATTTTCGGCCCGGCTAACGCGCGTAGTCAATTCTTCGGCGCTCAGCATTTTCGCCGGACAAACCGACATTTTCGATGTGGTGGGTACCCCCATCACGCTGAATCTGATCATCAGCAGCGTGGTGTGCCCGCGTTCGAAGCATCGCGCCGTGTTGTTCTCGGCGTCGCCATATCCAGTCTCGGCTCCGATTTGGAAAGAGCTCCTTGGCTTGCAGCTCAAGTTCCGCTGCAACTAAGGCATCACCGCTCCCGTTGGTGGAGGGTGCGCACGCTGGGGAGGCCTGCTAAGATTCGCGCTCGAAATGATGGTGCAACAGGGGCAGCTGCTCGCCGGAAAGTTCCGGATCGACCGCGTGCTCGGTCAGGGCGGCATGGGGGTGGTGGTCGCGGCTCATCACGTTGCCCTCGACGAAGAAGTCGCCATCAAGTTCCTATTGCCGGAAGCGCTGCAGAACCCGGAGGCGGTAACCCGGTTCGAGCGCGAGGCTCGCGCGGCCGTGAAGATTCGCAGTGAGCACGTGGCGCGCGTCTCGGATGTCGGACGCCTGGAAACGGGCGCGCCTTACATCGTGATGGAACTCTTGCGCGGCTACGATCTCGGCGAGCTGTTGCGCCAGCGGGGCCCGCTTCCCGTCTCCGAGGTGTGCGACTACGTGCTGCAAGCGGGTGAAGCCATCGCAGAAGCCCACGCGCTCGGCATCGTGCATCGCGATCTGAAACCACAAAATCTGTTCCTCACCCAGCGCGCGGATGGCTCCGCTTGCGTCAAAGTTTTGGACTTCGGCATCTCCAAGATGTCGGGAGCGCTCCTGGATCCATCGATGACCGGGACGTCGGCGTTGCTCGGCTCGCCGCTCTACATGTCGCCCGAACAACTCGCCTCGTCGCGAGACGTCGACGCGCGCACCGACATCTGGGCGCTCGGAGTGATTTGTTTTCAACTGCTCACCGGTCGACCGCCGTTCATCGCGGACACGTTGCCTCAGCTCTGCGTCGCCATTGCCACCCAGGCACCCACTCCACTGCTGAGCTTGCGCAGAGACTTACCTCCAGGGCTGGAAGCCGTGATCTCTCGCTGCTTGCAGCACGATCGCACACAGCGCGTGGCGTCCGTAGCTGAACTCGCACGTGAGCTCGTGAAGTTTGCGCCGCGTCACGCGCTGGTTTCCGCCGAACGCATCGAGCGTTTGACGCGCGGGCCCAGCCAAAACAGGTTTACGGGCGAGGCGACGGCAGCATCGACCTTCGCGACCGCATCGCTCGAAGACGGCGGGCAGCAAACGCTGGGTGCCTTCGGTCGCACCGATACGAGCCAAGCCATGCAGCGTCGTCGCATCGGCGCCTGGTTGGCCGGCGTCGCGGTACTCGGCATGGGGCTGGCGTTGGCCGCGTACGCGCTGCAGGTCGCCAACGACGGAAAGCCACCATCCGGCAGCGCAACCACGTCGTCCTCGGCGGCCGCGCCAGTCGCAGCGACCGCTGACGCTGCCTCAAAACCCAAAGAAACGAAGCCCGATCCTGCGCCAGCGCTCGAGAAAGAGCCGGCGGCCGCACCAACGATCGAGCCCGAACCGCAAGCGATTCTGGTCGAGCCAACCGCCGAAACGAGAGCACAACCCCTGCCCCAAAAGCGAGTCGTTCCACCAGCGGCTCGTTCAGCACCAGCACGCACGGCGCCATCAGTAGCGGCTCGTTCGGTCAAGCCCGCTGCTCAGGACTGCGACATTCCGTACTATTACGACGCTCGCGGGGTTAAGATGTTCAAGAAAGGCTGCTTGTGAACCGCGGCGCTTCGGGGGACATATGCTTTCAAGACCTGCTACTCAGCTGCTCGGACTGACCGCTGCGATCGGATGCATCTGCTTCGCACGTCAAGTCGTCGCAGCGCCGCCTACCAAAGACGAGTGTGTGGACGCATTCACGCGGGCGCAAGCAGCGCGCCAGGAGGGCAAGCTGCTCGCATCTCGCCAAGACCTGCTGCTCTGCGCCAGCGAGAGTTGTCCGAAACTGGTACGCACGGATTGCACGAAGGGTGTGGATGAGCTCACGCCGCTCGTTCCGAGCATCATCTTCCAAATCAAGGACGGCGCGGGCCACGACCGCAGCGACGTGGCGATATCGATGGACAACCAAGCCTTGTCCTCGCTTGCGCCGGGCTCCGCGCTGGAACTAGATCCTGGGCCGCATACCTTCGTTTTCAGCGTACCCGATAAGAAGCCGGTGACGCTCCAGCTCGTCATTCACGAGGGCGAGCGAGCTCGTCGCGAGACAATCACCCTAGGCGCGGAAACGCTGGCCGAAACCACGACGAAGCCGCTGACGGCTCCGACGCAAACAGCGGCAAGGCAACCAACTTCGGGGCTTGGCGGCCAGCGCATTGGCGCGCTCGTGGCGGGCGGAGTCGGCGTGATTGGAGTGGGGCTTGGTTCTTTCTTTGGTGTGCGCGCAATGTCCCAGAAAAACGAGGCCGAAAAGGTTTGCCCGGGCGACTGCAGGACGAGCGAGGACGCCGAGAAGTGGACTGACGCGAAAACCTCCGGGAACATCTCCACGGCCGCGTTCATCATCGGCGGTGTCGGTCTGGTCGGAGGCGTGGTCTTGTGGATGACCGCCAAACCGCCGAACGCAGAGCAGGCGGCGGTGAACGTCAGGCTCAGCGTCGGTGTGGGTTCGCTGCAGTTGCGAGGCGCGTGGTGAAACGGCGACGGTTACAAGGCGCGCTCGTCGCGTGCATCGTCGGGAGCGCGGCATGCAACTCGATCCTCGGCATTTCGGATCACCCGGTAGAGGCCGGCAGCAACGAGTCCGGAGGGCTGAAGGGCTCGGGAGCATCCGGCGGTAGCCACGCGTCGGACGCTGGCGATTCGTCACTGGGCGGCGTCTCGTCGCCAGGCGCAGCAGGCGACGCCGGCGCGGAATTTGGGGGACAAAGTCCAGCTGGCTCTGGCGGCGACGTCCATCGTGGAGGTAGCAAAGCGGACGGCGGAACGAACGCAAACGGCGGACTGACAGCTGACGCTGGCGAAAGCGGGACCGGCGGTACGCACGATGGCGGCGCCGGCGGTGACACCATGACCGCCGGCAATGGTGGCAAAGCATCGGGAGGCACCAACTCGGGAGGCAAGAGCTCAGGTGGAGCGACTGCCGGTGGCAACGCTTCGACGGGGGGTAGCCCGAGCACCTGCGCGCCCAGCTGCAGCGGCGGCAAAGTCTGCGAAAATCTGCAATGCGTTTGCCCTGTCGCCAAGCCGGACGTGTGCGGCGCCACTTGTTACGATTTGCAGTCGGACAAGGCCCACTGCGGCAGTTGCTCACGCTCGTGTCTTGCCGGTACCTGTAACGATGGGAGCTGCGTGCCGATCACGTTGGCCTCGGGGCGAACGTCGCCGTGGGCCCTGGCCGTCAATGCTTCAGGAGTCTATTGGATCGAGGCCAGCGCCGTGTTGGGTGTGCCCTTAGCTGGAGGCACCGTGGTGACGCTGGCGTCCTCCACGTACGTTACGGATCCAGTCGCCATTACGGCCAGCCCGACCACCATCTACTATTCGAACAGCGGATCGGGCGGCAGTATCCTCAACTACCGACACGCCATCATGGAAGTCCCGGTGGCCGGCGGAGGTACACCAGACGAATTCGCGAAGGCGCGAAACGACCTGAGCGATCCGTTCGGCGTGACCGTGGTGAGCGGCACTGTGTATTGGCTCGATGAGCAATGGCAGAGCATCTACAAGGCCGCCGAGGGGATGGGCAGTGAGATGCCAGCTCAAGCGCACAGCGGCACTAGCGCCGGCTACAGCTACTACGGCAACGTGGTGGTCGACGGGACCAACGCCTATTGGGGCTACACCAACGGGGGACTATTCAAGGCCCCGCTCAGTAGTGGAACTCGCGTCTCGCTGCGGGAGCCCGGGAGCCCAGGAACTCCACGTATCAGCCAAATCGCGGTTGCGCAGGGTAACGTGTACTTCAGCACGGGAACGGGAACGCCACCCGCCGTAACCACCCCGACCAACAGCACCATCTATCGAATTCCGATCAGTGGTGGCACCGCGACACCGATGATCTCCGGTCTCGGCGTCAGGCACGCCGTAGCTGCCGACGCAACGGGCGTCTACTTCAGCGACGGAGATCTCAAGCGCATGTCGCACGATGGCAGCACGACGGTCACGCTCGCAACAGGCTACAGCGCCGGGTTCATCGTGCTGGACGCGCAGTATGTCTACTGGACGGACGCGTCCACCGGCGTCGTGATGAAGGTTGCCAAATAGTTCGCGCCACACGTCATCTGCGCGTTTCAGGATCTGCGACAGCGCACGGCTAGGCTCTCTATCAGGTAGTCACGTAGGAGTGTGACGCGGTGCGGGCGTTTGGGACCGCTGGGGGTCACGACATGGAGTTCAGCGCCACGCACAGCGTAGTCAGGGAGGACGCGCACGAGCGGTTCAATCTTGAGGTGTTCGGTGCAAGCGCTCACCGCGTGCAGAGGCAGGAGCCCGATGCCGAGCCCGCTCCGCACGGCCTGCCACACGAACAACTTTTCGTCCGTACTAACGCGACCCTGCACTTCCACGGTGACGACAGCGCCGTCCGCGCCCTCCAGGCGCCACAGCGATTTCTGCTGCTGCGCGCGCAGCAGCACGCAGTCGTGTGAGCCGAGCTCGTCGATCGATCGCGGTGGGCCGCGGCGCGCGACGTAGTCCGTAGAAGCAAACAGACCAGCGTCGATGCTGCCGAGCCGTCGCGCAACCACGGACGCATCCGGCGCTTGCCCCGTGCAAATTCCGATATCGAAACCTTCGTCGAGCAAGCTGACCGGGCGCGAGTCGAGCGAGATTTCGACGTGAATGTCCGGGTAGCGGCGCGTGAAGTCCGAAAGCAGATCAGAGAGGCTCATCACGCCGATTTCGACCGGAACGATCAGGCGCACGGTGCCACGCGGTTCGCGATCGAGACCAGAGGCGGCTTCGGCTGCCGCGTCGAGGCCGTGCAACGCGCGCTCCGCCTGTTCGAAGTAGGTGCGCCCCGCGTCCGTGAGCGTGAGCTTGCGTGTCGTGCGATTCAGCAGACGCACCCCGAGTTCGTCTTCCAACTCGCTCACCCGCCGGCTCACCGAGGACTTGGGCAGGCCCAGCACTTTCCCCGCCTCCGTGAAGCTCTGACCTTCCACCACGCACACGAAGGCTTTGACCAGGTTGAGGTCCATTGTTGCCATGGTAGCAACACTGGGTTGCCACGCTAGCGGACTAATCATTCCCGCGGCAACAGTTACACTGAATTCATGCAAAAACTCTCGTCCAAGACACCCCTCGTTGCCCGTCTGGCTCTGGGCTCCGCATTCCTGCTGTTCGGGTTGAACGGCTTCTTTCAGTTCTTGCCGACGCCGGCGGAGCCCCCTCCCGCCGGCGCGATGGCGTTCGCGGGAGCGCTGCTGCAGACCGGCTACATGTTCCCCTTGATCAAGGGGACGGAAGTCTTGGCTGGCTTGCTGTTGCTAAGTGGGCGCTACGTCCCGCTCGCCCTCACCCTGCTCGCGCCGGTCGTGGTGAACATTCTCGCGTTCCACCTGTTCTTGGCGCCAGGAGTGGGCGGACTCGTGCTGCCCATCGTGCTGCTTGCCCTGGGTCTGTATCTGGCATGGACAGAGCGCGCGGTGTTCAAGCCGTTCTTCGAAACGCGCCGCGGCGAAGCGCCGACCAGCATTCGCGGTCGAAGTGCGGGGGCGCCAGTCACGACGTGAGTTTTGGGGTCGAAAGCGAAACGGGAAGGCTCTTTCGAACCTTCCCGTCTCCGCGTCTCTTCGTTCAGGTTCTAGAAAGCCCCTGGGTAGGTGACGCCGTTGGACGTGAAGACAGCCGTCACTGCCCTACGCCCGGTTGAATCGCGCGCTTCGATGGTGGCGAGCGAGTTTATCTTTCGCAGGTTTTCCTTCTTGATGCAGTTTCCTACCCGGGGCTGCTGGTTGAAGAAGAAGCTTCCGCTGGCACTCACGGTAGCGGTCCCATCCAAGAGTGCGGTCGAGGAGTCTGGATCGTTGATTCGGAAGGTGACAGTGCTGCCGGGGCTGAAACCCGCGCCCGATGCGAACCTCAGGCAGGCTCCTTTGTCACCCGTTACGTCAGTGAGCGAAGCCACGGCGTCAAATCGGGGCCAGTTTTGGGCGACGAGCTTGTCGGACGCCGCCTGGGAGATCAGCACCGGCCATGCCCCTGTCGATGATTTCCAATAGATGCGTCCAAACTCGAATTCGGTTTCTCGACGCGTGCCGCGCGTGTACTCGTCCTTCGTCGGAAAGCCGAGTTTGCTCCACTCCCACCCGAAAGCGCCGTACGCGCCATCGATGCCCCCGTAAACAGAGAATGCTTCGGGCGCACCCCATTTCCACAGGATGCGACCATTGGCGAATGTGTTGAAGCGCCCGGTACCGAATGCAGTGTCCCGCTCTGCGTCCGGCTGCAAAATCGCGCCGAGCGGACCGTGTTGTGAATTCAGCGCTTGATACTTAGCGAGGATCAGCCCGCCGATAGCTTGCTCCGTTTGAGCAGTGGCTCCTTCCTCGCCGTCCGACGCGACCGCGCAACCCGAGAGCGACGCCAATGAGACGAGCGCTGCCGCAATCAGGTTCCGGGGAAGGCCCGACGTCTTCGCAGATTTGTTTTCCATAAGAGGCAGTCGAAATTTCATGGGTTTGTCTCTCGTTGCTTGGTGTTTGACCAGTGGTTTACACACGAGCGATACGCGCCGCGGGAAAGCCGCTCCCCCGTGCCCATCCGCTCGGCAGGCGGTATGAGCACGAGGTGTGCCACGCCAGTCCGTGCGCTCGAGAGCGCGATTTCGTGCTGCGAACGCCATCGAGCGCCGCTGTGCGGTCGGCGAAGATAACGTTCCAAGTTTCGATCCTCGTAACAGCGTAACCGCGTCGGGTGTGTCGCTCGGCCGGGATCAAAGGCCGAGGTCGAGCGGGGGAATGTCGTCGCCAGCTTCACCCGCAGCCCCGAGTTGTCCGAAGGTGTTGTCTCCCCAACACTTGACGGACCCTGTCTCGAGTAGAGCGCAGGTAAACGACCCTCCGCCGCTCACGTCCACTATCGGGACCTCGCCCTGAGCAGACGCGCCGAAGATGGGAGGTGATGCGGCGGCAGATAGCCAGCGGGGACCCATGGTGATCAGGGTCCCGACGCCCAGCTGGCCACGGTCATTGTATCCCCAACAATGAAGCTCACCCCCATCGAGGACGGCACAGCTATGGTTTGCCCCCGCCGTGATCGCGATGGCGCGCTGGCTGTGGCCGAAATCGAGCAGCTCGGGCGTCGTGGTGCTTTCGGGTGACGTGACGCCGAGCTGTCCCGCGGCGTTCGCTCCCCAGCATGCCACCCTGCCATCAGTTGCGAGAGCGCAAGCGTGGCGCGCCCCGAGCGCAAGGGCGCTGACCGCAAATGCGCGGTCTAAGGTTACCGACAGCATGTCGTCAGCGCGGTCCTCATCGCCATCGGCGTTTGCGCCCCAACACTTGACTCCTCCGTCGGTGACGGCAGCGCAATTGTGCTGTGCACCGACCCCAAGTACGGTCGCACCCAATCCCGAACCGAACTCGACAGGCGAGAGGTTCTCGCCCATCTCACCGTCGTCGTCTCCACGAGCATTCGTGTCGCCGACGCCGAGCTGGCCCGATGTGTTCGCGCCCCAACACTTGACTCGGCCGTCCGTGAGCAACGCGCAGGAGTGGCTCTGTCCGGCGGCCACGGCGCTCGCCGCTCCGCCGAGAGCAATGGACGGCAGCGCGTCACCGAGCTCGCCGGGCTGACTGCCTCGGCTCCGGCGGTCGCCCTGGCCGAGCTGCCCCCAAAAGTTGTCGCCCCAACACTTCACGTCGCCGCCATCCAGGAGTGCACACGTGTGTGCGCCGCCGGCGGCCACGGCGCGAACGAGTCGATTTTGGCCGAGGTCCACTGTCGCGACGGCTCGCCCGAGTCCCACCTTTGGTGCGTAACCGTCGCCAAGTTGCCCGTTCGCTCCCTTACCCCAACACTTCAGTTTGAAGTCAGGCAGCGCCGCGCAAGCGTGAGCACCGCCTGCGGCGATCTTCAGGCTCGGAACGCACTGCCCGTCCTCACAATGAGGACGAAGCGACGAACAGGCGTGCGCCGTGCCCTCCCAGTTGCCGTCCACACAGAACCAGCGAGAGCTCACCCCGTCGCAGCGAGACCTTCCCGAAGCGCAGGCGCGGCAGGCATCTCTGTCGCAGACGGGAGTATCCCCATCACACGGGTGCTCGGACCAACTCAACGTCTCATGGTCACAAACCAGCCGCATCGCGAAGGACACGCAGCGCTGCTCACCTGCCTCACAGGGTTTGGACTGCGGCGCCTGAGCTACACAGACCTGCCCTCGAGCAGCGCATCTTCCGTTCGAGCAGCGCGTCCCGGCCGGGCACGCGTCGCGGATGCCGCAACGCAAGCTGCACGCCGTGAGCTCAGGATCGTAACACCCGCTTGGCACACCGAGCGCGAACAAAATCGCGAGGCCAAAAGCCGAGGTTTTTCCAGAGACGGAGCGAGGGGGAAGGACGATCAACGGACCTGCGCCATATCGAAGTACGTGTCGCTGCGGCCGTCCCTAGCCGGATTCTCGATGATGTGCATGAACTCCGTGATCTCCTCGGCGTTGCTCGGAGCGTAATAGTTCTCGTCTACGCTACTGTTGTTCGAGTCGTCGCTGAGCTGCCAGCGCTTGCTGAGAACCCAACCCGGCTGAGCAACGTCAAAGTCATGGAAGACCCCGTAGCGAAAGCCGAGCTCCGGAAATTCGCTCATCGTCGCCGCATCCGAAGTCGTTGCGCGAAAGTAGCAGAAATTGAGCGTGGTCTGGGCTCCGCGGATGCCGGTCGTACTCTCGTTCGGCCCTTGTGTTCCGGTAGCCCCATGAAACGCGTTCTTGTTCTCGCGGTCTTCGTTGTAAATCCGCTTGAGGATCTGCACGGACCCCGCTGGACATCGTTCTCCGAGCAGCAGCACTGCGTAGAAGTGCTCCTGCTCCTGCGCGTCGGTCGTGAGGGGACGAAACGTGTGCTCTTCCACCGCTACCCGGCAGAAATGAAGCAGTGTCGAAGGGCGACTGGTGCGCGGACAAGGAAACGCGACGTGCGGTTTGATCGCGTCAGGGAGCACCCAAGTGCCCTCTCCCCAATCCCCGCTCTCGTAGCTGCACCTGGTATCGTCTTCGTCGTCCATCTCGAATGAAACGGAGAGAGCATAGGGATTGGCTTTGCAGGAAGCGTTCGCTTTGCCGATTCCGAACGGAATGACGCCTACGAATATTCTGTCGGGCTCCGCGTCGCGGGCTCGTTCCCCGCCGCAGCTGACTGCGTAAAGCAAGAGCACCCCCAAGACGTTCGAGGGATTCTTCATGAGTCAAGGGTCCGTGCTGTTCGGATGTCGTGCGAGCGCGCTCGAAATCTCGACCTTGCCGCAAGAGAAGCGGCCGGTTCCAACGCTAAGCGTCGCCGCCCCGGTCGCTTCCAACCAGAGCTGGTCACCATGCACCGCGAGCGCGAAGCCGTCGAACTTTCCGGACGCCGTCGTCTTGCGAATCGTCAGCGCGCAGCCGCTGCCCGGCTTGGCGGTCGCGATATCGCCCCTCACGTCGAGCTGTATTCTGCAGGTAGGTGAAGCCGTGAAGATCAACTCACCGGCAGAGGTCTCTTCGAGCAGGACCACGCCGGTAAGTCGTTCGGATTGGAGTGTGTCGCCGCACGTCAGCGAGACCGCGCCCTTGGGCGCGTCAGCGCCGAAAGACGTGGGTTCGACGTAGACCCACTCCCCGGCGTAGCGCGAGAGGTCGGTGTCCTCTCCTTCGTCTGCCGTCGGCCCGCATGCAAGGGTCGCGCTCCAGCCAACGAACCATAGCGTTCGCAGAGCGCCGACCCAACCGTATCTCACCAATCGAACGCTAATAGACATGTCACTACTCCCAAGCTGACGACTCCCCCGGCCAAGGCCCCCAACGCGACAGCCTGATCACGCTGGCCGGAGCGCTCCGTGGCCGCAAGGTCCGCGTTCCACGTCCGACCTTGCTCCGAAGCGTTGGAGACGCGTTCCGAAGCGTCGCGGGCTCGCACGCCGAAATACGCGCTCAAGGACAGCAGGAGCAGAGAGCCGCCGTAGCCAACAGCAGCGTACCCGAGTTTTTTTGCGCTTCCTGATGACGACGGGGCAGCGGTGGGGGGAGCGTCGCGGCCTCTTGGTCTCTCTTGCGCGCGCAGCGTCAGTGGCAGCGCCTCTGTCACTGACGCCGAATTGGCAGGCGCAGGCATGGCTACCGCCTCAGGCTGCGCCCCCAACTCCGTGTGGCAGGGCTCGAGCTCCGCGATCCGCTGTTCAGCGAGCTGGCGCGTCTTTTCGCCGGCCCCGGTCGCTAGGAACGCCCGATACCGGGCAAGAGCAAGGACACAGTCGCCACTGAGCCGATACGCCTGTGCGGCGTTGTAGAGAAGACCGGGCGCTGGCACCAGCCGATACGCCGCTTCGAACTTCTCGATGGCTTCCGCGTGCCTGCCGGCGGCGAACGCCGTGAGCCCTTCGGTGGCTAGCTCTTTGGCGTTCGCGTTCTCGGGCGATTGAACGCGACCTTCTGTTGCGTGAGCCAGTTCTTGAGCGGCCAGCGTTGGTGCGTATGCGAAGAGCAGGACGCCAAGCAGGCTCGAACCACACCGACGCAGCTCATTCGACCAGCGCGAACGGATCAATTGCTTCGTCCTTACCGGGCGCAACACCCTTGCTCGAGCCTTTGACAGTCGACGCTGCTCGGGTTCGCTTGTTCTTGATGGGTTTGCGCCGCTGCGAAGGCGGTGCCTCGACGGCTGGGGTGTTCGCCGCGGGTAACGCTGCCGCCGGTCCTTCATCATCGGTCACCGCCGCAGCAGGCCGTGCGACGCTGCGGAGACTGCTGGCTGCCGCCAGGGGGATCCGTGCGGCACTAACGCGCTCCGCAGTGTGTCGCGCCGCGGCGCGCGTGCCGCGGTAGCGGAGATCTCCCCAGACTATGGCTCCGAGCGTGATTGCGCACAGCGCGGCCGAGAACAGCAACCGGCGGGATGGTCGCTGCGTCGCGCGTCGCGCGTTACTCATCAGGGGCGCACGTGCTTCGAGCAGAATGGCGCGAACGGAGCCGTCGTGCTCCGTGACGTCCAGTACGTCGCATCGCGGTTCGTTGCAATCACGCGACGAGACGCGGACGGGCTGCGCGCGCGCACACGCGAGCAGCGCGCCCTGGAGCGCAGCTACGCTGGAGAAGCGGCGAGAGACGTCCCGATGCATGGCGGTCAGGATGAGCTCATCCAAGGCGGGCGGAAGGTCCGTGACCTGCGCGCTGGGCGGCAGGAACGAGCCGTTCACGATTGCGTGCATCAGCTGATAGGTGCTGCCCGCAACGAACGGGCTCTTGCCTGTGGCCGCCTCGTAGAGCATCACGCCCAGGGCATACTGATCGCTGAGCGGCCCCGCCGCGCGCGGATTGAGGGTCTGCTCCGGGGACAAGTATCGAACCGTGCCGAGCAGTGCCCTGGAATGAGTGAGCAGCGATGCATCCCCCGTGGCTCTGCGCACCTTGGAAATGCCAAAATCCAAGACCATCGGGTGCGTGCGCGACCCGGCGTGATGCGTCAGCATCACGTTGCTCGCCTTCAGATCGCGATGAACGATGCCGGCTTCGTGAATCGCGGCTACGGCCGAGCAGATTGCGGCGAAGGACTCGACCAGCGGTGCCACGGACATGCGTCCGCGGGTCGATAGATGCTGGGCGAGAGTTTCGCCGTGAAGCAGCTCCATGACGATGAAGGGCACGTCGTTTTGGATGCCGAGGTCGAACACGCGAATGACATGGCTGTGTCGAACCCGGGCGATCAAATCCGCCTCGCGAAGAAACCTCCGGCTCGCGACCGAGTCGCGCGCCAGCGACGCATCCATGACCTTCAGCGCGACACGCCTCCCCGAACGTCCGTCGGTCGCCTCGTAGACCGAAGCCATCCCGCCGCGACCCAGGAGACGTAAAGCCTCGTAGGCACCGAGCCGAACACCCGCGCTTCCCTTCGTGAGCAATCCCGTCACCTCCAACGACAGTGCTGAAACAATTTAGCCCAGCTGGCCAAACCACCACTCGGCGCGCGGACATATCACCTTCCCGCCGATTGCTGACGTGAAGGGCTACGACCGCGCACTTCCATCACATCAGCGGGGACCGACGCTCATTTTCTTCGCGTTCTACGGGAGGCACTACCCGAATATTCGTGCTTACTTGGCGTGACCGAAGGACCTCTCTGAAAAGAGAGCACTCGCGCGATGAACGTTCTTTCGAGGGACGAGGACACTGAAGAGGAACTCCGCGGCGCAAGCCGCCCCGTGTTCAGACAGAGGGTGTACTTGTTCGTGGCGTTCGAAGCCGACAGACCATTCAGCGGAGGTGCGAGATTTTCGATCGGGCACGTGGACGAGATCGTCATTCGGCGCGGTCCAGAGCGTCGCGCCATCGCAGACAGTGCGCGACCAGGCGGCCGGCTAGTGGTCGAGCTCGCTGGTCGTGCCGTTTCGGCTGCCCACGCGCGCATCGAACGGCAGCCGAACGGGTGGGTGCTCAGCGACACGGGCTCAACCAACGGCTGTTACGTCAACGGCGTGCGCGTCCAGCAGACCCTGCTCGCCCCCGATGACTTGATCGAGATCGGGCGAACGTACCTGATGATCCGCTCGTGCGAGCAGGCGGTGGACGAAGAGCCTAGTGATTGCGACAGCCGTGAGAGGGAAGGCGAGCTTCCGGCGCTCCTCAC
>Ga0247764_1000491_pt1 | contig 13784 bp, 15 predicted proteins | sample UWRJL051202B4_FD_179932 | JGI IMG/M metagenome (GOLD analysis project Ga0247764, IMG submission 179932) | Plant litter microbial communities from Arlington Agricultural Research Station in Wisconsin, United States - UWRJ-L051-202B-4 | ecosystem: Environmental > Terrestrial > Plant litter >...
AATACGCCACAATCTAATCCGTTATGTGGAAACGGTATCAGATACGGTGTCTAAATGGGAATGATTACCCTAGAAGGTGGGTCACACAGAGTATCAGGATTTAATCGCTGAAAGCAGATTATCTACTTACTGCGTGATCCAGGTCTCCAAAAATTTGGAGCTGCGCCTCTTGGAACCCTTTAAAGGAGTGCCGTAGTTTGGATAGAGCCGCTTGATCGTCGGCCTTAAGAGCTTCGTAGTTACGGAGCGCTTCCTCTAGTTGCTGAGTCTTTCCGACATAGGTCACCAAATCAGCTTCGATAGCCATTTTCGTCTGTTGCACCTCGTCAAACTTGAATTGTAGGGCCGCTAAATCTCCTTCCTTCTTTGACATATTCTCCGTGAGAAGAACCCTATCCTTTTGAGCCTCGACCAATTGAGCTTGGACGCGATCATGATCTGTTTTCGAGGAAACAAGTAATGCCTGAAGCTGCGATATTTCGGAAGCGGTCGCTGCCCGCTCGACCTCGTAACCTCCCTGGGCTTCGATGAGGGCGGCTTCAGATTGTTGTAAACGTTCTCGGATGTGAGAAAGATCTTCTTTCTGGCGCTTAGAAGTGGTGGCTTGGAGAGACAGTTCAGCCTTGAGTTCGTCGACGACCGACTGGGCTTCGATTGCCAGTTCTTTGGCGAGCTGTACCTCCGCGTTTCGTTCTGCCAGATCTCTCGTAAGTTGAAGAGTTTTATCTTCCTCCGCCCTCAATCGGATCATAGCATCCGCCGACTTCGATTCTAGGCTCCCGACGTTACCACGCGCCTGTTCCAGTTCAAGCGATGTTGAAGCCAAGGCAGACTCTGATTCGGAAAGGCGTTCGGATGATTCGCGAAGGGAGACTTCCGAGAATTCCAGCTCTTTGCGCAACCTAGAAACGTCACCCTCTCTTTCTTGCATTCGAGACTCAAGATCCTCCTGCACAAGGCGCCGCGTACGAGCTTCGGCCTCGTAGGTAGCAACACAATGCTGGAGACCGGTAACCTCCTCTCGAAGGACCTGCGCATCATTGGCAGTCCTCGAAAGCGATTCCACGAGATTATCGATGCGCGATTCCCTTTCCCCGTTTTGGTCTTTCAGAGCATCGATTTCTTCGTCGGCCAAGGTGAGGCGGTTTGTTAAGACCCCCTTTGTACGTCCTAGCTCGGCCAATTCGGCCTGCATCCTTTCGATCTCACGTCGAAGAGTAGCGTTGGAGCTACCCACAAGACCTAATTGGTTATGGCTGGCAAAATTCTCCTCCCTCAAGGTGCCAACCTGGGCTTCAAGATCCTGGTTGCGGCTGAAGGACGCCGTAACCATTTCCTCAGCGAGATCGCGGGCTTTTTGAGCGTCGGCGAGCTCGGCTTGGATGGTCAAGTATTCTGCTTGATGTCGATTTATAGTTGCGTCTCGCGACGCGATCATAGCCTCGATGCCTGCTTGCTCGCCCATAGTCTTCAGGCGTGAAATCTCCGCATCTCCAGCAGACATAACTTCGGGCTCACCTACAAGGAGAGTATGGTGAGAGTCGGTATTGATATCGGTGTCATGATCCCCCTCCTCGTAGTCGAGGTCTCTTTCCGGTGAGCTCGGCGCTGGTGTCGGCCGCTTGCTGAGGTTAGATATAAAGGAGCCAGATTGAGTACGAGTGAGGCCCGATGGCCCGGGGTAGAGACGGGTAGGGAGAGCTGCGGAAGGCCGGTTCAAAGGAGTTTGAGATGGTTCATTGAAGTTTCTGAGGTAAGAGTGTCAATGAATCGTTCAGCACCGATATCATTAACGTACATTGCTCTGACCGGTGATCCGACAAAACTCATTCTGTCAGATCCGATATTTATGGATGCCTCTTTCCTGGCTGTGGCCAGTTCCCGTCTGAGCGTTTCAAGCTCGTCGTCACGCTCTCTGAGCTCTTCTCTTAGATGGCTGGTGAGAACTTCTTCTTCGTCGTCAAGGTCGGTTAATGGAGAAGTGGCGCATCGTCGATTGGCCTGAGAACGTTGTAAAGCCTGAAGCTCCGTCTTGAGCTAGCAACGAGGATATTAAACCGTCAGTCTTGACTGAATTGAAAGCTGTGGATTGACGTACTTCGGACTTTGTCATTCTCGAAATGGCCTTCTTGCTGGGTGACCCTACGTCTGAGGACCTCGCACGTTTCTTCATGGGTGATCCACTTGCAGCGTGGTCAAAATTATAGTGAGACTCTCCATGCGACCGTTTCAGACTATGCAGTGTAACCTGCTTCCAAACCAAATCTTCTTGTCGCGGTGTAGGAGAACCACCATTGGAAGCTTTAAGCGATTTGCGTGCGCTAGAGATTCTGGATAATGAAAGATTAGATTGGTGATCAGTGGTAATGAAGGCGGTGGCACTGACGCTCGCTTCCCATTGGGGGTGAGAGCCAGACTGCCTGAAGGCGAAGCGGGCTCAAGTATTCCTTCGTCTTCCTGTGACCAGCATCAGTACGAGAGGGGATTATGACACGATCTGGACTCACCAATTTGCCAACAGCCTTATTCACCCATGCCGACCAGTGCGGCCCCAACTTCTCCTTTTTGGTTTGCACGTTCTTCTTCACTAACAAATGGAAACAGTCGATTGAGTGATTGATTCGCAAATAAAGCAATGCACCATACCTTGAGCTCTGAGACTTGCGCGGTGGACTGAGTGTTTTCTGTGCTCCTTTTGGATTTGACTGAAGGCTTGTAGGACACCTAGTCGGCAGTAATTTGCGTGATAAGCCACTGCGAAAAGAAAACTGAGGTGATGACTTACGTTCCACATATGTGGCCTTGGGCTTCTTCGTCGTCGTCGATTTTCTCAAGACCATGATGGAGGTTGCTGTTAAAGATGAAGTGGGGAGTGGGGTCGTTTTACGCGTGTAGCATCTAATAAAGGACTCCACGGTGTAATATCATGTGACTAGGGCGGGGCCGACCCAATCCAAAAATGGGAAATGCGACTCGGCGCGACTCCTCGGAACACGGGGCTGAGTCAGTAGCAGCAGGATAACAATAGAGATAAGTGACTCGTCACGTAAGGCAATAACCTTAAGCTGGTTTGGAAATTGGTAGAAAAGTTCGTTACAGAATTATTGGTTAGAGTACACATCATCCGCCGATTTGAGTACCATTCTTATCTGTGCATTGCAACCAGACACTGCAAGGCGGGTACAAACCTTCAGGCTCATTACCGGCATCCTCCAGGAGTAGCGCGATGACGCCATGTGCAGGTACATCCTCCGCTATGAATGTTCTGACGACGGTTCCGTTGTCGGTGTGTGTCCATAAATCCTGCACGGAAGCAGAAGGTCATGTTAAATTTTCAAGACGAAGCCAGGAATTTGAAAACGTGCGTACCCTTACGGAGTACTGACGACCTGCGCGAATGAATGGAGATTCGGTCAGATTGAACGACATGGTGGCGGGTTTGTTTAAAGTATTGAGCTACATGACATTGGCTACTTCAATTCCAAGAAGCATGAGAAAGCGACCGCTTACGAGCATGAAAAGGGTCCCATTCTGAGAGCGGCCACTCCAATACTGAGCAGGATGGGTCTTATTGCTAGTCCAGTCAGGCTGAATTAGTTAGTTGATGAACGCAAAACCTCATTTGACATGTCTCTTACATTGATACCCCACCGAAAGGGTGACAAACTCTTTCCAATCACTGGATCTTGATTGATAGCCAAGATCTCTTGGTTGGTAAGTATGTCTAGAATCTCGGGAGTGATTGCAGTAAGCTGGTTCGACAGAAAAGCTTGTCAGAGCTTATCATTCAGGCGAGTTGTCAAAATTAGCCCACATTGGTACCGATCTGGGGTTGTGTTGGAAAGCCGTTTTGGAAGTAATCACAAGGAAAGAAATAACATACCAGAAGAGGGGATTTCAGTAGGGCCCAGGCCGTGAAGTGTGACTTCGATTCTTCGTAAGTAAGTTCGCCATTTCCACTGTCCGAAGTCTTAAGCATAGAGTCCGTGGTATCTGGACGTGACCTACACTTGAAGCTGAAACGATCGCGCCTAATATAAGTGAGAGACAGTTGGGTTGGCAAACTACATACCATATCCAAGTCATTATGTCCGTAGAAGTCTGTTGCATGAGTCAAAAAAGAGTTTCTGGGATAGTTCTCGTCAGTTTGGACATGGAGTTAGATCATTTATCAACTAACGTGTTGAGAATATCAGTAATGGATTTCCACTGCGACCTAATGTCGTAGGTCGTCTGGGATAAGAAGCATGTTCAGATACATTCATATACAGCACGCGAATCACTTTACCCTCCAGCTGTGCCCACCCATTTCTGCACCCCAGCTGCATGATATAATCATAGTTGTCAGTTAGAATTATCCGAGTCGATATTGATGAGCTTTTCTTACATCCATACTTGGCTCTATGGTTGTGTCAAAGTCTATCCGGGTTGAAATTAATACGACATACCCATCCCCATTCACAAAGGGAAAATACGAATGATTTTTCAAACTTCTGGCCGGCCTCTTTGAGCGCGTCAGCCATTCGTTGATATCCTGAGGTCGCATGCGTCAATGAGGCGCATATGGCTAGGTTTATGTATATCTGAGACTCACGTCCAACCGTTCCCTCCCTAGTGATGTTATCAAACGGAATATTGCAGTTATCATACCTTGCAATACAATAAGTATACCAAGTCGGGTGGAATGTATAGACAACTGAATCATACTTTAGCAGGTCAAATCCCCAGTTAGCGAAGGTGGTCGCATCCCGAACTTCATTGCCGTAGGAACCAGGATATCCCGCGCATGTGAACCACCCTGCGTCGCTGTACTGCAAAGCAAACATTAACGCAGATTCTGCAGCCCACCTACTAGGCTTACAATTCCGGTTTTGCTTTGTTCGATTGAGTTGGAGGAAAGAACGAGAACGAGGTCAATGAGACTCACAATCCAAGGGCGTGGATCCGCTTGTTGAGTTTCTTCATGCCACCTTTGAAGCGGACTTTGTCTGAGGATATGGTGTCAATACTGTTTCCAAGAGCTCTGAGGACACTACTGACCTTCTACGATATCGCCACTTGGACTCCGTTTCTTTTCAGAATAACAGTCGTCGATATTCACATAGTTGTATCCCGCTGCCTGTAGTGAAAATGAGCGTTGCTCTCGGTCAGTGCGCTCTACGACGACGTGAATACCGACACACCTGGAGACCTAAGGCCTTCATTTGCTCCGCGGTCTTTAATACGAGATCTTCATCAATATTGCACTACAACTACGTTGGTAAAAGGTCTAGACATGTCCGATCGACTTCACAGACCTGGTAGGCATTCCATGCTGATCGTCCAGTTAGGCACAACTGGGACAGTGGAGGCAACTAGCTTACTATTGTAACCAAGAACTAATACGGGCATAAGAGTCTGGTTATTTGGTCGTTTTCTAGAACGATATGGGAACTCACCAGGGAGACGGGCGACGTCGTTCGTTTTCGTTTTCGAACCTCCGCTAGTGTCCACACCACTGTCGGACAAGAGGCCGTCGAAGACGAAAAGCCTGACGAAGGCACCAGCAAGTTGCGCTATCGTGAACATGGTGTAAAGCAGACCTCAGTTTGAATCCCCTCGATACCTGTGTTGTCTAAGCTTGGTAGTCACTGGTCATGAGCCACTGTGATAGCACCCGGGCCGGCAATCCTGGATGCACTTTTTATAATGCATTACATAAAACTATCCTACGACAAAACTGCCTAAGCGAAAACTAAAGAGTAAAAGCTCAGATAGAGTTGGGGTCTGTGTTGAGTTTGCGGGAGGTATATTTAAAACAGCCGTTTACGATAAAATGAACCAGGTGGCGTTAATATTGTTGCCATTGCTTGGCTTCAAGTTGTGTAGACGGAGTTCAGACTGAGAACACTACAGTATAGATTCTATAATAAATTGACTAAACGACTGGATATATATGACTGAAGAATTTAATTAAGCAGCTAGAGCTGCTCTTGATCTTGCTATAACAGCAGCTACAAGGCCATGGACATCGTCAACCTGGACTTGTGCATCAATTAGATCCCCAACATTCACTCCCAGCTCGTCTAGCCCCGACACTTGCGCATCAGCGAGGCGTCTAGTGTCTGGCGCGAATATAAGTGTTATGGTGATGCGATGGGGAGGTGATGGCGACGGCGAGTCAAGCTTGTATGTCAGTCGAAGTTCGTTCTCAGATGCGGAGTGGGATTCCTCTAAATTGTTGAGGGAGCGTTGCAGTGTTAAAGATGCATTGTACCTGAGGTCGGTTGTCAGAATGCATGTCAATGTTATGGAAGTAAGAAGCTCACCAGTCGTACAATGGAACGAGTCTGCTGTCATCCTCGTCCACCTGAGCCATCATTACAGCCTTGTCTGCTTCTGTCGCGTTAGTCCGCAAACTCTCTAGCTCTGAGGCGCTGGATCTGATCCATGACTTTTCGCTCTTGCCCTTTTGCTTGACATCCTGCACCTTATCGCTCAACATCTGCATCTCCGTCACCTGATCAGCGAGTTTTTGCTCAGCGAGTGGGATCGTCAGGCGTGGCTGAGGGTGAGTTTGTCGAAGTAGCATGAGCGACGTTCGTGCTTCGATGATTTTCTGGGATAAAAAGGCGGCTCGATCCGTCGCCTCTCTCACTCGGACGTAGTCTGGGGCAAATAGTCAGCTTGTGTCCGCGGTTTTGGTCGTTTACTGACCTTGCTCAACCAGAGGCGCTAGCAGCCTGATATTGTTTTGCATATCGGCAAGGCCTTCCTTCGAGACCTTGAGCTTCTCTTTCTTCTCCTCATTTATTGTCGAAAGTTCTTTGTTCTCTTCAGCCGTGACTATAGGCGCATCGTCGATGTCGCTAACGATGGATTTGACATATTTATCCTTCGCGTTCTGCTCCAGATATTGAAATTTCAATTTTCGAAGATATGACTAGTGCACAGGGTTAGCCAACGATCGTCGTGGATGGGATCAACTTACGATTTGGGCTGCAACATCCATCGCCACGATGGCGGGGTCCTTGTTCTCCTCATCCTCATTATCTGACCCTGCTTGGCCTTCGGTGTCGCGAGCGTTCAGCTCGATAACTTTCTTCGCAAGTTGAAGGTCCGAGCCTTCGAGGTGGACTTGCAGCTCCCTTGCTTTCCGAACCAATTCGCCATGCTCAACAGACAGTTCAAGGGAGGGCCTGGTGACGGGCATCTGGGACGTATATGTTAGACCAGATGAAGGGGGTAATCACAGACGTTTTAACCTTATACGAGTGCTCTAGCACAATAGGTGCAAGGGGAGATTGGTGGTTTGTTGACGACAATCAATGACAATGACAATCATCGCGAACGCGACTTAGGGTCATCACGTGTAAAATTTGCGCACATGACCGCGTATGCTTCAAGGGATCCGGCATGGACAGACAACACGTGCTCAGGGGCTGTCACCGCATATGGGCCTTCGCCATTGGCTGCCTGCGCTGCACGGTGCAAAGGTTATCACCAACCACCACCAGCTTCGCAGTGCATCAACAAGAATCTCTGTACAAGATACTGCGACTAATTTCCGAGCTACTTCAGGAGGATTTCTGCACTAAGACGTGGACGTATAAGTGGGAGTTACCAAGGACGACGAAGACTCGAGCGGGGTCATGGAGTACAACAGAGGTGAACATCTGACCACGATGCATGATTGCTGTAACCTCTGAACGGATCATAATATTCTAGTTTACTCTCCTCTGCCAGTAGAAGAGGGTCATTCCTCGCATGAAAGGCTCATTGGTGCGTCCCAGTCGCGACTGAAACACTCGATTCTTTCCGGCACTGACGCTTCGCTTGTTAGAAGGTGGGCCGCAAATGCAAGAAAGATCCTGTGAGTTGGCTTCTAATGCCCACTTCCATATGGGTTCTCATCACGAAACGCAGTCCACGAGGATCGCAGTATGAATGGTGACGATTCTGTGAGTCTCTTCGGGAGAAGCATTGACAGCGCGAAGGCTTACCTTACCCTGTGGTATCTAGCGTCAAGATCATCTTTGCCTTGGTCTGACATTGTAAGTGAGTTCTACTGCTCGCAGATGACCACCTGTGCTAAATATACCATGTCAATAGATCATCCATATGGTTCAGGTGGACAGGCGCATACATCCAGTACGCCTTCTAGAAGTCCTCTTTAGAGCATCTACTGACCTTCATATATATACAGCAAATGAAAGCAATGTAGCAAGAAAGCGCGGGATAGTACTCGTGTTAACGCCTTTTACCATCGCCATGACTATTGGTATTTTCATTGTAGCTGCACTGGCAACTGTGTGGAACGTCCGTGGAGGCAAATCTCTTGACCTCGGAGCGGACGTAGGCAAGCTTCCCTGTGAGTCTGAGTATCGCTACTTCCTTCAACAGCAACTAAAATGTTTGAATAAGTTATGGGCTACAATAGTAAGAGTTTATTACATTTTCACTGGAGACCATGCTTACCGGGTGGCCCGTAGCTTGGAATGCATACTATGTGCGAAGTCTCCATGCCTGTGGCTTCTATGTCTAACACTTTAATAGTGCAGCATCAACGAGTCCCTGATTCTCGAGACATCTCAATATATGAAAGACTTGGGATTGCTGGTATGGTCCTGTTATTCATCGACCCAAAAGATGCACTGAAGCTGCCTACAGGACGTTGGGTACAACTGGATCAACATCGATGATTGCTACTCAGAGAAAAACCGAAGTGCTTCCGGCGATATCATTGCAAGTAAGGACTAACAAACACTGGCTTAAAGAAATGCTATCTCAGTTTTGCCTACAGACAAGGAGCGTTTTCCATCTGGAATGAAGTGGTTGACCGACAAGATCCACAAGTTGGGATTGTGAGCTGAATCCCGAACTTCTCGCATCACGAATATTCATATACGTTTGGGTGATGTAGCAAAGCGGGCATCGTGCGTTCCTCGACCTTCTCCCTGTCAGACTTCTTAACCTTACCCCTCTACTTTGATGTAGTATAGTGATTCCGGGTGGTTCACTTGCCAGCTATATCCAGGATCATTCATGAACGAAGAAAGGTAGCTGCTTTTGAGCTCAGTCCGCAGAAGCACTTGGGCCTAACTATGATCGCGTACAGAGACATCAAAACCTTCCAGGACTGGGGTTTCGAACTACTGAAGTATTTTCTTCTTTCATTGTAAAAAAATGATTTGTTCATGTCTAATTCAATCAGATATGACAATTGCGCAGGTGAATAACTAGGTTTACTCTACTGCGCTGCGCTGATTGATTTATCAGTGCCCCATGACGAGGTTATCAAGGAGGGCATAGTTGGCAGTGGGTACCTTCAATGCTCAGGTCGATCCGTTGCTGACAGCAATGGGCAGAATACACACGTATGTCGAACGCTATTAAAAGCCTGAGCAAGTTGTCTGGAAAACCGCCGTTCCTTTTCTCCCTTTGCGAATGGGGTCGGGTATGTAGACGTCCGTGGAATCACTTGAGCTATTACTGACAGCTTTGACAGGAGCAACCATGGATTTGGGGGAAGCGGCTTGGTCACTCTTGGAGGGTAGGTCACTCGTTCTTATGATTGTCTCTTTTAATCAATTGTATCCAGACTACGGATGATATTGGTGAGTCCGGATGCCGGTTTGAGGGTTTGTTTATTGCTTGAATGTCGTTGATAATTGTAGGTGCCAACTGGCATTCCCTCACGAGCATTATAAACCAGTACGTCGCTTAATCTAGATTTCTTCTAGAACGAACTAAACCTTCTCTTTGACTAGAAACTCATTTTACGCTTGGTCAACCGACTTCTACGGCCGTAATGATCTTGATATCGTAAGTTCACTTCTTTCAAGCTCTGTTTCCTGAGTTGCTGATTGATATGCTAGCTCGAAGTGTAACGAAAATTTGCAATTCACACCTCTCCCATCGATGCTGATGCTCAGTCTAGCGGCAACGGCGATCTTAGTTACGATGAAGCCAAGTCCCATTTCACGGTCTGGGCCCTGATGAAGTCCCCTCTATTGATCGTTGAGTTTGTCACGTCCATTGTTCAGAGTTGACACTGACGGCATCCATTAGAGTACTGACGTGAGTGTCGTTATGCCGGATGCAACGGCAAACACTAATATCACTCTCACAAATAGCTCTCGAGAGTCAAGCCCGAGATGCTCAGCATCCTCAAGAACAAGGAAATCATCGCTATCAACCAAGACCCAGTTGTAGGCACATCGGTAACACCTTTCAGGTGGGGAATAAACGTAAGCACTAAATCCATTGCAAAATTCTGCGTATCAATACATCGCTAATTCGTTCCGAATCAGCCGGATTGGACATACGATAGCACTCACCCTGCCGTATTCTGGAGTGGAGAAAGTCAGAATGGCACCGTATTCATGCTTGTAAGCTGCCAAATCTATTTAATCCCCTCACGAAGGGTCACTGAATCCACTATATCCCCTTCAGCTCAACTCTTTGGATTATCCTGCCGATTTATGGTTCCGCTTGACAGAATCGCCGTGGATCCGCGCTGGACGACAATACAACGTTCGGGTTGGTATTTCTTTTCCAGTTTTCTGAGAGCAATCATTTATTTGGATTCTGTGTCCCTATAGGATCTATGGACTCACACGGATAACGGGACCGCAGTCCGCAACTTTACGGCACGAGCTGTACCTCCTCACGGCGTTGTGGCTCTGCTCCTGACGGATGCAGGGGACGAACCCGCGGGTACGATGCCCCCGTGTGCAATCAAAGAGTGGTGCATGGGTCAGAATGACACGGATCGACATGACGATGACCAGTAGGTGAATAGTCTGTTCCATTTGCAAACATGGTTGTAGGGTTGATTTGGTACAAAAGACAAAAAAAGACATGTAGTGCTGGTACATAATAAATCTCTTCGATGATATAGTAGTAGTAAGTAAAAACCGACAATGTTAACGACGAAAGCGAAGAACACAACATGGTACATAACGAGATGGATGGCGGTAATGGTAATAAATTTGATTAGACGGGGAAGTAAATGAGGGGTAAATGCATTGAAGTGTTGTATTGTAGAGTGGTGCGAAGTGATTTCCATGCGAGAGTTCGAGATGCGAGTGTAACAAGAAAGGAGATGGCGAAACAAAGCGAGGTAATTAGATAGCAGAATATGTCCCTGCAAGCGAACAAAGTTGTCAGCTCAGGTCGTTCGAAGTTTGTCCAAGCCGAAAAGAACTCACATATACGGGCAGTATTGTCTCCACTTCCAGTGGCCAGCATTCCCCCAAGGGGATTAATATCCAGAGATATGACTGAAAGAGATTTACGTGTGGTGATTAGAGATAAGTTCAATCGATATATGACCCAACGAGGGCTCGACATGGAAGAAGCCATGCGCAAGGCAGAAAAGGTCAGGGACTCACCAGAATTCTTATGACCTTGTAGCATGAACTGAAGAGCACCGTTCCGATCCCAGAAATGAACGCTGCGGTCCTTTGATCCCGAAACAACCCACCGGCCATCATTTGAGATAGAAACAGAGAGGACAAAATCCTGGTGGTTAGGGAATAGAGTTTTAGAAAAATGAAATGAAGAGCTCGGGAGGGAGCATGGTGGCTGAAACATAGACCTACCCGATGACCAACGAAACTCGTAACAGGCGGCGAACTGCCACGACGGTCAACTGCGGTGCTCGTGCTCGGTGTGCTGGAACGACCATCCTTTGACCGCAGGAACTCGTTGACGGTGTTGGTGATGTCCCAGAACTTGAGCTTCTTATCCAGACTACCGCTGACGATCCCCTTTCCGTCAGGCGTGAACGCGACACTGTACACACTATCCTCGTGCCCACGCAGGCGCTTAACCAGTGCTCCTGATGTCACATCCCAAATCCGGATCGAGCAGTCCAGGCTGCCGGCGGCTACAAGAGTGCCGTCGGGGGATATGGCGACGCTCGTGACGCCGCCATCCGACTCGGGTTGGCCAGGAGCTGGTACGGCGGTGGTGTCGGAAATGACAACGATACGACCAGACTGGTCGTTCATGTCCCAAATTCGCATGGTTTTGTCGCCCGACCCGGAGACGATATACCGGCCATCACGAGAGAAGTCGAGTGAGTAGATTTCTTGTTCGTGACCGTTAAAGGTGTGTAGGATACGGCGCTTGGCGATGTCCCATACCTGAATGGTAAAAAGGGCCAAGGACCGATCAGGATTTCTTGGACCCGAAGCAAAATACTAGCCCGAGTACGTACCCTGATTTTATGGTCCTCTGCTCCTGTAGCAAGGAGTTTGCCGTCGGGGCTAAATCGCACACTGCGGATATACAGATCTCCGGTTTTCGGTGCGGACTCATCTTCAATTGTGCTATGAAAGCGTCAAAGGGTATTGTGAGTTAATGTCCACCACCTCGATCGCTAGCGACAGGGAAAAGTTATGCATCACGTACCAAATCCTGTGTCCCGTCTGCACATCAAATATTTGAGCAGTTCGATTACACCCCGTGGCGACAAAGCGCCCATCCGCCGAGAACTGGACACAGCAGACAACACTATTGACAAACACAGCAATCGGAGGGAGAATCAACAAACAAAAAAAGGTACAAAAAATGATATCATCAGCATCCATTACGGTAGTTCTATCGCACAACACCACTCACGTCGCGTGTACAAATGTGTGTTGAAGGTTGACGTCTAGTGCCTTTTTCACTTGAGGGTTGAAGACAACGTACCAATCCGGGCCTTCTTTTCTGTATTCAGGGGGGACGTTATAGAATGAAAGTTCTTCGACAGGTGGTGCTGGCGGAGTCAGATTCATAGGTGGGAGAGCCGTTGATGTTGATTTAGTTGACGAGCTGGAACCGGCGGCTTCATTACGATAGATGCCCAACGAATTGTTGAAGGGAGGTTGGGAAGACAGCGGTTTCACGGTGGACTGACCCGGTACGCCAAGTGTGTTACGCGATCCCATCGGAATATCTAAAATAGTAAAAAGGAGGTTTGGTTCAACTCATCCGAACGGATGCACAAGCGAGAGACGCGATTGCGGAATTGAGAAGGAATGGTATGACTTACCCGCTTGTTCGTGTGCCTTGTGTCGTTTAGCATCACGCTGGTCGTATTCTCGGTCACGATCCGACTCGTCCCTAGCCTTTCCTCGGAATTCGCGGTCGTTGCTAACGATATCACGCTCACGTTCGATGGGGAGGTGATTCCGAGTCAAAGGTCGATTGCCTTGAGGGTGGTAGGGGGGATCCGCGGCGGAAGAAGGGGAGAAGCTGAGTGGCGCGTCGCTGATACTTAGAACGCGTGGGCTACGTCCAATGATGCCGCTAGGCTGCTGTCCTCGCGCAATCATTAATTCGGAATGGAGGCGTTTGAGTTCATCCTCATATTGCATGCACACTCTTGTGTGTTTGCTTTCTAGTTCGAAAAGCGATCGTCGCATTGAATTCATCTCGGCGACTTGTGCATCGACTGTAAAATATACGTCACGGTCTGGACACCGAAGAGGAATTGAAAACTCACCCTTTGACTCGCATTCGTCGCGCTGGGCCCTCATGGCTGTGAGCTCCGCCTGAAGCGATTCGTGCCAGTGCTTGATTGCATCCAGGGAATCAGCAAAAGACGGTGGTGATTGTGAAGCCGCCTGGGTGGGGTTTGTGCGCACAGCACTTGGCTGCATAGGCCGATGCTGCAAGGGCTGTTAATGAAGAAAGTAAAAAGTTCAAAGGACGACCTACGTTGTATACTGCACTGCTCGCCATTGGTGGTAGTTGAGGGGAGTGGGGCTCCCTTGGCTGTGTGCTGTGCTGAATAGCGGGGAGGAGGAAGG